>Ga0302133_10003095_pt1 | contig 10093 bp, 9 predicted proteins | sample CB9_331_MG_FD_203121 | JGI IMG/M metagenome (GOLD analysis project Ga0302133, IMG submission 203121) | Marine microbial communities from Western Arctic Ocean, Canada - CB9_33.1 | ecosystem: Environmental > Aquatic > Marine > Oceanic | place: Canada: Western Arctic Ocean | collected 2017-09-19 | reverse complement strand
GGCTTGGCCAGTGAGGAGTTGGCCGTCCTTCATGAGGCCGAGGCCGAGGCCCGCGCCGCATGCGAGGATAACGAGCGTGGCGAGAAAGCCCTCGGTGAGCATGCTGCCGTAGCCGACGAAGCGGGCGTCGGTTTCGTTTTTAAGCTGCTTGCTGCTGGTGCCGCTGGAGACGAGGCAGTGGAAACCGCTGCACGCACCACAGGCGATGGTGATGAACAGGAAGGGGAAAATGACGGGGGCGTTTTTCGGGTTTAAATCCCACGCGGGCGCGACCATCTCGAGGGGCGGTCTTTCGCCTCCACCAAACATCGCGGCGGCGGCGAGACCCAGGACGATGAGGGCGAGGGCGGAGATGAGCTGGAGGGAGTTGATGTAGTCGCGGGGCTGCAGCAGTGTCCAGACGGGGAGGACGGAGGCGACGTAGGAATAGCCGAGCAGGACGACGACCCACAGCCAGATTGGCCACGCGGCTAGGGCGGTGTTAAATGCGCCGAGTGGGCCGGTGTTGCCGAAGATGACGGTGAGGTACATGACGCCCAGCGCAATGAGCGAGGGCAGCAGCAGGCCAACTCCCTTGCGATGCAGCAGCAAGCCGATGGCGATGGCGATGGGGATTTGTATAACGCAGGGGAAGATGGCGGCGGGGTATTGTTGGAAGACGGCGGCGATAACGAGGCCGAAGATGGCGAGGACGACGGTGAGCGCCATGAAGAGGATGAAGAGGAAGAGGAGGCGGACGCGTTTGTTTAATACGCGGCCGGCGATGTCGCCGACGGTTTGGCCGTTGTTGCGGAGGCTGACGACTAGCGCGCCGAAGTCGTGCACAGCGCCGATGAAAATTGAGCCGAGCACGACCCACAACAGCGCGGGCACCCAGCCCCACATGATGGCGATGGCGGGGCCGACGATGGGGCCGGTGCCGGCGATGGAGGTGAAGTGATGGCCGAAGACGATGGATTTCTTGGTGGGCACGTAGTCGACGCCGTCGTTGAGGCGTTCGCTGGGGCAGACGGCGTCGGCGGAGAGGCGGAAGATTTTCTGGCCGAGCCAGCGGCCGTAGGTGTGGTAGGCGACGATAAAACCGATGCCGGAGAGCAGGGCGATGAGCAGTGTTTCCATCTCGTACGGTGCGGGCTGGGGCGTTGGCCCCGGCGGCAAGTAATTTACAGGATGGGGCTGAGGTTGTCCACAACCGTCCACGGGTTGTTGTTCATTGAAAAAAACCATTGTGAATTGCTGACAATAGTGTTAGCAACTTCGTTTTGCCAATAATCGGCACCGTGCTAAAACCAAGGTGTCGTCTGCAGACGCAGGTTTTCTTTCTGGAGTCAGATTTGGAACCGGCGGTTGCGGGCGGCCAAGAGAAAGAACAGTCATGTCGCAACATCGCAGCCTTAAATCCGGAATCGCCCTCGGCGGGAAGCGCAACGTGCTTCGCCGTTACGAGCGGTTGGCCCTGCTTAAAAAGCGTGGCCAGTGGAAGGAAGGCGAACGCGTGACGGGTCTGCGTAAGACCAAACACGAGGAGTAGTGGCGCGCGATGAAGCGTCGGGCTTTTGCCCGGAGGTGGCTGTTCACGGTTGGTGAACGGGCCGGTGGTCCATGTCCACGATTCGTCTGCAAAAATATCTGTCGGAGGCCGGGGTGGCCTCGCGTCGGGCGGGCGAGGCGCTTATCCGCGCTGGCAAGGTGGAGGTGAATGGCCGAGTCGTCCGGGTGCTGGGCACGAAAATTGACCCAGCCAGTGACGAGGTGGCTGTCGACGGGGTTCCCATCCAACCAAGGCGCAAGCTGTATCTTGCGGTCCACAAGCCGCGTGGCCATGTGTGCACGCGGCGGGACGAGAAAGGCCGTCCGATGCTGGGCGATTTGCTGCCGAAAGAATGGCGGCACTGCTACCCGGTTGGCCGGCTGGACCGCGAGAGCGAAGGGTTGATCTTTGTCACCAACGACGGCGAGTTCGCGTTGCGTATGACGCATCCGCGGCACGGTGTTCGCAAGGTTTACGTGGCCGACATACGGGGCCCCGTTGCGGAGACGGTGCCGGGGAAGTTGAAGCGCGGTGTGACCCACCGGGGCGAACGCCTGCGGGCCAGTGCCGCCAAGTTGTTAAACAGCAACAACACGCGCAGCGTGGTGGAACTGGAACTGGCCGAGGGCAAGAACCGCGAGGTTCGGCGACTGTTTGAAGCGCTGGGACTCCGGGTCACCCGGCTGGTGCGGGTACGCATCGGGCCCATCTGGCTCGGCGAACTGCGCGCCGGCAAATGGCGCACGCTGACGGATACTGAAATTAAAACACTATTGGCAAAAAAATGAAAACGAAACGAATCCTCCTACCGATGGCGGCCTTGGTGGCCACAGCCGTCCTGTCCGCGCCTCCCGTGCCGCCACCTGCGGTACCCGGCACGCCCGCGCCCAGCGCCCAGCCTCCTTTGCCGCCCGGCGTGGTGGCCGTGCCCGCCGCACCCGCACCAACGGCCCAGCCTCTGCTGCCACCAGGAGTGGTGGCGCTTCCGCCCGCACCAGCTCCGGGGGCAACCCCAGCGCCACTGGCACCCACCCCCGTACCGGTTAACCCGGCAGTGGGGATTCCTGCGCCCACCATCGCCACAGCACCCGCGCCGCAACTGCCGCCGGGCACGTGGGTTGGCACTATCACCGGCAACAAGGTCAATGCCCGTGGCCGTGCCACGATGTTTAGCTACCCGGTTTTCTCCTTTAATAAAAACGAGCCCGTGCTGGTGCTTGGCGAGATCACGCTGCCCGCGCCCAAGGCCGGCGACCCGCGCAAGTGGCTGCGGATCCAAGTGCCCGCCAACGTGGCGCTCTTTGTGCACAAGGATTATGTTGTCAACACCCGCACCATTCAGGTGCCCGGGCCGGATGGCCAACCGATCAACATCAAGGTGGGAGACGTAAAAGCCTCGAGCCTTAATGTGCGGGCCGGGCCGGGGCAGAAATTCCCCATCCTAGGACGCATTCCAAACTCCGCCACCGTGCAACTCACCGACCGTCCAGCGGATGGCAAATGGATGGAAATTCTAGCGCCCGAGACCACGGAGGTTTATGTCGCCGCTCAGTTTGTGGCCAAATATCAGGGGCCCAGCCCGATGCCGGGTGTGGCTGTCTCACCCACCGTGGGCGTGCCCGACCCGACCACGGCGCGGTTTGCCCCGGGCACGGGGCAGCCGGTGGTATCCGCCCCGCCTCGCCCCGAGCGGCCCAAGCCGGTGGAGATCATCAGCATCCCTTTCAAAGCGCTGGCTCCCAATCAGTCAGGTGCGAATGGGCCCAACGAGGCGTTTCCCGCCCCGGCAATTCCTGTTAAACAAAGCACGCCCACCGGGCCGCGCAAGAGGAATGAGCCGCCCCAGCCTCCCATTGGTTCTGGCAATGAGCCGGGCAAAATCGTCAGCCCCAAACCAGCCCCGGAAAAAGTGGAAATAAAAGAGCCGCAACCACCCAAGCCCGCCGTGCCCACGCCACCGGTCAAGCCGGAGGAAAATTCCAAGCCGGACAAACCGGAGGAAAGCGCGAAGCCCGCTGAAACAGCCAAGGTGGAACCCGCCGCACCAGCGAAACCAGCAGAGCCTGCCAAGACGACTAAGCCCGCCGAGACCGCCAAGCCGGCGGCCAAATCCGGCGAGCAAAACAAAGTGGCCGTTAAACCAACCCCGCCCATCGTCAAGCCAGTGGCCGCGCCGGAGAAAAAGAAACCCGTGCGCATCGTCACTCGCGAAGGCTACGTGCAGCGCACGCTGAACATCCAGTCCCCCACCCCCTACGTGCTCGAGCACGTGGAAACCGGCAAGGTGATAAACTACCTCTTCCTCAACCACCCAAAGCTGCCGCTCAAGCTGCTGCGCGGCCGCCGCATTCTGGTCACGGGCGAGGAAGCCCTCGACCCACGCTGGCTCGACACGCCGGTGCTCAAGGTTCAGACCCTGAAGACACTCGACGACACCGAGGTGACACAGGACAAATAATTGTGGCGGACGAACCGTTGGACAACCTCATCGATGGCCGCGCCATCGCCGGTCTGATCCACGAGGAAACCCGCCAAGCCATTGCCCGGCTGCTTGAAGGAGGACTGCAGTCGGGCTTGGCATTTGTACGGGTCGGCGAGGATCCCGCGTCGCGCGTTTACGTGGGCATGAAGGAGAAGACCTGCCTAAATCTCGGCATTCACTCCAAGATTCATGTGCTGCCCGGCGACACCACGGAAAAAGCCCTGCTCGAACTGGTCGCTGAGCTCAACGCCGACGCCACCGTCCACGGCATCCTCGTCCAAGCACCACTGCCGGGGCACATCAACAGCGCGGCGATTTTTAACACCATCTCGCCCGGCAAAGACGTCGACGGCTTTCACCCCGTCAACATGGGCAAACTGCTCTTGGGCGACACCGATGGATTTGTGCCCTGCACCCCCGCCGGTGTGAAGGAACTGCTGCTGCGCTCCGGTGTGGAACTTTCCGGCGCGGAAGTGGTTGTACTCGGCCGAGGCAACATCGTCGGCAAACCGCTCGCCGCGTTGCTGCTGCAAAAATCAAAGGGCGCCAACGCCACCGTCACCCTTTGCCATTCGCGCACGCGCGACCTCGCTGATCACTGCCGACGCGCGGACGTTCTCGTGGCCGCGATGGGCGTGGTGGAGTTTGTCAAGGCCGACATGGTGAAGCCCGGCGCGGTGGTCATAGACGTGGGAGTCAACCGCATCGACGATCCCACCGCCAAGAACGGCGGCCGTCTGGCGGGCGATGTCGACTTTGCCGCCGTTCAGCCTGTGGCCGGCAAAATCACCCCCAACCCCGGCGGCGTCGGCCCCATGACCATCGCCATGCTGATGCGCAACACCGTGCGCGCCGCCGCCGCCGTGCGGGGCATTGAAATTTAAAAAATGGAAGCCACACGAATACTCCCCGACCTGCAATGCTCACTGATTTGCGAGGACATCCGACAGGAAGCCAGCGGCAATTTCATCCTGCTCGGCATTCTAAGTTTCATCCGCGTGCCACAACTGCCGGTGACGGTTTTAAAGCTGTGCGTGTTCAACCGGTGGACCGCCGGCATGGGCGAGTTCACCGAGCGCGTGCGCCTGATAGGGCCCGATGGCGAAACCGAACTGCGCGAGAGTAAGGTGAAATTCACACTGGAAGATGGCACTCATAACGCCACCAACGCCAGCGTGTTTGGCCAGCTGCAATTCCAGGCGCCGGGCGCCTACCATATAGAAGTGGAGGTGGATGACGTTATGAAACTGCGTTACGCCCTGCCCGTCATCGAATTGCCGCCACAGGAATCCGTAGCGCAATCCAAGTAAAATTAAAACCACCCGCCGGGCATGGAGCCAGAGGAACCCATCGAGATCGGCTCGCCGGAAGAGGAAGCGCCCGAGAAAGAGGAGACGCTGCGCGATTGGCTGCCGTTCACCCTGCGCGGCTGCGCGGCGCTGGCGTGCGGGCCATGGTGGAGGTTGTTGCTAGTTGAGTTGGCCGTGGCATTTTTTGTGGCGGCATGCTGCGTGTGGGTGGTCGCACGCCACTGGTGCCCGGCCATCGACCAAGCCATCGCCGCCCTGCCAAGCAACCCCGGAGAAATCCGAGATGGACGTCTGCATTGGCCCGACGCCAAACCGTTGGAGCTGACCCAGCTCTCCGGCCGGTCATACCTCCGGCTCATTGTGGATCCACAAAATGCCGCCGACCACGGACGCATGGCCGACCTGCAACTGGAACTGCGCGAGAAACATGTGGCGGTTTCCTCTGTGCTGGGTTTCTGGAAAATCCCCTATCCTCCCGGCCTCGCCTTAAAACTTGACCGCGAAAAGCTGGGCCCGTGGTGGGGCGCGCGTCGTCCATTCCTGCTGCTGGCCCTCGGCGTGGCGGTGATGTTATGGCTCCTATTTACTTGGGCGACACTGGCGCTGCTGGGCGCTTGGCCGGTGCGAATGGTTGCATTTTTCGCCGATCGCGAAGGCGGGCTGGGCACGCATTGGCGGCTGGCCTCCGCGGCGTTGCAGCCGGGCGCGGTGTTCTGTGGCATGGGCATCCTCTGCTACGGGCTGGGATTGCTGCCGCTCTTGGGTCTGATGTTGGTGTGGTTGCTGCACTTGGTGGTGGGATGGGCATACCTATTTTTCGCGCCGTTCCACCTGCCGCAAATTGAGGAAGAGCACATGGAGGACAATCCATTCGCCGACGCAGATGAGGATGACCTTGCCGAGGAGTACAACCCCTTCCCAGAACCCGATCCGCCAGTCGAGGAAGAGGATTAAGCAAACCACGTCCCGCGGGCCATCAATACCACATTTCCTCGTACCGTAGATTGCCAAATCTGCACCACTGAATATGCAGGCTGGGCGGCCTGCGATACGGTAGGTTTTGCAACCTGCGGTACAGAGGCGAGGGTATCCGCGCGAGCATTCACAGGGCCGTTGTGTTTTGTTTTAGGATTTTTTAAACTTGAGCCTTTTGTAGATATTTTGAACAACCTGTTGCCAGTGGGCTTGGTTTCGGGTACGCTCGTTGCGTGAGGAGGTTGAGGCCATTGTTTGTTGCGGCGGCGCTTGGCGTGGTGGTGTCTGCTTGTGGTACACGAGCCAATCGCGTGGTGGATGAGGAGAAGGAGCCTTATTACCTGAAGGGACAGGAATATCTGCGGCAGCTCAACCACGAGGATGCGATTGTGGCTTTTCATCAAGCGTTGGAGGTGAACCCGCGTTCCTCGGCGGCGCACAAGGAGCTGGGCATCTTGTACGAGAAGCACGAGAACGATCCCGCCGCGTCCATTTATCATTATCGTCGATTTTTGAAATTAAATCCTGAGTCGCCGATCGCAAAGGATATTGCCGATCGTGTTTCTGGTTGCCAGATCGACTTGGTGGAGGAGATGAAGGATTCTGGCGCGCACGAGCGGCGTCAGCGGGAGTTGGCCGACTTGAAGGGCAAGCTCACTCATTTGGCCCAGAAATATGAAAAGGCGCGGTACGAGAATGATGTGTTGCGCCAGCGGTTGAGGGCCATTAATCCGCGGCTGGCGAAGGTGACCCCGCCGCCCACGCCCACGGGCCCGCAAAAATCTCCTGTTGCCAAGACTAAGGCACCGCCTCGGCCGCCGCCGCCGCCTTCACAGCGTCGGCACAAAGTGAAGCCGAAGGAGAACCCAACGAGCATCGCGCGCAAGTATGCCATCCCGGTGAAGAGGCTGATGGCGGCCAATCCCGGTGTGGATCCGCGCCGCATGCGGGTGGGACAAATGCTCAAGATTCCCGCCGTGCAGCCTTGACCGAGCGCGCCGGATGGGCAGACTGCGCCCATGTCACAGCGCATACTGTTTGGTTTCATCACGGTTTTCTGGCTGGTGATGAATGTGCTGCTTTGGCGCGCGGAACATTTCGGTGCCAAGGTGCCGGCGGAGACGGTGTGGAAACGCTTGCTCAGCCCAGAGGAGGATATTTCGCACTACGACATTTACCGGGTGGGGGGTGGAGAGGAGTTGATCGGTTCCTTCACTTGGACGTCGACGGTACTGGATCAAAATGGCAGCGCAATGCCGCTGGAGAACATGACCCGCCAGCCGGCTGGTTACTCGATTGAGATCGACGCTACTCCGCCGGAGACAATGGGTTCCATCACGCTCAGCAATGGGCGCCAGCTGGAATTTAGGCTCGATCTGCAGTTTGACGTGGAGCACGAATGGAAGAGCATGGCACTGGTCGTCTATCCTCCCGCTGTACGCCCGGACGGGGGCGGCCCGGCCCGCAGCGAATGGCGACTCTCGCTGGTCAGCTCGGTGACCAATGATGTGGTGGAGATCGGATTGGAGCGGGAGCGGGGAAATTTTAAAGCAATGGAAATCAACCCGAGCCGGGACGGGCTGGTGGGCACAGCGGGCGTCCTACTCAAGCAACTGGGCGGGGAGACGCTCCTAGGCAACGACCAATCTTTTGGCATCTTGTCGCGCTCGGCCGAGGTGCAGAAAATGCTGCGGCTCGCCACGCAGCCGGGTACGAGCGTGCTGCCGCATCGCCGCTTTCAATTGCCATGGGAGGCGCACTATGGCACTTTGCCCAACCACTCCCACACCCTGCGGGTCTATCGGATGAGCACCCCGCTGGAGGTTGGCGTGATGAATTTTGGCGAGATTATTGCATACATTGGCCAGAACGGTGAACTGCTCCGGGCGCAACTGCCCTTGGCCGGGGGCATCGAGATCCGCAGCCGCCGGCATTATCCGCTACCCACGACGGCAAGATGATTGAACTGCAAGATCTCGTAAAACGCTTTGGCGACTTGGCCGCCGTGGATCATCTTGATCTCACGGTGCAACCCGGGGAATTTTTCGGCGTGCTCGGCCCCAACGCGGCGGGCAAGACCACCACCATCAAAATGATCGTTGGGCTCATCCAGCCCACCTCCGGCACCGTGCAAGTCTGTGGCATGGACGTGCAGGAGCAGCCGGTGGAAGTGCGCCGGCGGATGGCGTATGTGCCGGACTTTCCCTTCCTGTACGATAAGCTCACGCCGATGGAATTTTTTCGGTTCACCGGAAACCTGTTTGGCATGGAAGAAAGTCAAATGGACGATCGCATCCGCGAATTGATCCCGCGCTTCAGCCTCGACTCCTATTTGAACCTGACCATCGAGAGCCTTTCCCACGGCACCCGCCAGCGCATTGCCATCGTTTCCGCGCTGATGCATGACCCGGAAGTATTCGTGCTCGACGAGCCCATGGTCGGGCTCGACCCCCGCCACGCCCGCGTGCTCAAGGATGTTCTCCGCGAATGTGCCACGGCGGGAATGACGATTTTTCTCTCCACTCACCAGTTGAGCGTGGCCGAGGAAATGGCCGACCGCATCGGCATCATTCACAACGGCAAACTCGTCGCCTGTGGCACCAAGGATGAACTGCGCGACCAAGCCGGCACCGGCGGTGCGCTGGAGGAAACTTTCCTCACCCTCACTCGTGAGGAGAGCTCCGTGGAGATGGAGTTGCGGCAGCTCCATCAGGAAACCGGCCCCACGCCCGCCATCACTGGCGACTGATCCCCCATGGATTCCGCCCGCGCCACCCGGCACTCGCCCCTGCGCCTCCTGCTCGGTCTTCACCTCACCCAGCTCTGGCGAAAACTGCGCGACGCCAACGAAAAATCCGGCTCACTCACCTGGCTCATCGTCGCCTTCATCGCCTCCTATCCGCTGGTGGCCTCATGGCTTTTTGGCCGCGGCCTACGCAAACTCGCATCCGTGCAGGGCATCGGCCCAGTGCTCATTGAGGAACTCGTCTTTCTGCTCTTCGCGTTCCTTTTTATGATGCTCCTGTTCTCGAACATCGTTGTTGGCTACACCAACCTCTTCCGCAACAAGGAATCGGTTTTCCTATTCACGCAGCCTATTTCTGCCAGCAGCATCTTCCGCTGGAAATTCATCGAGTCCACCTGTATCGCCTCATGGGCCTTCATGCTCTTGGTCTCCCCGCTCCTCGCCGCCTACGGCATGCAGCAAAAAGCCGACTGGACCTTTTACATTTTAACACCCGTGCTCGTCGGGCTTTTCATAGTCCTGCCCGCCGTATTTGGCTGCTGGACAGCCATTCTGCTGGCGCGCCATCTCGACCGGCGGATCTTTCAAGTGGGCGGCCTGCTGGTGGCGGTCACCGTCGTCCTCGCTTTGCGCGCCTATCTGCAACCCGAGGTGGTGGCCGACGATTCACTGGTCATCAACGCCAGCGACGAACGCGCGCGCCTGCTTGCTAAGACCCGTTTCGTCCAGTTCCCCTTCATGCCCAGCTACTGGCTCTCGCGCTCGGTGTCCGAGTGGAAGGACGGCGTGTTCGATCTCTCCATTTTTTATCTACTCGTCCTGCTAAGCAACGTGCTCTTCTTCGGCTTCCTTGGATTCACCCGCACAGGCAAGTTTTTTTACAACGCCCTCTCCTCCACCCTCAGCCGCGGCAGCCTCATGGCCAACTGGCACGAACTATTCCAACACGCCGGCCGCGCCTGCGCTGCCCTAGTCGTGCTCAGTTTTTTCCTGCCCTATCTTTCCCTGCAAAATGCCTTTAACGAGGCCCGCGGCGGAATGACCCAGCT
>Ga0302133_10003086_pt1 | contig 10106 bp, 8 predicted proteins | sample CB9_331_MG_FD_203121 | JGI IMG/M metagenome (GOLD analysis project Ga0302133, IMG submission 203121) | Marine microbial communities from Western Arctic Ocean, Canada - CB9_33.1 | ecosystem: Environmental > Aquatic > Marine > Oceanic | place: Canada: Western Arctic Ocean | collected 2017-09-19 | reverse complement strand
TGCGACACGCTCCTCTTGACGGCGCATCGCTGGCACCTCTTATCGCAATGCCGGTACCAACCAGGAAACGAAGAGAAAGCGAATCCAAGAACACGCCGGAAATACTCTCTAAACTACTTACCTTATTGGTTTTATAGACATTATCCGGGCGTGCAACGGACCCATCGCTTGGATCAGTTCTGCTCTGCCCGTCAAATAATTGGCAGGCTGAGGAGGCGTCCCGCCAAACGGTTGACGATGAGCGGGTGGGTGGGCCGGTAGGAGATGACGCCGTCGCCCTACTTGTCGCGACAGCGTTCCCGGATGTGTTGCGCCGCGGCGATCGCTTCCACCGCACTAGTGACGATCTGGGCGGCGCGCGAACCGCCAGCCTCGTCGGCCAGCTTGGCCTCGAGGAGCTCCGCGTTGGCCAGAATGATCCCGAGCTGATTATTCAACCGATGGAAGAGGGCGCCGAGGTTGGCCGGCTGGTCCATCTGAAGTGGATCCGTTGGTAGGTAGGGGAACGGGACCTGGCTGCGCATGGGCTTTACGGTGTCTACCGCTCGGACTGCGCAGAGGCCACCTGGCTCGCGCCGGCGTTCGGCTCGCGCCACAGCGTGTCGACAAAGATGCGGACCGAGCCGCCAGCCGTTCGGACGTATTCCACCTTGCCGCTCGCGATCCAGTTGTAGATCGTGCGGCGGCTCACGCCCACAAGTTCGCAGGCCTTCATGATCGAGATTGTTTTCCTATCAACTATCATCGCTGGCGCTCGCATTTGGCTTGTCCGTCCCTCACACACAATGTCTCTCACCGCGGGAACAATGAGTGGTATCGGCACCCAATGACGTCGCCATTAGATTCGGGTCAGGAATAACGCGTGCTGGCGTCGTTCGACGACCTTGACCGACCCGATCGGCAGGTGTCAAAATGTTGGCGATATCTACTAAATGACTGAAAAAGAAACACATCTGCTCCTGGTCGAAGACGAGGCGGCGCTCCGTGAGGCGACAGCCGAGCGTTTGGCCGAACACGGCTATCGCGTCGTCCAGGTCGAGAGCGGCGAGGAGGCGGTCGAGCGGCTGTCGGACTTCGCGTTCGACATTGTGCTGACCGACCTCCGCTTACCCGGTATTGACGGCACTGCGGTACTCGCGGCGGCGCTCCAGACGTACCCGGACATCGTCTGCATCGTCGTGACCGGCTTCGGCACGGTGAAAGACGCGGTCGGCGCGATCAAACAAGGCGCCGCCGAATTCATCACCAAGCCGTTTCAGTTCGACCAACTCCTGCACGTGCTGTCGTCGGCGCTGGAACAGCGGCGGCTCCGGTCAGAGAACGCCTATCTACGGTCTCAGCTGCAGGAGCGCTATCGTTTCGAGGGCCTGGTTGGGCGGAGCGCCCGCATGCGGGAGCTCTTTGAACTGCTCGAGACGGTGGCTGCGAGCGCCAGCACGGTGCTGGTCACCGGTGAAACCGGAACGGGCAAGGAGCTGGCGGCCCGAGCGATTCACCACAACAGCCCGCGCCGCGCGCACCGCTTTATCGCCCTGAACTGCAGCGCGGTGCCGGAATCACTGCTCGAGGCGGAGTTGTTCGGGCATGTGCGAGGCGCCTTTACGGGCGCCGTGGCGACCAGGCAAGGCCGACTCGAGGTCGCCCATCAGGGCACCCTCCTGCTCGACGAGGTCGGCACGATGAGCGCCAGCCTCCAGGCCAAGCTGCTGCGTGTGCTGCAAGAACGGGAACTGGAGCGTCTCGGAGACACGCGGACGATCAAGATCGACGTCCGGATCATTGCCGCGACAAACATGGACCTGTCGCAACTCGTCAGCGAGGGACGCTTTCGAGAGGATCTGTTCTATCGGCTGAACGTCATCCCCATTTGTCTCCCGCCCCTCCGCGAGCGACGCGAGGACATCCCACTGCTGGTCCAGCACTTCGTGCAGCGGCTCACAAGTCAGCGCGTACCGCCGCTCGCCGTGACGGTCACACAAGAAGCGATGCGGCGGATGATGGCGTACGCCTGGCCGGGCAACATCCGACAGCTGGAAAACGCCGTGGAACGCGCGCTGGCTCTGGGCCGCGACCGGACGCAGATTGATGTCGCCGATTTGCCGCCGGAACTGCGAAACGCGCCTCCCCCGACCGAGTCGGCCTCGGTGACACTCCCGGAGGGTGGCCTGGACCTGCCGACGTATGTCGCCGACATCGAACGGCAGCTGCTTCGCCTGGCCCTCGACGAGACCGGTGGCAACAAGCAGCGGGCCGCCCAGCTCCTCGGGTTGAAGCGGACGACGCTGGTCGAGAAGGCCCGGCGGCTCTTCCCACGAGCGGCAGCCGCTTCACCCTAGTGCCCTGCGCGGGGCAGGTCACTCGGAGTCGCGGTGCACCGTGTCGGGGGCGAACGCCGGAAGGCACACAGCAACATACTCCGCGCCGCCAGGCTCCGGAGAGCTGTATCGAACCCACTCGCCAGGCGCGGTCATGACCGCCTGACCGGCCCGCACCTCAAGCGCGCCCCTCTCGTGCTCGACCCGCAACAGCCCCCTGAGCACCACCGTGATCTCTTCGAACTCGGGCCGCTGTCCTGGTTCACGCCAGCCCTGGGGCGACACCATGCGTGCGACGCTGACACCCTCCTGGCCGGTGTTGACGCGTCCGGTGTACTCCTCGATCCGCTTTGGGGGGGTACCGGCCGCCTGAATGACGGTGGGGCTTTCGATCAGTCTGGGCAAGAGGCGAGCCCTTTCAGGCGACAGGAGTCAGAGCTCAGAACCAGCTGAGACGGCCGGCGCGGGCGTGACTCCCGCTTCGGGCTCGTCGGTCAACTCGAAAAAGTCGCGGATGAGCGACCGAAGCTCGTCGAGCGACGTCGCGTGGTTGATCGCGACCCTGAGCCGCGACCCGTTGTCGAACCCTTTCGTGTACCAGGAGCCGAGCGCGCGGAGCTTGTTGAGCACCCACCGCTCGCGGCTCAGTGCGCTGCGTCGCTTCGGTCCCGTCTGCGCGGTGGCCGCCGCGGTGTGCCGAAACCCCTCGGCTTCGGCCGCCCCCTCCGCCAGCAACAGATCGAGGTAGACGAGGAGAAAGCGCCCGCGCTCCTGGGGCGCGACTTCACGCGCGACGCGCCCCAGGCCCAGTGCCTGGGCCTGCTCAAAGATCCAGGGGTTGCGCAGCGCGCCCCGACCGACGAGTACCCCGGCCACCGCCGTGCCCCGCATGCGCCCGACGAGGTCTTCGGGGACCACGCAGTCGCCGCTGCCGAACACCGGAATCGAGACCTGATGGGCCACCTCGTCGATGAGCCCCCAATCCGATCGTCCGGTGTAGGACTGGGCCGCCGTGCGGCCATGCACCGCCACGGCGGCGGCGCCCGCATCCTCCATCATCCTGGCGACCGTCGGTGCGTTGATCTGCCCGTCATCCCACCCCGAGCGCATCTTCACGGTGACCGGAATCGACACGGCTCGCGCCATCAACGCGACCACCGTGGCTGCATGTTCCGGTGTCCGCATCATGCTGCAACCGGCCTGGTGCTTGGCGATCTTCGGGACCGGACACCCCATGTTGACATCTACGATGTCCGCCCCCATCGCTTCGACGATCTGCGCCGCCTCCGCCATCTTGCCTGGATCGGAGCCGAAGATCTGGATCGAGACAGGCCGCTCCTCCTCGGTGTACTCCGCGTACTCGAGTGTCCGGTCGATACCGCGAACCAGTCCTTCGGAACTGACCATCTCGGTGACGACGAGCCCGCAGCCGCCCCGACGCTTGACCAGCCGGCGGAACGCGGTATCGGTCATGCCCGCCATCGGGGCGAGCGCGAATGGCGAGTCGAGGGTGAGCGATCCAATTTTCAAGGCGGTGGTCCTGCTGATAGGCCGCGAGCTAGTAGGCTTTGACGTCGGCCGCATCGACCTCGACCGACACGGCCTGGCCGATCAGGTCGACCGTGAGTACGAGCCGGGCGTGGGCGCCCTTGCGGACGAGGCGCCCGACGACCCCTTTCAGCGGGCCGTGGACGACCTCCACCAGCATCCCCTCGTGAATGAGAGGACAGGGGTCATAGAGGAGATCGGTGTCTACGAGGCGGCGGATACTGTCGAGCTCGTGCGACGCGATCGGAGCCGGTTCTCCCGCGAACGACACGATGTTGACGACGCCCGTACACCGCAGCACCCCGGGGCGGCTGTGCGCGTCGAACCGCGCGAAACAGTAGCCCGGGAAGAGCGGCCAGGCGATCTTCTTCCGACGGTCTTTCCAGCGACTCCAGCGGGTGATGGTCGGCAGAAACGTCTCGACCTGCTTGCGCTCGAGCTGGTCGCGTACGACCTGCTCGTGTCGCGAGCGGGTCCAGAGCGCAAACCAAGGCAGCGACACCGCGGCGGCGTCGAGCAGCGCTGGGTCCGACGCCTGAGATACGCCTGTCACGGCGTCTAGGCCCCGCCGCGAGAAGCGGCTCGCTCGACGAGGAACGCCTCGTACAGCGTCTGCAGCCCCTCGTCCTTCCACTCGATGATCGCTTCGTTACGCAACCTGGTCAGGTACTCGTCGAGCGCCAGCAGTCGTCGCTCGTCGAACACGTTGTTCACGATACCTTCGCGGACCGCCTCGAACGGCGTCGGCGTCGGTGGTGTCGACACTTCGAGCTTCAGGATCTGATACCCGGCGGTCGTCCGCTCGACCTCGCTGACCTCCCCGACTGCAAGCGGCTCTATGCGCCCGCGAACCGCCTCGGCCAGGTCGGCCAGCTCGATCGGCCCGATCAGGCCGCCGTTGGCGCTCGACGGCGCCTCGGACGCCTCTGACGCCACCTGCGCGAAGTCCTCTCCCGCCAGCACCCGAGCACGGGCCGCCTGGGCCTTCGCCTCGGCTTGGTTCTCGCGCCCCGCGTTGAGGGCACCGCCTCCCTCCGGGACCGCGATCACGATCTCGCGCAGGGTCACGCTGGCCGGCTCGGTGAACGTCTCGAGATTGGTGTCGTAGTACTGCCGCGCCTCGGTGTCGGTCATCGAGACACGGCCCAGAATCTCCACCTGCTGCACCTGTCCGCTCAACATCTGGCGCTCCATGGTCTCGCGCAGCTCGTCGAGGGTCATCCCCTCGTCGCGCTCGAGAGCCACCAGCAGCTGCTCGTCGTCGAGGCCGTTCTCTTCCTTGATACCTTCGAGGATGTCCTCGAACTGCTCGTCGTCCAGGGCGTATCCCAGCTCGCGCCCTTGCTGGACCAGCAGCAACTCGTCGACCGCATTCGCGATGAGCTCCGGGGTCACCTCCTGGACCATCGCCCGCAACTCGGCGTCGGTTTGCGGCGGGACGGGACGGGTCCGAATGTTATTGATCTGTGCGGTCTCCAGGTCAGATTGGGACACCAGATCACCATTGACCTTGACCAGGATACGCTCGAGCACCTGAGCGCCGGGGGTGTCAGTCCGAAGGCTCTGGGCCCGTGCCGGCTGCGCACAGGTCAGCACGATGCCGACGCCGGCCAGCCACATCACCACTTGTATCGCGCGTTCTTGCATGGCTCTCTCCGTGTCTCACGATTCTATCGTTTCCAGCCCGCGTAACTCCACCAGCACACCGCCGACCCGGGCGAGCAGCTGCTCGGGTCCCTGGCGGTCACGCTCGGCCTTCTGGAACTCGGCCCGGGAGAAACCGGCCCGGACCTCGTCGCTTGTGGCGCGGGCCGTCCACCAGGACCGCCCCCCGGGCACGGGCCGTGTCTCGTCCGGCTCACGCAGATCCACGGTGAGCATCGCCGGCGGCTTCAAGGTCACGTCCCGGCGTCGTTCGACGAACCGGATCAGCCGTACCGGGTCCACCGTGGTGGAGGCCCTGAACTTTAGGACGAGCAAGTGCCCTTCGCGGTCGATGGTTTCGACGGCGAGCCGGTCGGCCAGCAACCGGATCCGTCCATACTCGACCAGGGTGGCGACCGACGGCGGTATCGGACCATACCGATCACGCAACTCGGCGTGCAGCGCCGTCAACTCGGGCTCGGTTCGGGCCCCCGCGACCCGGCGGTACACCATCAGCCGCTGGTTCATGTCCGTGATATAGCGCTCGTCGATCTTCAGATCGAGGTTCAGGTTGACGGCTGCGCGCACGTCATCGTCGATCTCTTCGCCCTTCAGCTCCCGTACCGTCTCCTCGAGCAGCTTGACATACAGATCGAACCCGATCGATTCGATGTGCCCGCTCTGTTCGCCACCGAGCAGGTTCCCGGCACCGCGGATCTCGAGATCGAGCGCCGCGATCCGAAACCCGCTGCCCAGGTCGCTGAACTCGCGAATGGCCGCCAGTCGCTGGCGGGCCACCGGAGAGAGCGACCCCTCGGGTGGGACCAGGAGGTAGGCGTAGGCTCGCCGATCAGAGCGACCCACCCGACCCCGCAGCTGATACAGCTGGGCAAGCCCGAACCGCTCCGCATGGTTCACGATGATGGTGTTCGCGTTCGGTATGTCGAGACCGTTCTCGATGATGGTGGTGGCCAGCAGGACGTCGTACTTGCGTTGCACGAAGTCAACCATGCACCGCTCGAGCTGCCCCTCCGGCATCTGTCCATGGGCCACCCCGATCCGCGCCTCGGGCAACAGGCGGCCCAGGAACTCGCCCATGGCGTAGATCGACGTGACACGACTGTGGAGGAAGAAGACCTGCCCGCCCCGCTCGAGCTCGGTGCGGATGGCCCGCACGATCACCTGGTGGTCGAAACGCACGACGTTGGTCTGGATCGCTTGGCGGTCCTTGGGGGGCGTCTCGATGACCGACATGTCGCGAATGCCGACGAGCGACATGTTCAGCGTGCGGGGAATCGGCGTGGCGGTCATCGTCAGCACGTCGACGCGCCGCCGCATCTGCTTGATCCGCTCCTTGTGCGCCACACCGAAGCGCTGCTCCTCATCGACGACCAACAGCCCGAGGTCGCGGAACTGGACATCCTTCGAGAGCAACCGATGCGTGCCCACGATGATGTCGACCTTGCCGGCAACGAGGTCATCGAGCGTTTGCTTCTGCTCGGCGCGTGTCCGGAATCGGCTGACGAGATCGATCCGGACCGGGAACGCGGCGAACCGGTCGGTCAGAGTCTTGAAGTGCTGAAACGCGAGCACGGTCGTGGGGGCGAGCAGGCCGACCTGCTTGCTGTCCATCACCGCCTTGAACGCCGCCCGCATCGCGACTTCGGTCTTCCCGTAGCCGACGTCCCCGCAGAGCAGGCGGTCCATCGGCGTCGACGCCTCCATGTCTCGCTGGATGTCGGCGACCGCGGTCTTCTGGTCCGTGGTGAGCTCGTACGCGAACGCGTCGCCGAACTCACGGTGCCAGTGCGCGTCCGGGCTGAAGGCGTGCCCCGGTACCGCCTTGCGCGCCGCGTAGAGCTTGAGTAGCTCCTCCGCCATGTCCCGCATGGCGTGGCGGACCTTGGTCTTGGTCTTGGCCCACGAGGTGCCGCCGAGCCGGTCGAGCGTCGCCCGCGCCGAGCCGGTGTATTTTTGGAGCAGGTCGAGCTGCTGGACCGGGACGAACAGCTTGTCCTGGCCGGCGTAGCGCAGCTCCATGAACTCGTGGTGCTCGACCCCGACCGGAATCGGCTTCAGACCGACGAACATCCCAACGCCGTGTTCCACGTGGACGACGTGGTCGCCGATCTTCAGGTCGCGGAAGTCGGACAGAAACGATCGGGCGGGACCCGTGCGCCGCGCCCGAACCCGCCGCTCCTCGTCGAAGACATCCGGCTCGGCGAAGATCTGGAGTCCGGCATCGGGCAATCGGAACCCGCGAGTCAGCTGCCCGGTGGCCACCAGGAGCGCCGCGCCATGCGTCGTGTCGGCCTGGTCGATCGAGAGCGCCCGGAGGTCGTATTCAGCGAGCAGCTCGATCACCCGCTCGGCTCGGCCCGGCGTACCGGCCACCAGCAACGCCGTCTCCCCACGCTCTCTGGTTCGGACAATCTCGGTCGCCCAGTCCGCCAGGCGTCCGTGGAACTCCACCACCGGCTGACAGGCCACGTGCCGCACGGTCTCGGCGGTGTCCTCGTCTTCCCAGAGCTGCTCGAGACGCGCCGCCGCACCCAGCCAGGCGTCCAGCGTCGGCCAGTCGACGAGTAGCTGGTCAGGCGGCAGCGCCGAGTCTCCCCGCTCTTCGGCATCTGCGAAACCAGCGACTGCCTGGGCCAGTCGACCCTCGATCACCCGCCTCGACTCCTCCGTCTCAGACAGGTAGACCCGATGCGCCGACACCCCGGTCACGTAGTCCGCCAGCCAGGCTGAGCGGTCGGCCTCGTGGCCGGCCTCGTCCGGGTCGAACACCTCACAGAGCGGCCGGATCTCGACCCGGTCGAGCGACTCGGTCGACCGCTGGGTGGCCGGGTCGAAGCGCCGCAGCGACTCGAGGCTGTCACCGGCGAACTCAGCGCGGATCGGCTGGACGTCACCCGCCGGGAAGAAGTCGACGACGCCACCGCGGAGACAAAACTCGCCGTGGGCGTCTACCGGGTCGACCGGCGTGAAGCCGGCATCTGCCAGCTGGTCGCCGAGGTCGGGTGGCTCGAGCAGCGCCCCGACGACGAGACCGGCACCGGCCGCCAGCAGGCGCGTGGGCGGGCTCAACCGTGGGAGCAGGGCCGCGGCGGCGGCGACCACAACCCGGACGGACTGTCCGGCGAGACCGTACAGCGCCCGCCCGCGGGCGGCGGCGACGTCGAAGTGCGGGGCGAGCCCACGATACGGGTCGACCTCATGGGACGGAAACGGCAACACCGCGTGGGCCAGTTCGTGGTCCGACAGCCCGGCCAGCCCGCCGAGGAAGAAGCGGGTGTCGGCGACCATCTGCTCGACGTCGCCGTCGGTGGGGACAATGACCACCACAACGGCGTCGGTGGCCGCGGCAGCCACGGCGAAACCCTTGGCCGCGGCCGAGAGCCCGGCCACCGATCGGGTATCGCCGCCCAGCGCGGCGCGAGCGGCCGAAGACTTGAGCAGAGCGCGCAGGGTGAGCGAGGTGCCACTCATCGAGGGGATCTTCGGAGGTTACTGCCGGAGGAGACAGCCGTCACCCGTCGGACGGGTCGACAGTCTCCTTGAATCGTACGTTGTCGGTGAAGCTCCAGGCGTGCCGGGGTCGATAGATGCCGACATCCTTCGTCCTGGACTTCACCCGGAACGTATACAGCAGGCGGTGATAGTCGTAGGAGAAGCCGTCGCGCTTGTGGGCCGCCACGTCCAGCTTGTAGGTCCCCTCGACGAGGTCGAGTCGTTCGATCGCGAAGACGACCTCGCCCGCGCCCTCGAGCAACTCAGATTCCATCTCCTCGATGTTGGTGTTTGTGCCATAGCAACAGACACCATCGGTGCCGAAGATGCTGATGCCGAAGGCAAAGTCGTCGACCGCCTGCGCCGCGCTGATCTGCATGCGAATCGTCATCGGCTCGCCCGAGTGAAAGACGTGTGCGGGGCCGCGGTCTCCTTCCAGCGTGACCTTCTCGATGCGCACGCCGCCTGAGCCCCACCGTCCCTCTTTCGCGGTGAACATGTTGACTGGTAGCTCGTCGTCGTCGTCGTCGGGTTCTTCTTCTGCGACCAGCGCAGGGTCCGGCTCATCGGTCGGGTCCTCAGCCGCCACGGGCGCGACGTCAGGCTCGACCGGCTCAGTGACCGGCGCGGGTGGTGCCGCCGGCGCGGGTGGCGCCTCGGTCAGCGGCGTCAACTGCGCCTTGGCGTCCTCGGCTGCGAGGTGCTTGTCTTCGCCACGCTCGACATCGCTCAGATACATCTGCACCACCCGTTTCGGGTCGCCGGTGGTGCGGTTCTCTCCAGCATCGATCCACACCGCCTCGTCGCAGAAGCGCTCGACCATGGACAGTCCATGCGTGACGAGGAGGATGGTCTTACCGCGTCGTTTGAACTCGGCGAACTTGTCGAGGCACTTCAGGCTGAATCCCTCGTCGCCGACCGCGAGCACCTCGTCGACCAAGAGGATGTCCGGGTCGACGTTGATCGCGACGGCGAAGCCGAGCCGCATGTACATCCCGGACGAGTAGGTCTTGACCGGCGCGTCGATGAAGTCTTCGAGCTCGGCAAACTCGACGATCTCATCGAAGCGTTCTGCGACCTCACGCC
>Ga0302133_10003085_pt1 | contig 10107 bp, 6 predicted proteins | sample CB9_331_MG_FD_203121 | JGI IMG/M metagenome (GOLD analysis project Ga0302133, IMG submission 203121) | Marine microbial communities from Western Arctic Ocean, Canada - CB9_33.1 | ecosystem: Environmental > Aquatic > Marine > Oceanic | place: Canada: Western Arctic Ocean | collected 2017-09-19 | reverse complement strand
CGTTCGTAGTTTTCCAGCTTGAACGGCCCAAGGCCAACAAGCCCAACATCCATAGGGCTGATACTCATTTCACCCTGCTCAAGGCGTGCCTTCATCAAATGTCGTGGATGAGCAATCTTGAAGCGCGGGTTGGCAAGGATATCTAGGAAGTGGGGGTTCCGTTGTGTAAATGTAATTCTAAGCTGCTCGTGCTCCAGTACTTCGACCTTCGCGACGTCGCCCAGCTCACCTTTAAAATATGCCGGAGCACGGACTTTGTCGCCCACTTGAGTCCCGAAGAAGGCCAACTCGAACCAAAACTTCGCATCATCGGCGGTAAAGAGAGTCCCATCGTGCCAGTACACGTTGCTCCGTATGTTAAATGTCCATTCGGTAAATTCAGGGTTCGACACCCAGGTCGTCGCAAGATAGGGGCATACAAAATACATGTTCTCTCGACAGCGCATGACGAGGTTCCCAGGACCAAACATCGCCCCTGCTGCTTGGTGGAGAGCAATGCTACTGGTTCGAAGTGTGTCGAATCCCGCTGGAGGATCACCGCGGTTTGCCAACACCAAAATACCCCCGTATTTCCCTTCCAACTCGTCAGGACTACCATTGATCGAAGCAAGGCTCGGTGTAGCTATCACCGGTAACGTTAGAGCGGCATTTTGCACTGGCGCAGAAGTATCATCGGTGTCCACGTCAGGTGACAGAGCCGATTCCGCACTACAAGAAATCGCCAAACATCCAATGAGAACAATTGTCACAATACGTGTCAGTTGCAAAGATGGGTACTCCTACGAGTCATATTTTGCGTGGCTGACACTTCCAGCCACCATGGTGTGACCATCAGCCCAACTGGAAACTAGAACATCATGCGTAAATGGCACGCCAACATCTTCTAGTTTAGGTAAACTGATCCCTAAGCACAATCGACGACGACGGTGGCAACGCCACAGTTCGCCTACCAATCTTGATCTTGGGCTCTATAAATACCACCGCTGAATTCCGTAGTTGACGGCAATCGGGGATCTCAGCTTACTGGATAATATGACACAAGATTGCGCGGTTCACCTCAATTATCTCATAACAAACTACGGTCAACAATCCGTCAACAGATTCCTGAGGAGGCTTCATTCGGGAGCAATTCCCAGTCCTCACCTCTGAATTGCTATGTCTCACGTACCGCCGAACTGGTACTCCCTGGGTAGCCAAAATCTTCTTCCGTACGCACCAGAGACTATTCGGTGCACTCCTATGGCAACTTCCTCAGTAGGAATTAATTCTAACTTGCGAGAGCCAGAAGGCAGTCCGCTTCGGTCTCGCAGAACAGCGCTTTCCATGTCAATGTGCCACAACAATCTGCCTTTCTTGCGCGTACTTCCTGATTTGACTGAGACATTGATGGCAAGATCAATCGCCTCCTGTATACGACTGCCTAGTTTGGTTCCGAACGCGTCCGCGATGCGGCGGCTTACTTCGGAGGCGTGAACTTTCCAGATCTGGCATTCTAGAAAGTTGGGCTCCACTGTCCAATAATTCCAAGCCACCATGTCAGACACGAAGACATTGTTCAAGCCCACATGTCTCTGATTTTAGCGGCGATGTCGACCTGAAATTCCTCTGAAGCTGGGGCGTCCCCGATGTGATAAGGCCTATCCAACTCTACCTCGTCCATAGTCTCAATCACGCAGGGCGTTATGAAACGACAGAGTTGAGCATATCCATGCTTGTCTGAAACGCGCGATGTTCCGTGGTAGTATCTCTGAGGACGTAGGACGTACAGAAAATCCCTGGCTCTCGTCATTGCTACATACGTAAGCCTGAGCTCCTCTTGGATGTCATCGGATGATCCTGTCGCCATATCCGAAGGCAGGAATCCGTCCGAGGCATGAATTAAGTAAACCACATCCCACTCCAATCCCTTGGCAGAATGAATTGTAGAGAGGACCAGCCAGTCTTCATCTAATGTCGGTGCCACCGCTAGATCACCTGTTGATGCCGGTGGATCCAATATCAGTTCAGATAAGAACTGTGTAACGGTAGTGTACCCGCTGGCGATGTGCTGAAGGTAAAGTAGGTCGTTAAACCTCGGTTCTGGGTTCTCGTAGTTCCTCTTTAAAAGAGGAGCGTAGAATGCTACGATCCTCTCCAGCTTCACTGAGGGCTCTAACTCTTGCGTTTGGGATAAATCCCTCATGAGTTGAGCTAGGCCGGTGATCTCTTGACGTGCTGAGGTAGGCGAGTCGAAAGATTCTACGGACGTGGCTTTATAGCCACTGCTTGCTACATGTCCAAATATAGCCGATGCAGTAACAGGGCCGACGCCGTTCAATAGTTGCAGCACTCTGAACCACGCAACCTCGTCTCTAGAGTTCTCCAGTATACGCAAGAAGCTGATCAAGTCTTTGACGTGAGCTGCTTCAAGGAACTTGAGCCCTCCGTACTTGTGGAAAGGGATGTTTCTGCGGGCTAGGGCCAACTCAAGGGAGTTGGAGTGTGAGGAAGCACGAAACAGGACAGCCTGTTTATGCAGGGGAATCCCTTGCTCGTAATGCTCCATCACCCTATCAATTAACGACTCGTCTTGCTCACTCTCGTCAACACAAGTTACTAACTGAGGTCGCTGCTGCCCGTCTCGTTCGGACCACAGCTCTTTTGTATAAGGATGCAATCCCTGGCCAATTAACCGGTTGGTGGTATCCAATATGGGTTGAATTGAGCGATAGTTCTGCTCAAGCTTGACGAGTGTTGTGTTTGGAAAATGCTCAGGGAACTCCATCATATTTGCGATTGTGGCTGAACGAAAGCTATAGATACTTTGAGTGTCATCACCGACAGCCGTTATGTTCTTGTTCTCACGTCGCATTGCATTCAAGATGCCAGCCTGAATCCGATTCGTGTCCTGATATTCATCCACTAGGACATGATCAAAGTTGCCTCCTATGAGATCAGCTGTATGTTTATCCTGTAGTAGGAAATACCAATAAAGCAGTAGATCGTCATAATCAAGTACGAAGCTATTTTGTTTACGAACGACATATTCTTTGAATAGAGTCTTTAGCTCATCGAGCCACGTACCACACCAAGGAAAGTATTTCTCCAGGATTACTTCAAGGTTTTTATTTCCGTTAACCCTGCGCGAGTATATATCCAAGCATGTGTTTTTCTTGGGAAAACGATTCTTGCTATTAGAAAACCCCAGATCGGTCCGGACTATGTCAAGAAGATCCTCTGAGTCGGAGCGATCCATTATTGTGAAGTCTTGAGGAAGCCCTGTCGATTGTGCATGTATTCTCAGTATCCGATTGGCTACTGAGTGAAATGTGCCTCCCCAAACTTGCCTCATTATCGCAGGCCCTGACGATATGACCGATGACGCTCGTTTGAGCATCTCCTCCGCGGCGCGCCTGGTGAATGTCAGTAGTAATATGCGCTCTGGTGGTACTCCTTGTGATACCAGATGAGCGACACGATATGCAAGAGTCCTTGTTTTACCTGTGCCTGCCCCGGCGACTATGAGCAACGAGCCATTACCGTGTGTCACCGCCGTAAGCTGTTGCTCATTTAGTCCATCGCTCCACGGCCAGTTTTTTTGCTGTGTAGTTAACATGGAACTTTGCTTTCATATACCATATGAGAACTCTTGTTCTCATATGGTATATGTTCTCAATCGCTAGTGCAAGCTAATAAGTTATATCGCGTTGTTTCATACTTTGTGATGTCCGTTAACTCCAGTCCTTAGATTTAGGAGCCATTTCAAAGGCAGGCATTTTTCTAGCGCCTGTAACCACCACATTCATCGTTCCCTCTCTACGAGATACAGTGCCGCTCGCTATCACTAACGGCTCCCTAAATACCTGTTTATACTGTTCGTAGGTTTTTGGCCACAGGACAAGAGAGGTATGCCCGTGTTCATCCTCCAAGGTAACGTAAACTGCTTTGCCCAGAGGTCGCTGACGCCTGATTACCAATCCTGCTACAATCACATGCGCACCGTTTTCAAGTCCTGCCACCTCTGTGCTAGTAATGACATTTGGTCCTAACTGTTCTCTGAGATATGACATGACGTGCCCTGTCGGGTGTAAACCCATCGTCTGATACTCCTCTTCCATGCGCTCCCACGGTGATAAGGGAATAAGGTCTACCTTGTCCTGTTCTACCGGCAGAGACAGGGAGAGCTGATGATTCACTGGACGGTATCTTAACCCGATCTCCCATCTCACGGCCCGTCTATCTTTTACTATTGGGTCAAAGGCCCCAGCATCCGCTAGCTTCTCCAGGGATTTTCGAGATAATCCTGTCCGCTCCATGAACTCAGCAATGGATTTATAGTATCCATCTCGGCTTCTGACTTCCGTTATGGTTTGGGCCGCTGTGGAACCTACCAAAGCGACATTCAAAAATCCGAGCCTCATCGAAGCACCCTCTATAACGCACTTCTCGAGGCTCATGTTCATATCTGGGTTCAAGACCTGAATGCCATGTCTTCTAGCGTCCTCTTTCAGTGTCTCTAGGTTGTAGAAACCCATAGGTTGCTGGTTGAAGATTGCTACGTAGAATTCCAGTGGATAGTAGAACTTCATCCAAGCAGCCTGATATGCGGTCACTCCGAAGGCAAAGGCATGAGATTCTGGGAACATGTAGTGGCCATTGAACTTGGAGAAGATTCGCTTGGCCGTCTCTTCGTCTATCCCATTGGAGGCAGCACCGTCTCTAAACTTTCCCCAGTAAACCTGTAGAAGCTCTAAGCTATTCCTACGCCCATAGGCTCGGCGTAACTGGTCCGCCTCAAGGGGAGAGAAATTAGCGACGTCCATCGCCAGCTGATTAACCTGGTCTTGGAACAGGATCACCCCGTGAGTTTTCTCCAAAGCTCGATGCTCCAAGTCATGCTCAAAGGTTGTTGCTTCAACTTCGTTGCGACGGCGTATGTATTGACTGACACCATCGTTGACACCAACTCCCGGCCTAACCGCTGCAACCTCATGTGCCATGTCGAAGAGATTTCTGGGCCTGATTCGTGGCGTGGTTTGCATTTGGGCAGCACTCTCCACCTGGAAGATGCCTATGGTATCTGCCTCGCAGATCATGTCGTAAACATCCTGGTTTTCAAAATCTATGCGGGAGAGATCAGGCTTATGTCCTGTGCGTTCTTCGATGAGGTCCAGAGCGTCTTGCATCTGAGACAGAGCACCCAGAGCCAAGAAATCTATCTTCACGAATCCGGCGTCGTTTATGCTGTCTTTGTCCCACTGCATTACAAATCTGCCCTTAATGGCACCCGACTGGATCGGCACTAGGTCCGTGAGGGGCTCTGAACCTATGACCATGCCTCCTGGATGCTGGGCAAGGTATTTAGGAAATCCATCCAACTCTCCTGCCAAACGCACCAGATCACGCCAGCCTGGAGCACTGATACTATCCCTGAATTCAGATAAGGCGTACATTTCAGATGCAAGGCTACGGGCATGCCCATGGTCGGCACGCTTAGCCAGCTTATCCACTTGATCAGCAGGCAAACCTAAGGCTAGACCCAAATCACGTACTGCACCCTTAAGCTTGTATGTGGATATCATTCCTGTGAGAGCTGCACGGTCCCAGCCATACTTCTCGTGAACCCGCTTGATTAACTCCTCCCGGATGTTCCTGGGAAAATCCAAATCAATGTCTGGTACAGAAGCCATGTCGTCATCAGGTAAGAAGCGTTCAATGGAGAGATTGAACTGTAGAGGGTCTATGTGGGAGAGGCCGATAAGATAGCCCGTCAGCATCGCTACACTGGAGCCCCTCCCCCTTCCAGGAGGATTTTCCTCTAGAGGGATCTCTCTATCTGTGAGACCCAGATCTATCATCACCTCTCGCGCTAACTGAATGATGTCGTGGTATATGAGTAGGAATCCAGCCATGTTGTGACGGCGAATCAGATGGAACTCTTCATCCAATCTTGCCCTGACATTATCGTTGATTGATCCGTATCTTCTGATAGCCGCTTCTTCGCACAGGTAGCGCAGGTATGACTCTCGGGTATACCCATCTGGCACTGGAGATTCTGGAAAGCGATATCCCAGATCCCTTGTAAGATCGAAGCTGGAGCATCGTTGTGCAATATCTACCGTGTTGGCAATGGCATCTGGATAGTCTCTAAATAACGCTGCCATATCCTCTGGGGATTTGAGGTAGAACTCGGAGTTAGCTCTTCTCGTTCTGTGGGTCTCCTCCAGGCTCTTTCTGTGTTTGATGGAGACTAGGCAGTCTTGGAGTTGATGCCTTTCTTTGACGTGGTAATGGGCATTGTTAGAGGCGACTACTCCTATTCCCAAGCCACTCGCCATCCGCGCCATTCGTCGAATCCTTGCTGTATCTCCATAAACTAAGTTCTGTTGAAGCTCCATGTAAACATTCCCTTTGCCGAACCAGTGGATGTATCTCTTCGCGACTTCTTCAGCTTCTTGCAACCTACCTTTCTGCACAAGGGATGGTATCTCCCCTTTAGGACATCCGGAGAGAAGTATCAGTCCCTGCGCATGATCGGCCAAGAAACGAGGGTCAAGCTCAGGCTCACGTCTATCGGTAGTGATTCTGGCAGATGATAGGAGTTGGCACAGGTTTCTATAGCCTCTTTGTGTCTCTGCCAGAAGAGTAATATGGTGACCCTCAGTGAGAGTAATCTCAGCACCAATGATGGGCTGAATGCCCAAAGACCTGGAGGCCTGAGCGAACTCCATTGCTCCACACAGATTGTCATGGTCCGTAAGAGCCAGGGCAGGATAGTTCAACTCACAAGCGCTGGCAAGAAGCTCGTGGATGAAGGAGGCTCCTTCCTGGAAGGAGTAGTTACTGTGGCAATGGAGTTCAACGTATTGTGTAGTAAGTTCTCTCACATCCTCTGCCTATACCATTGCTTTGTACCAAGGTTTTGAAATACTGCTACCTTGATTCCTTCATCTACAACACACGAGAAATAGTTTCTGCTTACTGGCTCGTCCCTCCACCACTCGTCGTCTATTCGCCATCTGTCGTCTACAGATTCCACTTTTAGCCACCTACCACGGAGTTTGATTACTAACGGCGATCCAGTTTCATCGATCTTTACAGAGACGTCGATGGGTTGATTCAGGGATCGTATGTAACCAGAGCTACTCGCCTTTCCGGTATCCTTGACCACGGCTCCACCTCCCTGATTTGATAGATTGGATTTCTCCCTTGAGACACTTTTAACTGCGATATTGCCTGGCCCAACCGCTGCCTCTGTCTAACGTCTCTAAAAAGGCTTTCCTGTTGACCAGATTCTCCTGTGAGTTCTCCTAAAGTCAGACTGATATCCTCCAATGGACCTGGCATGGCGACGCCTTCCAAAGAAGCCTTGATGACAAAGAGAGCTTGGCTTCTATCTCCAACGGGTGTTTTGAAGATTACGCGACGCTGCCAGGTAGGTTTGTTATAGACAGTGGCTTCCAGTGAGGCCATGCGTGAGTATCTGCCCCTCATCTCTATGCGGGCAAATATTCTTCCCAGTAGATTGTCCACTGCCACGAACAGTGCTGTGACCTCCACAATAGGCGCGGCAAAGGTAAGAGACTCTTTCATCTCCTCTTCAACTCGCTGAGGGATCAGTGGAGTATCGTCTATACCTTGAGCCAGATGCCATATCCTCGCTCCCACCTTGCCAAACTGGGCTTGGATGGGACCTATGGATCGCTCGGCCACCTGGCCCAAGGTGTTCAGCCCGAAGCTATGTAAGCGGGTTTTGATTTCCCACTCAATTGGAAGAACATCTACCGACCATGGCGCCACATATTCCGTTAGGCGCTGTGTAGGCTTATGTGCTCTTCCGGGTCCGGCACTCAGGGCAGCGAGATATGCAGGAAACTTCCCCTCGCTAACACCTATTTGTGTTCCCAGATATGGCGGTACAGCCTGAAGCAACAACTCTATCAACTTTTCTTCACTGCCGTAGGTATCCTGTAGTCCATCAAGGCCGACATAGGCATATCCCAGTCCAGCAGATTCCACAACAGGGCTTCTATCTCCAAGCCGCAACAGTATTGTGCTGAATTCCTGTTCGTAGCTGGCACTGTCCGCTTCTATGGGCACTGCATCCTTGCAGCAAGCCAGAGCCTCCTGGAGGGACATCCCAGGGAAAACTGAATGTGCCGATGGAGAGGCATCCAACACGATGCGTCTGGATCCGTGTCGCTGAACGATAATGGCTCTTCTCTTTCTCAATCCAGGGTCTCGTCGCACTTCCAGCTTGAATGGAAGATGGTCTATCAGAACACAGGCAACATGCATAGGCATACCTCACCCAAGGAAGTAAAGATCGATGACAACTTGGCCTCTACACGCCGATGTTATCCAGCGGCACGATGTGAGGGTCGTGGTTCAAGCTTCAGGAAAGAAACGATTGTATCGTCTGCGGAACACTGACACTTGTAGATAACTACAATAGAACAGTTGTTCTATTGTGTCAATAATGAAATGCCTTGCTTACCCCATACCATAGTAAAAATCACTACTATATGCGAACGTTATTCGCTACCAACAGATATAGAATGGTTAGCAGGCAGCTTCGACTGCCTGGCTCTAGAACTGCCTAGTTCGGTGCTCATCTTGCTAACTGTCGCGCCGTAGTTGTGGTGACACAATCGTGTTAGGTGGTGTCAACATGGATTGCAAATTCATCAAATCTCCTCTGACTCTCATTTAAGTAAACAAATAATCACACGGTATGGAATGAGGAGGCATGGAGATGAAGAAGAGACTGATAATGTGGGTGGCAACTGGACGGTGTTGACGCTGGCAACGATATCCTCAGTAGCAGCACTTAGAAAACGACACTGTTAGTCGTATAGAAGGCGCTGGTTCGACCCTAGGAACCCTTGCATGACATCATGATTGCGTCGTAAACGCATATGAGCAAATCTGTGGGCGAAGGTGAATGATGAATGTCGACTATACTACCCTTAGGAAGATAAAGTTCCCTCTGTGTTGAGAGTATAAGGAGCTCCCTCGATAGGTGATTTCTGTACTGACATTGTATATCTAGCTAAAGTCGTGAGGAAGTACCGGATGACTCGACTACGAAGGCATATTGAAGTACAATCGGCCAGTCCACTTCATCTGATAGATGGAGTCACCATGCACAGACGACACCTACAACAACTCTATATGAATATGTTCACCGGTTACCTATCCGCAGATCATAAGACAAGGGTAGCGGATGGCTCGTTATGGAGGTGATGGGGCAGGACGGCTACATTACGTCGGATGAGTTATCCTTTCATTATGTTGACTACCATGGCCGGGGTCGCGACGTACTCCTCCTACATGGCCTGGCCTCGAACGCTCGATTCTGGCAACTAACCGCGCCCTATCTAACCAAGAAGTTCCGAGTTCTGGCTCTCGATCAACGGGGACACGGCACTACCGCCAAGCCAGATAGCGGATATGACTTCACAACCGTAGCTGCTGACGTCGCAGCGGTGATTGATAGACTGGAACTCCACAAGCCAATCCTGGTGGGTCACTCCTGGGGAGGCAATGTCGGTATACAAGTTGCAGCGACGTATCCTGAATTATTGTCAGGACTTGTCTGCATAGATGGTGGCACCATAGAGCCCTCGGCCGGTGAGAATTCTACATGGGAGGACACGCAAAGCGCCTTAACACCTCCAGATTTTGCATCCATGCGACTCGATTGGGAGGCATTTCTCGATCGAGCTAGGACGAGAGGAAGAGGTGCAATGTGGGGAGATCATATGGAGTTGTTTTTTCGGTCCAACTTCGAGATTCAAACTGATGGTACCGTGCTACCGAGACTACGCAGAGATTTGCACATGCAAATAGTAAGGGCTCTTTGGGAACAGAGAGTCTCAAGCCTGTACCCAAGAATTCGCTGCCCCGTACTAATCTTGCCAGCAAGAAGTGATGGAGAGCCCTCTTCGACTGCGGGGAACACTTCGACAAAGGAAGCGCAGATGAATCGTGCACTCGCTATGCTGCCTAACGCCAGGCTAATATGGATGGAAGATTCGATTCACGATGTGCCTGTTCAGAGGCCATTAGAAGTTGCCGATGTTATCATGGACGTGGAAAACGAAGGATTTTTTAGTGTAACCACAG
>Ga0302133_10003081_pt1 | contig 10114 bp, 19 predicted proteins | sample CB9_331_MG_FD_203121 | JGI IMG/M metagenome (GOLD analysis project Ga0302133, IMG submission 203121) | Marine microbial communities from Western Arctic Ocean, Canada - CB9_33.1 | ecosystem: Environmental > Aquatic > Marine > Oceanic | place: Canada: Western Arctic Ocean | collected 2017-09-19 | reverse complement strand
TTAACCGCTTGCTCCCAGAATTTTTCATTAAAAACAGATGCATTAGTTGTGACCTGCAAACTTATTTGTGATTTCTTTTTACTGTCTATTTGTGTCATGATGTCAATGAAACCTTTCATCAGTTGCGGCTCACCACCTTGTAATTGTATATCTTCTATATCTTGATTGTTTATAAGGTCTATTATTTTAGCAACATTAGATGGATCATCAATCCAATTATAGTTGTGATCTAAATTATTATTTTCCCATGGCCTATTTTCTGCTTGTATTTTTGATGATAACTGTGGGCTACACATTCTACAGGCTAAATTGCATAATCTACCACCTATGATTTGGAGTAATTTGTTTTTTGGCGGTTGTAGTTTGTACTCACCTGAACCAGTTCTTAGTGTCCATTTGTTTTCTGCTTCAGCTTTCCAACATACATTACATTTTTTATCTTTAATGTTTGTTGCTAGGTTTTCTCTTAATGATGTCATTCCTTTATCATTAAAAAACCAATCGTTTAAATCATCAACGTCTTTTATCTTTAAAGTATTACGGTCCCTTTCAATAAAACAACATGGTAATATATCACCATTGGCGTCCAGTAATATGTCGCCGAACGCGGCATGGCATAATGTATTTTTGAGCATGCTCATATTGATATGTATTATTTGACTTTCTTATTGCGGATTCTTTTCATCACTTTATCAGATTGTCTGATATGCCACCATATTATAATGTTGAGCCAGATTTTATGAATAAATCTACAGATTGGATTATTGTATTGATACGTTTTCACGATGTTTATTTAGATTGTTGTTGAAAGAGTCTTGAATCTTTTAACTGAAGATAATCATAATCTTCTTTTACAATCGCTTTTACATCTTTATTTAGCTCTTCTTTTATGATTAAAGCATCATATACAAGGCAAGTATCTGTTATGACACATGCTGTACAGGTTAGTAAGTGTTTTTTAGTTTCATAATGATCATCGTATATGATTTGAACCATCCAAGCTAATAGCCCAATGGTTAAAAGTAAAAGTAAAAAAAACCCGCATTCTATATTAAGTAACTGTTTCTTCATTCCTTTGTTCTCCAACCCCCCGTACTAAAAAGGGGGCGTTTGCCTAGGGGATTGTCATCTCCCTTCTTCGGACTTTATGATGCTACCTATGTCAGTTTCCTTGCTGATCACTTAACATCACTTCCGAACATGGCCTTCAAGATTCACGCAATGTATGAATAATCTTGTGTAGTACGCTACCACGATGACCGGCATATTGCCTACAATTATTGTTCCTCAATTTCGTACAACGAATTGTCTTAGCGTAAACAACTGGACTGACTTATTGGCACCTTCGCCCAACCGGTAAATTGTCTTGTGCCCTCGTTTGTTTTGTATGTTCTAAGAATTATACTTCAAATAGAACATACTTAATTCTTTTTCCCCTTTAAGATAAATTCTATAAGGGTGCATATCTCTCTTGGCTTGCCAACACCAATATTTGTTTGGTATTAGATTTTCAGGAACTTTACCTTCTTTTATTTCCTTAATCGAAAAAGAAGAATCTATGTGCCTTCTCCAATCTAACCATATTTCTAAATCAATCGAAGGTCCATATACTTCCCAACACCATTGCAAGACTTCTTTATACTTAGAATTGACTTTAGCTTCAGCAAGATATCTTCTTGCTGATGCAGTTGAATGACTATCAAATGCCCAACACCATTCAAAATGAGGGTGGGCATTCCATTGTCTAACACATCTTTTTAATTCTAAGTCGCCTGTACCAAGTATTGGATTAGTCTGATCCATTATGAACTTGATTGACTTGCCTTCAATATGTACTTACCAAATTTTTCATGAAATGTATCAAAAGTTTTGAGTTTGGTAGCACTAAACTTTAAATCATATGTAGTAAGAGCAGTTCTAGCCCCCATTACAACGATTTCAGTATCAAAGTTATCCATCATATATTGAAAGAAGTTATCAACGTTTTTGTGGAAGGTTGCATCAGCTTTTTTACCTGTACCACCATGTTCTTTACGATCTTTAAGTTCATAACATAGTGATACCACCAATGAATACATTGCGGAGATATCTTTAATAGCAAGGTCTTTTACTTTACCATCTAAAATATCTTGTGGTTTAGGCATTTTACTAGCAACCTTACGGTGAGCCATAAACTTAACGGCTAGCCCTTCACCAATTGCACCGGCTACTAGGTTTAACGTAGTGTTCTTATCAGTAGTATCTTCATCTTCTATAAGTTCGCTAGTAAATACCCACGAACGTGGAGTAGCGAAAGAACGTGAAGCACTTTTTGGATCAAAGTCATATAGGTCTTGTTTAGCACCTGAAAGGTACCCAACAATATCTTTATGAACTTTATTTTGAACTGCCCATTGTTCCCAGCTATCAAAATCGACACGCATTTCTTGGTGTACGAATCTATTAGCAAGTGGAGTAGGCATTCTGTAAGTAACACCCTTATCTGATTCACGGTTACCCGCGGCACACATAACTACGTTTTCTGGTAGATGATATTTACCAACTCGTCTATTCAATATTAATTGATAAGCGGCCGCTTGTACTGCTGGAGCGGCAGAGTTCATTTCATCTAAAAATAAAACTATAACAGGCCATTTTTTAGCTTCGGCTTCATCAGGTAAATCAATTGGTGGAGCCCAATCCATTAAATTCTTTGCCTTATTATAGTATGGAATACCTCTGAGATCTGTGGGGTCCATTTGGGCTAAACGCAGGTCGAATACTTTTCCACCCAATTCCGTGGTAACCTGATCAACAAGATCAGACTTACCGATTCCTGGAGGACCCCACAGAAAGACCGGACGTTTCTTTTTAAAGCATTTGATAAGACTTGCTTTTGCTTCATTTGCTGTAATAGTTCTAGTATCTGACATTTCGACCTGCTCCTTTATTTTACTATACTATGTATTATAGACAGAATTTACCAAAAAGTCAACCTGTTTTTGGCCGGAATCGACGCTATCTTCAGTATCTTGTTGAGTTTCTTGAGGATCTTTAGATTCTTGATCTTCGAATTTCTTAATCCTTTCAACAATATCAAAGAATTTATTGAAGAAAATATCCATTTTTGATGCAAATTTTTCTTCTTTTAGGTTTTCACCAAGTGGAATACAAACAGCCTCAGTTTTCCATAGACCATTTAATTTGTCTGCGGCAATTTCACAGGTTTTTTCATCCTGGTAAACAACATTTAATTGTAATGCCGCCGCTATTAATAACCATTTCATGAGTACTTCTCCTGTTTAAAAATAAAAGGCCCGCTCTTGGGTTTCGAGAGCATCCCCCTCGCATGGGGTTCTATAATATAGTTCCGAATCATCATTGGTGACTCCTCATGCACTATAAAACATTCACGGGCATCTACTCCGCAAGTTTCGCTACGTTTGAGACTTGAAGAACCATAGTCTTTACCCCGTAGGGCTATTGTCCGATCCCACGGCCAATTGCCTACTAGCATATCTAAGTTCCCCCTCTGCTCCGGTGTAGCAGGAACGCAACGTCCCTGGACCTTCTGACATCCTACAGATATCCAATTCTGTAAGAGCAAAATTAGCATTTTACTTTCACCTGTTTGGTAAAAGTTCTACCACGTTTACTAAAATTCTTTAATGGGTGATCAAATAGAATAGGTTTATCTTTACCCTTTGGAATGTATCCTAATAACTTTGTACCATCTATAAAATATGTATGGTTAGGATATTTCCAATTAGTTGTTTCTTCTAAAATTTCCATATTATTCTTCTTTATCTTTTAACCCAAAATTATTTCTATCTTCATAAGTGTTTATTAATATTGAGTATCCATCTCCTTCATCTTCAATTTGATAACGGAATCCTTCACCGTAATGTGCTTTTAAGATTATATCTATCTTATCTAAACAATTATTAAGTACGACAGTTCTGCGAGCATATACGCCATTTTCTTCATTCATCATCTTTGTCCTCATTCATTTCGGAAGTTGGGTGTAAGGTTTTTATAATTTCAATTTCTTCAAGCTCTTCTTCAAACTTAATCTTCTCAATTTTCATTCTTAATCTCTTATCTTCACGAATTTGCTCATAAGTTTGATTAGTATTACCTGGTATTTTAAAATTCTCATCTGGCCACCAATCACTTTCGCCGGGCCTCCAGCCGGCATGCATAGTAAACATACCAGTATCGGGATCAACATCACCGAAAAAAAGTTCGTATTGATCATCAAGTCCTAAATTATCTATGCTTTCATTCATAGCTACCCAAGGAAGTTCAGTATCAAAAATATTTTTACCAAAAATTGCCTTAGTTTCTTTCTTACGTTTATATTCGGAAAGATAAACTACGTTATTTTCTCTGTCTAAATCTTTTCTGCTTAGAGTCATTTTTTATGCCCAATTTATAATATTATTATAATTTCTGTCATTCATGCCCATCTTTTTTCCTTTGAACCATAAGTTATTAAGGAGGTCCTGGGTTTGCTTTATCGTCTTAAAACCTTCAATCTTTCTTAGATGATAATTAATTTTCTCAGGCTTCATTGGATGGTTAGAATAACGTTCTCCACAGTTAACTATAAGCGTCTTTCCTAATCCTTTAACTTCGTCTAGAGTTTCAGCCGCCCAAACAGTTTTTATATCGTCGTCTGTTATGTTTACATCATGTTTAGTAAAAAGTTTAGGAATAGGATGCTTTTTTGTTAAATGAACACCATAACCATACATCCATTTACCGTGTTCATTGTTTACTTCTCGTTTAAAGTCAGGCTCGACGTTAACATTTACAATATACACATTATTTTTATCATAGGCTTCGCAATAAAATATTAGATAGCAATCTACATTGTGTTTCTTTGACGTAGTTCTGTATTCAAACACTTTTTCATCGCAACTAAATATATCATTATAATACATACTATGTTTGTTTTTAGATTCGTACATAGCTATTGTTTTGCCGTCTTGATTTATTATAGTGTGATCAGGAATAGCTTGTCCAAGTACACGATATATACCAGTATCCTCTGGTGACTCAATAGTACAATTTGGGTGTCGTTCTTTTATTACAGCAGGACTAATTTCAAATTCTAGCTTATCGCCAAATTGTTTAGATTTCTTGAATGATTTTTTTGTGCTCATTTTTAATGTACCCAATCTGGAGTTAATGCCTTGTCTGGATCATATCCAACAACAGTTTGGCTAGTAGTTACCATATCTTTACCTTCATCAATCAAAGCTACAAAATGATCCGTTTCATAAGTCTCATCTTTATAGATCTTATGCTCTTTAACATAATCTCTTTCGTACCTATCAGGTTCGAATCTTGTATTAATGTAATTATCAGCAACAAGATCATATAGACCGTTTAATTGATTTTGTATGGTTTTTATGATTAACTCATTCTGCTTGATTTCTAAAACAACCCCACGACTTAAACGCACCAATGATTCCTCAAGGTGCGTAATCATCTTTAAAATTTCGAATTTTTCAATATTCATTATATTGATTCCCCTACAGTATTCTCATTAATAGCATTCTTGATTTTGTCATTTAAGTTACTAAATCCAAAATTATCAACTGAATACATTATACTACCTGATTTAGTGTTAACAATAAAAAGGTCACCTACCATAGAAGAACGTCTACCCCATACTTTATCAGCATGTGTTGGGTTAGGGAGTAAAACCTTAACATCTTTGTTGTAATCACCATTTTCAAAAAGAAGACCATCATCATCTGATAATTTTTCTTCTTTTCTAGACCATGATCCATCAACATTATTGGTCCATCTCCAAGCGTAACCTAATACCTTGTCAATGTCATCTTCGTGTAATTTGCCATCATATGTAGCTAATGGCTGAGAATAAGTAACTTCTGCTACTGCTTCATCTGGTTCAAAGTTATCAACCACGGATAAATCAGCATTGCGGTTTTCAGAATGTATTACTGTAACAGTAGGTACTTCTGAATCCATCCACACTTTATCTTGTTTACTCATTTGCATTCGACCTCTGATTTCTTAATTTGTATAATATATTATAGGTGAATTTTACCGAAATGTCAACCTTTTTTTGAATCGTAACTTATTGAAAAATAAAGGAAAAAGAAAATAATTGTGAGAAATTTGAGGTTTTGGTAAGTCATTGATTTTTAAAATTCTAATAGAATCAATAACTTATTATTCAGAGTGGAATTTATCCATTTTCATTACAGTATTTGCTTGGAGTAATAGCTTCTCCATATCTTGAATATTATCGTGGAGATCACTGATCACTTCATATACTTCGTAGCACCCAGTAATATTATTACTGTTTGTACTTGCCAAGTCAATATCGTGAATATTAGCAAAATCATAGAGTTGTTTAGCAATGACTTCTTTTGATGCTATGATGTTTTCTAGGGCTTTCATTTTACGATACTTCGCTACTAATTTTGGTGGAGCACCAAAATAGGCATTTATTACATAGTTTTGAATCATGTGTTTCATAATGTATAAACTTAATTATACATGAAACGTGTGAATATACTACCGCTTTATGGTCATTCTGTGAACTAGTTTTAAACTTTTTTCCTAATTTGTGAACTAGTTAACGTTTTATTAGAAATTTTCCCATATTTCATCAGCTACACCTAAATCAATTGCTTCATCAGGTGTGATATATCTATCAGTTGCGTTTAATAATTTACCTTTAATAGTTCTACCATCTTGATTTGTTGCGGCTTTAAGTATTTCGAACATTTTTTTATTACAATAATCTGATTCTTTTACTGTTGCCTTAATATCATGATGTTTCCCTTCGAACTCATCTGTAAATTGATGACACATTAGACTACAATACGGACCAATATATCTTTTACCAGGTGTGCCACTAGTGAATATTAAAAATGCCGCACTCATAACGGAACCAATCCCAACAGTTTTGATAGCATGACTACTTGCCTCCATTGCATCAATTAAAGCGAAGGCTTCATAAAGATCACCGCCATCGCTAGAAATATAAAGTGTTAGTTCTCTGCGTGGCTTAGGGTTTAAGTTTTCAGCACAAAGCCATTTAATGGCTTCGGTAACATTAGTAGATTCTATTTCACCTACTAAGAAATGTATGCCGTTATCTGCTAATTTATTAGTTAACCTAGTTACTGAATCAAATTCGTCTTTCTTCTGAGCCATGATTAGTGCCTTCTATCTTCTACGTCTTGGCAGTCTATACATCGTTGAGCCCATGGTACAGCCTTTCTTCTTGCCTTACTAATAGGTTCATCACAATCTCTACAAACTATTGCTCCTGGTTTATTCATTTCTTCGGCTATTTTATCAACTTCTTTTTGATGTTGAAATAAAGAATTTAATTGTGCAACTTCGCCTTCGTCATGCATAATATCAAACTCTTCAACCATTGACCTTGTTTTATTTTGAGTATCCATAGACTCCTCTTTATGTTCAGGTTTCTGTAAAAAATTTGTCATATTCTGATTTACTCGTGTTTTCTATTTTTTTCATTTTAGCATCAGACATTCTAAAACAATACCTATCATATTCTGTTTGGTTTTCAAAATATATACCAGAGATTTTAGAATTAATATAGGGGTCTCTATTTCCATTTATTATTTTATTGCGACAGTCTTCATAAGCCTTTTCTAATAGATCTTGAATATATGGTTTATCAAAATCAAAGATTTCATTACTAACAATTATGTTATCTTTAGATTTAACTCGGAACTGCGATAAACTCTTTTCACGAATTGAACTGAATAGCCATGGAGTATTAATAATCTCCTCTGTTGTCATACCACCAATAGTATGTGGACTTATAGCATCAATGTCTCTTGATTTTACTTCTACAGAGCTAATGTCTCCACCAAAAGTTATATCTGTACCTTTTCTGTTGATTGTAAGTCCTCGTTCTCTTAATTTATTCTCAACTGCCCTACCAGCGTTACCATTAGTCTTATCAGGCACCTTTTCACCTACAAGATCAGCATTTAGAAGTTCTTTAACTTTTATTGTTGTCATAAGTTTCTTTTTCATTATTAATAGGCCAATAATCAGATGCTGTTAAGTTCTCTGCTTCTTCTTCTTCTTCTTGCTTATTAAATTTGTCGGGGTCCTCCATATATTCCCAAGTAATAACTCCGGCTTCTATTTCTTTGAGTGCTATAGTAGGACTGTTATGACCTTCAATATCTTTTATTAAAGGCCATGCCCCTTGTTCTAAATCGCGAGCTCTTTTTGCCGAAAGATGGAGTAAGTCATATCTGCCATGTTCTTTTACAAAATCATAATCACTTACGTGGACGGTTGTTAGATGATCATATACCAAAGTGAATTCTCCTATGTTTATTAATTAATGCTAGTATAGCAAAGGTTTTAAGAAAAGTCAAGTACTTTCTCATCTTCTCATCCTTGCAATTTCAGTGGCCGCTTTACTGCGACCGTTTTTATCTTCTTCATCATTCGCAAAGATAGGAACCATATTTGATTTGTGCATTGTAGCCACACCCAACAGTTTACGTTCACCTGTGTATTGCAGTGGTTCCTTTTTAATTGCAGGAGCAAAACTGCGTTCTAATTTATAGCTAGGGATATTATCAGTGGTGCGTTGATGTATATTATTTGGTTGCTGGTAAGGTTTTGATGTAACGGTTTCGGTTTTTCTATTAGGGTAACCATGAATATATTCAATATATTGATCCATAGTCTTCTGACGATCTTTTAAACCAAGTCTTTTCATATTTTTGTTATATGCATGGAGTTGCTTTTCCCAACGTACCATTTTTGCCTTAGTTATATGCCTTTTACGTTTACGGGTATTCAAAGTTGATATACCACGTTCAAGATGCATTGTCATGGAACTAATATAGCAAATATTTTATTATAAGTCAACTATTTTTTTACCTTAAATTAGTACATTCCTGTTTCTAATTTGGCTAGATCAGACATCATTTCAGAACTCCAAGGTGGGTCAAAAGTAAGATTGACATTAACATTAGTTACATTTTCTAGGGCTGATATCTTTAAACGTATATCTTCTGCAAGATAATCACCCATACCACAGCCTGCAGAGGTGAGTGTTAATAGAATGTCAATTTGATTACCGTCAGCACCTAATGGAGTAACATCACATTGATAAATTAAGCCTAGCTCTACAATGTTAATTGGTATCTCAGGATCATAACAAGTTCTTAGTTGTTCCCAAATTAATAGTTGATCAACTGTACCGTCTCCAGTAATTTCTTTTGTTGTATTTGTTTCTTTAATTTCAAAACCTAAAGCATCTACATCTTTTGCATCTATACGAGCAAGGTTGCCATGAATGTTAACGGTATAACTTCCACCAAGTGCCTGTGTTATTAAAACAGAGGTTCCTTTGGTTAGGCTAAGCAGAGTTCCGGCTGGTATTAATACAGCATCACAATCACGATTTAATATTATAGGTTTATCTTCATTCATTGTTAGTGGAGGGTTACCTAACATAATTACTTTTCCTTAATTATAAGAGCTATTATAGCATTATTTAAGTGTTTTGGTCAAGTATAATGGTGGTTAAAATGGTGCCCAGTGCTGGTTCTGCCCCAAAAGCGTCTGCGGGTTACAAATCCGCTGTTTTCCTAATTAAACTAACCGGGCGACTAATTATATAGCTGAGAGACTATATGGTTTCTAAATAATTTAATAAATCACCATATAAATTGATTGCTGTGGCTTCTTTTGCACCAAAAATGTATATTTTTGCTGGAAACTTCTTAACTAAGGGTTCTATATAATATGGATAAGTCATATGTTTATCCAATTTTAATAATAATTTAGAATTTAACCATTGTGTGGTAGGTAAATCCCATTCATAATATTCAAGCTCAAAAGCGTTAACAAAAGTGTTAAAGCCTCTTTCGGTGAGTCTTAGCCCACCATCATCTCTAATATTATACCACCAGACATGAAGTGCATCATCGATGACATTATCTGGATTTTGTTCCAGTAACTTTTTAGTAAATTCTCTTTTATTTGGCATCAGAATATACAGTAGGGCCTTTACTTAATAATACTACTGTAAACTGATCTGTTTGGAATTGGTTGTTTAATTTTTTTGCAAGATTAATTGCATGTC
>Ga0302133_10003072_pt1 | contig 10126 bp, 10 predicted proteins | sample CB9_331_MG_FD_203121 | JGI IMG/M metagenome (GOLD analysis project Ga0302133, IMG submission 203121) | Marine microbial communities from Western Arctic Ocean, Canada - CB9_33.1 | ecosystem: Environmental > Aquatic > Marine > Oceanic | place: Canada: Western Arctic Ocean | collected 2017-09-19 | reverse complement strand
AGCCAGACAAAACTGGGCGACGCCATCGGCGTTACCTTCCAGCAGGTGCAAAAGTACGAAAACGGCACCAATCGCATCGGCGCCAGTAACCTGTTCAAAATCTCCAAGACCTTGAGCGTCGATGTCGCTTTCTTTTTCGAAGGTCTCGGCGAAGACGAAGAGGCGGCGAAAGAGTTGGCTGGTTTGTCAGAAGGATCGCAAGCCAAGTTCGATGTGGACCCCATGTCGTCCCGGGAAGCCATCGAATTGATGCATAATTATTTTCTCGTCAAAGACGAAAACGTCCGCAAGAAACTCTCCCAGTTCGTGAAAACACTGGCCCAAACCAACGGGTAAGTAGGGTTATTTGCGCCGACACAAGCGGAATTTATCGTAAGATACAGTTATTAATTGTGGACATATCACTTTCCATTGACTGACGGTTGTGATATACCGATGTTCGTACATGATTTATATTTACAATCATAATTAGAATATTGGAATCTGCATGCCGGCGCGCGAAAAACCACCATCGAATGATTCTCTCCGTTTCGCCCATGCCGCTTGGTGCGATATTGCCGATAAGGTTGTTGGCATGCGCATCCGCGAATTGCGCGAACAATCCGGTGCCGATTTCCGTGATATCGCGCACCCCTTGGGCCTGGCAGTGAAGGCCCTGAAAGCCATCGAGAGCGGCGAGGAATCGGCCGATAGCGCTCTGTTGCATTGCCTCGGCGGCAGATTCCAGGTCCCGGTCGCGTTCTTTTTCGAAGGTCTTCCCGCGGCCGGCGATGCGGCGGAAAAACCGGATCCGGCGGCACAATCGAACTCGGCGCCGCGCGCCAGAGAACTGGTTAAACTAATCAATATCTATGCCAGCCTGCCGGACAAGAAGCTGCGCAAAACCCTCATGGAATTGATCGAGTCCCTGGGTCAGGCAAAACTCTAAAGCAAAAATTCCATAGCCATCCATACCGGGCCGCCGCAGGCGCGCCGTATGGTGTCGGCGGGTTTTTGCGTTTACAACCTTGGCCATGGACTATGACACCATCAGCGCCCGCATCAACGAGACCGGCATGCTATGCCGGGGCGGCTTTCATCCAAACCCCGACGACGGACTGCCCGCCGCCGCCGGCACCGCCATCATGGCCGGCAATGCCGGCGGTGAATTCTGGCACCGCTTCCGCGCCGAATTTCCGGATGCCGGCGAAGACCCGTTGAATGAATGGTCGGGCGGCGTATTGAAAGCGATCGCCGATTCCCTCGGCGCCGAAATCCTGTTTCCGTTCGGCGGCCCGCCGCATCACCCGTTTCAGCGCTGGGCGCAGCGCGCCGAAGCGGTTTACCCATCGCCGGCCGGCCCGCTCATCCATCCCGTTTACGGGCTCTGGCATGCGTACCGGGGATTGTTTCTGTTCGGCGAAACCTTCCCGGTGCCGGAACGCCGCCACGCGCCCAGCCCCTGCGACGATTGCGATGGCCAGCCCTGCCTCTATACCTGCCCGGTGGGCGCCATGACGATAAGCGGCTTTGAGATGGATCCCTGCCTGGCCCATTTGGCCGGACCCAGCGGCGGCGATTGCATGGATTTCGGATGCGCCGCCCGGCGCGCCTGCCCGGTCGGCGCCCAATACGCGCACGAGCCCGATCAGGCGCGATTTCACCAGCACGCCTTTTTCGGCGCGCATTATCCCTGAACGGATAGGGGAGTGGTCTATTCCGCCGAAATCCGTTGGACTTGGGCCGCGTTCGGTTCTATATGCCCCCCATGACCGGCACCCAATTCATAAAAATGCATAGCCTCGGCAATGACTTTGTCATTTTCGATGGACGCCACGCTGCCCTCCGGCTTTCCGATGATGCCGTCCGCGCCATCGCCGACCGGCGCACCGGCGTCGGCTGCGACCAATTGATCGTTATCGAGAATGCCGAGGATGGCTCCGGCGCCGATGCCTTCATGCGCATCCGCAACGCCGACGGCGGCGAGGTCGAGGCCTGCGGCAACGCCGTCCGCTGCGTCGGATCGCTGATCATGGATGAGACCGGCCAAGGCGCCGCCACCGTTGCAACCCTGGCCGGTCCGGTTCGCCTGGAGCGCAAGCCCGATGGCCGCATCACCGCCGATATGGGCGCCCCGGTGGAAGACTGGGCGGGCATTCCGCTGGCCGCGGAAACCGGCACCCTGCACCTGGATATGCGCGCCGGGCCGCTGACCGATCCGGTGGGCGTCGGCATGGGCAACCCGCACGCGGTATTTTTTGTCGATGACGTGGGCGGCGTGGCCCTGGCGGAACTGGGGCCGGAATTGGAGGTGCATCCCTTGTACCCCAACCGCGCCAACATCGAGGTGGCGCAAATAATCGGGCCCGATCTGATCCGCGTGCGCGTCTGGGAGCGCGGCGCCGGTGAAACCCGGGCCTGCGGCACTGGTGCCTGCGCGGTCCTGGTAGCGGCCCACCGGCGCGGCCTGGCGGGGCGCAAATCGGTGGTCCAATTGGATGGCGGCGGCCTCGATATCGAGTGGACGGAGGCGGGCCATGTGCTGATGACCGGTGCCATCGCCACCAGCTTCGAGGGCCGCATCGATGGGATAGCAAACCCATGACCGCACCCCGCGTCATCACTCTCGGCTGCCGGCTGAATACATTTGAATCCGAAGTCATGCGCGGCCACGCCGAGGCGGCAGGCGCCGAGGACACGGTCATTATCAATACCTGCGCCGTCACCTCCGAGGCCGAGCGCCAGGCGCGGCAGACCATCCGGCGGGCGCGCAAAGACAATCCCCGCGCGCGCATCATCGTTACCGGCTGCGCCGCGCAAATTGCGCCTGAGAAATTCGCCGCCATGGCGGAAGTGGATCAGGTGCTGGGCAACACCGAAAAACTGTTGCCCGAAAGCTACCGGGGTAGCGCTGGCCAGGCGCCGGTCCAGGTGGCGAACATCATGGCAGAGACCCGCGCCCCGGAACTGACCGTGTCCGGCTTCGAAAATCGCACCCGTGCTTTTATCCAAGTTCAGCAAGGCTGTGATCACCGCTGCACCTTTTGCATCATTCCGTTCGGCCGCGGCAATTCGCGCAGCGTGCCGGCCGAGCATATTTTCGCCCAGGCGCGGCAACTGACGCAAGCGGGCTACAAAGAAGCGGTCCTCACCGGGGTTGATATCTCGTCCTATGAGGGCGGCCTGGCGGCGTTGGTGCGCCGCTTGCTGGCGGCGGCGCCGGAATTGGCGCGCCTGCGCCTATCCTCCCTTGATCCGGCGATGGTGGATGCGAAGCTGATCGCGCTGGCCGCCGACGAGCCGCGCCTGATGCCCCATTTTCACCTGAGCGTCCAGGCCGGCAATGATCTGATCCTGAAACGCATGAAGCGCCGCCACGACGCCGCCAAGGTGACCGAAATATGCGCCCAATTGCGCCGGGCGCGCGCCGATATCCAGTTCGGCGCCGATCTGATCGCCGGCTTTCCCACCGAAACAGACGCCATGTTCGCCGATACAATGGCCCTGGTGGAAGAGGCCGGGCTCGCCTATCTGCACGTCTTTCCCTATTCGCCGCGCCCGGGAACGCCGGCCGCATTGATGCCCCAGTCCGGCGCCGCCACGGCGCGCGCGAGGGCGCAGGAATTGCGCGCCGCCGGCAACCGGGTGAAGGCGGCGATCTTCGCCCGCATGATCGGCCGCCGCGCCTGGGTGCTTACCGAAAAAGACGGCAAGGGCTATACCGAGCACTACGCGCCGGTGCGCATGCTTGCCTCGCCGGGGCCGGGCAATGTAATGCCGGTAGAAATCACCGCCGTCCAGGACCTGGTGCTGACCGCCGAGCCCCTGCGATGAGCGGCGAAGGCGAAGGCTGGCGAGCGCGGCTGAAAACGGGTCTGCAAAAATCTTCCGCTGCGGTAGCCGGCGCCATCAACGATATTTTCGTCAAGCGTCCCCTCAACGCAGCCTCCATCAAAGACTTGGAAGAGGCGTTGATCGCCGCCGACTTGGGCGTCGATGCGGCCCGCCGGCTGAGCCAGGGGATAGCCAAGACCGCCTTCGACAAGGACCCGGACCCGGCCGGTATCCGCGCCTATCTGGCCGCAAATATCGCCGAAATTCTGGACCCGGTGGCGGTCCCGTTTGTCCCCGATGACACCTTGAAGCCGCACGTGGTTCTGGTCTGCGGCGTCAACGGCACCGGCAAGACAACCACCATCGGCAAGCTGGCCAGCCATTTCCGCACCGAGGGGCGCTCCGTGATGCTGGCGGCGGCCGATACCTTCCGGGCGGCGGCCACCGAGCAATTGCAAATCTGGGGAGAGCGCACCGGCGCCGAAGTAATCGCCGCCGCCCCGGGCGCCGACGCCGCCGGCTTGGCGTTCGATGCGTTGCAGCGGGCCAAGGCGCAAAACATCGATCTATTGCTAATCGACACCGCCGGGCGTCTGCATAACAAGTCGGACATGATGAACGAGCTCAAAAAAATCATGCGCGTGCTTGCCAAGCAGGACGCGGCGGCGCCGCACAGCGTGCTCTTGATCCTCGACGCCACCACCGGGCAAAACGCCCATTCCCAGGTACAGGTTTTCGCCGAGATGGTGCAGGTGACCGGCCTGATCGTGACCAAGCTGGACGGCTCCTCCAAGGGCGGCGTTCTGGTTTCGCTGGCGGAACGGTTCGGACTGCCGGTGCACGCCATCGGCGTCGGTGAACAGGTCGGCGATCTCAGCCCGTTCGCGGCCGCCGATTTCGCCAATTCCCTATTGGATGTGGATGTGGACGACGGCGTTTAGGCCGCGCCTAAACCCTGAGATTGAGATAGAAGCCGCGCGGCACGTCGTGGCGCAAGGGCTTGCCGGCATCGATGACACGGGTCAGTTTCTTCAGCGCGTTCTGAAATTCAGGCCCGTCCATGGGCGCCGATACCCGGGCGCTGCCTGCGGCCTCCTGGCCGGCCCGGTAACCGGAAAAGGCTTCGGCGCTGCTGGCGCCCGGCCCGCCCACCGCATTCGGCGCCCCAGCGGATTCGATTCGCATATGTTCGTTCATGACGGTGCGATTATGACCGCAATTGGTTAACGGAATCTGAGAATGGCACCGGAAAAACCCCTTAAAAACACCGGAATCCGATAAGAATCTGTGGATAAGCCGCCGATCGGCGCAAAGCCGATTGCCGGGCTTCGATTAAAGGGCGTAAAATATGGCAGCCGCGAGGCCGAAAAAATCGGCACCTGGGACCGCAGCGTCGGGTTGGAAGATCGAGACAACAAACCTAGGGTGCATGCAATGGCGGGCGACACGAACAGCACAGACAGACTTCCCGGTCCCATGGAACAAGTCCGGCAACAATCCATGGAGCCGGTGCAGGGCCATGTTCTGCAGCGGACCCTGTTTGGCGGCATGAGCTTCGGCGCCCGCCTGACCAGCGTCGTCAGCCTCGGTGTGCTGGCCATCATCGCTACCGGCGGCTTGTTCTACGCTGCTGATCAGCGCTCCGGCGACGCCTTGCAGCGGCTGAAATCGGCGATGCAGGTGCAAGCCCAGGTGAGCGCCGTTCAGGCCGCCGCCCTCGGCGAGATCGGCCGCCATCAAAGCCTGCTGACCGCCGCCGCCGGCGACCGCATCAAGGACTATGACCGGGGCATGGAGACGGTCGCCCGCAACTTGAAAGCGCTGATCGAAAACCCGGCCACCAGCGACGGCCAGAAAACCGTGTTGACCCTCAATGACGGCTTCACCCAGCACGCCGCCCACTTCCACAAAGCCGCCCAGTTGGCCGCCCTCCTCGGCCCCGGCCAGCGCACCGGTTTGATCGGTAACGCCCGCGCCCTCGGCGGCAAATTGGAGGCCGAGATTGCCAAAACCGGGCGCACCGGTCTCGCCCAAAGCCTGGTCCAATTGCGCCGCATGGAAGAGGCCGCCGGCAGAAACGGCGCCCACGCCAGCGAAGCCACCATCGCCGCCGCCGCGCGCAACCTGACCCAAGCCGTTGGCCAGGCGCCGATCGACGCCAATTTGCGCAACCGATTGGCGAAGCTGGCCGGCGCCTACGCATCGGACGTGACGCAACTGGTGCGCATGCGCCAAGCCATGGATTCCGAAGTCGCTTGGATCGAGGAGATCAACGCCTACGTTGCCCCCAATATCCAGACCCTGGCCGAGTTCGGCGGCAATCTCAGCCTGTCGGCGCGCCAGTCCGCCGACGCGGCGCAAACCTTCGTGCGCAAGTTTCTGGCCGGCGCCAGCGCCGTCATTTTGGTCCTGTTCGTTGGCCTGGCGTCGCTGTTGATGAGTTCGGTGATCCGCCCGGTGCGCTTGCTGGCGCACGCATCGAGCTTCCTGGCGCGCGGCGATCAGGGCACCAATATCCCGGCCCTCGGCAATTACGACGAAACCGGCGAGATCGCCCACGCGCTGGTCCAGTTCCGCGAAAATATGACCCACGCCCAGCGCCTCCGGGACGAGTTGGAAATGCGCCTGGAGACCGCCGAAAGCGCCGCCGCCGAAGCCGCCCAGGCGGCCGAGGACGCCGAAGCCAAGGCCCAGGAGCAAGCCCAGCCAGTGGTGGAAAAGACCCCCGAACCCGAAGCCCCGTTGCCGGCGCATCGCGAACCCGCGCCGGAGGAAAAATTGCCGGCGGCGGGCCTCCGAAATCTTTCCAATATCAATATTTCCGAACTTTCGCGCCAATTGGCAGAAACCAGCCAGAACGCCGCCGGCGCCGCCCACGAGGCGGAACGTACCGAAATGATCATCAACGGCATCGCCGATTCGATGAGCAAGATCGAACAGACCGAAACCTTGCTGGCCGGCGTTTCCGACCAGATGAGCCTGTTGGTGGTGCAATCCCAATTGACCGACGACGGCATCCCCGGCGGTGATCAGGAAAACCTGATCCTGCTGGCCGACAAGCGGCGGGAAGATGAAACCGGCCAGCGCAATGTGGGGCAAAGTTTAAGCGACCGCATCGGCGTCATCCAGTCGGGCACCAACCAGGCGATCCGCTCGATCCAGCAGATCGGCGAGACCATCGGCGCGGTCAACGATGTGGCTCTGGAATTCGCCGCCGTATCTTCGTCCGATGCGCTCGACGCGGCGACGGTGCTCTTGCAACAATCCGAAGAGCTGCGCGGCAAGCTTGATGATCTGTTGGGCAAGATCAAGCTGGAAGGCGGGGCGTTGCCGAACTATTCAAACACCGGCGAGAACGACTGAACGCTAGCAAGCGTGGGGATGGCATGGTCGGCCACGCCTGCGCCCCAATTATTCGCTCCCCCTGCCTCAAGAAAAATGTTCGCCATGAGAGACGGTGAGATTGAAAATTTTCATCGCCGAGCCGACCCATTGCCCGAGGTGCCAAAACGGGCGCCCAGCTTATGCACTCATGGGTGTATGGCGCCAACAAATCTCGTGCGACATCCCCGGCGCACCCCCCTTACGGTTATGACGGTTTGTTACGGTTCCTGACGGTTTCTTACGGTTTTTCCCAATTGGTGCGACATGCAACACGCCAAACCGCATGGACATCATCGTCATTTATGGACAAACGGCCCAGCCGGTCTGGGGATGGCCGGGTCGGCCTTCGCAGCCGAAGCGGCAGCTTCGGCGGAGTATGCTCGGCCAGACCGGCGTCGATCTTTGCACCTCGGTATCGGTGGCGCTCTCCTAGCCTAAGAAGAATTTTGAAACACAGAGATCACAGAGGACACAGAGGCAGTGTACTCAGCGCGCAGGGCATTGAATTTTCTCTCGGCTCTCCGTGGCCCCTCATGGTGATGTTTTCATTTCGGTACGACATGCAACACCCCAAACCCGCATGGACATCCTTGTCATTTATGGACATTTATGGACATCCACGGACATTTTGCGCCGCCGCAAGGCGCCCACGCGGCGTATTTGCGTAACCGAGGGGCAAGTCCCCGGCGCATGGGCGAAATAGACCTATTCACAATGTTCAAGAGCACCTCTGTTAGGTAGTTTATATGGGCGCGCTGTCAAGGGACCGGGATGAATATCAGAGCCTATCAGAAAAGGGATCAGGAGCCCCTGGCGCGGCTATGGCTGGATAGCTGGCGCTCGACCGGGTTGGCCGAAGCGGCCGGCGGTGATTGGCAAACATTACATGACCGGATACCGGTTGAGATTGCCGCTGGCTGGACGGTGCATGTGGCCGAGGAAGACGGAACGTTGCTCGGATTTTCCGCCGCCAATGCCGCCGACAATTGCCTGGATCAGCTATTCGTTGCGCCGGACGCGCAGGGCAGAGGCATCGGCAAGGCGCTTTTGGATGATGCCAAGGCGGGCGGGCCGGAGGGGTTATGGTTGCGGACACCGGTGGCCAACTTTGGCGCCTGCCTGTTTTATGAGCGCGAAGGTTTTGCGGCGGGCGAGATCGTGCCGCATCCGAAGTATGGGATACCGTTCGTTATTTATCGGTGGGGCTTTTCATAGCCGCACCTGATCCCACTCCCGATCGTCATGCCCCGGTTTATCCGGGGCATCCAGGGCCACCGGAGCATGGAAACCCTGGATTGCCCGATCAAGCCGGGCAATGACGGAAGTGGGGAGCAGTATTTGGGTCTCGTCATCCAAAGCGTTGCCGGACCGCGCGCCCGGCCGGCGGTGCACCTTTCACAAACCGTTGCCGGGCCTGACGCCCACATGGCCAACCGGGCCACGCCTTAATGGGCTGCGCCGATTGACTACCCCTTTAACGCCTCTATCCCCGGCAGCGCCCGCCCTTCCAGCCATTCCAGAAACGCGCCGCCGGCTAGCGACACGTAGGTGAAATCCTGCGCCGCCTTGGCATGCACCAAAGCCGCCATGGTGTCGCCGCCGCCGGCGATGCTTTTGAGGGCGCCGATCTTTGTGCGCTCGGCGACGGTGAGCGCCAGGGTGTTGGTGCCGGTGTCGAACGGCGTTACCTCGAAAGCGCCCATGGGGCCGTTCCAGATCACGGTGCGCGACGCGGCGATCACCTGGTTCATGGCGCGCGCCGTCTTCGGGCCGATATCGAGGGCCATCTGATCGGCAGGAATAGCATCCACCGGCAAAGCCCGCGAGGTTGCGTTCTCGGCAAATTCGGCGGCAACACGGACATCGGTGGGCAGGGTGATCTTGCAGCCCGCCGCGGCGGCGGCGGCGGTGATGCGGCGCGCCGTATCGATCATATCGGGCTCGGCCAGGGAGCGGCCCACATCGAGGCCATCGGCCAGCAAAAATGTGTGCGCCATGGCGCCGCCAATAAGCAAATGATCGACCTTGGCGATGAGATTTTCGAGGACCCCCAGCTTGGTGGAAATCTTGTTGCCGCCGATGATGGCCGCCACCGGATGCACCGGGGCATCGAGGGTGGTTTGCAAGGTTTCCAATTCTTTTTGCATCAGCCGCCCGGCCGCCGAGGGCAACAGCGCCGCAACCCCGGTGATCGAGGCGTGCGTCCGGTGGGTGCAGGAAAAGGCGTCGTCTACATAAATGTCGGCAAGCCCGGCGAGGCGCGCCGCGAAGGCCGGATCATTGGTTTCCTCGCCCGGCTCGAAACGCAAATTTTCGAGAAGCAATATCTCGCCCGGTTTGAGCGATGCTGCGGCGTCTTCAGGCCCCGTGCCGTCCCAGCCATCGACGAATGTAATTTCGATGCCGCCAAGCGCTTCGGCCAATTTACCGGCGATGGGCTTCAAGGAAAATTCCGCCGCCGCCTGTCCTTTGGGCCGGCCGAGATGGCTGGTCAGCACGACGCCGGCGCCGCCGTCCAGTAGTTCCGCCAAGCCTGGCGCGGCCTCGGTGATACGCGAGGCATCAGTGATTTGGCCGCCGCTCATGGGCACGTTCAAGTCGGCGCGCAACAGCACGCGCTTGCCCCGGAATTCGATGTCGTCGAGGGTCTGGTATTCGCTCATGGGAAGATTTTTCGCAAAATGGTGGCGGAAAGGCACGGTACGATTATACCGAACCATAGGCATGGTAGCAGCGCAGTTCAACCCCAGCCGGGCTACAGAGTTTCGGGACAGTATACTAAATTATTGCAATATTATAACAATAATTAGGTATACTGATGGGGTGGACGGCCCCCGCGCGGCATCAAGTGTGCCAGAATGGATGTCGTTGAGATTTCCAAACAAAGGAGACCGTCCATGGGTAATGTAACAGTAATCGGCTTGGATAT
>Ga0302133_10003069_pt1 | contig 10132 bp, 9 predicted proteins | sample CB9_331_MG_FD_203121 | JGI IMG/M metagenome (GOLD analysis project Ga0302133, IMG submission 203121) | Marine microbial communities from Western Arctic Ocean, Canada - CB9_33.1 | ecosystem: Environmental > Aquatic > Marine > Oceanic | place: Canada: Western Arctic Ocean | collected 2017-09-19 | reverse complement strand
CGGCGATCACAGCTTCCCAGCAGAATCTCGAACGGAAACGCGCCGAATCTCAGATTCCCGCACGGAAAAGTGGCGAGAACTCGCGCAGAAAACTCCAGAATGTTCTGACGCGCAGCACCGCAGAAAACTCCAGAATGTCGTGACGGACAGCACGGCGGGACGTATTCTACGAATACAACGCCGGGGTATATCGACCTGTTTCCCTCGGAGAAATCAGGGCGTTGCTGCGGTATGTCGTGGCGACTGTCAACCAGCGAAACACGGAATTTTCTTGAGACCGTAAGCAACGACACAATTGTCACCGGTCCTCAGGCGATGATCTCGTCGACGACCGTGCCTTGAACGTCTGTCAGTCGGAAGTCGCGGCCGGCGTGACGATAAATCAGTCGCTCGTGATCGAAGCCCATCAGATGCAGCATGGTGGCATGCAGGTCGTGGACGTGCACTCGGTTTTCGACGGCCTGATACCCGAACTCGTCGGTGGCGCCGTAGGCCGTGCCGCCTTTGACTCCGCCGCCGGCCAGCCAGACGGTAAATCCGTGATGGTTGTGATCGCGGCCGGTAGGGACGGCGTTGGAACCGAGCGGAATTTCCACGGCCGGTGTCCGTCCGAATTCACCTCCACAGACGATTAGCGTATCTTCGAGAAGACCGAGACGATCGAGGTCATAAATCAGGGCGGCGATTGGTCCATCGGCTTGGTTGCCGAGATTCCGGTGCGCCGTAGCAATGTCGCTGTGAGAGTCCCAGGGTTGCACATCGCCGTGAAAACATTGAACGACTCGAACGCCACGTTCGATCAACCGCCGCGCGATTAACAACTGACGACCATGTACGGTCTCGGCCTTGTAGAGTTGCTGGATGGCTTTGCTTTCTTTGGAAATATCGAGCGCATCGGTTGCCTGCATCTGCATGCGATAGGCGAGTTCGAACGATTGAATGCGAGCTTCGAGATTATCGTCTTCTTTGCGCTGCTGTTGATGTTGCCGATTCAACGTTGCCAGCAGATCGAGTTGTTTGCGTTGATCATCGTTGGAGATTCCCCGATTGCGAATGTTGGCAATCAATTCGTCGGGTTTCTTCTTACGAGTATCTAGGTATGTTCCCTGGTAGATGCCGGGCAGAAAAGAACTGCGCCAGTTCGACGAATCAGCCACGGGCAGCCCAGGGCAAAGTGTCACATAGCCTGGCAGATTCTGATTCTCTGAACCGAGTCCGTAGGTGAGCCACGATCCGTAGCTTGGCCGCGACTGTCGCTCGTCACCCGTATTCATCAGCCGCATGCTTTGTTCGTGGTTGGGCGTGTTCGCGTACATGGAACGAATCACGCAAAGCTTGTCGGCGTGTTGCGAGGCGGTTTTCTCAAACACCTCACTACACCAGAGACCGCTTTCTCCATGCTGCTTGAACTTGAAAGGCGAAGCCAACGCAACCCCCGTCTCGCGTTCGGTCGTCAGGTTGCCGACGGGCAGTCTCTTTCCACCCCATTTTGTCAATTCCGGCTTGTGATCCCAGGTGTCAACTTGTGACGGTCCACCGTTCAAGTAGATGTGGATGATGTGTTTTGCGCGAGGCTTGAAGTGAGGCGATTTCTGTGCCAGTGGATTCCCTGCAGCTTCCAATAGCACCGGCAAGGCAACGAGCCCCAGACCGGTGCCCATGCTGCGAAGTGCATCGCGTCGAGTGAGAAATGAATTGGCAATCGAGTTCATTTGATCTTCACCTGCAGGTGGCCACGTCTCGGATTAACTCACCCACGTGAGTTAATCCACGAACATCACTTCGTTCGTCAAAAGTAGAATCTGTGAGTACTGTTCCCAGGAATTCGTTTTAACAAACGTGCTACCGAGCCGAAGTTCCTGAGCGGTCGGCGATCGGCCTAGGACCAGAGTGTAAAGTTTTTTAATTCGCTCGCTTGCGGAGTCGCTGGCCGTCCGTTCGGCGAGTGCCTTGGCTGTTTCGGTGATGAATCCGGAATTCATCAGAAACAGCGCCTGCTGCGGCACGGTCGTTGTGACGCGTCTCGCGGTTGACGTATCTGCGTCGGCGAAATCGAAGGTCTGAATGACGTTGGGGATGTTCTGTCTCTCGACGAATGCGTAAACCGTCCGACGGCGATTGGCCGGGTCGGTTATCAATGGCGGTCGCCCGAACATTGTGTCGTCGATTCGGCCCGAAATGAACAACATGGTGTCGCGCATCTGCTCGAGATCGAGCCGCCGTCGATTCGCGTGCCAGATCAGTTGATTGCTTGGATCCGACTGCAACTGTTTGGTTATTTGCGCCGTCTCGCCAATCTGTGAAGATCGTTGATAGGCTCTGGAAGTCATAATCAACGAATGAAGCGTTTTTGTGCGCCAGCCATTTTTAATGAACGTCGCCGCCAGGTAATCCAACAGTTCGTATTGAACCGGACGTTTCGTTTGCAGGCCGAAATCACTCGGGGCTGATACGAGCGGATCGCCAAAGTGATGCATCCACACGCGATTCACCCACACTCGTGCAGTGAGAGGGTTTTTCGGAGAGGCGATTGCGGAGGCGAGATCGAGTCGCCCGCTGCCTTTTTTGAACGGATTTCGATCTCCGCCTGCTGCGATTTTCAAGAATTGTCTGGGGACCGGCGTGCCGGGTTGCCCTGGATCGCCTCGTTGGAAGATGACCGGATCGTAGATTGATTCCGAATCGACCATTACCATCGCCCGTGCTGCGGCCGACTTGTGCTTCACGGAAATGGTATCGATCTGGTTGACGAGACCTCGGTACGCATCCTTATCTTTGCGGGAAAGGTAGAGATAGATTTTGTTTCGAGGGAACCAGACCGGGCTGCTCTTTGAAAGTAACAACTCTGCGAGTGGATCGCCTTTCAAAGAGTCCCGGTTTTGCAACTCCTCTCGGAGGTCCACCGTCTGTTGTTTGAGTGCAGCGATTCTCTGCCGTTTGCGATCGCTGACCTTCTGGTTCTTATCGGGAACGATTCGTGGGTCACCGAGGATCGCCTGATCGTGTGAGATCCCCTTCCCCCCTTCGGTGACGATTAGCGTGAGAAACCGACTTGACTCAGACAACTCGATGTCAATCGGTTTTCCATGTTGCTGGGCCTGGAAGTCTCTTGCTTCAGCAACTCGTTTGCCGTCCAAATAAACGGCAAAGTCCAACTGGCTTTCGGATTTCTTTCCACCGTGACCGAAGATCGCCTTGAAGCGAGCAGTCTGGAACTCGTGGGAGGATCTGAAGGCTTTTACGTCAAAGGTGATGCCCTTGTTGGCGTGCATCGCCAGCATCCAATTGGGGGCCTTGTTGAAATCAACTCCATCGATCGAATTGACCGTGAATCCCGCACTCGGACCGAACTTGAAGTAATCCCACGTTTGACCGCTTGACGTTTTGACGCCGGTGATTTTGATTCCGGTTGACGAAATCGTGGCCGTGTCGGATTTCGGGATAAAAACGCCATCGACGTATTTGTTGGCCGGAACGGCAATCAATTTATCGTGGCGTTTGATGTCGATGAATCCCGTTTCGCCGGTCGTTGCTTTGCCGGTCTGCGGATGAATGCCGGCCCCCTTCACGCCCGTGCCGTAGCCGTTTCCGCCGGCGAGGATGTCTGCCAGATTGATTGCTCCGCCATCGAGAGCGGACAGGTCGGCTTGGATCTTGGCGATTTGCTGCCTGATATCCCTTTCTCGCCCCCAAACGCCGCGAATGATCGCACCGTATGCGCGAGCCACTTCGGCCGGCTTCTTGGGATTGGCTGCGACGAGGCCGTCGATGATTCGCTCGTCGACACCGTTTTTACGCCAGCGTTCGACCTGCAAGACCGGTTTCTGCATCAAATCGTGCCACGGCCCGAAGACCGGGTCAGCTGCATGAGCGCGGCGAGCGATCAGTTTTCGCCACTTGTAGGTAATTTGTGGACGCAGTTGTTCGGGCAGCAACGACAGAAAGAAAATGGTTGTTTCGGAGATGTCCGGCTTTGTCGTTGCGACTTGAACCAGGTAGTCAGGAGTTCGGTCGCGAGCCGTTTCAAGCGTCCGCTCATAATGTCGTCGTTGCGTGCTGAAGACATCCTTCAGTTTCTGGCCGAGTTCCTTTTCATACGCTTTCCCTTTATCGGAAACATGCTCAACTCGTGGACGGTCGTACGGTTCGACACTGCTGGCAAAGACACCGTAGAGCGAGTAGTAATCGGCAGTCGGTATCGGATCGAATTTGTGATCGTGGCAACGAGCACAACCCACAGTGAGTCCCAGAAACCCGCGCGTGACGACGTCGATCCTATCATCGATGACGTCGTGCGGGTTGTTGTCGAACATGCGGCCGAGCGTCAACAGACCCATGGCCGCCAAATCGGGTGAGTTCGCAGCAAGTCCCATTTGGTCGGCGGCAAGCTGCTCGCGGATGAACCGGTCAAACGGTTTATCGTCGTTGAACGCTCGAATGACGTAGTCTCGATAGGTGTAAGCGAAGGGCCGGATCCGAGCGTCGCCGTACATCAGGACGCCGTCTTTCGCGTCTGAATAGCGGGCGACATCTAGCCAGTGACGTCCCCAGCGTTCGCCGTAGCGAGGTGACGCGAGCAAACTCGACACGAGTTCCGGAAACTTCTCTCGGCTGGTCGCCAGTTGTGCCTGCGTTGGTGGAAGACCCAGCAGATCGTAAGTTGCCCGACGGATCAGCGTCCGCGTATCAGCGTCGTCGGTTGCTTCGAAACTGCGTTTCTTCAGTTCTCGATCAATGAAGAAATCAATCGGGTGCCCCGACGGTTTGGTCAGGGGAAGTGCGATCGGTTGAAACGCCCAATGGTCTTTGGAGGCCGCTTCGATCTCACTGACAATCGGGTCACCGATCCGAGGGTCGATTGCTCCGTCTCGAATCCACTTCGCGATATCGTTGATCTGCAGATTGCTCAACTTTCGAGCGGAGTCCGGCGGCGGCATCTTCAATTTCGCGTCTTTGTACGAGACGGCGCGAAAGACGAGACTCTTAGAAGGATCTCCCGGAACAATCGCCGGCCCGCTTTCCCCGCCACGCACCCAACCTGCTTTCGTGTCCAACCGCAGTTTGCCTGATGATTCGTCCGGGCCATGACATTCGTAGCAATGCTGGACCAGAATGGGGCGAACGCGTTTCTCGAAAAAGTCGGTCTTGCGATCATCCGCAAACAGGGCGGACGAAGACATGATGGCAAACAGAGAACCAATCAGCACAAGCTTAAACATGACAACGTAACTCTCGATTCGTTGCAGGATTGTCAGTGAACGATTCTAATCGACCGGGGACACTTGTCACAGTACAAGACCAGTGGCAGCAACCGCTCGGCAGCGGCAGAAACACCTTTTTGTATCTGATTCAGTCAGGATGCCCGCCAGTTCAGGCGTAAGCGGACTCCCTACCTGCACGCGAAAGTCATACGACTATGAAGTCCGTGGTTGGTCAAGTGGGTATTAGGCGCATTTTTTCTGTTCGCGGAGAATAACGCTGGGCCCCCGGCCCAGCCGCGGCACACATTGCGGTACTTGTCTTTGGTGAGCGATTTGTGAAAGAAACAACGTTAAGGGCATTTGGGCCAAACGATTTGACTGATACGACTATTCGAGGTGTCGGCGCGTTCTGTTGAAGATTTGCGCCGTCTCATCATTCCTTGCGTTTCAAACTCGTCCGCTGGCCACATTCTTTAACGCGACGTCCGATGCATGCGGCTCGGCGTCAGTACTAGTTGGGTGGTCACAGCGATTGGTCTTTGGTTTGGCGTGCCTGCTCGTTAGGTTCCCTCCAATCACTCAAAAGTTACTGTCTCAAAAAGCCGCTGGTCGCATTCGTTTTCACGACGTCGTGCTGCTGTCAGCAACGTGGCCGACTGAGCTTGCGTCCGTATGACTTACGCGATTCCAGCGGCTCTGATTTCTGTTTTCTCCGGTGGGCTTTCTTCGATGGTCGCTGCGGCAGGGAATCCCTGCCGGGCCGGGTCCCAATCCGTCTTGTGTTTCAACATCGACCACGCCACCACTGCGATCTTGCGGGCCAGCGCGATGGCCGCTTTCTTCTTGCGAGTTTGCTGGCCGCCGTGGATGCGGTCGTAGGTCGCTCGTGACCAGTCGTTGTATTGCAAGCTCACCCAGGCACATTCCAGCAGCAGCGTCCGCAATAGCCGCGAACCCCGTTTGGTAATCCGGCCGTTGCGGTCTGTCTCGCCCGATTGATACTGACGTGGCACCAGGCCGATGTATGCCGACACTTGCCGAGCATTATCAAAGCGATCCACATCGTCCAGCGCCGTCACAATCGCTTCAGCCGTCCTGCGTCCGACTCCCGGGATGGTTTGAACGCGCTGGATGCGTTCGTCGTCTTTGGCGATCAGGTCCAAACGGCGTTCGACATCGGCCAGTTGTTGGGCAAGTGAATCGAGTTGCGTCAACTCGAGATCGAGCTGGCCTCGCCACAGTTCTTCCATAGAGCATTCGGCGAGTGGTTTTCGATGCGAATCGATGAGTTCTCGACCGGTGCGCCAGGCTCGCTGGCCTTTGTCAATTTCGATGCCACGGCCGGCAAACAGACCGCGAATCGAGTTTTTGATCTGGTTGATCCGTCCGACGAGCTTCTTGCGATACTTGATCAGCGAGCGATGTTCTCGCACCTGGTGTTTGGGCACGTGGACCGGCGTGAGTTGCCCCATCATCGCCATTCGAGCCAATTTGAGTGAGTCATCTTTGTCCGTTTTGCGTTTGACGTTCTTCCACAGCCAAGCCGCATCGTTGGTGCTGCAGACCAGCGTCTTGAGTCCGAGTTCCTGGCACAAGTCGCTGATCCATCCGCTCGGCCCACAGGCTTCCATCACGACCAGATCAATCTTGTGGTTTTTGAAGACGGATGTGAGATAGTGTGGTGTCGTCGCCGCTGCCTGAAATCGATACTCGTTCGTGTCGGTATTGTAAAAGCAGCACATCGAGTTAAATTTCCCAAGGTCGATTGCGAGAATGATCATCATCGAGCTCCGTGATTCTGGGGTTGTCAAAGTGACACGCAAAAACGTGTCACTGGAAACGAGCCAGCGTAAAAGCTGGCTCCACTCCAAACCACGGACTTACATGGATTCTTTTTAGCGGAATCGGGCTCGACCGGATGAATCCGACAGGGACGGGCTTTTGCCTGCACGCTTTAACCAACGTATTACGGGACTCCGGGCCAGCTGCTTGTTCGACTTTGGCTACACAAGGGTATCGCCGCTACGACATCCCCAAGTTCTTTCGTGGAGATGCTGCGTTTGCTAATCCGGCAATGTACCGATTGCTGGAGAAGGAAGGCTACCAATACGCCATCCGCATCAAGTCCAATGCCGTGCTGGAGCGGGAAATTGAGCATCTGCTGACCCGACCCGTGGGTCGTCCCTCGCACAAGCCGAAGGTCTTCTATCACAGCTTCCAGTATCAGGCCAAGTCATGGCGGCGAGCGCGGCGCGTGGTCGCCAAGATCGAGTGGCACGCAGGCGAGTTGTTCCCGCGAGTCGGCTTCATCGTGACCAACTTGAAAAAGCAATCGAAGAACGTGGTGAAGTTCTACAACGGTCGAGGCACAGCCGAGCAGTGGATCAAGGAAGGCAAGAACGCGATCAAGTGGACGAAGCTGTCCTGCCGCACGTTCAAGGACAACCAGACACGGTTGCAATTGTTTGCCCTGGCTTACAACCTGGCGAACTTCCTACGACGACTGACACTGCCTCAAGATGTGAAGCACTGGTCGTTAACGACGCTACGAGAGAAGCTCGTCAAGATCGGGGCGAAGGTAACACGACACGCGAAATATGTGACGTTCCAAATGGCTGAAGTGGCTGTGCCACGGAGATTGTTCGCCGCGATTCTTGATCGGATTGCACGGCTGGCAATTCCGCCGCCGCGAGTCACGTGACGCGAAGCTGGAGTGGAGTAAATGGTGGAAAACGGGGTTCCTCATGGAGATGGTCTGCGCAGAACACACGCTGGCCGCTGGGAAACGCTCCGATTGGCCCAGTTCCCGGATCGCTCGGGCTGGAAGACGGGAAAGGTGTCGAAAAATCCACACGCATTAGGCTCGGGGAGGTGGTGGTGTTATAACCGCGAAGGTTGCGAGTCTGGATCGGTTTCAGGCTCAACCCATATGGGAAATCCCGGCTTAGAGTCTTGTCTTTCTTTTATCCGTGCCCATCCGTGAAATCCGTGGTTAAGAATTCCTTTCGCCTACAGTTACGAAAGACCCTAATTGTCGCCGATGGCAGCGAGTTGATTCAAATGGCTGAAGTATTTCAGAAAAACGAGAAAAAACGATGTCACCATCTCCTTGGTTTCCGTCAGAAGGAGTATCAAGATGAACTGAGGAGTTCTACAGATGGCTGACATGAAGACCTGTCCAAAATGTGGTGCCGGATTGGGAAGCGTGACTATCTGTTCGTTGACTGATCACCTATCAGCCGTTTGAACGCATCCCGTGGCTCGGCGTACTTTCCGCCTTCGGCATTCTTCAGCGTCGAAAGCAGAATGCCGTTCAGCTTGAAGCCGACGTCATGGGGCGATATTTCGTCCTCGATCAAGTACATCTGCGACTCCCCGATCAGTTCATTCATTGAGCCTGTCACCGAGCGGTTCAGCGCTTTGGAAAAACTGACTGTGCCGCTGACCGGGGCAATGAACTTTCTGTAGGCGAACTGCTGCCCATCGTCTTCCATGAATTCACGGATCGTGCTCAAGGCCCGTTCGATGAACCGGCTGTCGTTTGTGATTCCCTTCCCGTACAGCACACAAGAGTACAACGATGCCGTGTTGCTCAAGATGATGTACTGCGTGCGGTCTGCCGTGAAGAGATGGCAGGACCAGTCTGCATACGGATTCTCATCGAGTGGCATCTCACAGAGCTTGCCTTCGTCGAGTTTCTTGGCGAGTTTTTGGGACAGGCGGAAGATCACCCCCGACCCCCTTCGCAGCACGTCTCACAGATCGTATGACAGCGGGAACACTGGAGCTTCGCACGAATCTCAATCAGTTCGCCGCCGCAAGCGGGGCAGGCCGGTCGAGGCTGGTTCTGGTCACGCTTGTCTTCGTCCTTCTGCATTGGCATCATCCTTGGCTGGATTGTGTTGCTTGTTGGCACAACCATCTACCGAAGATTCAACCAACCGTTGAACTCATCGTCTAGTCTACCGATAATTAATTTCACACATCATGCGACAGGCGGTCACTCCCGGCAAGGTTCAGGTATGCCGACAGAAATGGCGGAACAATTCGGAGCAGCGGGGCTTCGTACTGTGGGAGTCGAGTGACTCCCCGCCCAATGTGTTCGCCTTCTTGGATGAACATAACGGCTCCGATGACCCAATTGCCGTGCTTCGGAACCCACCGCAGTCGCCGCTTTACCCGCTGGGATTCGACCGTGCAGGCTGATAGTTTTTGCCGCGCGGCAAAAACTCCGGACACAATGGGGCCGATGCTGCGGATGGCATCGATGACATGGAAAAACACTTTCGGTTGGATCGGATTGTTGAGTTCGACGGAAAGTGAGCCACCGATCAAAGGGCTGCTGAGCCCCGTCGATTGCCGCAACGCCTCGCAGATCGTTGCGAACTCAAATATCGTCAACGAGTTTGCCTTGACCTTTTTCTCTTGGCAGAGCATCCGGTGCCATGCTTGACCTGACGCAGAGAGAATAGCCACCCCAGATGACAATCAACCCGATCAATTCGGTGACGTAAAGCGCTTCGATGCTTCCGACTTTCGCCGCCATCCCACCGAAACCCGGCATGATCGCACCGATGGCGATGAACGCGTTACCCACAGCCAGCTGGCGTGTCGCCCGTTTTCGGGCAAATCGCCATGAACTGAGCACCGCTCCACCGACAAGAAACAGCGCCGCATAACAATTGACGAGAGGTGTGAGCCACCGTAACCAAGACCAGACCAACACCCGACCGCTGGGGCGAAGGGAGTCCATCAAGTCCGGATCGACGGGGGACAGGACGACCAACGCGACCATGGCAAATACCAACGGCAAGGTGATCATCGAAAGCAGGTTCGCGGTCTGTCGCCTCAACAGCAGATACACGGTCCCCTGCGCCAACGGATAGGCACCCAACAGTGCTCCCATCACGTACCACCACTTGTTGAGCCAT
>Ga0302133_10003066_pt1 | contig 10135 bp, 5 predicted proteins | sample CB9_331_MG_FD_203121 | JGI IMG/M metagenome (GOLD analysis project Ga0302133, IMG submission 203121) | Marine microbial communities from Western Arctic Ocean, Canada - CB9_33.1 | ecosystem: Environmental > Aquatic > Marine > Oceanic | place: Canada: Western Arctic Ocean | collected 2017-09-19 | reverse complement strand
GATCATCAACAGCGCCAGCCCGAAGCCACGCTGCAGCCCGCCGATCGCGTCACGCTGCTCGGCCTGCGCACCCTCGAACGAGTACGTGACCCCGGGGAACGCGAGCAGCACCTCCGGCAGGATACGCGTCTCCAGGTCGGTGATCACGGCCTGTGCGGAGGTCACCGACGCGTCGACCGCGGCGGTGACGTTGATCGCGCGTTGCCGATCGACCCGTCTGATCGATGCGAACCCGCGACCCGGTTCGACGACCGCGACCTGGCGAAACGGCACCTCGGCGCCGTCCGGTGTCCGGATCCGCATGTTGTCGAGATCGCCGAGCGACCGCCGTTCGTTCTCGGGGTACCGGACCATGACCCGCACATCGTCCCGACCGCGCTGGATTCTCTGCGCTTCCTCCCCGTAGAACGCCTGGCGTACCTGGCGGCCGAGGTCCTGGAGCGTGAGGCCCAGCGATTCGGCCGCCGGCTTGATGTTCAGCTTCATCTCCTGTTTGCCCAGTCGAAACGAGTCGGAGATCTCGAACACCCCGACGTAGGTGATCAGGCGAGCCTTCACGGCCTCGGCGGCCGCCTGCAAATCGTCGATGTCGCCGCCGGTCAGCTGGACGTCAACGTCATCACCGGGGCTCATCATCGAGACGGTGTACTTGATGTCGGTGGCGTCCGGAATGACACCGGTCAGCTCGCGCCAGCGGTTCCCCAGCGCCTCGCTGGTCAGCGTGCGCACCTCCGATGAGGCCAGCTCGACGGTGACCTCGCCGAGGTTCGACGACGAGCGACCCAGGATCGCTCCAAATGGGCTCCCGCCTTGGGCGGCCATCGGCTGGTCGCCCACCGAGGCGTACACGTGCCGGAACGGATCCGCGAGACCCTCGCTGACCAGCTCCGTTCGCAACGCCTCGACGCCTGCCTCGATCTGGTCGAGCGCTTCGGAGGTCGCGGTCGCCGGTGTGCCCTGGGGCATCGTGATGGCGACCGACACGAAGTCGGCCTCGATCGAGGGGAAGAAGTGGAACTTGGCCCAGCCACCCATCACCATGCCGAGGGTGATGATCAGGGTGGCCACACCGATCGCCGCGGTCGAATAGCGCCATCGCAGCGCCACGTCGAGCACGGGCCGGTAGCCCACCCGGATGAACTGCTTCAGCCCGTTCGCAATGGACCCCTGGAACCGTCCCCATGGACCCTTGCGTGCCGTCGGTTTCGGCATATGCGACAGGTGGGCCGGCAGGATCTGGAGCGATTCGACCAGCGAGAACAGCAGACAGGGGATGACGACGAGCGGAATCACGCGGAAGATCTTGCCCATCATCCCCGGCACCATCATCAGTGGCACGAAGGCGGCGACCGTCGTCAGGACGGCAAAGATCACCGGCACGGAGATTTCCTGCGCGCCCTCGATGGCGCCCCGTATCCCGTCGCCGTGGCGCTCCTGGTGGGTATAGATGTTCTCGCCCACGACGATCGCGTCGTCGACGACGATCCCGAGCACGAGGATGAACGCGAACAGCGAGATCTCGTTGATCGACACCTCGAGTCCCGGCATCATCCATAGCGCCCCGAGAAACGAGATCGGGATACCGAGGCTCGTCCACAGCGCGAGCCGGAACTCGAGGAACAACGCCAGAATCAGGAAGACCAGCACGAACCCGGTCGCGCCGTTTCGCAGCAAGAGCGACAGGCGGTCATCGAGGATCTGGGCCTGGTCCTGCCAGGTCGTCAGTGCGATGCCGACCGGCATCCGTAAATTCGCATCGGCCACGTATTCGTGGACCACCTCGGCGATCTTCAGCGAGCTCTGCTCGCCGGTTCTGAAGACCGACACGAGGACGGTCGGCTGGACGTCGAATCGCGCCATCTGGTCGGTTTCGGCAAAGCCGTCGACGACGGTCGCGACGTCGCCGAGGGTCAGCCGGCTGCCGTCGGCCCCGGTGATGAGCACGAGGTCCTCGAAGTCGCTCCTGCTGTACGCCTGGCCGATGGTGCGTAGCAGAATCTCGCCGCCGTCGGTGCGGACGGAGCCACCGGGCAGATCGAGCGACGAGCGCCGCACCGCGGCGGCGATCTGGTCGAAGCTCAAGCCGTGGCGCCGGAGCCCGGCCTCGGAGACCTCGATCGAGATTTCGTAGGGACGGGCGTTCACCACCTGGACCTGGGTGATGTCAGGGAACGCCGTCAACTCGTCCCGCACCTGCTCGGCGATCGTCTTCAACGACTGCTCGTCCGTCCGTCCGGAGATGGCGATGTCGATCACCTGACGCCGCGAGTCGATCTCGCGAACGATCGGGTTCTCCGTCTCCTCCGGGAACGTGTCGATCGCATCGATCCGGCCCTTGACGTCCTCGACCACCTTGCGCGCGTCGGCCCCGAGCTCGAGCTCGATCATCACCGAGCCCATGCCTTCCGAGGCGGTCGAGGTAATCTGTTTGATGCCGTCGAGGCCCTGAATCGACTCTTCGACCCGGATGTTGACGGCCTCCTCGACTTCCTGGGGCGCTGCGCCGAGATACGGGATTTCGATCGTGATCAGGTCGAGCGAGAACTCCGGAAACACCTCCTGCTTCACGGTGAACACCGACATCGCGCCGCTGACGATGATGAACACCATCAACAGGTTGGCGGCGACCGAGTTGTGTACGAACCAGCTGATGACGCGGGTCATGCCACCTCCCCTACGATCTGAAACGGCGTCCGGTCTCGAACGCGCCGCGCCGAGGGCGCGTCGAGCGCCGCCCGCAGCGTGGAGACCACCTCGGCCAGCAGATCAGGCAGATCCTCGAGCGTGCCATCCGCCTTGGCTGTTTGTATCAGAGCGCCGCTCGCGACGTCGAGGAGCCGAGCCGTGATGCGGACGCGGTCGCCGACACGCTGATAGCCGCCCGTGATCAGACGGGCGGCGCCACGCGCCGCGGCCGCCTGCAGGGCGCCCGTTTCATCGGCCGCCTCGAGCGCCAGGATCGACACACCGTCGACCGGTGATAGTCCTCCGGCCAGCGCCTCGGCGATGTCCGCGCCGATCCGGTCGTCCTCGCGGTCTCGAGAGATGTTGGTGAATGGGAGGACCGCGACCCCGACCCGGGCGTCCAGGCGTCCCGACCGGTCGGCGGTGCTCGACGAGGCGCCGGCGGCGTCGCCGAGCCCGGACCGGACCGCCGCGACGAGCGAGCTCGTCAGTGCGTCGAGATCGTCGAGTGTGCCGTCCATCTTGACCGAGTCCACCAGATCGCCGCCGGAGACCTCGAGCACCCGCGCCGTGAGGCGAAGCTGGTCGCCGATCCGCTGATACCCACCAGCAACCAGCCATCGCGTGTTTCGCGCCGCCGCGGTCTCGAGCGCGGTCGCCTCGTCGCCCGCGGTCAGCGCCACGACCCCCATCGCCGCCGCGCCCTCGAGGGTGGACCGGAGCGCGTCCGTCATGCCGCTGCCGATCCAGTCGTCCGCCGGGTTGCGTGAAAGATTGGCGAATGGCAGTACCGCGACCCGTTGCGCTGACCCGGCGACGCTGGGCACCGCGTCGTCAGGCGCGGCCGGTACGTCGGGTACGACGGCCGGTGCTGCTGGTGCCGCCGGTGGCGCCCCTTCGGGCGCGGGTCGGGCCGCTGATGGCGCTGTTCCGGTCGCGGCGGGACTACTGGCGCCGCGCCCCCGGCGTCCGCCACGCCCTCCACGCCCGTTTCGTCCGCCTCCTCGTCCAGCGCCACCCCGCCCACCTCGGGCGGCTGCACCGCCGCGTCCCCGAGCGTCCGCGGGGCCACGCGCGCCCGCGGCCGGCGGCGCTGGTGGGTCGGCCCGCGCTGTCGGCGCGGACGGCGCGCCGGTCAGCGCCTCGAGCCCACGACGGATCGCGGCGATCTGCTCCTCGCGGCTCAGGGTCGGCTCGCGCTCGAGTCCAGAGGCCACGGGGCGCTCTGGTACGGCCGGGGTGTCGGCGCCCGGACGCGTGACTGCCTCTGGGGCCTCCGTGGCCGCTGGCGCCTCCGTGGCCGCTGGCGCCACAGGCGTGGCCGTGTCCGCCGCCGGGCTGGTCGGGGTGTCGCTGGCGCGTGCCATCCGCGTGTCACCCTCCACCACACGCACCGCCATGCCGTCGGTCACGGCGTCGAGCGTGGAGAGACAGACCAGCTCACCTTCGGCGAGTCCGCCACGCACCAGCACCTCGTCGCTGGTCGAGCGGAGGATCTCGATGTCACGGAATCGCAGCCGATTCGCTGCGTCGACCACCAGCACCTGGTCCTGGCCCCTCAGGGCGGCCCATGGCAACACCACGACGCTCTCCTCGATCCGACCCTCGATCTCCGCCTCGACATACATCCCGGCGGCCAGGGGGGGGCGTGTCGGGTCGCTGCCCGGCGCGTAGGGGTCGCGCACCTCGGCAACGACGTGCACCATCCGGCTCACGGGGTCGATTTCCCCTTCCGTCCGCACGATGTTGCCCTGCCAGGAGTGTCGCCTACCGGCAAAGCTGGCGGAGATGGTCACCCGGGGACCGGTTCGTGCCCCGCCGCCACGGTAGGACAGCGGAAGGTCGACAAAGGCCAGTTCCTCGTCCGGCAGCGGCAGCCGGATCTCCGCCGAGTCCACCGCGTAGATCCGCGCTACCGGGGTGCCCTTGGTGACGAACTGGCCGAGGTCGACGTCCTTGCTCTGCAGGCGTCCCGCATAGGGTGCCTTGATCTCGGCACGCTCGAGGTCGCGCTCCGCCCGGCCGAGCGCCGCTTCGGCGGCGGCGACGGCGGCCAGCGCTTCGTCGACCTGTGGCCTTCGTAGGGTCAGGGCGCTCGGTTCTCCACGGCCCAGCTCCTCCCATTCCCGCCGTGCCACGTCCGCCTCCGCCTCTTCCTGCGCCAGTCTGAGCTGCGACTGCGCGAGCTGGGACCGGCCGGTGATGATCGCTTGCTGATAGTCGTATGGGTCGATCTTGAGCAACAACTCTCCGGCTTCGAAGAAGCCACCCACGGCAAACGAGGTTGCCACCTCGGTCACCACACCGGAGATCTCCGGCACGAGCTGGCTGGAGGTGCGCGGTCGCACCGTGCCCTGGCTCAGGACCGTCAGGTTGACAGTCTCGAACATCACCGTCTGGACCCGCACCGCCGGCGCGACGATCTCCGGGGTGACGGTCACGACCGGTGGCCGGTTGAGATACATGACATAGGCCGCCAGACCGGCGCCGCCGAGGACGACGATCGGCAGCAGGACTCTCATGACGCGTTTCAAAGCTGACATCAATTTCTCCGCTGAAGACTGGCTACTGGGGCTACGGCAGGGTGACCGGCGAGCCGAGCTGGTCGAATCCGCCACCCAGGGCCAGATACAGATCTACACGGTTTTCGAGACGCTGCCGCCGGGCGGAAATCAGATCGCCTTCGGCCTGCAGCGCCAACCGCTGGGACTCGAGGACGGTGACGTAGTCGGTGAGCCCGGTGCGGTAACGATCGTCCGCGAGGCTCTCCGCGGCGCGCGACTGCGCGACCGACGTTGCGAGGTGGCGCTCCCGGTCGGAGAGGAACTCTTCGGCGGCCAGCGCAGTCTCCACTTCGGCGAACGCCTGCAAGGCGGTGTTGGCGTAGGCCGCGAGCTGCTCGGCCGCGCGGGCCTCGGCCTGGTCGACACCGGCGCGAAGACGTCCCCCCTGGAACACCGGCTGGAGCAGGTTGCCAAGAAGACTCCAGACGCCGAAATCGCCGTTGATGAGGTCGCCGAGCGCGCTGGTGGCGGTGCCTGTGCCCCCCGTCAGGCTGAGCCGAGGGTAGAGCTCCGCGCGCGCGATGTTCAGGCGCTCGCGGGCGGCCGCGATGCGACGCTCGGCCGCGACCAGATCCGGGCGCCGGCCAACCAGCTCAGCCGGTAGCCCCCCGGGAATCGTGGGGGGCGTATCGGGAAGCGTCGATGGGGACGACAGCGCGCCGGCGGCGTATCGGCCCATCAGCACCTCCAGCTGTCGCACGGTCGCGTCCAGTTGCTGGCGACGTTGCGCGCCCAGCGCTTCGGCGTTCGCGAGATTGGACAACGCGAGCCGCACATCGAGCGAAGGGCGCAGCCCCTGCTCGAAGCGCTCGCGGACCTGCTCTGATGAGGTGCCGAAGCTCGCGACCGACTCCTCGGCCAGACGCAGTTGTTGCTGTGCCTCGGCGATGGCGAACCAGGTCTTTACCGTCTGTCCGGCGATGGAGAGCTGCGCGCCCCGCAGGTCGGCCGCGCGGGACTGCAGGTCGGCCAGCGCGGCTCTTTCGCCTGAGCGCAATCGGCCCCAGAGGTCCGCCTCCCAGGCGAGATCGATCGACACGCCGTAGTTGGTGGACACCGAGGTCAGCACGCGGTCCTCGCTGCCCGGAATCGGGAAGCCGATGAAGTTCTGCTTGCGTCGCGCACCGTTCAGGCCGGCCTGCACCGTCGGCTGGAGACCGGCGGCGGCAATACGGGAATCGGCGGCCGCCTGCTCCACTCGGGCGGCGGCGGCCCGCAGGTCGTAGTTCTGTTCGAGCGCCGCGCGGACAATCTCGTCGAGCGCGGTGTCGCCGAAGTCGGTCCACCAGTCGACGCCGGGCCGGTCGCCGGTGTTGGCCGGCGCGGTCCAGTCGTCGGGGACGGCGACGGCGACTTCGAGGGCCGGCAGGACGGGGGGCGGGGTCGTGACGCAACCGGCCATCAGCATAGCCGCGACCACCAGACACCGGCGGGTCATCCCACCCTCCGGCTATTCCGCACCGCGACGGGCCGTGGCACCGGCGCCGCCATGCCGGCCACCGCAAACTGGATGAGCGCCTCGAGAATGGTGTCGGGGGTCGGCCGGGCGGTGCCCGCCGCGATGATCTCTCTGCCCCAGGTCATCGTGTACGCCATCGACCCGACAAGAAACTGCACACGCAGGTGGACGTCGACGATGTCGAGACCGGGGAGCCCGCGGTGGAACGCGGCCGAGAACCGGCGGAAGACCGGTTCGAACCGCTTGTTGAACTTGGCGCGCAGCTCCTGGTTGCCCTCCGCATGCAGACGTCCGATCAGTTTCAAGAACTTCGGGTCCGGCTCGCGTGACTTCTCGAAGATCGGCGTGAGAAAGGCCCGCACCAGCTGCTCGGTCGGCACCGGCGCCTCACCGGCGTCCGCCTCGAGCGCTTCGAGCCGTTCCAGTCGCGCGTGGTTGACCGGCATGATGGTCCGCTCGATCACGGCGATCAGCAGCGCCTCCTTCGAGCCGAAGTGGTAGTTGACGGCCGCGAGGTTGACGCCGGCCTCGTGGGTGATGTCTCGCATCGAGGTTGCCGGAAAACCGTGGTCGGCGAACAGGCGCTCCGCCGCGTCGGTGATCCGCCCCTTGGTGTCTATCGTCATGCCGCAGTTCGCCTTGGAAGCGGGACGCCGCCTCATTCAAACGTTCATTTGAATCATACGTTTAACACGCTGAAAAGTTCAACGTCGCTGGCCCTCACAGCCGGAGCCGGTGTAGGATCGCCGAGGTTCAGGGCCAGCGGGTGGAAACAGTGCTACCCTGCCACGACGAGAGCGGCGCCGCGACAGGCGAAGAATCAGAAGAAGCAGTTGAAGAATACGGGCGACCCCGGTATTCTTCCCGCCTAACGGTGGTTTCTGGTTTCAGGGTGGCACGAGCGACTCGGCGCCAGCGCCGAACGTCTTGCCGTCGATTATACGAACGGGACGCAAAGACCCGCCGCGAATGTGGTCATCATGGTCGTTACCATGGTCACCATGGTCGAGCGGGCCATCTGAGGCACAGGGGAGTCAATGGAACTGTTTCAAGTAGGCACCGATCCGTGGGGGCAGGAGATCATCATTCGAATCTCCTGGGGACTGCTGACTGTGGCGTTCTGGGCAGGCATCGCGTTCGTCCTGTTCCACGCGGTGTACGCGGTGGTCTGGAAGCCCAAGGTGGAGATGGGGCATGTCGCCGCCTCGGCCGCTGAGGCGGCAGACGTGCCGGAGCGGGTCGTGCGTCACACGGGCGCGGCACGGATGTTTCACTGGGTGATGGCCGCCTCGATGCTCGCGCTGCTGGCGACCGGTTTCCTGCCGATCATCGGTCTGGAGTTCGCCTGGCTGTCAATCCACTGGATTGCCGGCATCATTCTGATCGTGTGCATCCTCTACCACATCGTCCATGCGTCGTTCTTCCTGGACTTCTGGTCGATCTGGATCCTGCCGGCCGACCTGAAAGAGGCGGTGCAACGCACCAAGCGGCAGCTCGGTCAGGCGGTGGAAGGTATCGGGAAGCACGCCAAGTACCCGCTGGATCACAAGCTGTACCACCTCGCGGTGTCGATCTTCGGGGTCATCGTCTCGATCACCGGACTGGTCATGATGATGCGGATCGACAACCCCATCTTGTCGCGCAATGACACCTTCTTCACCGATGGGGACTGGGGCCTCATCTACTCCGTGCACGGCTTCTCGTCGGTGTTGTTCGTCACGCTGACCATTACCCACATTTACTTTGCCATCCGCCCGGAGAAGCTCTGGATCACCAAGTCGATGATCTTTGGTTGGGTGAGCAAGGCCGACTACCTCTCCCATCACGACCCGAAGAAGTGGGTTCTGAAGGACCAGTAATCGCCTCAGGGGCGGGATGAAGGCTGACGCGTGCCCGACACAGCAACAACAGCACTGAAAGAGCGGATCGAGGCAATCGAGGGTGGCTACGAGTATTTCCTGAGCTACGCCGCCAAGGGCTACCGGGGCGACCCGGGTGTCGGCGGCGAGATACGGAGTTGCCTCACGCGCATGCAGCAGGCGCTGGACGGGCTGGGCGAGTTCGTGGCCGGCCTCGTTCGCGTGCGCGGCCTCGAGCCGCTGCCGCCCTACGAGGCCTTCGCCGCGCTGCTCGAACGCGACGCCAGCCGTGCGAAGGTGGCGATCGAGCTCGTCATGGCCCAGCCCGGTGTCAGCAGCCAGGTCATCGACAACCTGAACGGTTCGATTCATCTGCGCGCGGTATTGACCGACCTGTTCCTCGTTGACGAGATCCTGCGGCCGCGCGCCTCCAACGCGATCCCGGCGAAGGCCCTGGCCGGCGAGGCGCCCCCGCCGTCAGGCGCGTCCTCCTAGCCGCAAGCCGCCGGCGTCACCGGTCGACGGCTCGGGGGCGCCCGGCCGCCGGAGGGCTGGTGGACAACCCACTGGCGTCCCGGGACACCACCATGCCGCCGTCTACTGCATCGTCGCTCCCGCCTCTCCAGCCGCGTGACGAACATAACCAGACGCTGCTCGGCAACGTCCATCCAGAGGACTGGGTCAACCCGACGCCTGCGGGCCGGTATCACCTGGTGGTGGTCGGTGCAGGCACGGCCGGGCTGATCGCCGCCGCGTTCGCCGCGGGCGCCGGGGCGCGGGTGGCGCTCGTGGAGCGTCACTTCATGGGGGGCGATTGCCTCAACGTGGGCTGCGTGCCGTCGAAGAGCCTCATCCGCTCGTCACGGGTGTTCGCGGAGCTGCGCGATGCCGTGGCGTTGGGGTGGCGGGTCCCGGCCGGCGCCGAGGCGGATTTCGACGCGGTGATGACGAGGATGCGTCGGATCCGGGCCCAGATCAGTCCGAACGATTCCGCGTCGCGATACCGCGATCAGAAAGGGGTCGATGTCTTTCTGGGGTCGGGCCAGTTCACGAGTGAAACGACCCTCGAGGTCGGCGGCGCGACGCTGCGGTTCAAGAAAGCGGTGATCGCGACCGGCGCTCGGGCTGCGCAGTTGCCGATACCGGGTCTGGCCGAAGCGGGGTATCTCACCAACGAGACGGTCTTCAATCTGACGGCGTTACCACGTCGACTCGCGGTGATCGGCGGTGGCCCGATCGGCGCCGAGCTCGCCCAGGCCTTTTGCCGACTCGGTGCCGACGTGACCCTGCTCGAGCGGTCAGACCATATCCTCGTCCGCGAGGACCCCGACGCCGCGGCGCTCGTGCAGGCGGCGATGGCTCGGGACGGGGTGCGGATCGTCGTCGCCTGCGGCGTCGAGCGGGTCGAGCGGCAAGGCGACGAGAAGGTGATTCACTTCAGTTGCGATGGTCAGCACAGCGTCGCGGTCGACGAAATTCTCGTCAGCGCCGGTCGCGCGCCGAACACGGACGGGCTTGGTCTCGATGCCGCCGGGGTCGCCTTCGACCGGAAGGGTGTGACCGTCGAC
>Ga0302133_10003064_pt1 | contig 10139 bp, 6 predicted proteins | sample CB9_331_MG_FD_203121 | JGI IMG/M metagenome (GOLD analysis project Ga0302133, IMG submission 203121) | Marine microbial communities from Western Arctic Ocean, Canada - CB9_33.1 | ecosystem: Environmental > Aquatic > Marine > Oceanic | place: Canada: Western Arctic Ocean | collected 2017-09-19 | reverse complement strand
GACGACCTCCTGACCCTCGAGCACGCGGCCGAAGACGCTGTGCTTGTTGTCGAGCCAGGGCGTCGGGACGTGCGTGATGAAGAACTGGCTCCCGTTGGTGTTGGGACCGGCGTTGGCCATCGACAGCACGCCTGGCGTGGCATGGCGCAGCTCCGCATGGAACTCGTCCTCGAAGGTGTAGCCCGGCCCACCGGTGCCGGTGCCTTCAGGACAGCCGGCCTGGACCATGAAGTTGGCCAGTACCCGGTGAAAGAGGAGTCCGTCGTAGAACTTCTGGCCGACGAGCTTCTCGAAGTTGGCAACGGTCTTGGGGACCTCGTCCGCAAAGAGTTCAAGGCGAATGGTGCCCTTGTCGGTTTCGATGGTGGCGACTTTCATGCTCTTCTTCCCTCAGCTGTCTTCATGCCAGTATTGGCTCGCGAGAGTCTAGCAGAGTGCTGACCCGCGCCGAGCGTAGACACCAGATCCCAGAAAGCGTACCTTCCCCGGGTGACCGGCCCCCAGCGATCGGCACTTTCCCTGCTCCGCCGTTTCTGGCCGTGGATGCGGCCCCACCGCCGATACATCTGGTGGATGGCGGTGTGCCTCGCGCTGAGCGCGCCGCTGGGCGTGATTTCTCCGGTCATCATCCAGCGGCTGATTGACCAGGCCACCGCCGGGGCGGGCATCGAGGATCTGCTCCTCTGGGGAGGGGCGCTGGCCGGTTTGACCCTGGTCACGCTGCTCTTCGACCTCGGCGGCGGCTATGCCAGGACGCTGTTCGACAACCTGCTGATCCGCGATCTGCGGCTCAACCTGTATCTGCACATGCAGCGGCTGTCGCTGAGCTACTACAGCCGCCACGAGACCGGCTCGCTGCTGTCGCGTCAGGTCGACGACGTCGGCAACCTGCAAGGCGTGATGGCCGGGACATTCGTACGCGCATCGGTCGATCTCGCGATGGCGATCGTCTACTGCGTTCTGCTGTTCTGGCTGGAGTGGCGTCTGGCGCTGGGGGCGGTCACCCTGGCGGCACTGATCTTCGTGCTGGAGTACGCGGTCTCGGACCAGCTCCGTCGGCGCACGCGCAAGGTGCGCGAGCGCTGGACCGACGTCTCGCGGGTCGTACATCAGGCCATCTCCGGTCAGTATCTGGTGCGCGCCACCGCCGCCGAGAACCGCGAAGCCGGTCTGTTCAGGCGCGTCCTGCAGGGCAGCATCCGCGCCAATATCGACAAAGAGCTCTTTTCCCTCGTCACCGGCAACGTCTTTGGCTTGATCGGGAGCCTGACACCCACCCTGATCATCGTGTTCGGCGTCTACCTCATCGTCACCGGCTCGCTGTCGGTCGGAGAGCTGTTCGCGTTCTTCATGTATCTGGGCTACATGTTCGGGGCGGTCGCCGGTGTCGCCCAGGTGAACCCCGTGCTGCAGAGCTCGCTGGCGTCGTTGGAGCGCATCTACGAGGTGCTGGACACGGAGCCAGAGGTCATCGTGCCGGGCGCCGGCATCGAGCTGCCGACGCTCCGCGGCGAGGTCGTCTTCGAGCATGTCTCTTTCGGGTACGAGCCGGGGCGTTTGGTGCTGCGCGATATCGACGTGCGTGTTCGCGCGCGACAGGTGGTGGCGCTGGTCGGTCCGTCCGGGTCCGGCAAGTCGACGCTGGCGCATCTGGTGCCGCGGTTCTTCGAGCCCACCTCGGGACGCGTCCTGATCGACGGCGAGGACCTCCAGACGCTCGACCTCAGCTGGCTGCGTCGACACATCGGCGTGGTGCCGCAGCAGGTCTTCCTGTTCGACCGCACGATTGCCGAGAACCTCGCGTATGGCCGACCGGGGGCCTCGATGGACGAAATCCGCGAGGCCGCTCGGGCCGCCAATGCGATCGAGTTCATCGAAGCCTTGCCCGAGGGGTTCGACACCGCGGTCGGCGAGCGCGGCTCGCGGCTCTCCGGCGGTCAGCGCCAGCGTCTCGCCATCGCGAGGGAAATCCTCAGTGACCCGGCGATCCTCATTCTCGACGAGGCGACGTCGGCGCTGGACTCGGCCACCGAGGCGCTGATTCAGCGGGCGCTCAAGTCGCTTCTGAAGGATCGCACCGCGTTCGTGATCGCGCACCGTCTCTCGACCATCGTCGACGCCGATCTGATCCTGGTGCTCGACCAGGGTCGCGTGGTCGAGAGCGGCATCCACGACGAGCTGCTTGCACTGGGCGGACTGTACGCACGTCTGTGCGAGTCGCAGTTTCTGGGCAACGCCGATGACCAGGGGTGAGACCGGGCTCGGCTCTGGCGTGTCGCCTCTTGAAACTATGATCGGCGGCAGGGACAGATCATGACCAAGCACAAGCCAGTTGATCGCCGAAGATTCCTCGCCGGCAGTGCCGGCGCGATGGGTGCCGCGTTCTTCGGGCGGATGCCGCTCGGTCTGCTCGCGGAGCAGGGGGCGCCCCCGGCGGTCCAGGACTGGGACACCGGGCGCGTGCGTCACCTGCTCCCCACGGTCAGCGACTCGAGACTCCTGCTCAAGGCGTCGTTCGAGCGGCCGCTGTCGGCCCCGCCCACGCTGCGGGTCGGCGCCACCCCCATCACGGGACGCATGAACGACACGGCGGGCGAGCACTGGCAGTTCTACGCCACCGATCTGGAACCGGGGCGACGGTATAGGCTCGCGCTCCAGGGGGCCGACGGGGCGTCGCTCTGCCAGCCATGGGACCTGTCGACGTTCCCCGCCCCGGATTCGCGCCCCGAACGGTTCCGGCTGCTCTTCTTCACGTGCGCCGGCGGCGGGCCGGGGACCTACGAGGGTATCGGGCAACGGAGCGGCAACCTGCCGACGGCGATCCGCAGTCGTCTCCTGCGTCGAGCACTCTCGTTCGAGCCGGATGCGGCGGTGGCGAACGGCGACCACATGTACTGGGATCTCCACACCTGGCAGGGAGAAAACGCGGGGCAGCTCAGTGCCAGAGGACGCGAATCGAATTTCGATTTCTCCGCCACCGTGTTCGGCGCGAGTAACGAAACGGCGCTAAAGGCGGCGGCGGGGCCGCAGATCGTCCCGGTGTACGGGAGCGACTTCCGGTCGGTACCGGTGTTCTTCCTGCAGGACGACCACGACCACTGGGAAAACGATGCGGTGACCGACGACATCGCGAGCTTCCCGATCCCGTGGTTCCAGCTCCAGCTCGCGCGCGCGACCCAGCAGCTGTACTACCCAGAATTCTTACCCGATGCCCGGCGCCCGGCCGGGTTGCCCTGGTCGTCGGCCAGCGACCGCGGTGACCTGTCCGAGAGCTTCGGCACCATTCGGTACGGCACTCTGGCTGAGGTCGTCCTCTACGATGTGCGCCGGACCATGACGCTGGCCGGGCCCAACGCGGTCTTTGTCGACGCACAGGCGGAGCAATGGCTGATCGACCGCACGCGCTCGACGGAGATGCGGCATCTGGTGCACGCACCCTCGAACCCGTTTGGGTGGAGCGCCGGTAAGTGGGGTGAATGGTACCCGGACATCCTCGACCCCGCGGCGCTGAGCCTCACGACCGCCGTCCGCAAGCCCTACTGGCAGGAGGGCTGGCTCAGCCAGCACGACCGGTTGGCGCAGGCGCTCGGCGCGCAGACCGGGCGAGCCCCCCTGATCATCAGTGGTGACCTCCACGCCATCGGCGTCGGGAGGATGCATCGCGCGGGCACGCTCAATCTGGCCGCCACGCCGATCACCACGGTGCTGAGCGGTCCGATCGGCACCTCGATCAGAGGCTTTCCCTCCGTGGTGCGTGGGATCGGGGCGACGACGCCCGCGCACCTCGACGTCGAGGAGTCGGTCGTGCCGATCGAGGAGCACGGGTTCACGCTGGCCGACTTCCTGCCCGACCGGATCGTATTACGGCAGTTCAAATGGGACGTCAACAGCCAGCCGCTCGACGCGATCGACCGGTTGGAGCCGTTCTACACGACCGAGCTGTAAGTATCGAGACGAGGTGCAGGCCCGCCGAACCAGGGCGCGCATTGTCGGGCATCCTTCATGTCATCGTTCCATTGTCACGCACGTCATGCATGCCACGCGTGTCACGCGCGCCATCCGTTCCCGGCCGGCGGATACGCATCATGTGGTCGCCGCCTCGTTGAAACTCGTAGGGCACTTTCTCGAGTGTCACGTCGAACCGGGCGCCGCGCAGTGCCTCCACGCACCGGTCGACATGCGGTGACGGTGCCCCGCTCAGCGCCAGCAACGGGAACACACGCACCTCGCGCGCCACCCGACCCATGTCGTTCAGCGCCGCGAGGTGAAACGTCTCGTCCAGCTGGTCGCCATACAGGAACAGGAGGTGCGAACAGAGCGCCAGGTCGAACTGATCATCCTCGAACGGCAGGACCGGCAGCGCCGCGTTCACGTATCGGCCATCAGCCCGGCCCGCATCGTAGTCATCCAGGAAATCCTGCATCGCTGCCTGGCGGACCGCGCCGAGCTCGTCGACCGAGCGGATCACATCCCAGACGAACGTGTCGCCGTTGCGTCGTGTCTGGTCGAGCAGGTCGCCGTAGGTCGCCGCGATCCGGTCTCGAATGTCAGCGCGCTCGTACTGATACAGCGGGTCGACCGACGTCACCCTTCCCCGCGACGGGTGGCCTCCGCGTTGAAGCTCGCCGGTCCGTCACCACAACCCACGAGGCGGCCACCAAGGTCGGCCTCCGTCAGCGCAAACATCTGTCGATACTCGTCAAACGAGCGACCCCACGGCACGATCTGATCGAGTGTGAACATCTGACGACGCAGTTGTCAGGATCCGTCGGACGGTCGTTCAGTAGGGACCGGCTCGGTGAAGCTCCCCGGCGTCGGCACAAATGAGGCCGAGGCAAGGTCATAGGCCACGTTCACTTGCGGCGACGTCAGGACCCCGAGGAGTTTGACATCGACGCGTGGCAGCGAACCCAATTCCGCCGCCAGGGTACGGAGCCCTTCTCTCATCCTGATACACATGTCCCCATATTTTGTGCCCAGCTCCTGGTGTGCCTTCTTCATTTCTGCAACATTTTCCCGCCAGAACTTCGAACTGAGCTCATAGCCCCCCACCACATACGCCTCGATCTCTTCCCCAGGGGGCAACGCGCTGAGATGCTGCAACAAGGCCGACACGAACCCGGGCTTCAACGCGCCAACATCCGTCGTGTGACCAGCGTCGAAGTGTCCCAAGACGGCGGCGTCCTTCGTCTTCAGGACGACTACGGTGCAGGTGTTGACGCGGAACGTGACGAGCAGCTTCGACTGGGCGCCGCTCGTCGCCTTGATCTCCCCCTGGTCAACGAGTTCGACGCCTCGGGTGCCTATCTTGTCGTTCTCGCTCGAGTACAAGCCGACTTTCCCCTCCTCCTCCTCCCGAAGGGCCCGGTACCCGAACAGCTCGGTCTGTTGTCCCAGGTTTTTCCGAAACTGACCCAGCAGCTCTTGCGGCGAGTATTCTGCCCGCTGAATCGCGTCGTCGGTCCCGCGATGGCCGGCGTTGGTGGTCGTCCCGTTGCGGGCGCCCGATCCGATCGGACCGGCGGCGATCCGCGGCGACCCAGCGACCCCGGCATCGACGCGGGTAGACCCGGCGCCAGGTTCCTCGGCGCGCAGGTAGCCTCTGGTGGGGGCCAGGGAGAGCGCTGTCTGGAGCGTGGACACGGCTGCCGCCGCCGACGGGAGGTGCGGTGACGTCGAGGTCGTCGGCGAGGCCTCCTGCTGGATCGGAAGTTCCGCGCCCGATCCCTGCCCCACGACGCTCGAAAGCAGCCCGCCACTCAGCCGATCCACGAGCGCGGCCGGCTTGCTGAACAAGCCGGTCACGCCGTTTCTCACGTTTTCCACCAGGGGTACGACAAGTTCCGTGTAAAAGCCTTGTCCGACCGTGGCGATCTCCTTTGCCGGCCGCTCGATCAGGCCACCGATTAGCCCGGACACCGTCTCGCCCACCTTCTTGATGAGCGCGTCGGCGAAGGGGATCTTCGCTTTGATGAGCTCGACGATGTTGACGTTCGCCGCGACCGAAACCGCCTTGAACACCGCCTTCAGAATCGCCGAGGGCGGGTTCGTCACCAGCCGCTCCAGCAGGTAATCGACCCCGGCATTGACGACACTGCCCACCCACTGACCGATCTGTTTCGCCGGCGCACTCAGGAAGGCCACGACCGAGCGGATCTTCCCCATCACCGCGCCGATGAAGCCGAGGACCTTGCCCTTGAGCTGGCCGATCCACTCGCCGAGACGAGCGACCGACCCACCGGCCGCCTGCTTCAGGCGTACGAGACGCGCGTAGAAGAGGGCGAACTGACGGAACCAGCTGTACTGGGTCAGGTCGAGTCTGCCCAACCGTTCGGCGACAAAGCCGCGTAACTGCCCGTAGGTGCCCCGAACCAGCGACACCAGGCCGTCGACGGTGGCGAACAGTTTGCCCGCGATCGAACGCGCCTTCTTCTTCTCGGGCCTTGGTGTCTTCTCCGACGTCTCGCCTTTCGGTACCGTCACCTCTCCGAAGAGCGCCCCAAGCATGCTTCTGATGAACGCCGCCGGGGCGAAAAAGGTCGTCAGTGGTACCAGTTTCTGTAGCTGGTCGAGGCTCGTGAAGGTACCGACCTTGGCGACCAGCGCGGTCACGTCCTTGGTCAGCCCGACCCCCGCCGTGACCAGCCACTTGCCGATCTTGATCAGCACCGACGCGCCACCCGTGGCGGCCACGGCCGCGATTTCGAGCCCGATCTCCAGGGCGGTCAACCAGTTGTCCGGCTTGGCGAGCGCCGCGACGAACCCGGCGGTGGCGTTTGTGACGCTCGACACCGCCTGCTCCCACCACGAGCGCTTCTGAAGCCCCGCGATCTCGGTGGCTCGCAGCGCCCGAATCGCGCGGCGGGTTTCCTCGATCTCTCCGCTGAAGGTGGTGGCCCGGGGACCGACGGCGCCGACCGCCGCCGCGCACCTGGAGAGGCCGTCGCTCGCCTGCGCCAGAAGCCCCGTGATCTGACCCTCGTTGTCTCCATCCCGGTCGGCCTCGCCCGCGAGTTGGCCGAAGCTGGTCCGGGTTGCCCCCACCGCCGACCGCAGTGCAGCCAACTTCTCCATGAACAGCGTGTAGTGCTCCGGTCGCCACCCCGATTCCCACTGTCCGAGTTCGGTCTGGTGTGCCTGCAAGGTGTCCGACGTGTAATTGCCGAACCAGAGAAAGCCGCTCTCTGCCTCCTTCTTGCTCTCGCTCTGGACGCTCAGTCGAAGATACTCGGCCCGGTAGTCGGCCCAGGCCTGGGCGGATGCCTCCCAGTAGTCGAGGATCCCCTCGATCTGTGGCAAGTCTCGGATCCGTGACACGTCCGGCGGTTCGGTGCTCAGATACGCCACCTTGAAACTGCCAGGGAGCACGCTGCTCTCGCGGAGGGCTTGCGCCGGGTTGGTCCAGAACCCGAAGATGCGGCCCCGGCCCACGCCCTCTACGAAACGGCGCTTCAGCTTTTCCTCCCCGGAGCCAACGACCCAGAGGCTGAGCTTGACCTGATCTTCGCGGGGTAACTGCCCGAGGCCCTGTTCGGTGCGCTCGATATCCGCGTCACTCAGGCCGCTGCCCTGGGCGAGGCTCCGGATCACCTGGCCTCGGTGCGAGTACCAGAGACGCCGACGGACCTCGAAGTAGACCTTCTTCGCCGAGGTGTCTATGGTCGCGTCGACATGTTCAACCGCCCAGCGGACCAGTTCCTTCTGGTAGCTCTCGAGATCGCGCCGCGCGTCGAGCGCGGCGAGTGCTGGCTCGACCGGCGAGCTGGTCGCCGCCGCGGGCTGACTCTGCTTCAGTTGCAGACCGGCCGTCCGTGTCTCCGGTAAGGGGCCCGGCGCCAGACGACTCGGGCGGGGGGGGCGACGCGTCAGGGGGACGGGCGGTGGAACGGAACCGTCCACCAGAGAGGGCGGGGGGATCGTGAAGAAGCTGTGGCCTGGACACGCGCCGCGACCCGACTCGGCCTTTCGTGCCTGGTCGCTACGGGCCGCTACGGGCGCACCGAAGCCACGTGCCCACCCAAGGCTGTTCGAGTCGGCCTGCCGGACCTGCCCCGAGCGAACGACCTGCTCTCGAGTCATCTTCGCGTCATCGGCGCTGATCGCGCAGCAAGGGGAAGAACGCGTCTACATCGCTCGTCCCGCCGTGTCAGGCGGCGCCGCGCTCCAGCGACACACTCATTCACATCGTGAGGGCCACTACCGTCTCGCCACGCGCGGCTCACCGAGGATCCGCGACGGACGCGGCACCCGCCGTTCGAGCAGGCCGAACTGGTCGACGGTGTGCGTGCGGATATGCGCGAGCGCATCGTCCAGACTGTCGGTCGTCAGCCACAGACTGAGGTCTTGGGGGCTGATCGCGCCCTCCCGTTCCATCCGGTGGACGAGGTGCAGCAGGCGGCGCCAGTAGCTCGTGCCCATCAGGACGATCGGAAAGCTCTGGATCTTGCCGGTCTGCACCAGCGTCAGCGCTTCGAACAGCTCGTCCATCGTGCCGAACCCGCCGGGGAGCGCGATGAAGGCGTAGGAGTACTTGAAGAGCAGCACCTTGCGCACGAAGAAGTAGTGCGCCTGGACCGAGTGGTCGAGATACGGGTTGGGGTCCTCTTCCTTCGGCAGCCGGATGTTGCACGCGACCGAACACCCGCCCGCCTCCTTCGCCCCACGGTTGGCTGCTTCCATCAGCCCGGGGCCGCCCCCGGTCATCACCGTGAAACCAAGCTTCGTGAGACCGGCGCCGACCTCCCGCCCCAGCGTGTAGTACGGGTGGTCTTCGGTGAACCGGGCCGAGCCGAAGACGGTGACACAGGGGCCGACAAAGTGGAGTCCGCGGAACCCGGCGACGAAGTCCCTGACTGACCTGAGCACCAGCCACAGGTCGCGGAGGCGACTCTGCGGGCCCGCGAGCAGGACGCGTTCGTCGCGACTATCGTTCTCTGTCTGCTTCATGCCTCGATCCGATCCATTCCGGCGGGCGTCGAACGCGCGCCCTGGTGAAAGATGCCACGTCCCTCAGGACGGCTCTGTGGTCGCGCCGTCCGGCATGATGCGCTCGATGCTTTCGAACCGGGGCGGGCGCTTCTCTAGATACGAGTCGACGCCCTCCTTGAAGTCGGCGTGGCGGAGGCTTGCCTCCATGAGACGCAACGATTCCCGCAGGGCGTCCCCGAGCGGCATGTCCAGGTGCTTGTAGACCTGATGCTTCATCGTCTGCAACGAGCGTGGCGCGGAGGCGGTGGCCATCAGTGTGAGGTAGTGTCGCGCGTGGTCCAGCAACTGGTCATGCTCGACCATCCGGTTCACGACACCGAGCCGCTCCGCCTCGATACCGTCGAATTTGCGACCGCTCAGCAGGATGTCCAGCGCGTGGGCCGGCCCGATCAGCCGTGGCAGGATCCAGCTGACCCCATGTTCGGCGACCAGACCCCGGTGGGCGAACGCGGTGGTGAACACCGCCCGATCGGACGCGAACCGGATGTCGCACAGCATCGCGATTGCGAAACCCAGCCCGGCGCAGGGGCCGTTGATCGCCGCGACGATTGGCTTGCGCACCGCCATGAGATAGGCGTGCCCGAGCCGGTAGTCGTCGCCCAGCATCGCGAAGTCGCCCGGTTTCTCCGTTACGGTGTCCGATGCGACCGACGAGCGGGTCGTGCCCTGACTGGTCGCTTGCAGGCGAGCCATGTCGGCGCCGGCGCAGAACCCTCGGCCGGCCCCGGTCAGCAGGATCGCCACCGCCCCATCGTCCGCCTCGGCGGCCGCCACGGCCTGTTGCAGCTCGACCAGCATCTGACCGGTCAGCGCGTTGAGCCGGTCGGGCCGGTTGAGGGTGATGGTGGCGATCGGGCCGTCGACGGCGTACTGAATCGTGTCGTACATCGGGGGGGCCTCCTTGTGGGCGGAGCCTACTATACCGGCTGGTCTGGCCGACTCGTGATGCGACGCGTTGGTCGAGCCGGCGCCGGCGCCGGATAGCCGACGGTGGTCATCGCCGTTCGGGACCGGCGCCAAGGCGTAGTATCGTCCCACTGTGCGTGGAGCGTTGCTCGCCCTTGTCTGTCTCGCGAGCGTCTGGGCCGTCGGCTCGGTGGTGACGGCCGCCCAGAGCGCGACCGCCGAGATCAGCGGCACGGTCGTCGACG
>Ga0302133_10003063_pt1 | contig 10140 bp, 5 predicted proteins | sample CB9_331_MG_FD_203121 | JGI IMG/M metagenome (GOLD analysis project Ga0302133, IMG submission 203121) | Marine microbial communities from Western Arctic Ocean, Canada - CB9_33.1 | ecosystem: Environmental > Aquatic > Marine > Oceanic | place: Canada: Western Arctic Ocean | collected 2017-09-19 | reverse complement strand
GTGCGGCAGCTCGCGCGCCTCGAGCGCCTCGACGTAGCTCCGGGTCATGTCGGTGCCGAAGCTCTCGAAGCGCCGGAACAGGAGACAGACATGACGAGCGGCCACCGGCACCCTGACTGATGCGGCCGGCGAGCCGCCTTCGGCCGGCGGTCGCTCGGTCACCTTCCATCCGCTCTCGGTAACCAGCCAGCTCACGAACGCCCCGACGGCGTCCGGAAGCGACCGCTCGATGGCCGACGCCGCGACTCGGCGCACCCCATACGGACGGGGCACCGGCAGCACGACGATGCTCGGCTGGTCGTCCACCTCCGCGCGGCGTGGTGACAGCGGGACATAGCCGGCCTCCGTGCCCTGGCCGCCCCGGCGGGACATCAGCGGGGCAAACGCGCGGTTGACCAGCCGCTGAATCGACGGCACCGCGCGGAAGCTCGTGGTCAAGGCCAGCGAGGCGATGCCACAGTTTTCGAGTTGAGTCTTGACCTGCTGGTAGACACCGACATCCGCCCGGCGAAAGCGATAGATCGACTGCTTGGGGTCACCGACGATGAAGAGCTTGCCGGGCGCCGGTGTCACCCGCCGCCAGTCCTGCTGCGCCGGATCGTCGGCCGCCAGCAGCAGCAGAATCTCCGCCTGGAGCGGGTCGGTATCCTGGAACTCATCGACAAAGATTCGCCGGAAACGGCGCTGGAAGTCCGCCCGGACCTCGGTGTGGTCACGCACCAGATCTCGCGCGATCAAGAGGAGGTCGACGAAATCGAGGCGGCCGGCGTCACGTTTCAACGCGGCGTAGGTCGCCATCGGCGCGCGCAGTTCCGCCTGCAGCAGCGCGGCCAGGTCCGCGTCGGCGACCCGGCGGAAATTCTGCAGGACGGTGACGATCTTCTTGTGCTGCTCCAGCACCGACTCACGCGTCACCCCGTCGCCGTACTGCGACCCGGAGCCCTTCCTGGCGTTCACGAAATTGCGGTTCGCCGCCAACTCGACGAGAGACGCCTCGACACCGTCATAGTCGCGACGCCGGGGTCGCAACTCGTCGTGGGTCTGGATGGCGCGTGCGGTCAGGACCGCCGGCCGGAGATCCAGATACAGCCGGTCGCCGCGACGATTCGAAGCACGGTCGACCAGCTCGGCGAAGTCGAGCAGATGCGCGACGATCTGGTCGATGATCGGTTTGCGCTCGAAGGTCTCCCGCCGCCACGGCGACGGAAAGTCTCGCCACTCGACCAGGTCGGCGGCCGCCTTCTTGAGCCGCTCCGTCGGGCGTTCCCTCGACTCCGTCTCGCCGAACCCACCGGCGGACCGTCGGCGCAACGCCCGTCGAACCCCGTCCGGAGGATCCGCGAGCGTGTGCTGGAGCCAGGTGTCGAACGCCTGCCCGAAGGTGCGGGCCGCGCCGTCGGCCAGCACGTCGAACCGCGGGTCCACTGCCGCTTCGACCGGACGCTCGTGCAGCAGATCGGCGCAGAAGCCGTGGATGGTGCTGACCTGCGCCTCTTCGAGATGCGCGATGGCATGCTCGAGATGCCTCAGGCGCTCCGTGCCCTCGGCCCTCTGGCCGGCCGCGCCGGTCAGCGACTGGCGAGCGTGCTCCAGCCCCTCACGGAGACGCAGCTTCAACTCGCCGGCCGCCTTCTCGGTGAAGGTGACCGCCAGCATCTGGTCGACCCGTGCCGTGCCGGTGGCGAGCACGTTGACGATCCGCGTGACCAGCTCTGTCGTCTTCCCTGTCCCGGCGGCCGCCTCCACCAACAGCGATTCGTCGAGCGACGTGCGTATGCGCTCCCGTTCCGCGGCGTCGACCAACGCGGGCATACTCATGGCAGCCGCCGCAGCACCTCCAGGTCGACAAGCTTGGTGTCGTCCTTGCGCCGCACCCGGGTCTCCTCCCACGGACCACACACGACACGGAAATCGCACCACCGACAGGCACCCGACCGCGGGGCCGGGAGGATGACGCCCGTTTCGACGGCCCGGTCGATGATCTCGAGCACTTCGAGCCCGTGCCGGCGCTCCCTCTCGCCCAGCGACACCGACCGCGTCGCATAACCGCCGGCGACGGTCGAGAAGAACAGCCGCGACTCGCCGACCGGGCGGCCGAGCACCTGCTCGATCGCCAGCCCGTAGAGCACCGGCTGCAGCACCTCGCCGTGCCCGACGACCATCCGCTCGGCGGTCCGGTTGCGACCGGTCTTGTGGTCGGTCACCCGCAGCTCGCCCTCGGCGGTCGGCCGTCCTCGGGCCTCGACCAGATCCACAATCCCGTGCAGCTTCCAGACACCATTGATCACGGCGGGCTCGGGCAGGCTCCGGGCGTCGCGCCCCGGCGCACGAGAGAGGCCGAAGCCGAGCTCTGCGCGAATCGGTACCCACTCCCCTTCTTCGTTGGCGACGTGGTGCACCCATCCCTTGAGATCGGTTCGCATCGACTCGATCTCGTCGGTCCACACCCGGTCGATGGCCGGCGCCAGATCTTCGCGATATCGGTCAGCCAGACGATTGAGCGTGTCGTCGAGGAGCGCCTCGGTCTCGGCCAATCGATCCCGTGTCACCGGCAGCGCGTCGCGTGTCTCGAGCGCCCGCACCAGTTCCGCCTGCACCTCGTGGAACATCCGTCCGCGGGTCAACGGGTCCAGCCGCTCCAGTGATTCGATCTCTTCACGCGGCTGCAGACGGAACACCGTGGACAGCAGGAACTGATACGGACAGCGGGCGAACCGCTGGAGCGCCGAGACCGAGTAGGGTCTCGCCGACAGTCGGTGCGCGTCGAGCGCCGCGCGCGCCGCCTCGTCAGGGTGATACAGGCCATCGAAGCGGGTCCAGGCCGGCATCCACCGGGCCCAGCGGGACAGCAGCGACCGGCGGAGTCCCGGATTGAGCCGCAGGAGATAGCGTGCGCGGCCGGTCAGCTCGGGTGACACCCGTTGCCGGAGGAGCGGTCCGAGGACGGACAGGTCGTGTTCGGTATCGTCGATCGCCAGATCGGGGTCCGGGGGCGCCGGCCATGCCAGCCGCGCGTTCACCAGGCTGAACGCCGCACGCTCCGTGACGGCGAAATCGGGCACGCGCCCGGTCCGGGCCCGCTCCAGATCGAGGGCATAGAACGATGGCACGCGGGGCCGCGACTCACCGAGCTGCAATCGGGGATAGGACAGATACAGACGTCGGACGGCAGCTCCCACAGCCAGCCGGAGGAGCAACCGCTCGGCGGCCGCGCGGTCGTCGAGGGTCGAGAGACCCAGACCGGCGCTGGACTCTCCCTCCGTCGGCGCTCCGTTCAACGCGCGCCGCTGGTCGTCGAGAAGCAGCGGGTCCTGCCGCTGCTTCTGGGGGAAGACGCGCTCGGCCAGTCCCGGCACGAACACCACATCGAACGTGCGTCCGCGCACATGTTCGGGCCCCCCGACGAAGACCCGGCCGTAGCGGCGCGGCGGCGGGTCCGCCTGCAGCAGGGTGAGTCGCTCTGCCAGCACGTCCTGCACCTCGGCCAGCGGTACCGGACCGACACGCGCCATCGGTCGCAGCTCGCCGAGGACCGCCAGTACCCGGTCCGGCCGCCGCAGCACCATCGGCGCCAGCGTCTCCAGTCGGTCCAGCCACTCGCCCCAGGTGGCAGCGGCCGGCATCGCCCCGAGAAGGTCGATCACCGGGAGGGCGAAGCGGCGCAGGTGGCCAATGTTGACCAGATCGCTCTCGAGCCGGCGCGCCCGGGACGAGTCCGGCTCCTCGGTTTGACATTCATCCAGCCGCAGCTGGAGCTCGCGGGCGAGACCGGACAACCGTCGCGTCCAGCGGTCGTGGCCACCGATGACCGCCGACTCGACCAGCAGCCGATCCCATCGCCAGGGGGTCCGTAGGACGCCCTCGATCACCGGACGCTGGTCCGCGTCCGGGACCGGCGGTTCGTCTTCCGCCTCCATGAGGGAGAACAGCGATGCCTGGAGCGGGAGCGCGGGTGCCGGCACGACCTCATCCACGTCGGACGGCGGCACCCAGCGCCCGCGGTCGGTCGGGGGCGCGCCCTGCTCAGTCGGCCGCGGCACCTGCCCCAGCGATAGATACTCGGAGAAACGACGTGCCGAGAGCTGCTCGGCCGCGCAGGCCAGCAGCGCGAGAAACGCCCGGCCCGCCGGGTCCGGAGCCCGGGTCCCACGGACGAACCAGGCCTCGACCCCCGCGCGCCGCAAGGCTGTCTCGAGCAGGCCCGCATACAGCTGGGGCGCCCGCAGGAGCACCGCCATGCGGTCGAGTGGGACACCGAGTCGCGCCTGCTGTTGCACGGCACGCGCAATCTCTACGCACTCGCGTGTCTCGCCCGGCGCCGAGAACAGCGACACCTCGGGGCCGGGCTCCGGTGCGGGTTCCGCCGTCACGGCGTCGATCGGCTCGAAAAGCCGCTGGCGGACCCGCGCCAGCGGATCGGTCGGCGCCGACAAGTCGTCGAGCAACCGCACGGTCGGCATCAGCCTGTCGAGCGCGTGTCTTGTGCGTGCATCCCCGGCCGGCACCGTCGCCTCGAGCCGGGTCGCGCGCGCCGCCAGCGCCTCGACCAGCTCGAACGTCGCCTGGTCACGCACCGGGACATCGAGCAGCAGCACGGGGACATCGAGCGGCACGCCGACCGTGTCCCCGCCGGCGAGGACCGCGACCGCCAGGCGATACAGGTCGGGGGTGTCGATGAGATGGGCTCGCTCGAGCTGCTGGGCATAGCGCCGCGCCAGCAGATCGACGTCGGCGACGACAGCACCGCAATCCTGCAGGCGCTCGGGTCCTACACCGCCGAGCCGGAGATCTTCGAGGGTCGACGCCAGCGTGCGGCCAAAGCTGCGAAGGCGGGCGATCGGGCCCAGATACGCAAGCGTGCCCTCTTCGAGCTCTTCGAACGCGGCGCGCGCGGCGACCGCCTCGGCCCCGAGACGTGTTGCCGGCGCCAGCCCCCGCCGGGCGAGATGGGTCGAGGCGATTCGAGCGGCAAGCTGTCTGAGGCTGAACCGATGCAGACCGAAGGTGGCACCTCGGCGGACCGACACCTCGCGGGCGAAGTCGTCGACGGCGTCTCGAGAAGCGCCGACCAGCAGCGCCTCCGCGGTGGGCGACAGCGTATCGAGAAATCGATGTGCCGCGGCGAGGCGGGCCGCCGCCGCCGCAGACGGGTGAAGCGTGACCGCACCCATCTCAACAATCCACAGGTCTTCCCCCGAAACACGGCGCCGGGGTCTCCGCTGCGACAGCGCCAACGCTGTCGACGGCTCATGCTACCACCTCGTGCTCCTGCCTGCCGTCAGGGCAGCACGGAACCTGACCTCCGAAGACACCGTATGAGAAGAGTGAAGGAGACCACGCGATGACCTGTGCCCGCTGCGCGAGAGAGAACACGGAAGACGCGGTGTATTGCGCCTACTGCGGCGCCACCCAGCGGCAGCCGGACGGCGACACGGCAGGACCCAAACGACTCGAGCGTTCGGTGACCGACCGCCAGATCGCCGGGGTCTGTGGTGGCCTTGGCGTCTATTTCGGTCTCGACGCGGTGCTGGTCAGGGTGCTCTGGATCATCCTGAGCGTCGTCCCCGGAGCGATCCTCTTCGGCCTGATCGCGTATATCGCGGCCTGGCTGCTCATCCCCGAGACACCGAACGGCGAACCGGCCACCACGCAGCGACGCCTCAGGCGGTCAGCCATCGATTCGAAGCTGGCCGGCGTCTGCGGCGGAATGGCCGAATACTTCGGGGTCGACTCCACACCGGTCCGGCTGTTGTGGGTCATCCTGAGCATCTTCCCTGGCGCGATCATCTGCGGGGTGATTGCGTACGCGGTCGCCTGGCTCGTGATGCCGGTGGCGACGGCGGCAACAGTGACAACGACGCCGGCCACACCTCCGACGCCGCCACCCGCGACAGAGCCGCCGCCCACGCCACAGGCCGAACTGGTTTAGAGGTTTCCGAGCGAGGCGTGCGTCTGGCGGCGTTGCCTCCTCGGTCACAGCCCGCCTGGCTGCTCCCTCGTCGCGCCTGGTCAGACGCACGCCTCGCCCGGAAACCGTGTCTGGCGGCGTTGTTTCCTCGGTCACCGCCCGCTTGGCTGCTCCCTCGTCGCGCCTGGCCAGACGCACGCCTCGCCCGGAAACCGCCGTACCCACGCCGGGCTGGCGGGGCGCATTTTCGTGCGCCCTTACTCGTCGTCGACCCGGTGGGCGCCCCGCATGTTGACCCTGCCAACATAGCGATCGCTGTCGAGACCGGCCACTTCACGGAACCGCTCGGCCATCCGGCCCGCGAGATCGGCTGCCTGATCGTCGGACGACGCGAATGCGAAGACCGATGGGCCCGACCCGGACAACGAGCACCCGAGCGCGCCGGCCTCGAGCATGGTCTGCTTGACGTCGGCGAAGCCCGGCACGAGCGGCGCCCGGATCGGCTCGACGAGCGCGTCACTGATGGCGCGACCAAACAGCTCGAGGTCGTCGCGGTGCAGCGCGGTCACCAGCGCACCAAGCTGACCCAGGTTGGCGACCACCTGGCCGATCTCGAACCGGCGCTCGGCCACCAAGCGGCGCGCCTCGGCGGTCACCACCGACGTATGGGGATGCACGACCGCCACACGCAGTGCCGCAGGGACCGGCAGCGACAGTAACTCCATCGGGGTGTAGCTGCGGATCAGGATGATACCGCCGGCCACACAGGGGGCGACATTGTCGGCATGGACCCCGCCCGACACGGCGCGCTCCCCTTCCAGTGCGGACGCGATCAGCTCATCATCGCTGAACAGACCGCCGAGGAGCTCGCTGACCGCCAGGGCACCGCCGACGCTACTGGCGGCCGAGCTGCCCAGGCCGCTCGCAAGCGGCATCTGTTTGTCGAGCCAGAGCCGTACACCGGGTGGCCGGTTGCCGGCGTGGCGTGCGTCGAAAGCCTGGAGCGCGGCGGCGGCGGCGATCCCGACGACGTTCCTGGTCGGGTCGGTCGTCAGCAGATCGGCGGAGACACCGTGCACCTCAACGATCTCGACGCCCGGGTTGTCCGACCATTCAGCCTCGACGTAGTCGCCGGGCTGCTGGACCGCGAGGCCGAGCACGTCGAATCCGGGACCGAGATTGGAGAGCGTGGCGGGAGCGTGCACACGCACTCGGGCAACAATTGGCATTGAGGAGATAGGCGACTACACGCGCGACGACTGAGGACACTGGCCGAAATTAAGTTGCCCTCGTTGGGCGCCCCGGCGGCCGAGAGGGTAACTCTATTTCGATCAGTGTCCGAAGACCAGGAACGCGTGACCTGGAACCCTGTCCAGCATACATGCGTTGCTTAGCCGGTTCCCTTCTCATCGCGGTTCCGCCTTCCGACCGCAGCGTTACGACAACGTCCGCTGGGCGGTCACCGCCCTTTCGAGGTCAGCGAGCTCGGAGACCTCACCGTGGAGCGGCACGATCGTCTCGACCCTGAGCCCCCGGTCCTCGATGTTCCGCAGCAACCCCTGGGCAAACGGCGCCTCGCGCGACGTCGGCGAGTAGGCGTCAGCTTCGATCAAGATCCGCTCCCGAGGCAGATACGCCATCACAATCCCGTCACTGTGCAGATCGTCAGTGATCCGGTAGATCTGCAGTGTGCGACGACCGTCGGTCAGCTCGTAGGGTTCGTCCCCGTTCACTGTCTCGATGGTGAGAGGCTGCGGGTTCTGGGCAAGCGCATCCGACACGAGCGAGTGCTGCCTCGCCATCAGGTCCTCGAAGAACGAGCGGTTGACCTCGTGCGTGATCACGATCAGTCCTTCGGACACCGCGGCGCGGAGGCCGGCCGAGTGGTCGAAATGGTGGTGCGTGTTGACCACATACCGCAGCGGCTTGTCCGGTTGTAACTCGCGAGCGCGCGCGATCACCGCCAGCGTCCGTGCCTCGCTCTGCGGCGCCTCGATCAGCGCCAGATACTCGTCGAACTCGACGAGGACGCTGTGATGGGACTGTCCGGTCAGATGCCAGACGCCGCTAGCTACCTCGGCGACCTCGACGGCGGAAGGCGTCGCGGCCGGCGCCACGTCCGCCGCCGCCAGGTCGCCGACAAGTCCGTCCCGGGTCGTCTCCACTCGATAGGTCGAGACCTCGAAGCGGTCGACATTGGTCGTGTAGCTACGCGGGAGCGTCAGGCGGACGTCGAACCCGCCCAGCCCGCCGGCCGGACCGAAGTCCTCGAAGATCGTCTCGATCGTGACGTCACCCAGGCTTGGGTTGTACGACGCGGACATCACCTTGCTCGGCAGCGTGGTCTCACCGTCGACGAAGAGCGTGAACTGGGTGCCGTTGGCCGCGACGACGTCGACAACCTGCTGCCCCTCCTCCTCACGCAAGTTACTCACGGTCGACGTCTCGTCGAGCGCCAGCAGCACGATGCCGATCGGGTTGTGGTACATCTCGGCCCAGCGATCGGCCGCGACCTGATCGACTGCACGCGCCATGCCGTCGCCCCGCTCGTCATACGCCACATCTCCGTCCAAACCGTAGACCTGCCGCACGCCGTAGAGGGGACTGCCGGTGAGATACGTCGTGGTCCGGTCCTGCCGCACCCGCCAACGCTCGTTGGCGAAGTCGACCTCCAGCCGGTAGTTTTCGACTTCGTAGAACGGAAGGTCCGAACGCGGGCCCTTGTTCTGGCCGAGCCGGTAGTTCCTGCCCTGGCCCTCGAGCACAAGGGACGTGGTCTCACGTACGGACCGCAGGCTCCCCATCGCCTCGCCCACATTCTCGATGAGTTGCAGCTCAGGCGTCGCTGCTCCACCACAGCCGACGATCAGAACGGACGACACGACCAGACAGCGTTGCCATCTCCTCATGACTTCTCACCCCTTTCGCTCGAACGAATGACAGCACGAACCGCTCGCCAGCGCAGGCATCGGTCACGGTAGGACGCGACGTCTGGCCGACGGGCCAGCACGGCCGCGTACTGCTCACAACCCTGGAACGAGCCTCTCGCGAGGGCGTACGGAGCACCGGTGTCTCAATTGCCGCATTCTGTCTCATCCCCAGCTGGTGCGCAACCTGCGCCAGCCCCACTCTGGCAGCGGGCGAGCCGGTATGCGAGAATGCCGGGTCGATGCCTCCTTTCGCGATCTACTGGCTCGCGCTCGCCATTCTGCTGGGCGCCTTGGTCTATCTATGGCTTCGTGACCGGACCCGGCAGGCTCGTGTCGCGCAGCTGTCGACTGAGCTTGAACGCCGCTCCGCGGAGCTCGAAGAGGCGCATCAGGCATTGAACCGTCTGGCCGGGCTGGACGCCCTGACCGGCCTCCCCAACCACAGCGCATTCCAGGAGTTCCTTCGCGGCGAGTGGCGCCGAGCGTTGCGCGAGGCGTCAACCATCAGCATCCTCATGATCGACCTCGATCGTTTCAGCGAGTACAACGACCGGCTCGGGCACCAGTCCGGAGACGACTGCCTGGTGAAGATCGCTCGCAAGCTCAAGGAGGTCGTGCGCCGCCCGGGCGATCTGGTCGCTCGCTACGGTGGCGAAGAGTTCGCGGTCGTGATGTCGAGAACCGATTCGCAGGGCGCCTTTCGGGTCGCGCACCGGATCTGCGCCGCCGTGGAGGGACTGGCCATCGAGCATCCCGAGTCGGACGTCTCCCCATGCTTGACGGTCAGCGTGGGCGTCGCAACCTCAACCCCCGCGGTCGACTCGAATTGGGAAGAGCTGGAACTGGTGGCCGGTGCCAACGCCGCGCTGGAGAAAGCCAAGCAGGCGGGACGAAACCGTGTCGGCGCAACCGACAGTGGGTAGCCGCCGGGAGTCCCGTAGCGGGGGGTTCGGGACAAAGCCGCCGAGTAAGCCGCCCCGTCTCAGTACTCAGAGTAGACCGAGCTGCAGCTTGGCGGCGTCCGACATCCGGCTCATCTCCCACGTCGGTTCCCACACGACATCGACCCAGGCGTCCGTGACGCCGGACACCGCCCGCGCCTTGGCCTTCACCTCTCCCGGGAGGGTTTGGGCAGCGGGGCACCCGGGCGAGGTCAGTGTCATGCGGATTCCCACCAGTCCGTCGGCGTTCACATCGACGTCATAGATCAGCCCAAGTTCGAAGATGTTGACCGGGATCTCGGGGTCATAAACCGTCGACAGCGCCTCGATCAGCCGCGGTTTGAGCTCGAGCGTCTTGAGT
>Ga0302133_10003062_pt1 | contig 10140 bp, 4 predicted proteins | sample CB9_331_MG_FD_203121 | JGI IMG/M metagenome (GOLD analysis project Ga0302133, IMG submission 203121) | Marine microbial communities from Western Arctic Ocean, Canada - CB9_33.1 | ecosystem: Environmental > Aquatic > Marine > Oceanic | place: Canada: Western Arctic Ocean | collected 2017-09-19 | reverse complement strand
TGCGTCTGGAAGCGCTGATAGGATTCCGAAATCACTGCGTGTCGCTGTCACAATTTCCGAGCACACTATCTGTTGTAAGCTGCGAAAGAACTTCTCGGTATCGATGTCTACCGTACCCGCGTAAGGTGAGTAACCTATTAGGTTGGAGATGATATCCGTTAGTGATCTCGTGCAGGTAGATTCTGTGCGATCGTTCTTTGAACCGGCGGCTATGCTAAGAGTCAGCTCTGATTCTAAGAAATGGATCTGTTCCTTGGCGAATGTCGTGGATTTTCCTAACTTTTCGTCGATTGGACGCAGACCTCGGTGCGGCGTGTTCCAGTCACTACGTTGTATGCGTTGGTGATACGCTAGTGTGTAAGACAGTTTCTTCACAGACTCCTTTACTGTGTTGTGGTTCTTTTGTTCTGTCACCTCTTGGTCTCTGTATATGAAATCCAAAGGCAGTATCTTTTCCGTGTACTCACGTACTTCTGTCAACTGCAGGTTCGCAAGATTCGCGAGAACGTTGTCTGCGATGTTTCTTTCTTCGAGCTCTGCTTCGCTGTAAGGTCGAAGTATGGTGAGTCGGCACGGAGTAATGCAAATGTTGCAAATCCCGTCTGCTAAGCTTATATCGTGCAGTTGAAACGTAGATGCGTAACGCTGGTTGATGGCTAACAGTGATGCTGTCGTTTGTAGCTTGTGTGCCCGGATGACCGGTGCGCAGCGCTTAACGGCTAGCTCTCGCTGGGCGGAATCAAGACAGTGTTCGTCTACGAGCCAAGTACTGCAGATGTTATGTAGCGTAATGTTGCAGGTGCCTGATACTATCGCCAGTAGAAAGTCCACTGCTCGCTTCTTTTCACGCGCTATAGAATTTTCAATAGCTAAAGCTATACAAAAAAACTGTTTGCTAAGTGTGTAGCAGCGGCTAGAAGGATGTGTTTCTTTCAGTTTGAACAATATAACCTTGATTGAGTCAGTAAGTTGGTCGTACGCCGTCTCTGCAGCTGCTAGTGATCGAAAAGCTGCCTGATGCACAGCACTATCGTATGCAATGTACTTTGCGGCGATTTCCTCCGGCGAAACGTCCCGTAGCCCGATCGTGTTCGCGAACGATTCGACGTAGGGTCGCTTCTCCAGATGCCGCCTGAACAGAGCAGCGACGTTGCGGCGTGAGCACAGCACAAGTGATTGCTTGTTGCTTTCTAGCGTCTGGAGCAGGACGGTGACAAAGAGCGATTCTTCGTCAGGTTGGCCACGATTACTAATGGAGTCTATCGCAATTTCTTGCCGCACGACTTTGTCGAATGATAGCAGTCCAGCTTCAGCCAGGCAAGCACTTTTCAGTATGGAGGGCGCTGCTGGTGCGATGTTGTCCTTCTTGATGAAGATAGGAGACTCTGGGAAGTGTGCAGACTTGACCACTATGTGGACGAGGACTTCAGGTCCAGATTCGAACAGGCCTAGTTTGTCCACGAGCGATCGAGTCGAGCTTATGATCTCGGAGGCAATCTGGTGATCCTTGTCGATGATGTCGATAAGGATGAAGAAGTTCCTCTGGCGAGAATCACCTTCTTCTGGAACGGCCAGGCCAGAGGTAGAGACGTGAGCCTTGTTCTCGAACGCGGAGCCAATGTTCGCGGCTACGGCTTTGACTGCCTTGCAGATGTAGTTGATCTGCGCTTGGATGCTGCTGAAGTCTCCTCGCGACAACGGAAACGTTTTGGAGCGCTTGTGGTGCGACTGCGGCAGCACGTCAGCAGGCGGCACGTCAGCAAGAGCGGTCAGCGGCGCTTCAGCGTCAGCAGTCAGCTCTTTTTCTAGCGGCTGGTTGACGAGACGCGGCTGCAAGGTCGGGATTGTTAGATCGTAGAGTTTGCTTTTTGAGATTCACACTGGATAGATAATCTATTCGAGTGATTTCTCAAGGTGACCCCCCCCTAAGATGATTAGTGACTAGGATAGATAGACAGTTACTAAACTGATGGTACCATGTAAGATGCTTGCGTCCCCAATGTTGGTGGACCAGCTTCGCGATAGTAGTTCCGGCTGGCTTCAGTAGTCAGCGCAGGAACGGGAAGAATCGTACTGTTCTTCTCCTCCTTCAGCACAGCTCGCAGTCTATCGTGGATTGGACTTCAGAGTAGCGACTCGGACAAGCGACTGCTTGGCACGTTGGGCCTCGCTCTCTTCTGTCCTCGATCACCAGGCCCGAGGAGGATCGGAGTGGATCTGCTCTGGCTATCCAGTAGGCACTAATCTAATTGGCAGTCAATCGGGGATGGAGTAACTCTGTTGTGAAACGATTATGTTTAATAGAATACTTACACGCTCGACTGCGTGAAGCAGCTCCGGCTCGCTTGGGCTGCGGGCAACTTGTTGAAGTGATCCAGGCAGGATGCGAAGGCAGCGTCGTTCTACGCGCCAAGCAGCTTCGTTACCGGCGGGATGTACAAATCGCAAAGCAACAGTGCTAGCGCCGGTGCAATACCAATCTAACAAGGTTGCTCGCGCGCGCCGCATATTGCAGCGAGTACCTGGAGCAGGCTTAACCTGTCTATCCCAAAGATGGGATGTAAACCGGTAGCCCAATGGTAGGCGCTTTAGATTTGGCTAGCAGGCATACCAAGCTGGCAACCACACGCGGGTTGCAATCTATCCCTGCGCTGGCGCTCAGTTCGAACTTGTTAGTATGTGCGCGCGCGCACGTACTGGAGTATGTGCCTCATGCTGCAGCCGTTAAATCTCGGCTACTTAAGGAACCTGGAACTGTACGCTTGATACTCTTGCAGGTCAATGAGGATCTCTCAGGATTTGACCTGGTACCTTAACGTCAGTTGTACCCGGATACCGCGGTACAGGATTCTTAGTTGTCATTCGAGGTTATGAATCGGATACGTCGGTTGGGTCATTCTGTACCTCTAATAATTAGGTACACCCTGTATCAGATATCCCTCAATTCTTCCCTAATAATCAATGTACCAGTGTACCTGAATCGGGGCACGATTTGGGTAGTGTCAATTGCTACGGGAAGTCGCTCTAGGCTCTTCTCACATAGATATGGCTATCCTCTAGTCGTACCTCTATTCTAGTGCTGGTATTGATATCTTATGGGAGCCTTACCCTTCCTCCTATTCTAATAGGAAGGTAACCTGATTCCTGGGCATGAACTATGTTGTTCCGCCCTTCATATAGGTCTATGTGACTTATCGCATATTGATAGGTAATCTCTAACCTCAGTTGGTCGAGTATCTCACATGCCCCTCCCAGGTAAGCCTTTTCGAGGTCTTGCCGAGGATCAATGATCCGACCAGTTGTGGTTGTTCACAAACTTGGAATCTGGTTCTTATATACAGTGCAAGGGTACAGTCGGCCGGAAAATTAAGGTCGATAATACCACGCGTACTGGTAATGTTTTACTCAAAATGCTTCAGTTTTGTTGCAGATGTTCATCGAACGTCTGATTTTCCCATGTCATCCCTATGGATGGGTCGCATGTAGGATTTTCGATCGGATCTAAAATCGGATCCAAAACTTTCATTTTTTTTTTTTTTTTAATATTTGTGGGGGGAAACCGTGATAACAGTTTACCCTATCCCAACAAAGCAACTTTTTGAATCTAAGTTAAGTTGAAATAGCGGTGAAGTGGGTGATCCACTTCCAACGCTTTATGTTGAATAACGTGATATGATTAGCTAATTCTCACGCTAGCCGTGTGGCTAACGTTCGCGCAGCTGCCGTTTGTCCTCAATGGACCGGCTGATGCAATGTCTTTTTCGAACGAACGCAGCGGATTCCACAATGGATCGGCTGTCGCTCCAATCCGTATTGGATTGGCATCGGGGTCCGCAGTGGCCCATCATGTGATTTTCAGTTAAAGTGGTCTCTATGTTACTTCGCAGTATTAGTACTTCGCATAGAGTGTCGCAGTGACTGTACTTTCACGTGATTTGGCGCTTTATGAGTTCCTTTCATTGCTGATTTCGGCGGCTCCAAGGCACGGCCTTAAGCTAATGAAATTCTGAGAATGTTGCTGAGAGAGAGCTTAAGTGAACTATAGCAACCGTCGTCGCTGCTCAGTCTCGTGTTTGTTATCGAAAGCGGCGAGAACACGCTTTGCGTTTTTCAAGTTTGATGCAGGTTCCCAGGAACAGTCGTCCATTGGGTAACCTTTCCATTTGATTAGGTATTGTAAGTGATCGTTTTCGCCTCGCCTAGTCAAGATTTTCTCCACTTCGTATTCGTCAGAGTCCGTGGCTGCCGGGAGTGGGGTCCCGTGCAGTCCAAGGGTCTGTGAATCAGTCGATGGCTTGAGCAAGCTGCAGTGAAATACGTCATGAATTCTAGCGGCAGCTGGAAGTTTCAGTTGGAAAGAGACTGGAGATAGCTGACGCAGTATCTTGTAAGGGCCGTAATAGAGTTGGCGCAATTTGCGACTCCGGCGTTCCTTATCCCATGGTAATGTTATTCCATTGGTTGAAAGATATGCATAGGCTCCAGGATATAGGGATGCTGAGATGTTTCTGCGTCGTTTGTCGGCATCTCGCTCCATCCATTGTCTCGTAAGTTCCATCCGTTCTCGTACTTCTTGTTCAATATTATGAATTCCAGCTACGAATTCATCTATGTCAGGGTCGGTTGAATCGCCCCGGCGCAGTATGTTGTCTCTGTCAAGATTAGTAACCGCATGTCTCCCTTTTTCTATATAGTAAGGTGATAAGCCAGTGGCTCGAGACGGAGTGCTGTTAATGGAAAACTGAATCTTTGGCAAGAGTTTGACCCAGGTGTTCTGACGGTATGTAATGGACATGCGCATGGCTTCCTCTACGAAAGCAATCATGCGTTCTGTGGTCCCATCCGTTGACTGGTGTCTTGAAGACGATAGCTTAAGAGCTGTTCCAAGATGTGCGTGGAAAGCCGTCCAAAATTTGGATGTAAATTTGCTATCTCTATCAGATACAATCTCGAGTGCTATGCCATTTTCATATATGATGTGCTTTAGAAAAAGCATGGCTGTCACTTCGGCTGTAGCTGTACCCCATGTTGGTATTAACCATACTCTTTTTGAGAAACGGTCTACTATAACCAATAGGGCGTCGAATTCCTGCCTTGAAGAAAAGGGCAGGTGCGTTACAAAATCTAGTGCGTAATGTGTGCCTGGCCGGCGAGGAATTGCTAAGCTCTGTAAGAGACCTTGCGGTGCCTGCCTATTAATTTTGTTTTGCTGGCATTTTGCACAAGCAGCTAGAAAAATGTGTACGTCTTGTCGTATGCGAGGCCAGTATGCATGCCGCCGTATCTCATACTCGGATCTGTTGGAACCGAGATGCATTGCGGTAAGTCCTTGGTGGACCTCTGTCATTAGCTTATTGCGTAATGTTGGCATGCCATGCTCTAGACTGTCGTCTGGCACACAGACTAATTCTTCACCGGTGTGGCTGGTATGGTAAAGCAAACCATGGCGTAGAATATATTTCCCGCTTTTTATGGCTTGTTTTGCTTGCGTCTCTGTGACGATGAGCTTACCTTTTGGAATTGTTTGTTTGGCTGTACGTAACTTTGATTGTTGATCATCTTGTTTCTGCATATTTTTCTGCAGGCGATCATCAAGTTTGAACGGCTTAGGCAAGCTCAGTTGCTTGTATATGCTCCCAAAATCGGGGCACAACTGATAATGTTCTGTCTTGATTTCAATAAAGGTTTGTTGTACGTTCGCTTGATAATAAAGTATCGATTCGTGTTCGGCTTCGTATTGGCCATAGCCAAATTCGCCGAAGTCTATATCGCGATCTGAGAAGTGGAAGGTCTCATTCGCGTTATCTTCATTGCTTGAACTTTCCAGTTCTAGCAGACCTTGTGACGCTTGCCAGGCAATCTCGGAGTGAACGTCAGGGAAAAGTGACGCTAGCTCAGCCGTTTGGCGTGGCCGTGTTTTTTCCGCGATGTGCTCCGTTTCAATGGCGACAAGTCGGCTCAAGGCATCACCTAGTAAGTTCGATTTCCCGGGTAAATATTCAATTTGGTAGTTGTATTCGGAAAGAGCCATCGCCCAACGGGCTATACGGCCTCCGGCTTCACGACCTTTTTTGAGATATTGAAGTGATTGGTGGTCACTCATAACCTTGATTTCGAATGGTGATCCTAGCAAGTAGTGGCGGAACTTTTTTACGCTGTAAACTATGGCCAGGCATTCAAGCTCTTGGACCGAATAGTTAAGTTCATGTTTGTTCAGTCTTCGACTGACATAAGCCACCGGTAGTGGGTCTTCACCATATCTTTGCCATAAAACTCCACCTATAGCAAATGCGCTGGCGTCAGTACATAGAAATATGCGACGTTGTGGGTCAAATTGGCGTAAGATTGGGTATTTGGTGATAGCCTCTTTCAATTTTTCGACGGCCTCCGTATGTGACGGGGTCCAGTCTTTGATCACGTTTACTCCTTTTTTGAGTAAATCTGTGAGAGGTGTCACTATTCTTGCATATCCGTCGATGTGTTTACGATAGAATCCGGTGAGTCCTAGGAAGACGCGGATTTCTTCTTGTGCTTTGGGGCAAGGCATCGTGATGATGGCTCGTACTTTCTTGGGGTCCATTGCCAACTCATTGTTGCCAACGATGCAACCAAGGAATCGTACGTATTGGCAAAACCAAGCACATTTTTCGACGGATAAGTGTATTTTCTCTTCTGAGAGAACTTCGAGTAAACGGGTAAGATGCGTCTGGTGGTCCTCGGCACTATTAGAGAAGACAATCAAGTCATCCATATAGCACGCCGCCCATCCTTTACATCGTTGGTTGTCTTTGTCGAGGTATGTACCTTCGGATGTGTCTCCGATGTTAACACGTTGCCATAATAAGTTATGTTTCTTGAGGCGTCCTTCTACCCAGCGCTGAAAAGCTGCTGAAGCAGTGAGAAGTCCCATTGGCAAAACGCGATATTGAAATGTTCCATATTCACATGAAAATGACGTTTTGTGGCGACTGTCGGGATGTAAGCCCATTTGCCAAAACCCATGGCGCAAATCTAACTTAGAAATAAATTTTGCGTTTCTCAGTTTCGCCCACATTTCCCCTAGTTCGGGAACCATATACTGCAGGCTCTTTGTCCGTGCATTTAGTTGTCGTAGGTCTACTACAAATCGGTAGCCTTTGTTTTCGTGTGGCAAACCCTTCGGTATGATTAAAACCGGGCTACAAAATTCACTTGTGGAGTCTTCTATCCATCCTGCGTTTTTCATTTCTACGATGAATTTTTCGAGGCTTGGAAGTAATGCTCGTGGTATTTTGTAATTGCGACTAGGAATGGGGCAATCGGTAAGATCATCTTTGTCTTCGATGCGCACCATTTCTTCTATTGGCATGTCTCTATAGCCTTTCATGGGCTTGAGACATACATAGTCTTTCGCTAAGGTTTGTTGTAACCACGAAGATTGGGGTTGATGACTTTTGTCTATCAACTCTTCGGGTAGTTTACTTTGTAAAATTTTTTCAAACATTCCATTGTTTTTGTTGGCTAGCTCGCCCTCTTGCGGCTCTAGTTCTCGAGCGCGGTACGCTTCGAGTTTCCTTTTGCTTGATGCACACAGATTTTCTCGTGGAAACGCCGATCGGTTTCTATTACCCGCTTTGGGATACATGCTTCGCGAGGGTTTCCGGGATTTGAATTTTGTTGGATTGTCCATGCTTAGCACTGGATTCTCCATTTCATGGAAGTTTTTACTCTTCTCATAAGAGTCTATACTTCCTTGTCCCTTCGTTACGGTCATACCCGCGGGGGACCCGATGTCATGTCGTGTCACGCCCTGCCCTTTTAAAATTTGCTGTGATTTTATCTTGCTAGAGGAGTTCACACTTGCTAAACATAACATAGTATCCCGGAGGTCGCCTACCGAATGGTCAAGTAAGGTAGGCTCTATGTTAGAGTGCATTGTGTCGTCTCCTATTGGTCGGAATTGTAGAGCACGTCTGGCTGTCGGAACTTTTACTTTGGTTCCTGTCGCGGACGGTGCTGCCATTTGTTTTATCTGTTCAGAACCAGAATTTCGTCCTTTGGGCATGGTCCGCATGTGCGTCGGTTTCGATGGGGCTAACGAGTAGTCACGAGCTCTAGGACTCATGTACTTCGTTATAGCCTCCACTTCTGCGTCTGCCTTGTCGGAAGTGATGCCGTTATCGGAGGTCATGGGTAGTTTACCATGCCTTTCTAATGTTGCTACCTTGTGACAGCTTTTGCTGCAAGCAGACATCAACTTTTCAGGACGTCTTTTACAAGGTAGGTTTATAGCGGCTGCGGAGCAGGAGCTATTAGAGCATTGTCGAAATGTAGAAGATTTTTGGCGCTTTTTAGGCTGCCATCTTTTGGATCTATCATTTTTGACGGCTTCTTCAACGTTTTTCAGAAGTGAAGCTGTTGTCATGACATATGCCACTTCGTCTTGAAGTGATTCTTGGGCGGTTAGCGAGGGATTTTTCATGCGCTTATTTTGCGCCTTCTCGCGAAGTAATCTTAACCGTTTTCCCAATTCCACCGAGTCGACTATTTCTATGTCAGATTCAGTGTCGTTATTTGTTCCTAATGTTAGGATATGGTGGCGAAGCAAGTCCGCTCTTCCATCAGGATGGCTTTTGTCTCTATGCGGAGCGTTTTGCATCGGCATTATTGTAGAGCATCCATGTATGCATAGGTGCTTATTTTGCGCCTTGCTGTACCAGGAGCATTCTGCTCGTGCTGGTCTTATGAGTATGTCGAATTTGCTCAGGAAATCATTTCCTAGGATCAAGTCTATTCCGTTAGGAAGACTAGGAAGTATAGCGCATTGCGCTTGCATATTATCCGTGGCGAAATTTAGTTGGACATCGACTCCTTGACACGCGGTGGCTGTACTGCCATCACCCAGGGATACTACTAAGTTTCTTCTGTAAGTGACTATTTTCTCGTGTTTCAAGTTAGGGTTCCCTCGTAAAGTATTTACCACTAGTTGACTAGTGAACGAGATGGAAGCTCCTGTATCAATCATACAACGCGCTTTTTGCACGCCAAATAAAAATGTAGGTATGATGAATTGTTTGTTTGCCAGTTTCGTGGGGGCAGAATCGCCTCCCGTGACTGGGGGATGGTTATCATGCGCATTTGTTGCGGATGAGGGTGGGCCTCGTGTTCTGGTGGAACTACCTGAGTGTGTTCGCTTTGAACCTCTGGTGTCACCTTTTGAACTCCTAGTTGTTGCACATAGGTTGGCTATTTCTGTCGGGACGCCCACTTCCTCCTCTATGTCATAAGAGACAGTGAGATGAGAGAAAGTGGCTTTTTCCTAGCGACGAAATTTATTAGGCCCTCGGCCTCCACTCTTATTATTTCCCCGTCCTTTGCCTTTGCCTTTCCCACCCGTAGGTTGGGGGTTTCTGCATGATGTCATGTCGTGACCTGGCTTTTTGCAAATTAGACACCAAGGTTTACCTTGATAAGTGTCTTTGTTGAAACTGTTCCGGTGGCGTGGATCCTTTGGATTCACACCCGGTTTGATTTTACCGTCCGGACTTACACGTACGTTCCATTCGGCCTCACTGTAATTAGTGCGGAATAGCCGAGTGGATACTCGTGGTTCATCGTTTCCGTTACCATAGGCGAATAGGGAAGCCTTATTAGGGTGCCTACTTGTCGCTCGTTTATGGTTGTTCTTCGAAATGGCCGCATTTAAGTGGCTCTTTTTCTGGAAACGTCCCTTGTTCCCATTCGTGCGAGGATTCGAATCGTATTTTCGATTGCGGAAACTTGTTCCTCCTCGCTTCGAAATTGAGTTCAGAGATTCACTCCGTGCAGTGCGTGATGCATTATTCACAGCAACCTCACGTGTCTTCGCGATACGAAATATTTCGTTAACGCTGTATTTTAGGTGATGGGGTCTTGAGGCGATGTACTCGGATAGTGGGGCCGATAAGGCTCTCAACACTAGAGCTCGATCTAAGTCCTCATTTAAGGGGGTTGCTCCAAGGCGATTCAAGATACCAATCTTGTTCGTCCTTGTGGTGATTAAGTCACGTACAGAACCCTTTCCTTGTGATAGAGTGAGGTAGTCCAATAGGGCTGCCTCTAGTCGACCTGGTCTATCGTACGTCTTTGAAAGAAACTTGCATACGGAATCGAAAGGTATCA
>Ga0302133_10003060_pt1 | contig 10143 bp, 11 predicted proteins | sample CB9_331_MG_FD_203121 | JGI IMG/M metagenome (GOLD analysis project Ga0302133, IMG submission 203121) | Marine microbial communities from Western Arctic Ocean, Canada - CB9_33.1 | ecosystem: Environmental > Aquatic > Marine > Oceanic | place: Canada: Western Arctic Ocean | collected 2017-09-19 | reverse complement strand
TCGGCGAAGTGATCTTGAATCCTTGCAGACTTCGTCTGGGACATCACATAGGCTCCGGAGTATATAGCATTTCACAACACCCTTGCTTCTCCTCAGCAAGCGGTGAAAACACCAATGCTCCAATTATTCCAAGTTACCCAGTGTGGCGCAATCGCCCTGGGGGTTGTGACAATTTGAACGCTGCGCTGATTTGTTCCAGCACATCGGCCGCACCGCTGGTTGTATCAGTTAAACCCTTCGTCAATCTTCTGATGCGTCGAATCCGGCGTATCGCAATCCACCAGACCGCTACGAACACGAGAAGAATAAGGGCCAACGCGGCGATCACGACGACCGGTACGGCGCGTTGCCACTGTGAACTTACCCCTGTTGTCACAGCAGGCGCAGTTGTGGCGGTCTCATCCGAATCGACCCAAATGGGGACATTCGCGAATTGAGTTGCTTCACCGGTGTCAATCATCATTTTTTGCGACGAACTGGAGAAAACAAAATCGTCCGTCATCGTCGGCAGCACGGGCATGGGAACAAGCGGCGGCGTGATGAATTTGAGCAGGACAAGCAACCACAAACTATGCCGCAACGCAGGGCGTTCACGCAGGCAGCGTGTCTTACCAAGCAGCCAAAAAATGGCAGCCATCGCCGTCACCAGCAGCAAATTCCAAACAAGGCAGTGAATCAGATAAACCATCGGGCCACCCCCTTAGTCTTTGATGTTCTTGATGATTTTCTCGATAGCCGCGCGATCCTTGATGCTCAGTTTGACCTGGCCAACCAGAGAGAGCAGCATCGGGGCCAGCGAACCGCTGAAATGACTTTGCGCCATTTGCTTGAGTTGGCGGCCGACAAAGTCCTGCCGTGTGAGGGTGGCTGAGAATTGGTGAGCAAAGCCACTTTTGTCGACGGCGACAAATCCCTTTTCCATCAAGCGATCGAGAAAACTCTTCACACCCCCATGCAGCGAATGTTCGTGCCGGCCGTACATTGCCAGCACAATTTCGCGTACGGCAACACCTTCGGGGGAATCCCACAGGACTTCGAGGACGGACAATTCCGCTTCAGTGACGTCGGCATCCGGCTTTGGCATCTCTGGCTCCCCGCACGAACGAACGGTATTTATCATTCAGATTGCATGAGTGTATAATGCATAATGCATGAGAGTCAAGGTGAATGCCAAGGAAACTGGCACAGATGAGGATTTGCCCGACGGCGTCGGTCTTCTACGTGTTGCCGTCGGTGCCATCAAGCGTGCGGATTCGATTAAGCCGTAGCTCGCCGTGCTAAGTCGCAACTGCTCCGCGAACCATGCGTCATACGGCTGAATCAGTGGGAACGACTGCGCCGCACTCTTACCGCGCATCGATGGGGCGGCGCAAAGCCTTACGCCCCGCCACCCGCCTCGATGTGCTGCAATCTCGCGAATCGTTACTTCCAGGTGTTGTCTTTCTGCGGTTTGCCGTTTGTCGTCAGAATCTGAAAGTGGTGGAAGCCGGCGTTCATGCCCGAGTAACGCCAGACGACTTTCTTGTCTCGCGTGACTTCAAACAGTTTGACCTGATTTCCTTTGGCGTGATAGCTGGCGATGACGGTGTTGCCGTTGGGCAATCTTTGGGCGCCGCAGGCATCGTCGAACAGTTGTTCTCCAATGTCGTCATTGGTCACGCTCCAGACGATCTTGCCTTTGGCATCGACTTCGATGATACGGTTGCCGTTGGTGCAGCCGATGAGCGTGTTGCCGTCTTTCAGCCGAATGGCGGTGAAGGGCCAGTCGCGTTTTTGGCGGCCTCGATCATCCGTCGCAAACGAACGCACGACCTTGCCGGTGTCGGGATCGTATTCCTTGACTGCGAAGTCGAGCAGATGAGGCGCGATGTAATTACCGTTTGGGAGTACGCGGAGCATTCGCGTTTGCATGTGAGCATTCCCAGTTTGGCACTGCAAAGGAGTCGTCTTGATGATTTTTCCTTGTCGGTTGATCACGATCGCGCGTGGCTGCGGTCCCAACTCAGCAACGAGGAACTTGTCCCCCGGCAATGGAAGGGCAGTGCTGATCTCTTTTTGCTGCCCTTTGTATTGGAAGACGATCTTCTTGGTTTTTCGTTCCACTTCGATGACGCCACCGTTGGGAAAGCCCTTGGTGCCATACAGCGCCAGCAGGACGTTACCGTTGGGCAAGACCCAGCCGTCACTGGCCGGCATGTCGAGTTTCCATTCGACCTTTCCGTCCTCGCCAACAATCACTGCCCGGTTTGCCTTGCCGACACCTAGGAACGAATGTGTGACCGAGGCGTCTCCGGCGAAGGCACCAGGCGATGGGGCGAAACTAAGCGCTGCTGCGAGTATCGCCAGTAGCGCGGCGCGGAACTTAAACGGCCGGACATGGTGTTTAGGCAAGTGCGCGATTGAATTTGTCATGGTTCCTGCATTCCTAAATGATCGATGTGCAATCGTAGTTGAGAATCCATTCTAACGGGCAAGCGAACCGAAGGCGCGTTCGTTGGTCCAATTCGCGAAACAATTGTCAATGCGATTCAGGATTCGCTCAGCAAGTTGAAAGCCATCTGCAACGGAACTGCTCGTCGCAGTTTGCATCGGGAGGGCGGTCGCCATAGACTGCTTGCAGTCGCGGGAGTTCGGGCCGTTTTTCGGTGGTGAGACGCTCCCTTCTACGGTCGTCAAAACGAGGAGACCGCTATCGGCGACTTGTCTTGAATTCCCCGGAGAGAATGCAGCCAATGAAATCTATCAGACTTGAAGAACCCAAAAACCTCCAGCATGTCGACATCGCGGAACCGGAGTCACCTGGACCCGGTCAGGCGCTTGTGAGAACCCACCGGATGGGGATCTGCGGGACCGATTACAGCGGCTACCTTGGCAAAATGCCCTTCATTACTTACCCGCTGATTCTCGGTCACGAGTTGGGTGTCGAAGTGCTGGAAGTTGGCGATGGAGTGACAAACGTTGCAGTCGGCGAGAAGTGTAGCGTCGAGCCGTATATGAATTGCGGCACCTGCTATCCCTGCCGACGGGGAAACACGAATTGCTGCGAATCGCTGAATGTGATTGGCGTGATGGTGGATGGCGGCCTGTGTGAGCGATTTCTGATTCGTGCCGACAAGTTGCATCCATCGGCGAAGCTGTCGTTCGAGCAATTGGCCTTGGTCGAAACGCTGGGAATTGGTTGTCATGCGGCGGATCGAGCGGCTCCGCAACAAGGCGACCACGTGCTGATAATTGGCGCCGGACCCATCGGACTGGCAACGCTCGAATTCACTCGATTGACCGGCGCCGAGATCACCGTGATGGACGTCGTCGAATCGCGGCTGGAGTTTTGTCGCGAGACTTACGGCGTGCCGCACACGGTGTTATTCAAAGGCGATGGCAGTGAGTTCGATCAAATGCTCGAAATCACCGGCGGCGATAAGTACGCCGTTGTGACCGATGCGACCGGCAGCGACAAGTCGATGTCGAGCGCGTTGGCGTATGTCGCACATACCGGGTCGTTGGTCTACCTGGGCATCACGACGAAAGAAATTTCGTTCTTTCAGCCGGCCATGCACAAACCGGAATTGACAATCAAGAGTTCACGCAACGCGTTGCCCGCCGACTTCACTCGCATCATCAGCCTCATTGAAGACGGGACGATTAACACGGGACCGTGGATCACGCACCGCACGTCGTTTGAAGATGTGATTGGCGAGTTCGAGACGTTTACACGGCCCGAATCCGGTGTCATCAAAGCGGTGATTGAAGTCACATGATGCGTCCGTGGCCGCGCCGCGGGCAGCCTGTTGAGTTTTTTGATAACAACGATCTGTGTAGAGAAAATCGCGGACAATGAGCGAACAAGAAAACGAACAATGCGTGACCCTCGGGCTGGCTCCGAGTTTTGGATTTGGTGACCGGATCGGCCTGGCGACGCCGGGTCATGTGGAAGCGATGAAGCGGGCGGGCAACGGGATCGAACCGATCTTTCCTCAACAGTCGATTCGTGAGATGACCCGCACCCGGCGCACGCCCCAGCAGGTGATGGACGACGCGCTGAATGGTGCCAAGGCCGCCGGTTGGACGGGGCGGATTGGAGCAGACGCCGACCATCTGAAAACAGCCGAGGATGTTGATGTGACAGCGGCGGTCGGTTTCACGTTCTTTACGATTGATCCGTCCGACGACGTCGATCAACAGGCGGACGACCATAACGAGACAACCCTGCGCGAGAAATTCGCGTTGGCTCGCGAAGCCGCACCGTGGTACGAGAGCTATCTCGGTCAGACCGTCGATTTGCCTACAGGGACAAAGATTGAACTCACCGAAGAAGCCTGCATGCGAGCCGCGGTGAAATACGGTCCGGCCATTCGCAGCGCACTTCGCCTAAGTGATCACATTTGCAATGTACACGACTCGACTGCTCGCGGCTACGAAATTGAACTCTCCGTCGATGAAACTGACCAGCCGACAACGTTGTCTGAACACTATATCATTGCGCATCAATGTCTGAACGGTGGGATGAAGTTGGTGAGTCTCGCTCCGCGATTTATTGGAGATTTGGAGAAGGGAGTGGACTATAAAGGTGACGTCGCTGCGCTCGAAGCGTCGCTGAACGATCATGCGGCCATCGCTGAAATACTTGGACCGTATAAGCTGAGCTTGCACTCCGGTTCGGACAAGCTCTCGATGTATCCGGCATTGGCCCGAGCGACACAGGGACGTTTTCACGTCAAGACGGCAGGGACGAGTTATCTCGAAGCCCTGCGCGTTGTCGCGAGACACGACGAGACGCTTTTCCGTCGCATCGTGCGGTTTGCACGGAGTCGATATGATACCGATAAGGCCACTTACCACGTTTCGGCCACGAACGACGCCGTGTTAGATGAAGACGGCCTCGATGCGGTTCGACTGGAACAGGTCTATCTTGAGCGTTGGGCCGACGTGCCGCAGGGGCTCGGTTTTACCGAGCCTGGTCGACAGATACTGCACTGCACGTTTGGTTCAACTTTGACCGATCCGGAACTAGGGCCGGCGGTGCGTTCAGTGCTGGAATCTAACCCTGAGACTTACACCGAAGTTCTCGCCGATCACTTTACTCGACATCTGAAAGCGCTAGCCGCAGGAATGTGACACCTGACAAGATCACCTCGCCGAGAAAGTGGACGTAGGTTGGCTTGATTGACAACTCATTCTCATCTTGCTTTTATTCCGGTTAACGAAACCATCTCAACTGGAGTAGCGACATGGCAAAGAAGAAATCAGCAAGCGGATTCAACATGGCAGCCGAGATCAGGGGACTCCTTGAGGAGAATCGCGATCTTTCCGGCAAGGATGTGTACACGGCACTGAAGAAGAAGTTCCCGAGAAAAGGTATCAATGAAAGCAGCTGCGGTGTTGCTTTCTCGGGAGCGCGCAAGAAACTCGGTATCACTCAACCCCGGCGCGGCAAGAAGCGGAAGACAGCCGTAGTTAAACTGAAGCCGGCCGCCGCAGCCCTGAAAGTCAATTTGAACGCGCTGCAAGCTGCAGCGAAATTCGTCTCGGAAGTGGGCGATGCGGACAAGGCCATTGCAGCGATCCGACAATTGCGGTCTTTGCAAATCCAGTAAGCCACTGTTAACGGATGTGCCAGTCCTCAGTCAGTGGCTTCGCTCCGTTCAGTTCGCCGTAGCCGGCTCCCGTCGTTCCAGCCGGGGTGTCGCCGACGTATCGTGGATCGATCGCGTCGGCTGCCGGCTGCCAGCGGACGTCGCAGGAGAGACGCACGCGCTCGTTGGGTGAGTGATTGTCCAGCGTGCCGTGCATGGTGACCATGTCGAAGACAACGGCATCGCCCGCTTGAAAGTTGGCGGTTAACAGCCGCGTGCCGCGCTGACGTGCGAAGTCGATGGTGTCGTCGGTCATTTGCACTTGTGGCGACATGGCCGAGTTGTAGTCGATCTCACGGATTGGATCGATCAGGTCGGCGAAACGATTCGAGCCTTCCAGCACGACGAGTGGACCCTCCTCGACGGGAATGTCGCCCAGCGCAAGCCAGACGGTGAAGACACGTTTTGACCCGCGAGAGAAGAATGGCAGATCGTAATGCAGGTGCGTCGAACGGCCGACAGGTCCCGGCCGCAGAAACATGAAGTCGTGCGGCCGGGCCGTCTCGCCGAGTAGCTTGTCCATCAGTGTGGAGACCTGATCTCCATGGCTGACGCGGCGGAGCGCCTCACCGAGATTGACCGATCGCCAGAACTCGCCCAGATCGGAGACCGATTCGCGGCGTTGGCTTTCGCCTGTGTATAAACCGTCAATCGGTGGCTGTCGGATTTCCCCAACATCGGCCAGCCGCCCGAAAACTTCGGTGCGGGCCGCCATGATGTCGGTTCGATCAACAACGCCACGCAGGAATAAATAGCCGTCCTCGGCAATGCGTCGCTGTAGCTTGTTTGCGTCGTTGGCGACATCGGTACTGTTGCGAAGCGGGCCAAGCACATCTTCGGGAACGGAATGTCCCTGCGCGATACATCGCGACATCGTATGCCTCCATTGCGATTGAGACTATTGACTCTGGATTGCAATTGTCACGTCTCAATGCCCTCGGGCTGCGGCCCGAGGGATCAAGCAGATATTAACCGGTCGCCTGCGCTTCCATCGTCAGCATTTGTTGTTTCAACTGGACGCCGCTGGGGGCTGAAAAACCGCCGAGTTTGGATCCGGCAGCGACGACTCGGTGGCAGGGGATGATAATCGGCACACGGTTCGACGACATCACACTGCCCACGGCACGGGCCGCACGCGCCGCGCCGGCCTTCTCGGCCAGCGCGCCGTAAGTCATGGTTTCTCCGAAGGGAATGTCTCGTGTGCGTTCCAGCACATGCTGTTGAAAGGCCGTGCGCGGCGGTGATTCGAGTTGGCAATCACGGAAATCGCTCGGCTCGCCTGCGGCGTAACGTTCCAGTCGACGGCGAACGCCTGGTAGCCAGTCCGACTCGTGCACTTCGCGGCTCTCGCCGTCGCCCTGCGTTGAGGTAAATTGATCGATTGCGTCGCGGACACCGTCGCTGGTTACGTGGCCAATGGTCAGCCTGGCGATTTTTTCATCCCGTCCGAGTAGACCAAACCAACCAAAATCGGTAAGAAAGACCGACAGTTCGAGTTTTACACCAGTGACGCATCGGCTACTCTCGATTTGTTGCCGAGATTCGGCGGAAGTAAGACTTTGACCCATTTCGGCTCTCCCTATAAGATGAAACATGGCTCGCCGACAGCGGAGTTCGGCCAGCCTTCTCCTGATGTTAGACCAATATCCTGATCGTCGGTCGGTCCTCTGGCTTTTCAACCTGCCCGAAACTTTCCGACGAAATTCGTAAGAGGCAACGTTCATGCACGAGTACGGCTCTCTTGCCGACGACTTCTACGTCAACATGAACCTGAACACCGAGATGAAGTTGCCCGACAGCCGGGAAACACTTCTCGACTTCTTTGAGCGGGTTCAGAAGACGTACCCGTCGATGCGGAATTTCTTCACACGTGAGAACGGCGATTTTGTGCTGGAAGAAGACAAAGAGCAAGGCCACCAGCGGTGGCTTTCGCTCGAATCGCGGCGGATTTGCAGTTGCTACATCAATCCGCCCAGTTCCGATGTCGCCAACGAACAGCACCAGTTGATTCTACAGCTCGTGCCATACATGCTCACCGTGAGTCCGCTCGACTGCGAAGCCCTCGACTATATGGTCGGCTTCGATTTTTCGTATCGCGGCAATCACGATGCATTGGTGGCCGAAGCGTTGGGGACCGGAACGGCGCTCGAAGCGCTGATCGACATGCCCGGTGCCAAGGTGCTGAACTACGAACCGTCGGTTACAATCAGCCTGGAAGACAACTGCCGTGTGCAGGCGCGGATCTTGATCGAAACCCGCACCAATGCCTACCAGGTTCGGCGGGACGAATTTCCCGAGGAGCAAATCAGCGTCTTCTTTACGACCCGACAGTACGGCAGCCTGCAGGCGGACGACTCCTTCGAAGATGCACTCGCCCGTCTGCGTGAGCATTCGGATGAATTGATGGAATCGTACGTCGTCGACAACGTACTGCGGCCCCTTGCGCACGCCATTGCCACCAAGTAAACGAAAGACAGAACAGACATCCCAGCCCGTCGCGCAAGCAAGGGTTTTCGCCGACTATACCCCTTGCCTGCGCTGCGGGCTGGTCGTCAATCAAACACTACACCAAGGAATTCGCACCGTGTCTGCCACCCTCAGCCAGTTTGCCGAATCACTTTCTGTCGAAACCGCCTTCACCGTGCTGGCAATTGCCAAACAACTCAAGGCGGAGGGGAAAGACGTCGTCGAGTTGGAAATCGGCGACAGCCCGTTCGACAGCACTGCCTCGGCAAAATCCAGCGGGGTGGCGGCCATCGAGGGCAACCAATCGCATTATTGCCCGTCGCCAGGTATTCCCGAATTCCGAACGGCTGCCGCCCGATTCGTCAACGAGGAATTTCAGATTCCCGCCGAGGCAAACAATGTGGTTGCCGGCCCGGGCGCGAAAATCTTCGAGCAGTTTTTCTGCGAGGCATTTCTCAATCCGGGTGACGGCGTGCTGGTGTTCAGCCCGTACTTCCCCACATACATTCCGAACATTGAACGACGTGGAGCGCGGGCCGTTCTGACGCCGCTCAGGCAGGCGAATCAATTCCGTCCCGAGCCGGCCGCCATTGAGAAGTTCCTGGCTGACGACCCTTCACCCAAAGCCATTTTTCTTAACTCGCCGCAGAACCCCACTGGCGGTGTCTCCACCGAACAGGATCTGCGCGACATCGCCGACATCGTTCGTGGTCGCGACATCGCCGTCTTCAGCGATGAGCCTTACTGCCATATGATCTGGCAGGGCCGGCATCACAGCCTGCTCGCACAGCCCGGTATGATGGAGCAGTGCGTGGCCGCCTACACCTTCAGCAAATCGTACAGCATGAGTGGTTGGAGATTAGGGTTTGCCGTCTCCTCACCGGCGATCATCGATGCGATCGGCAAGATGATCAACACGTCCCTCTCCTGCACACCAACGCTAGTGCAGTTGGCCGGGGCGGCGGCATTGGAACGCGATCACGCCGAACGCGATCAGACGATGCTCAAATTCAAGGAAAAGGTTGAGTTACTGACGAATGGGCTGAACCAGATCGACGGCTTTCACGCACTCCCGCCCAGCGCCACGTTCTACGTGTTCCCCAACGTCGCGCCGGTTTGTAATCGGCTGGGAATCACCAGTCACGGTCTTGCCTTGTATCTGCTCAACGATGCCGACGATGACTTCGGCATCGCGTGTTTGGGCGGCGAATGTTTCGGCGAAGCCGGACAAGGGTTCCTGCGATTCAGTTGCGCAGAGCCCAACGAGCGGCTGCAGCAGGCGCTCGATTTCATCCCCGTGGCCCTCTCTCGCGCGGATCGGATTGCCGCCTATCTCGAACAGAACCCCAACCATCGGCTGGCAACACCGTATCCGCTGGATTCATAACAGCTGCGATGCTGCGCATCGCTGACGTCTGCGACTCGTTGAGTCGCAGCTGGGCAACCCATGTCCGAATCTCCCGATTCAACCAACGCTGCGAGAGTCCGCCGATGGGCTGCCGCTGCGCTCATCGCGTATTGGTGCCTCATCTTCACGTTGACGCACATTCCCGTCGTCCCCACCGGCTTGCCCGCTCACTCCGACAAGGTGGCACATTTGCTGATGTACCTTGGCCTCGGGTTTCTGTTGGCGTGGTGGTTGCACATCGCAGGACGCGTCGGCGTGCGGCTCTTCGTCACGGTATTATTCATTGCCGCAGTTTATGCCGCACTCGATGAGCTACTGCAGGTGCCAGTCGGGCGCACAGCTGACATCCGCGACTCCCTGGCCGATGTCGCCGGCGCAATAATCGGCTTCGCCTGTTTCCTGACCACACGGACCATCATGCAACGGCGGCAGAAACAAGAATAAGTCCGTTTGCTCAAGAATACGAATCCACATTCTCAGCTTCGTAGTAACCGCATTCATGCGGTTCAATCGCTCCCCGCCGCACCGACAACAATTTACCCCGCATTCCCCAGATGACTTCCTTAGCTTTGGCACAAGATTTGCGCAGTGCCCCTGCAAAACAAGGGTATTCTGCCAATTCATGCCATGCGAACC
>Ga0302133_10003049_pt1 | contig 10159 bp, 12 predicted proteins | sample CB9_331_MG_FD_203121 | JGI IMG/M metagenome (GOLD analysis project Ga0302133, IMG submission 203121) | Marine microbial communities from Western Arctic Ocean, Canada - CB9_33.1 | ecosystem: Environmental > Aquatic > Marine > Oceanic | place: Canada: Western Arctic Ocean | collected 2017-09-19 | reverse complement strand
GATCGCGTTAGGTCGGAAGCCGTCAAGCAGGATTGGTGGCCTCCCAATATTGGTGAATTTATCCTCAAACAAACCGTTGAATTATTTATCCCTTGGGACAACTCACCTTTGCTCACTCCGGGAAAACATGGCCCATACTATGAAATGCGCAGCTATCTGATACAACCTGGTTTAATGGGGCAGACTAAGGCTAGATGGGCAAAAAAATTAGGTGAGAGGACAGCACGATCTCCCTTAGCGGTGGTTATGGAAGGTGATGTCGGAACAGCAAGTAAACTCGTCCATATTTGGCCTTATCAAAGCCTGGATGAGAGAATCAAGATTCGACATCAAGCTAAGGAAGATGGGGTTTGGCCTCCAAAGAACGAACCGGGGGAAACCGTAGAAGTGCAAACTCAAGAAAATAAAATTATGCTGCCTGCTCCATTCTCTCCGATGCAATAAGTACAGTGGTGTGAGCTTTAATTATATTTGGCAGAAAATTTTTACGGTCAAATTACCAATTAGATTTAGGAGAAAATAAAGTGGAGCACGAAAACCCTAGAATGGGCCCGCACGATGTTGGCGGAGAGGTATCTGGTCCAATCGACGTTGATGACCATGGAATGTCGCATTGGGAGAAGCATGCCAATGCCTTAAGAATGACCGTAAGCGGTTTGAAACTTGCAACAGTAGATGAAATGCGACGTGCAGCTGAGAATCTCGGCGACCGTTACAACCAAATTGGTTATTTCGAAAAGCAAACCGAAGCATTAGCAATCGTATTGGACGAAAGGGGCATAATACCCAAAAAAATGCTTCAAACGGAACTAAATAAGGTTAGAGAGAGATTCCAGGTTCCTATTATTCCTCTACCTGATGACCACGACCACGATGGCAAACCAATACAAGAGGATGAGACTGGTGAAGGACCAAACCAGCATCATTGTATGAACCTTGCCATGCAGGAAATTCTGGAGACGAAAGGTTTGATTAAAGCCAACCAGATACGCGAAAAAATTGAAAAATTTGATGGGGACTACCCAAATCGTGGAGCCAAAGTCGTTGCTAGAGCCTGGGTAGATTCTGACTTTAGAAACCGGCTCTTCCTGGATGCTAACCCTGTCATTGAAGAGCTTGGAATTGATCTTGAGCATGCTGCCCGGATCATAGCTCTAGAGAACACAACCGATGTCCATAATGTCGTGGTGTGCACGCTATGCTCTTGTTACCCTAGGCAACTTATGGGGCAGCCTCCAACCTGGTATAAATCCCGAAGTTATCGGTCTAGGATGGTTTACGAACCGCGCTCCGTCCTGAAAGAATTTGGGACCCATATCCCAGATAACGTAACAATTAGGACCCATGATTCTAACGCTGACATGCGATATATTGTTATCCCAATGCGTCCCGAAAACACTACAGGTTGGACCGAGGAGAAACTGGAAAAGATTGTATCTAGAGATTCCTTAGTCGGTGTAACCATTCCGACTGTTTAAAGTCATTTTATTTGATTGAAAGAACAAAAGTTGAGCAACGTTACATCCACATACACAGAAGCGCCTGGCCACCTTTTTAACATTGGCGACAAAGTTAAAGTAATCAGATCTAATCCTCCAGGACATAGACGGACACCGGCTTATATCAAAGGTAACGATGGAATTATCGAACGTATTTGTGGGTCATACCCTAATCCCGAAGAACTGGCTTATGGCTTTGTAGGTCTGCCGAAAAAGGTGCTTTACAGGGTTTCATTTAAACAAGTTGACGTTTGGGCCAACTACACAGGTCCCAAAAATGACCTAATAGAAATGGAGATTTTCGAACATTGGCTCTCACCTTTACGATGATAGTTTTATTTTCTACCTCTGTGCGCAGCCGTCTGCTCCCATGACCTAACCAGATTGCCACGTGTAAAGAACAAAAATATTGTAACATGCTAGTAACAAATATCTTCATCTTCAATTGTTGGTCTAAAACAATTATTACAGAAAGCAAGTGCACCAGCCACTTTTAGCCAGTTCACCTTTTAAGAATTTTTAGATTAAATTTATTTTGGTTACGATTAAATTAAAGCGTCAACAAAATAAAAGTAGATCTAAAATAGTACTACTCGAGGATTACCAGATTCTCGGCGGCAGCTTTCCCATTTTGGCCGGGAACAACTTCATATTCCACTTTCTGACCTTCATTGAGTGTTGTCAGTCCCGCACGTTCAACGGCCGAAATGTGAACAAAAGCATCCTTAGAGCCATCGCCTGGCTCAATAAAGCCATATCCCTTAGTCGGATTAAACCATTTTACTGTACCAGTAGTCATACTTAATTCCTCTCACAAGTCTCTGTTGGTTTGGCGTATCACAACATGTGACAACGCAAAAACACTCTACGCCCACATTGCAAGCGGATAACTAAAACTTTGATCGGCGTACCGGAGATCTAGATAACACGACAAAAATGTAACACGTAACGAAGCTAATTAGGGTAAATTTCGGATAAGTCAATAACCCATCTTCAATTAATCGTGATAAAACTTTATCAAAGTCTTACTCCAGAGTTAACTTTCTGTATGTTTTTCCAACAGTAAAACAAGATATAACCTCTAGACTGGAAGAAAAAATGGTAGTTTATGGAAAAAAATAGAGATATTTCAGCCTCTGGAAAATCGTCTGTCTATAGCTTGTTTCATGCACAAGTCCGGCGCAATCGTGATGCTATAGCGATAGAACATCAGAAGAATACCTGGAGCTACGGCACACTTGATGAAGCTGTGCGACGGCTGGCTAGTGTTTTTACCAATCTTGGCATAGCGAAACGCGACCGTGTAGCTATCATTTCTGAAAATCGACCCGAATACATCGTGGCTGAACTTGCTTGCGCGATGACGGGTGCGATAATCGCCTGCCAAAATTGGCGTCTCTCGTTAGATGAGCTTAAGCATTGCATAGCCCTCGTTAACCCAAAACTCCTAATAGTCTCCGAACGCTTTACCAGTAATCTGAACGAGCTAGATTTAAGTAACTTAGAGATCATTAATTTAGATGATGGATACACGGAACTATTGGGAAACGCCTCCGCGGCGATACTCCCCCAAAGTCTTGATCCGGAAGAAGGAATTGTAATTCTTTATACCAGTGGAACTACTGGCTTACCGAAGGGAGCCCTTATCAGTCACCGTGCTCAGATAGCCCGTATGTGTGCCCTTCGTTTAGATACTGTTATCCGTGAACAAGATGCCTTTATCGCGTGGACACCGATGTTCCACATGGCCTCAACTGACCAGCTTCTGAATGCTCTCATGTCAGGATCTACCGTCATCATTATTGATGGTCTCAAACCCGATGCAATTACAGATGCCGCTTCGCGTTATGATCTCGGTTGGCTCGTCATGTTACCAGGTTCCATTAAACCAATGATAAAACATTTAAAAAAGACCAAGCCCAAACTAAAATCTATTGCCTGCATTGGTGCGATGGCTGATTTGGTACCTCGCCAAGAAGTGGCAGACCTTACAGAGCTTATGGGAGCACCCTATTTAAATTCTTTCGGAGCGACTGAGACGGGTTTGCCTCCGGCATCTGCAGCCTTAATACCTCCAGGTATTACCGATTACTCTTTGTCAAAAAGGGTAAACTCACTTTGTGAAGTCCGACTTATAGACGCGGATGGTAAAGAAGTGAATGACGGAGAAACCGGCGAACTTACTATCCGTGGAGCAACAGTATTCTCTGGTTATTGGAATTCTGAAGAGACCAACGCAAGGGATTTTGATGGCGGTTGGTTCCGAATGGGAGATCTTTTTCGGCGAAACTCAGATGGAACCCTGGACTTCGTTGATCGGGCAAAATATATGATAAAATCAGGTGGAGAAAATATTTATCCTGCTGAAATTGAGCGAATTCTTTTGGCTGATGCACGAATATTAGACGCCGTCGTTATAAGAAAACAAGACACCCAATGGGGGGAAGTGCCGGTAGCTTTTATCTCCCGAAAAAATGAAGAGCTAACCGAGGACGAAGTAGAAATACTCTGCCGTACAAAATTAGCCAGCTATAAACGACCAAAGGAAGTTAGATTTATAGAATTAAATGAATTTCCACGGTCTACAACCGGTAAAATTCAACGGCATGAAATGGAAAATTGGCTTTAACCAGCATTGATAATTGAAGCATTTTCTATTTTAGGAATTGTTAGATTTAAATCTATCGGAAGGTTAGACCGCCATTTACAAGAATGGTCTGCCCGGTGATAAAAGTGCTGGCCTCTGATGCCAGAAACATAATCGTACCGACAAGATCTTCCGGCATTTCCTGACGTTGAATACATTGATTTGCTATAATATCGATCGCTAGAGCCTTTCTCTCTGAGCCTCGATCTACTTCGGTTTCTGTAAGTCCGGGCTGGATCGCATTTACTGTAATGCCGTCATTTCCAAGTTCACGAGCTAGCGCGCGGGTCAATCCCACTAATGCAGCCTTCGATGTCACATAGTGTAGGAAGCCTGGAACCCCATTTACCACCGTATCAGATGACATGTTGATAATTCGCCCCCACCCTGCTTTTCGCATAACCGGTACAACAGGATCGCACGACCAGAAATGCCCCCATGACATTTACCTTAAGGGCATCTTCAAATTCTTCAGGTGAAATTTCCTCAAATGGTCCCCTCTTGAGAGATCCCAGGAACGCCGCATTATTGATCAAGATATCGATACGCCCGAATTCAGAAACTATTCTCTCAGTCATTGAGCCAACTGAATTTTCATCGGAGATATCTGTTTGTACCGGAATAGCATGCCCCCCGATCCGATAATCTCTTCGGCAACACTCTCCGCACGACCTCTATCAATTTCGGCAATAATGGCTGTTGAACCCTCTTTCGCGAAACGCTTAGCAAAGGCGTGGCTTAAACCGCGCCCTGCACCAGTGACAATAGCGACGCGGCCTTGCATTACCCCCTCCTAATTTTGATTTATTAGATTGATCCAATAAAAATTTAATAGTGTTGATGGCTTACATATTTTAGGAAGGCTCCAAATTAGAATGCTCTAAAAATAACTAGAAAACAAAATACGTTAAATATTTGACTAAAAAATAGTCAATTCCTGATCCCAATTTAAATAGTCTTGTTTAAACATGTAATTCAAACGCTACAGTTTCCTGTATGTAGCAAACCCTCAAAAGTTATATGAAATACCAATACCTACTTCAGTTGTTGTATTAGCTGGTTCAAATGCCTGAAATAATAACACACCTGCAAAAGTACCCGTTGCCGTGTCAGAGTTGGCAATATCCCAATACCTGGCAAATGAATAAACACTGGTTTTATTGTCAATTTTATAGTCTAGGGTGAAATCTGTTCCCCACCCAAATCTCTGTTCATTTGTAACATCAGTAAAACCTGCAACATCCGATAGATATGAAGTCTGTGTCCCTAAAATTAGGTAATTATATTGACCTTTTATTCTTAATTTATCGCTGAGATCGAGAATACCCCCGACCGGCACGTAAAATAATTGGTTTTTTCGGTCATAACCGAGTGCTCCATTCGATGAAACAGATCCTCCGCTATCGTCATATAGCCATCGATAACCCATACCAATTATTGAGATAAAGTCATCAATTTTATAACCTAAAAAGGCTTCCCCTCTAAGTTTATAATAATCTTTATCGAGTGTGCCCGATCCACTGTAACTGACCCATCCTTTAGATAATTCAGTTGTATACAGCAAATTCCAATTGCTATCAGAGTTTTTAGGCAAATCCCAATTTTTCACCCCTAATGAGATGAAAGCGGGATCGGAGGTATCACTCATAAAGTTAGGCTCTTCATAATTATAATAACTGAAATCCAAGGTAATTTCTGCTGAGTATGCAAAAGATACATGAATAGTTAGGGAAAGAATTCCTAATAATATTGTGGTTATGATTTTTTCTGACAGCTTCATTGCAATTTATTTCCAATTAAAACTGCCAATATGCTATTTAGAAATGATTATAAAAAAATAAATTTTTTAGAATTTTTGAAGTTTTTGAAACAATATCTATTCCTTTTATTTGGCCTAACACAAATGACCTCAATTCAGAATACCCTGTGGTTACACTTTAAATTAACATATTATAAATGAGATTATTGAAAACTACGAAACAAGTTTTAGCGCCCCTCTACTCGACCCAGGAACCCCAAGCTGGGATATCAAGAAAATAGCCAATCCTGCTCTTATGACGAAAGGACTTAATTAATAGTGTCGCGCTACCCCCCGGAGACTTATGAAGATTTTGTTGCATTATTTCCGGATACTTCCGGGAACGATGTTAACGGACTTGGCGAACCTAAAATCAGACGGCCATCCCCTTTTTTTTGGCATCCTAAAGACAGACACGAATTTGGGGAATTACAAACTGAAGTCATTGGCATTCAACGTCGTTCACCGGCAATTGTTGAACACTATTCCCAGGATGCGCCGAGGGGTCCTAAAATTATTGAAAAATCAGAGATCCAAATAAAAAAATCTGCTGATGAGTGGACAAGCGTTCTTAAAGACTTTTCCTTATCTCATGAGGCTGACCTAATTGGAATTACACCTATGGATCCGCTTTACGTGTATGACGGATATGAACTTAATGCCCCTTGGGTGATTATCCTCGGCGTTGCCATGGACCATCAAGAACTCGATAAGGTACCACCGTCACTTGAAAAACCAGACTCCGCTGTCGAAGTAGCTCGTCAATATAACCGGGCAGCGCGTGTCTGCCGTGAAGTAGCAAATTATATTCGAACGCAGGGATATGACGCCGAACCCTGGGCCGGCCCATTCGCCTCTGCACTCAGTATGATGCCTGCAGCCATCAAGGCTGGAATTGGAACGTTGGGAAAGCACGGATCACTAATCAATGAAAAATTTGGTTCATCATTCCGCCTATCCGCCGTAACCACGAACATACCTCTCGTAGCAGATCAGCCATTAGACATTGGCGCCGAGGACTTTTGCATTAATTGTCAGGTATGCGTCAAAGCGTGCCCGCCTGGTGCCATATTTCCAGAAAAACAAAGAGTTCGTGGCGTAGACAAATGGTTTGTAGATTTTAATAAATGCATTCCGTATTTTGGCGAAGCCCTTGGCTGTGCAATTTGCATCGCGAAATGTCCATGGTCCACACCGGACCGAGCACCAAAGCTTATGCAAAAAATGTTGGACAGGAGGACAGTTGTTACCTGATCATCCTAAATCTATTTGATTGCGGTAGTTAAGGAACAATAGTGACAACCATTCACCTGAAAATAAATACAACGAGAACAACAAGAATAAATCCCCCCCCCCAATCGATCGGATTTGATAAAGTGCAAAAGAGGCTGTGTGGACACGGAAGATTGCGCGATGCCACCAATGCGGAAAGTCAAAATAAACTGGCAAACTGGACTGATCAACGTGGGCAAGGGTTGTTACGCCTATATTCAGACTGGTGGCCTCAACATTTCAAATGCCGGATTGGTGGTCGGGAGGGACTCCTGCCTTGTCATTGACACACTGTATGTCAAACCCATAGCCCAAGCGTTCCAGCGTGCAATTCGCAGGGTAACAAAGAAACCTATCGGCCAGATCATCTATACCCACCATCACGCAGATCATACTCTGGGCAGCAATTTCTTTCCAAAAAATCCCCGTCATTGCTCATCGCTTTATGCGGGAACGGATGGAAGAAACGGGACTCGATCTTGCCCACTACCGGCACGTAAATCCCGAATTTGCCGAGCACCTGAAGGAACTTACCCATCGTTACCCCACATATATCTACGAGGGCTCGATGACCCTTGATCTGGGCGGTATTGAGGCCGAACTTCATCAACCTTGGCCATGGTCATTCCAAGGGCGACACGATCGTTTATGTCCCCACTGAAAGGGTATTGTATTCGGGTGATTGTTGTTTCAACTTCATAACCCCCGCCACTTTTGACGCGGATATCGGCAACTGGATCCGCACCACCCAGCGCATTCTAAAAATCTTTAATTTTGAGACCGTCGTACCTGGTCACGGCCCCGTCGGAGACCGTCGTGCGGTCGAAGAGATGCTGGGCTATTTAAAGCTGGTACGTCGCGAGGCAAAAAAACGATTCAACCGGGGTATGTCTGCGCGTCGGGCGCCAAGGATATTCCTCTGGGTCTCTATCGGAACTGGATGAAACCCGATAGGGTCGAACAGGCTGTGATGAAACTCTTCAACGAATTCAAAGGTGCCAGGAACAAAGTAATTTCCCTCGACGCCGCCCGCGGAGGATGACATTGGCGGCTAGCACCTTTGGATTGATAAAACTTTTAGCAACACTCGAAAGTATGCTGGTCGCGGATTACGGGATGTACAATCCATTCCCATGGGTATGGACATATATCCAATGAGTAAGCTACTAAATTAATTTTGTATTCGAGGATAAAAAATTGTATTCAGTATATGTCTCCGGAAGGTTGTATTTAGTTTTCAGCGTAGGTGACGGCATCTTCTAAATTCATAAGGCCTGCAAAAGATTTGGCGTATTTTCTTATCATGGTCACATAGATATAAATAAAAAAAATGGGCTTATGTCGTCCAAAACCAAAGGAATTGAATGGATTCTTTAGATGTTTCAACTTAAGAATATCCACACAAGTTTTAGATCAGGCATCTCTTATTTTTGGGCATCTTAAAGGCAGATATGAATTTGGGGAATTGCAAACTGAAGTAATTGGCATTCAATGTCGTTGTCTATTATTGCACCAATAACAAGATTAAGAATTTGTACAAGTTATGAGAGATTAGGTTTACGTTTTTGAAATATAGGAAATTAAGTTGATCGAACTTTAACAATCGTTTCTCAATATTGAATCGACCACCGTCCATCCACTTATTCTGACAAAGCTAATGAAACTGAAGGTCTTTAACATATTTTTACAAAACAACAGACATGGGCTTAATCAATCTAGGCACTTATCGGTTGCTGCGGATCTAATTCTGTTAGCTTGGTTAGTCGGGGTGTTGGTAGCTTACCTTTACCAATTTCGTAAACTAATTGATCCAATTCTGAAGTTGTTGGGCATTTAATGGTTTCGTATTTTATTTTAGTGTTGGAATTCTTAGCTTGTCTAGGTTTTGGAGCCTACGCGTTACATTTTCTCTGCCTAACTAAACAGCTAAATCCTCTTGAAAGGATTACTTGGTCTTTTGCACTAGGGTTTGGGTTACTGGGATGGATACTATTTTTTGTTGGTGTACTTTGGTTAATTACAGATTTCATATTGCTGGTAACGTTGATTTTGGGTGCCTCCGGTACGATAATTTTGTTGCCTGCAAAATTAAAATTCCAGCTACATCTCGGAAATAAATTCTCATTCAACATCGTAGATGCTATCATAGTGTTATTGCTTGCGGTAGTCCTTACCGCAGACATCATTGAAGCAATATCGCCCCCAGCTGACGCGGATACTCTTGCCTACCATTTTGATATTCCCAAGAAATTTTATTTTTCTGGTGGAATAGAATTTATACCCCGGGCGATCGATGGCGCCATTCCATTGCTGGTACATATGACATACTTGCCCGCTTACGGATTGGGTGGTGAATTAGCGTTGACAATGTGGACTATGGTATCCGGATGGGGTGCAGCTGGGTTGATTTATAGCTTTTTGCGTCAATGGACCAATAATAAATGGGCGCTGGTAATAACCTTGGTATACATGACGACACCAGCCGTAGTATTTGGCGGTGGTAGTGGACATGTAGAGGTTCGACAGATTCTATTTTTATTATTAGCCTCTTGGTCTATCACAAAATTGATATTTGATAACGATTGGCGCTACGCGGTTGTTGCAGGACTTTCCTTGGGGTTTTTAATTGGGTCAAAGTATACAGGCTTGGTATTTGGTGCCGCTCTAGTCGCTACATTTTTAGGTTTCATGATTTTAAAACGAGAAACAAAGTGGTTTTCGATGTCATCAGTTCTTGTACTTTGCGTTATTGTCGCAGGCAGTCAATGGTATATATGGAATTGGTTACATACAGGGGATCCAATATTTCCATCTTTATACGAGGTTCTAAACCTAAGAGGATTTGATTTTTGGGATACTGAACATCATAAAATGTTGAAAAGTTATTTAGCTTCATCGGAACGAGCTGTACCCAGGAATGTGCTTTGGTTTTTTGATGTTCAG
>Ga0302133_10003043_pt1 | contig 10162 bp, 9 predicted proteins | sample CB9_331_MG_FD_203121 | JGI IMG/M metagenome (GOLD analysis project Ga0302133, IMG submission 203121) | Marine microbial communities from Western Arctic Ocean, Canada - CB9_33.1 | ecosystem: Environmental > Aquatic > Marine > Oceanic | place: Canada: Western Arctic Ocean | collected 2017-09-19 | reverse complement strand
AAAAAAATGGACTTTGGAAAAGCTCTTGATCAATTTAACAAAGCCATTGAACTGGATGCAGAATTACCACAGATCTATTACAATCGAGGGCTGGCTTATAGGAAATTGGGCAACTTGGAGCACGCAATAGAGGATTACGACAAAGCCATTGAACTGGATGCAGAATTCGCGGAGGCCTATTCCAATCGAGGGGGCGTTTATGAAAGAACAGGCAACTATCAGCGCGCATTAGAGGATTACGACAAAGCCATTGAACTGGCACCCCAATCTGCAGAGGCTTATTACAATCGGGGGGTTGTTTATCAAAAATCAGGCAACCAGCAGCAGGCGATCAAGGATTACGATAACGTTATTGAACTGAAGCCCCGATTTAAGCCCGCTTACTACAATCGAGGGCTGGCTTATGACCAATCAGGCAACCAGCAGCAGGCGATAGGGAATTATATTAAAGTCATTGGACTGGACCCCAAATTTGCACTGGCTTATGTGCGTTTGGCGAAAGGCTATGAGAAACAGGAACAATATGAAGCAGCGATAGAAGCCTGGAAGAAGGTGTCGGAGATCCGTCCCCAGCAGCATGAAGCTCGAAAAAACCTCACCCGACTCAGGGGGCTGACTCATCAGTAGGTGAGAAAGCCTATGAAAAGAATGAGAAGTATGCGGAAGCGATAGAAGCGTGGAAGAAAGTGCTGGAGATTGATCCCCAGCACCATGCCGCCAAGGCACGCCTCACTCGGCTTAGCGCTCTGGGGATTCATGAATAGTCAGTCCACAAGTCGATCCGTTTCGGTGTGCCCGGCACACATCGCACTGGCAAAGGGGAAAGGCAACTAAGGAAAGGCCACAAAAATTGGCAGGCAATTAACGGTTGATTTATCGCACTATCGGTCATACTTTTATGAATCAACTTTCAACTGATTCAACTTGTTAGAATAGAGCTCCAACCGCGTTTTTGGGAAAAGAAAACAGCCCTGTGTTTCTGCAACTAGCCAATTGGAGGAAAATCATGACCGGTCAACGCATCATCATCATAATAATCGCTGCCATGTTCACGGCAATCGGGTCGCAGGCCGAGGACCTTGCTTTACTAAACGGGTACGGCAGTACGAAGTGGGGACAATCAAAAGAGGAAGTCACGGCCGCGGTGCCGAATCTGGCAGAAGAAGACAGTCCAAAGTATGTTGAGATCCTCCGGCAGCCCGGCGAAGACGGGGGCGTCATCCAGTATACGAACTACGTATTCATAGATGATACGCTGTTTAGAGTGTCCACCTTCTACAGGATGCCGGAGGCGCCTGAGGATGGGCCGGACGAAGCTGGCCTGACCTTTATCAGGGAGAAGTTGGCCTCAAAATATGACACTGTAAAAAGTGCGCTCAAGACGGCCGGCATCTTTGTAGGCGCCGCTAACGTCGAATCGGGCATCGTCCGTGTCACGTACTCCAACACCAAAATCGAAAATGAAGTCATGAGGCAGAGAAAGGCCGCAGCCGAGGAAGATTCAGCCCGGGAAAAGGCCGAATCCGAGGCAGGGGAGAAAAAGGCGTTCCGTGAATCTTCCCGCTACAAAGCCATGGAAGCGATCGACATTAAGGATGGGCTGTAGGGCTTGAACGGACCATGGACTTGCAATCGTGCTTGTTTCAATAATCGGCCAGTCCGCCTCTGCTATCACAGCATCACCGATGACCAATGTCGCGCTCGCTACTGGCCAGTAGCTCTCTAGATCACAGGCTCCGCTAAAACAGTTCAGAGTCAACCATCATCGGCTGGGACGCTTTAACCGTATCCCAGCATGCACCGTTGTCGAGACAGATATCCGGGTCTTTGAGACCCCCTGCACGGCGGTGAGGGGGCCCCGTTATCTGGCGTGACTGCTTAGATTAAATACGACTCGAGATCGCGCTCGACCTCTTTCAGCAACAAGCTGACAAAGTCCTGCACCGGGAACACCCGGGACTCGGCATCACCCACGTCTCCCCTTTGCAAGCAGCCCGCCCGCTCCCAATACGCTCCAAGCGCCACTCGATCGATCGAAGGGTACGCCGCCGGATCGCACTCGAGGTGCCTGTTCCAGTGAATGACTTCGACGAAGTGGATGTAAGTGGATGACTCATAGTCCACCCCCAACATGAGAACCTTGGCCCCGGCCTGCCAGGCCCGATACATCGGCGAGTGCAACCCGTAGGTGTGCCCCCATGGCTCAAGATCCCACGGTGACGCGTAGCCCTCACGGCTGAGATGATCCGCCACCAACGCCGCAGCTTCTTTTCCCCGGGCCGCTACCGAGTGGGAGTAGTGGTCGGACCGACTTGTGCCGGGCATCCGGCGGAAAAATTCGGTTAGCCATCCAACATTGGTCGATCTCGTCGAGATATTCCAGGTCGGCGCACGCCGCTCCGGTTCCACCATGTTGAACGAGGGCATCAGGAGAAGACCGTACGGTCCGAGCACTTCCTCTAAGGCACCAATCACGGTTTCGGCGCCGCCTTCGACCGATCCAAGACTCTTGAAGGATGAGTGCACGAAGAGCATGTCGCCCGAACCGACACCCAGGTTGCCCAGGTCCTGCACCAGCTTTTGACGTGTGTGAGGTGATGGCATCTTCTCTCCCAAGCAACTGGCCTCTTAAAAACTCGTCGAGGCGGGGCCGCACAGCCTGCGGTCTCCCAAACCACACAATGGCGGCCCGTCGCAGAAGAATCAAGACAGCGGCCGGAATTCCAAAGGAAGGCACTGTTTAGCCGATGACAATTCTCCCTCAGAACGGCTTGATCTATTCTTTCGTATTATGTACACTACAAACGTTATGTTCTTAATTTAATCGGAACATGCGAAGCCAATCCGGAAAAGTCATTGTTGCATTGTCCAGATTTGTCCGGGAAAGCTATACGGTCGAATACGTTAAATGACTACAGCCTGTTATTTTTCAGAAAGGCGCGAACAGACAAAGCATCACGAACGGCTTGGTGTCAGTTGCCGGAATACCATTGTTTTACGCATCTTAAATCCAAAGCACCTTCGCAAGTGACAGGTTTCTCCAACAATCGAAGACTGTTCGCCAAGCCAATCCGATCAGCATTCACCCTCATCGAACTGCTGGTCGTGATTACGATTATCGCAATCCTTGCGGCCATGCTGTTACCGGCGCTCAATCGGGCCAAGGGCACTGCCTGGGGGATTATCTGCTTGAGCCACTTCAAGCAAGTCCATATTTCAATGCATTCTTATGCAGACGACGACGCTCTTGGCTCGATTCATGTACACCGTGGCTTACCTGACGGCCATGAATTATTTTGGGCTGAAAACCTTGATGTGCAAGGCTATGTCACCGACCCCAACATGCTTGTGTGCCCGACAGAGATCAATAGAGTCTACCTCCACACCTCACGCAGCTACGGTATTTATCCAAAAGCCGCAGACCCGGCTTTTGGGTATGAGCTTTTCCTTTTCAATAAATTACCAAACCCTGACCAGGTACTCATTATAACTGATTCGACGGTGTCGGAAGCACAATATGCCGGGCTAATGTTTGCAGGTTATCAGATTCATAAAGTCCACGATATTCCGGATGGTTCTTGGGGAACTCATTTCCGGCATAACGACCGAGCGAATGCCCTGTATGCCGATGGGCATGCAACAGCAAACAGGCCGAGTGACGTGAAGAAACTCGAGCAGCCTATCAGCGGCGGTTATAACGGGGATCGGGAATACTTTAGCTTCTGATTACGCACCGCAAAAAACCTTGCGGAAAGGCCTGAACATTGCAGAGAATGACCGACAGGCAGCCCGTCTCGTTGGGAGAGCAGACCTCATCGACGCCGATCAAAGCGAGCTGGGCAATGCCCCCGATGCATTCGCTGACTTCCGCCGTGTTGCCGATCTCGCCATCAAAGATCTTGCAGACAGCATCGAATGTGACCTGTTGGATGACGTCGCACTCGACACACACCCACGCCTCGTTGATCGCGCCGCCACAGAACAAACTAATCGCCTCACCCTTGAACCAGCACGCCCCGGTGAATGCGTTGTGTCGGCGGTCGTTCGTAATCCGGCGAATGCTCAGAACTTTCATATGTGTGGCTCCGGGGGTAAATGCCGACCCCGATCGCGTGTCCGGGAATGATGTGCGATCGGACCGCAGATGAATCGCAGTAGCCTGACCATCTCCCGATAAAACAGGCGAGCCTGTCAAGCACAGAGCCGGGTTGGAATTCCCTGAAAACAGCGATTAAATTGGATCGATTCGTCGTTATTAAAACGGCACGCCGATTACGTCATTAACGGATCGAAACGGGACAGTATTTCGAAAACCAAACGCAGGAGAATCACATGACCCGTCACCGCACCAGGATTACATTGATCACCGTTTTCGTCACCACAATTGGCTTGCAGGCAGCAGACCTATCTTTGTTAGATGGTTACGGCAACACGAAGTGGGGCCAGTCAGCGGAGGAAGTGCAGTCCGCGATAACGGACCTGGAGGAGATCAAGGGAAAACCTCTGATCCTCCGACAGGCGGGCAAGGACGGCGAGATCATACAGAGGACCGACTACGCGTTCACCGAGGACCAGCTGCTTCACGTGTCCGTCTACTTCAAAATGCCGGATGCACCGACAAGGGGAAAGGACAAGGACGGTCTGAGATACATCAAAGAGCAGCTGGATGCGAAATACAAAGCTTTTCGCAAAGAGTTCAACAACGCGGGTGTCCGGGTGTCAGCCGGCGCAACCACAACTGGCCAAGTCGTGGTCTCATACCACAACACCAAAATTGAAAATGAAATCGTAAAACGGCGACGGGCCGAAGCCAAGGAAGCCAAGGAAAAAGAGTATCAGGAAGGCGAACGGCACAAGAAGATGACTGAGACTGGTGTTGGCGACCTGCTGTAGAGGGGATAGTCGACCGGCTTGTAAATGTTTGTTCAATAACCGGCTATCCTTGGGATGGCGCTGAACCGTACGCGAATGCCGATCCCGCCATGGCGCAGGCGAGTCTGTCCCACGCTACGCCGACGCACCGCCTTTCCGGTTCAATCCAATCGAATTTGAAATCGATGGACTTGCATCTTGGGAGAGCATGTTTCAGCCCGTGTGTCAGTGCCATTTCCCGGCTGCCTGATAGCCCGTGTCCGTCGCGCTGCTTCCGCCACGCCCCCACCATACAAGACGATTCAAGAGTACAGTTTCTCCGGCGGTGAACTTAACGCGCTTCGGGCGGACTCCGAAGACAGTCCGAAGCCTGTACTCCAAACCTGGATAGCCCGTTTGTTGTCCATGGCAGGAAGAATTGAACCACGAAGTTCACAGAGACACGGAGCCGGAAAGAACACAGGTATCGGTTGATTTGATAACGGCGGCGATAGCCGGTGGCTTCAAATCAGATGCACGATGCTTGTCCCGCCATAGCAACGGGCGACGGCGGATGAACTTCTGCCTCCGTGGCTCCGTGCTCTCCGTGGTACAAACGTCCGGCGCAACATGGTTTCGGACAACAACACGCATTCACGATGACGCGTCCGGTGCTTCGCTTCGGCCGCGTACGTGATGGCCAACGGTGTACAGGCTTCAACCTGAAAATAAAAAGAGCCGATGTCGGACGTCTCCATCCGACACCGGCTCCAAATACAAGGCCCCATCGCATCCGCAGGCGATCAGGGGTTACAGCTTCTCGTCGATCAGATCCTGGACATTACTGATGATGAAGCTGAGACAATCCGCTTCGTCGCCGAATGTGCCGTCACAGACTTCAGTTCCAAACAGCTTGAATGACGCCAGTACTGCCACGCATTCGCTGAGCTGGGCAGTGTTCGTCAAGTCGCCCTCGAAGATCTTGCAGGCCGCGTCGAACACAACGGTCTGAGCACCGGCGCAATCAACACAGTCGCTGCTGCCCGCCGGACCAGTATCACCAGCCGGACCAGTATCACCCGCCGGACCAGTATCACCAGCCGGACCACTATCACCCGTCGGACCAGCCGGACCAGCCGGACCAGCCTCACCAGCCGGCCCCTGCGGACCAGTATCACCCGCCGGACCCGCCGTACCGCCGCCACTGGGTTCCTCCCAGGAGCCTACGCCGTTCTCGTCTGAGGTCAGGACCTTACCCACCCCGGGGCTACCGCCTGCGATCCTTACCTGACCATCAACATCCAGCTTCGCCTGTGCATAGGCACCCGTCGAATTGATCGCAACGTTGCCATCAGCCATAATCCGCATCCGTGTAGTCGGGTCCGCTTCGGTTGAGTTGGCAGTAGCAAATAACAGGGCTGCACCACCAGAAGAATTCTGGGCCACGCCTGTGATTTTCACGCGCGGGTTATTCAAGCTGAAATAGCCCTGGTTGGCGATCTGTGATGCAAATTCAAGAGTTCCAAGAGGCTCATCGATAGGCCCGCCAAAGGCGCCGCCGGCTGACTCGCTTGTATTTTCAAGTCGAATGGTCGTATTCGGGCCGCCAGAACGCAGATGAAGGAGTCGCTCAGGCGTGTCGATGCCGATGCCGACGTTGCCGATGGGACGGAACACATCGTCGCCATTGACCGACCACACACTGCCGCCGCCGCTACCGCCGTCCTGCCAGGACGCCACGCCATTGGCATCGGAGGTTAAGACGAAACCCTCGCCCTGTGTGCCGTCATCGATCTTTACCGAACCGGCAACATGAAGCTTTGCCTCGGGATTCTCGGTTCCTATACCGACGTTCTGGACATGCGAGATGGTCATGGCTGTCTGGTTCGAATCCTCACCGATATAGGAGGTCCGGAAAAACAATCCCGTCTCGCCCTGGCTCCCGGCGCCGAATGCCTCGGCCTCGATACTGGCTCGAATGCCTCCGGCACTTGGGTTCTCGTCGGTACCGGTCCATATGATCGATCCATAAGAATTGACGAAGGCATTGCCATTGACCGAGGTATCGCGATATTGGAACTCAAGCAGACTCTCTCCCTGGTCATCATTACCGGTGCCGGCAGGCGGATCGAGATTACCATTAACTGCCGTTGTTTTGAGCACCAGGCGCGTTTGCTCATTGCCAGCGTCAATTTGCGACTGACCCCCGACCTGAAGCTTGAATGCGTCGTCAGTCCTATCCCCAATCCCGATGCCGACGGTACCTTCATCGGAAATCACCATGCGAGTTTGGTTGGCGTTGGTCTCGATGCCCGATGTTCGAAAGAACAATCCCACTTCACCCCGCGTGCCGGCCCCCCATGCCCGGGCCTCGAGGCTCGCACGCACGCCGCCCGCACCCGGGTTCTCGTCATCGCCCGACCATTCGATCTGGCCATACGAGTTTACGTACGCGCCGTTATTTATGGTGAAATCCCTATAATGGAACCGAAGCACGGACTCTCTGCCCACCGGATCGCCATTGGGGCCGTCTCCCATTGTGTGAAGCATGAGCTGCGTGTCCTCGCGAACGTAGTTGGCGCCGATAGTCACGTGGCTGTCCGCAGGCGTCCAGGAAAGATCTCCCGTAGTTGTCCATTGCGCGCTTGCCGGCGCCGCCAGCAAGGCCGCGACCGCTCCCAAGATTACCGTCATTACGAATTGCAGATGTTTCATTGTCACTTCTCCGTTCTTGTTGGCCTGAGTTTTCGATCCATGATCTCCACTATGGATATCGGCTATTTCAACCGCCACCAACGACCATCGAGTTTTGTCGCAGGCATATATCCACAGTCTTTTATATACTCGCGATTATATGAAACTTTGCCGGCCATTGCAAGAACTTTCTGAAAAAGCTTCCCCAACCGCAGTCTCGGAAACGCCAGAATCCCAGTCGCAAGACACAGTTGCACAGCGCTCATCGCAGCGTCATATTTTTTCTTGGAGCGACTGGCCACAATAGCGATTTTTCGGCAGTCACGGTGCCAAGCATCAAACGCGTCGGTACCGGAAAGGTCGACCATTCCGCGCCACTGGGATTGAGAAAGTGCCGGAGCAACATTTCCTCAATGTGAAGCCTTGACTCTCCTCTCGGGAATCGGTAGAATAGCGTAGTGGTCGCGATCTAACGGTGATCCGCTCAGGTACCCTGACACAACTACGAGCACGCTGCCCCCCCGAGTGTGTGGAATGACAATGACACCGAAGGCGTTGACAACATCTAATAAGTCGTCGCGAAATGAACACATTGCGTTGCAGTTCAGGAACAATAACCCGAAACGAGACGAAAGGCCGTCTACTGAATGTTCCCGGTACACCGATCGCTTCACGCTCATCAGACTGCCTGCAGAGAGCAAGAATAGACGCACCCCGTTCGCCCTTACCGAACTGTTGGCGTGCCGAGGCAAAGCACTTCGGGCGAAACGCTCAAGCAACTTCACGTTGATTGAACTTCTCGTCGTCATTGCGATTATCGCTATCCTGGCGGCGCTGTTACTGCCCGCATTGAACCTGGCCAAGGAGAAGGCCTACGCGGTTGTCTGCATTGGCAATTTGAAGCAAAACAATATTGCCTTCCAGATGTATGCGACGGATGACAGTGAGTCGATTGTTCACTTGATGCGGTGGGGGCCCGGGCCAAACCACGAATTTTGGCAGCAACGCCTTTATAACTCAGGGTCTATCAGTGCACAGGACACCTTTACCTGTCCAAGCATGCGCAACGAAAAATATGACCCGAGTGATATATACACCGCATACGGGGCCATTATTGACCCCACTTCCCCACCCGGGTTATCAATCAATATGGTCCAATCGTCCGGGCCGTCAGATACCAGGTTTTTCAGGCTGAATCGACTGACCGCCCCGGATACGGTCGCCTTGATCGTTGATTCGAGCGATGGAGATGCCATTGTAGACGCTCACATTAACCCGATGGGTACCTATCAGGTTACCAGAATATGGAAGACTGACCCTAATCCCGGCGATCGTGTTCATTTAAGACATGCAAGGCGAGCGAACGTCGCCTATGCCGATGGACACGTGGAGGCATCTGACCCCGAGCGACTGAAGGAAAGCGAATTCCAGGGCGGGTGGATCGGAGTCGGCGGACCCGAAACCCATGCCTGGATGCCGTTTTGAGTTTTTGCGTAGTTGCCGCGAAAAAACTAAGCAAGCGCTTTCAACCCCCACCACCCAAGCTTGCGGTTTTATTCAACACAGCAAAATAACAGGAGACTGCTGATATGAAGACAGTGTTCACGCTCATTGCAATCATGGTCCTCTACGGGTTGTCGACACAGGCAGCAACGCTGCCGCCCGTAAAGCGTGTCGAGACGCGCGCCGAGGGTCTCTACGTGAACGGCAAACCGTTTTTTCCAGTGGGCATCGGCTGGGCCGGACATTGGCATCAATCTTTGCCGGAGGCGAGCGCGATGGGCTTCAATCTGGTCGCAACCCACGGTCTGAGAACAAACGTGGCGTCGTTTCGCATGGACATCGATGACGCCTGGGCCAACGGCATGTACGCGGCGTGCTCAGTCACCAACGGTGTTTGGCAAGACCTCGAGCGGCTCGAGCAGATTGTCCTGGACTGTCGCGACCACCCCGGACTGCTGGTGTGGGAGCTGGAGGACGAGCCCAACCACGCGAACAACCCCTATCGGTTCCCGCCCGAGAAGTTCGAGCCGGTCTACGAGCTGATCAAGCGACTCGACCCCGTCCACCCCGTGTATATCAACCTCGCCGTCGGCCGTCTCAAGGACCACCAGGACTACGCACATGTCGCGGACATCCATAGCGACAATTACTATCCGATACCCGTGGCATCCGTCACCGGCGTTGCGCGATACGCCGACAGTACTATCAACGGCTCAGGCAAGCTGGGTTGGCAGTGGATTCAGATGTGCCCGCTGCAGGAGAAGCCGCATAACCGTGCTCCCACGATCATCGAGGCACGCTGCATGACATATCTGGCAGTGTCGCGCGGCATCAGCGGTATCAATTATTTCGCGTTTCACTACATGGGCAAAGACTGGACCTGGTGGGTGACAGATAATCCCGCAACATGCGCGCAGTGGGCGGACCTGACAGCGGAATTGAAACGGCTGACACCGTATTTGGTGTCGCCAAAGGCGCCCGGGGAGATCAAGACGGAAATGACCGAAGGACCCGAGGGCGGGCTCTACACGTCACTCCGACAAACCGAGACGGGTTATTTTCTTATCGCGGTCAATGGGGCCACAACGCCGATGAAAGCACGCTTCACCATCCC
>Ga0302133_10003038_pt1 | contig 10169 bp, 8 predicted proteins | sample CB9_331_MG_FD_203121 | JGI IMG/M metagenome (GOLD analysis project Ga0302133, IMG submission 203121) | Marine microbial communities from Western Arctic Ocean, Canada - CB9_33.1 | ecosystem: Environmental > Aquatic > Marine > Oceanic | place: Canada: Western Arctic Ocean | collected 2017-09-19 | reverse complement strand
CGGACTGCTTGTTTACCGTGCAGAACCCGGCACGCTTGAAAGCTTGGCAAGCACAATACAGCAGATCGGCAAGGTGGTCGGAAACGCTCACGAAGGAGTGGCACGAAGTCAGGAGCTATTGATCAAAGCCAATGGCATTAAGCAGGAATTCAGCCATAGACAAAACCTGACCGTTTTTTATCAGGTCTGGCATGATCCGATCATTACCCTTAACGGCAACCACATTGTCAGCCAGATGTTGCGCAGTTGCGGCGCAACAAATCTATTTTCGGACCTTCCGGATATAGCCCCGGTGGTATCTCTAGAGTCAGTCATCAAACGAAATCCGGAGGTCATCGTTGTTGGCGGCACACCAGACGGTGCGCCTAAGTGGCTGAAAAACTGGGAGGCCTGGGGTCACATCACCGCGGTCGCCCGCGGACATCTTTTCTCTGTAAATGCTGATCTGCTACACAGACACTCTCCACGAATCATCCTTGGCCTGAGAGAACTTTGTGAGACTCTGGATCAGGCGCGAGAGTGACACTAACTGGAGAAGCTCACTTCTCTGCCTGATACTGTAGGCGAAGAAACCAAACGCGTCCTGGCTCATTGTAGTTTTTTGCAGTGGCGTACACTTTGCCCAGAAGATTATTTACCTCTGTTCTGATGGTCCAGGACCTGTTCAACTCGTACCCAAAATAGCCGTGAATCAATGCGTAGCTGTCGAGCCGTGAACTATTGGCCTTATCGTCGTAACGACTCCCGTGATACTGCAGGTTCAGTCCATAACGTGACGTTTGATGTTGGCGATCTAGATTCAATTGGATCACTTCCTTCGCACGGCGGGGCAACTGGTTGTTTGTGCTTCTATCAATGGGATCAGACAACGTCAGACTTGTCTCCATCTCCCAGTTCTTCAGCAATCCGGCCCTGACAAGTCCATCCCATTCAAACTCGAAACCGTTTATCCTGACTTTATCGACATTGACTGACGCCCAGGTCACGGGATCATAGCCAATTAAGTCTTCAATGCTTGTTTGGAAACCTCTTATCGACCAGTGACCACGGTAACTATCCCCGCTCAACCCGATCTCAAAAGAAGATGATGTTTCGACATCCAGTGTCGGAGTGCCGAACTCGGGATAGTAAAGATCATTAAAACTCGGTGATTTAAACGCGGTTCCATAACCCATATTGAGACGATACCCGCTTGTTAGATCCAGTGCGTAATCAACACTTCCTGTCGTATGCGTGCCAAACTGTTCGTTATTATCAATTCTTGCGCCAGCCACAAAATTTTGCGCACCATGGCTACCTTGCCACTGTAAAAACATACCCAGGTTTGACCGTTCATCGATATCATAGATTACAGAACTGTCAACAGAATCCTTAGAGTAGTCTGAACCGACAGTGAGTAAATGCTGCCCGCTAACAGGCCAGTCTAATTGACCATTTAGCTGAAACCGAGTGGTATCAAACTTTCCGTCTGACACTCCGTCTGCAAACGTCTCCGAATCATCCAAGCTTCTCCCGAACTGTAATTTACCCTGCCAGCCTTCCTCATCGGCATGGTCCAGCCGAAAATTCAGAACCTGCTGGGTATAGTCGGAGTCATGGACAACTGACTCTCCGGCCCACGCATTGTCAAACGCTGTATTGCCACCGGCGTGCAACAACGACATATTCAGATCGTTTTCAGCATCCAGGTATCGTGTCCAGCGAACTGTCAGGGACGTATTGTCATAGCCGTCCTTATCTGGCTGAGCCCCCGTCTGACTGTCTATACCATCGGTATTTGAGTAACCCACATTTAAACTGTAGCTGGAGTCGTCACTGAATCCAGCAGACCCCGCGCCCGCCGTGAACGTGTTGTAACTTCCGTAACCCACTTCAGCGTGCGAACTTGTCTTTCCAGAACCGCCCTTGGTGAAAATCTGGATTACCCCGCCGACAGCTTCGGAACCATACAGATTGGACCGTGGCCCCCGGACAATCTCAATACGATCGATCTGATCTAGCGGCAGAAATTGAAACGCTGTTGTACCGACCGTTGCCGAATAGAGTTTGACGCCATCTATCAACGTCAGAACATGTCCGGAATTGGTTCCGCGCATGAATATGCTGGTGTTCTTCCCATAACCGCCATTGCGCGTAAATTCTATACCCGGCACTAAGGATAAAAGCTCTCCCAAATCTCGTGCTTGGCTATTCTGGATATCTTCACTGCTGATGACAGTAACCGGAGCCAGTATCTGATCTGCTGTTTGCGCAGTTCGCGTCGCTGTAACCACAACGGGCTCAAACGCAAGAACACCTCTCACCACAAACAAGGATAGGGCAGCAACTACGAATTTCAGCAAGTAAAAACGGATCACTGTTTAGCTCCGGCACACCACCCGTGTACTGTTAAGCAGGGGGTAGCCGACCGGTTTCAGTTGATGGCCCGCAACCGCCCCACGCGGTTAATTCAAAGGGTCCTCTACAGGCCGGTCTCCGGACTCGTGAGCGAGCGTCCTTTAGACGCTTCGAGCAACGCCTTCCCATGGTTAAAACCACAGTGGCTATGTGTTGCTCGACGTAACTCACCTACCGTTGCGGGGGCAGTGCCGGATTTGCTTCAGATGATGCTTACCGGCTTCCCATTTATCTGCGCAGCAATCCGCTGGCACAGAACCTTCAAGGAGTAGCCAACGATAAATAGAATTAACGATTAAGTCAATCCACCTCTACCCCGGGTAGAACCATGTGCCGTCAGCAGTACTGACCATGCGCATGGTGTGGTTATAGACCCGTGAGAGGATGGCTTCAGTTGCCAGAGTTTCTACTGGACCTGACTCGGCCAGTCCTTCCCCGAACAACAGCAACAAATGATCACTGAAGCGCAGTGCAAGATTGATATCGTGCATCACGAGAATTACTATCCCGTTGCGACTGCGCCAGTCGGCGATCAAATTCCCAAGCATAACGACTTGATAATGCATATCAAGGTGATTGCTGGGTTCATCCAACAAGAGAACAAGTGGCTCCTGCGTGACCAGAGCAGCCAGATCCGCTCGGCGACGCTCGCCCCCAGAAAGCGATGTCATACTCCGATCACTCATTTGATCAAGGTCGACCAGTTCAAGTGCCTCCCGGGCCTTCTGAATGTCCTCGGCAGACTCTCCCTGAAGGGGATTCAACCAAGGATGACGCCCTGTCAGCACCGTATCAAGCACCGATGCAGGGAATAGGGTCTCATTTTCCTGAAACAGTATGCCTAATCGTTGTGCCCGCGATCGACGACTAAGACTCATGACTTCCTGGTCATTCAAAATGATCTGACCACTGACTGGAGTTCTCAAACCCGCCAGGGTCTTAAGTAGAGTGGACTTGCCTACGCCGTTGCGTCCAAGAACAGACCAGACTTCACCTGGATTGATCCCAAGCGATAGATCCTGACAGACACAGGTGTTACTGATCTCGACCGACAGATTTTCTAGAGCCAGAAGAGTCATGTCCGAGCACCTGCCCTATCGCGCTGCAGTAAATAGAGGAATACCGGGACTCCGATGAATGCCGTAATTACGCCAACAGGTAGCTGATTTGGTGCCATAATCGTTCGGGCTGCTGTTTCAGCCAGCACCAGAAGCACCCCACCGAGCAATACTGAACCGGGCAGAACAAGTCGGTGATCTGAGCCCCCCCAGAGCCGCACCATGTGCGGCACAACAAGACCAACAAACCCAATCGCTCCAGCAAGTGTAACTGCCGATGCTGTCAGTAGCCCCGCCATAAAAAACAATCCGACCCTCAAAAGAGTTGTATTGACTCCAAGAGATTCGGCACGTAACTCACCCAGCGACATGAGATTCAAACTGCGAGCAATGCCAAATGCAATCAAAAGTGAGGTCATCAAAATTCCCAGTCGGATCCAACCCGGAAAGGATTCACGGATATCGCCCATCAGCCAAAACAGCATCCCGCGAACGTGAGCATCCGGGCTGACTGCAAGAATAAAACTGACGACCGCGCCCCAACCAGCTGCCAGGACAACACCGGTCAGAAGGAGTCGGGTAGTCGACCAATCTCCCCTCCCCCGTGAAAGCACAAATACCAAAAACATTGACGCCAGTGCACCAACTGCAGCAGCACCTGAAATCCCGACCGTATGCCAGCCGAGTAAAATTGCGAGTAGCGCAGCAACCGCTGCTCCACCAGAAACACCCAACACGTACGGATCTGCCAGTGGATTTCGCAGCAGTATCTGCATCAGTACACCTGCCAGCCCCAGCATTCCGCCAACAACGAATGCGGTAGCGGCACGTGGTAAGCGCAATTGAATCACGACTGCGTAGTCGACCGACGATCCTCGTCCCCTAAGACCCTCCATTACGCCGGTCCAATCGACGGCTACACTCCCGACTGACAATGCAACTGCAAATGCACCGATCGCCAGCAGTAAAAGTGCCAACAAAATTCTTGGATTAGTCGAGGATGTTCGCTTAGCGCTCGAGGAAGGCATTGATTGCAGTAAAATACGTAACACAGGGCGGACTTAGTATAGCTACTCTAAAAATACACACCGGTGAACTTATTTTAGTCAGAACTCGACTTGAATTTGACCGAGCCATGAGAGAACATCCCAGCTGCAAGCTGGTCCTAACAGCGGTAAAAGGGAACAAGGCCCACGCTAAAGCGTGTCAACCTTGGCTGTACCCGCAACTGTAGGCGGCAAGCGGCAGACCGTTTTCGCCACTGGCCATTGACCGGGAAGGTGAATCTGCTGCTGTGATCCGCAGGCAGAAGACCTGCCAGCAGGCGTCGCTCACTCTTAAGGCCGGGAAAAACTTGAGGTGCGGTAATCCGGGACGGCGACGCCGAACAAACCGGAGCAAGACGTATTGATAAGCATGACAATCCGCATCACAGGAATGCGCCGACAGATCCAGACCTCTGGCACCGACCGATGAACCTATCTCCAATTACCACAGCCACTGTTTTCTCGTGTGCTGTTCATATCGGTGCTCTGGCCGTATTTGCCCACACAAACCGTCCTCCGGAATTAACTAAAGAAATCGTCTTTTCCTCAACCCTGCAGGCAACGTTGATCCAGGAAACACAGGATGCTGGCGAGACCATCGAGCCATCAGTAGCAGCAATTGAGACTGTTGAAACAAAGCCGATGGACAAGCATGTTGACGAATTGATCACCACGACCACTCAGGAAAGAGATCAACTCAAAATTGCCACTAAAGCCCTGCAGACATCGCTGGCACGTGCAGCACGAGACAACCAGTCACTGGCAACAAGCCGCGTTGAGCTTCGAACTCAAAACCGGCTTCTTAAACAACAGTTAACCCAACTGACCGCTATCAATCAAGAACTGGATCAGGTAATTTCTAAACAACCTACTCGAACAGAAATACCTCGGCCTGAGTCACAGACAGCATCGACTTTACCGACACAACAGGCTTCTAGAAACCTACTGGATACGGGAAACGCCGCAGTTGACTACAAACCCAGACCCGTTGCTGGCAACCCTAAACCACACTATCCACTTCTGGCCCGCAACCAGGGGATCGAAGGGCGCGTTGTAGTCAATGTCCTAATCTCTGTCCAGGGTACAGTCAAAACCATCGGTGTAGGGCAGAGCAGCGGATCTCGCCTGCTAGATAGAGCAGCCGTACAAGCAGTAAAGAAATGGCGCTTTCACCCAGTCTTACACAATGGGAAAGCCATACCATCTTCCGAATCTGTACCGATAGTTTTCAAACTAACAAACTCTTAAAACCGGCAAGTCAAATGGCATGTTCCTGGCGCAGAGCCTGAATATGATCGTCACTGTAGTGTAAAAGATCACGTAACACCTGCTCAGTATGCTCACCCAGCAGTGGCGGTGGATGTTCGTAGACCGGAGGAGTGTCTGAGAGTTTAAGCGGGCTTCCAACAATCTCAAATCGATCTGACAGTGGATGTGCCATTGCCATACGCATTTTTCGATGCCTCACCTGCGGCATCGCCAGTACCTGGTCGATGGTGTTGATTGGTCCCCACGGAATCTGGTAACGATCAAAGTCCACCGCCCATTCTTCCGAACTCCGTTGTTTTACGATGCGCTCAAGTTCGGGCAACAGTGCCGTCCGGTGTTGCACACGGCCCGTGTTAGTGGAGAATCGAGCGTCCCTGGCTAACTCGGGCACACCCGCCAACTCGCAGAAGCGTTCAAACTGTGTATCGTTCCCGATCGCAATAATAATGTGCCCATCTGACGACTCGAAAACCTGGTAAGGCACCACATTGACGTGTGCGTTACCCGCTCTTATCGGGACCTCGTCCGAAATCATGCAGTTCATCGCCTGATTGGCCAGCATGGCGACTTGGCAGTCGAGCAACGCCATATCAATATACTGACCTTTATGCGTAACCTCCCGACTGAGCAGCGCAGCCTGAATAGCTGAAACTGAATACAGGCCAGTGACCAGATCCGCAATCGCGACACCCACCTTCTGCGGCCCGGCACCGGCTACGCCATCGCGCTCACCGGTGATACTCATGAGACCCCCGGTACCCTGAATCATAAAATCATAACCGGGCCGTGCTGAATCGGGGCCATCCTGACCAAAACCTGTGATAGAGCAGTAGATTAGTCGCTCATTGACCCGACTGAGTGATTCGTAGTCCAGCCCGTATTTTCTGAGTCCGCCAACTTTAAAGTTCTCTACCAGGACGTCTGATTTCATAGCCAGGTCCCGTATCACACTCTGGCCTGATGGATGACTGATATCGATACACACCGACCGTTTACCACGATTCGCCGAGAGATAGTACCCAGCCTCAGAGGTATCACTACCGTCTGCCGCCTTCAGATACGGGGGGCCCCATCCGCGAGTATCGTCACCGGCACCGGGACGTTCAATCTTGATGACCTCCGCACCCAAATCAGCGAGGATCTGCGTACAGGATGGGCCGGCCAAAACACGACTGAGATCTAGAATTCTGAACCGTGAAAGCGCACCGGCCATGAGCAATCAACCAGTAAATGCCTGAATCCCGGTCTGCGCCCTCCCCAGGATCAGCGCATGAACATCGTGAGTACCTTCATAGGTATTTACAGCTTCCAGGTTCATGACATGCCGGATCACATGATATTCATCGGACACACCGTTCGCTCCATGCATATCCCGAGCAACTCGCGCAATGTCCAGCGCTTTACCACAGTTATTCCGTTTAAGCATAGAAATTGCGTCAGGCAGCATACGACCCTCGTCTATCAGTCTGCCTACTCGCAGCGCACCACTTAACCCGAGAGCAATATCAGTCTGCATATCCGCAAGCTTCTTTTGAATCAACTGATTTGCTGCCAGTGGACGGCCAAATTGCTCGCGTTCCAGCACATAGTTTCGTGCTGAGTGCCAGCAAAACTCAGCCGCCCCCATTGATCCCCAAGAGATACCATATCTCGCCCTGTTCAAGCAACCAAATGGTCCGCTGAGTCCACTTACTCCGGGAAGAATGTTCTCTTCAGGCACAAAAACATTGTCCATCACAATTTCCCCGGTAACCGATGCGCGCAGGGAGAACTTGCCCTCAATTACGGGTGTAGAAAGTCCTTCCATCCCACGGTCAAGGATAAATCCTCGAATCGCGCCTTCATCGTTTTTGGCCCAGACAATAAAAACATCTGCGATGGGTGAGTTCGTGATCCACATTTTTGATCCCACCAAACGATAACCGCTGTCTACTCGGTGTGCTCGCGTCCTCATGCTACCCGGATCAGATCCATGGTCGGGTTCGGTAAGCCCGAAACACCCTACCCAGTTCCCTGTGGCCAGATGCGGAAGATATTTTTCCTTCTGTTGATCCGATCCGTAAGCGTTTATCGGGTGCATGACCAGGCTGGACTGAACACTCATCATCGACCGGTAACTCGAATCAACGCGTTCAACCTCCCGGGCTATAAGGCCATAACAGACATAGTTAAGTCCCGCACAACCGTGACCCTGTATGGTCGATCCGAGCATTCCCAGCTCACCCATCTCATAAAAAATGTCTCGATCTACCGTTTCTTTCCGATTCGCTTCAAGAATTCTAGGTTGTAGCCGATCCTGGCAATAACGTGCCACGGTATCCTGGATCAACCGTTCATCATCGGTGAGCAAATCGTGGATCAGCAACGGATCCATCCACTGAAATTCAGCTTTTTGTATATCTTTCATCGGTTACACAACTTAATCTTCTGGAGCAACAGGCGCTCTGGTGCCACTTGATATTCTAGCCGCCTTAACTGACGACTGGAGAAACTCAATCACTACGACTACGCGTTGTGTTGAGCGGTCATTCAGACCTATCTCGAAGATCAGTATAATCGGTTATCTCGATACTCAATCTCCACTTGCTTCAAGCGTCACCACCTATTCATAAGCATGCAGACTATTATTGATCAGATCTGGCCTTTGTTTCAGGTTATCCTTGTAGACCTAGTTCTTGCCGGTGACAACGCCATTGTTGTGGCTCTCGCGGCTGCCGGAGTACCCGCTGCAGCGCGGCAGAGGGTCATTGTTATCGGAATAGCTGGTGCCGCAATCGCCCGCATCCTGTTCGCCCTGATCACCGTAAAACTTCTCCAATTCCCTGGCCTACTCCTTGTCGGTGGCTTGCTGCTGCTCTGGGTATGCTGGAATTTATGGCGAGATCTTAAAGCCAGTGGATCGCATGCAGATGATCAAAATGTGAAGCGCGAAACCAAGACGGTGCGCCAGGCAATAATCCTGATCATCATAGCCGACGTGTCGATGTCACTGGACAATGTGCTGGCAGTCGCCGGCGTGGCTCGAGATAACACCGTCGTTCTGATTATCGGCCTTGCTTTGTCGGTGGCACTGATGATGTGCGCAGCAACAGTAATCGCGCGACTCCTGCAGAAACAACGGTGGATTGCTTATGCCGGGCTTGCGATAATACTCTATGTCGCAATAACCATGATTTGGAGTGAGGTGGGTGAGATCCCGGAGATCTTCACACATTATTTTTCCCGTGAAAACCTGTGAACCTATACTCTGCGCCAGAATCTTTTCGGTTCTGGTTATCGTGTTTTTGCTCCTTGGACCCCATGGCGCCATGGGTGACGAACTCCTGGATGCGGTAAAAGCCTACAAAAGTCAGGACTACCAAACCGCCGTTCGCATCTGGCGATCCTACGCAGCAAAAGGAGATGTTGAGGCTCAATATCTCCTGGGTGTCGCTTATCACAAAGGGCATGGTGTCAACAAAAGCCTCAACCAGACGATCGCCTGGTTTCGAAAAGCAGCACAAGGCGGACATTCTACCGCCATGTTCAATCTCGGCGCGGCGTATTGGAAAGGTATCGGTGTCCGGCAGAACCTAGGTCGGGCCGTCGACTGGTGGAAGAAATCAGCAGCGAAAGGAGAAGCATCAGCCCAGTACAATCTGGCAAGTTGCTACCTTTCAGGCAAAGGTATCGAACACGATCTGCGAGAAGCCTACTACTGGATCAATCTGGCTACCAAACAAAAACACCCGGGTGCTGACAAAGTCGCCTTAATGATTAAACAGGAAGCCAAGCGCTCCGGTCTTACATTGGCGGAATTGTCCAAGGACACTACAGCCCAGCACTCCACCACACGAAATCCCACCGACCCGGCTACTGAGTCTGGTTTCACTGCGGCAACGGTCGGAGCTCGTGGTGCTGTGGTTCACTTGTCCAAACCAACATCCAACGCCATTACAAAGCTTTCTAGCGGCACACCCATCAAGGTGGTCAGTACCCGCGACAAGTGGTCCCAAGTACACATTCCATTGGCTATTAATGTCTGGGTATTCGGCACACTAATTTCCCAAAATGGCGATACTGCTCGGATTGTCGGTGAAGGGGTTCGAGCCCGGACACGGCCGTCAACCCAAGGCGGTTCGAGTGTTATTGGAAACTTCGAGAAAGGTGAGTACGTACGCGTACTCAGTACCTCTGGAGACTGGGCAAGGGTTACAGCACCCCGTACGATGCGCGCATGGATACTGTCAAAGCAACTCGAGATTCACCCGTCTGTAACCGATCAATGGCTCAACCGGTGGCAAAGTGCTGCAACTCGACCTGATTCTGCTGAAACGGCTGAAAACACCGCTATTGATATCTCACCCTCTTCAGACAGGGGCCAGACTAGCGCGCTTTTCCGAGCCGCTCTGGTCACCCA
>Ga0302133_10003037_pt1 | contig 10172 bp, 8 predicted proteins | sample CB9_331_MG_FD_203121 | JGI IMG/M metagenome (GOLD analysis project Ga0302133, IMG submission 203121) | Marine microbial communities from Western Arctic Ocean, Canada - CB9_33.1 | ecosystem: Environmental > Aquatic > Marine > Oceanic | place: Canada: Western Arctic Ocean | collected 2017-09-19 | reverse complement strand
GACTCGAGGGCCGTTGTCGTCTCGATCATGGGGATGCACTGGACGAAGGACTCCGCCTCGGCCACATAGTCGCTTCCGTAGACGAGCGATGCCCGTGTCGGCCCAGTGCTCCTGAGGCCGACAGGTGGGTATCGGCAGGACCTGACGGCGGCTTCCGCCTCGGCGGCCGAGTTGACCAGTGGAACGATCACGCCGGTGGCGCCGGCATCCAGGCACCATCCGATGGTCGACGGGTCGTTGGCGCTCACCCGGACGAGTGTCCGCTGTGTATGTGGGTGGGTCGCCTGGAGCAGCGTAAGCAGGTCGTTCCTGTCGACAAGGCCATGCTGCATGTCGATGCAGAGGTAGTCGAATCTGAGAAGCGAAGCCGCTTCCGCCGTAACGGTGGAAGGGAGTTTCAACCAGCATCCGAGTTGACGCGAACCGCGGTCCAGAGGTGCCGGCGACATCTTTCGACCCTACAGGGCTGAGGTTCCATGAGGCCCGCGGGTGGTCGGGCCCTTCACCGGGGATCGCTGGAAACCCATATCCGAATAGCGTGGAGCACCATGGAGATCCATCGTCCGGGCGAGGGCAGGTTGCACGACGGAACCGTCGTCGCCACGTTGGGCACGTTCGACGGCGTGCACCTGGGACACCAGGAGATCCTGGGCCGGACTGCCATGGAGGCGCGGCGCCGGGGAGTCCCGTCCGCTGTGGTCACCTTCACGAGTCATCCGGCGCAGGTGCTGCGACCTGAGAGTGCCCCACTGCTCCTGACCAGCCTGGATGACCGTCTCGGGCTGATCTCGGACTGTGAAATCGACCATGCGTACCTGATCGACTTCGATGAGTCGGTCGTCCGTCGGACTGCGCTCGAGTTCACGGAAACGGTCCTGGTGGGCGAGGTCGGGGCTGAGGCCATTGTCATCGGATATGACCTCCACTTCGGAAACCGCCGTGAGGGTGGCTTCGAGTTCCTGCGTGAGGTGGGCCCTGCCTACGGAATGGACGTGATCGGTGTAGATGAGGTGAGGGAGATGCCGCTCACGTTGGAGTCGATCTCCTCGACGGCGATTCGTCGGGCCCTCAGGGGGGGAGACGTGGCGCACGCTGCCCGGATGTTGGGTCGTCCCTTTGCGGTCAGCGGTGAGGTTATACACGGTGAGCAGCGTGGTCGGACCCTGGGGTTCCCGACTGCGAACATCCCCGTTTCCCAGGATCGGGCTTGGCCGTCGGACGGTGTCTATGCGGGATGGCTCGAGCGCGAGGACGGGTCGAGCCATCCCTGTGCAGTGAACATCGGTAGGCGTCCGACCTTCTACCTGCACGCTGAGCATTCTCTCCTCGAGGCGCACCTGATCGATTTCGACGGCGACCTGTACGGGGAGTCTTGCAGGGTCTCGTTTGCTGATTTCCTGCGGGGCGAACGCCGTTTCGACGGTGTCGATTCGCTCGTCGCCCAACTGCGGGATGACGTGGCCGGGGCCCGGCGGTTGCTCCACTGTTGAACCGGTAGAACCGCTGGCCGGTTGCAGGAGCAGCGCTGGAGAGTCTTCACGTCTAGACGACCTGCGGCCATCGGGACTACGGTCAGACCATCAGACCAACATGCCAGCGAGACCGTCGATGATCACCCGGCTGAACCATGCCGTGCTGTACGTGCGTGATGCGCGGGTCCACCAGCGCTTCTACGCCGACCTACTTGACTTCGAGACGGTCGCCGAGGACGCAGGCGACGGCTTCGTCTTCATGCGTGCCCCCAGATCCGAGAACCACCACGACATCGTCTTCTTCACCGTTGGTGCCGGAGCGTCGGATTCGACCGCCGGTAGGGGATCGGTCGGCATGTACCACATCGGGTGGGAGGTGGCGACGCTCGCCGATCTGGAAGCTGTGCGAGCTCGACTGAAGGCCCACGGCGCCCTCGTCGGGGAGAGTGACCACGGCGGGAACCTGAGCATCTACTCGAAGGACCCCGATGGCCTGGAGTTCGAGGTCATGTGGCTGGTGCCCAGGGCCGCATGGGGCGAGGCGGCCACCGAGGCGATCATCCGACCGCTGGACCTGGCGGCGGCGATGGAACGCTTCGGTGCCGATCGGGTCGGAGGGGGTTGACCGGATGGCCGACCAGATGGCCGACCAGGTGACCGACCAGGTGACCGACGGGTTCCGTCCCCGTTTCACGCGGATCGAGTACGCGACCGTTTCCGAGCAGGTGCGCGACCAGTTGATGGACTCGATAAGGGCAGGTCACTTCGAGCCCGGGTCGCGCATGCCGGCGGAACGCCAGCTCTGTGAGGAGTTCGGGGTGGCTAGGACCACCGTCCGGGAGGCCATCCAGCAGCTGGTTTCGCTGGGGGTGGTCGAGCGGCGCAACAGCCGTCTGCACGTCGTCGAGTACCTCGGGGTCGTGTCGGCGCCCGCTGACGGCCTCAAACGCGAGATTCGTGAGCTATTCGAGACCCGACGTGTCATCGAGACGGCGATGACCGATCTGGCGGCCCGCAAGGCCACTGACCGCCAGTGCTCCGAGATCGGCAGCCTGGCTGATGAGTTCGAGCCAGGAATCGAACTCGGCCAGTTCAGGGACTTGGACCACCGGTTCCATGCTGCGATAGCCGCTGCATGCGGGAACCCGCTTCTAGCGGAGCTCTATGGCCGGGTACTCCGAGCGTTATTCGAGTCGCCGGCACTTGCATCGCTCCTCTATACCCAGGTGAACCGAAGCCGGGTGAACGAGATCATCAGCAGCTCAGCCGAGGGTCACAAGAAGATCGCCGAAGCGGTGTCCGCCCGGGACGGAGAGGCTGCCGCCCGCGCTGCCGGTGAGCACCTGGCAGAGGTCGAACGCCGGATGCTCAACCAGCTGATCTGAACCACCTCTAGGAGACAAGTGACCAGTGACCCGAGATACGTGTACTTCCTGGACGATGATGCGTTCCAGGAGACCGATCGTGTCGGATTCAGGCGCCGGGTCGTCAACGGCGGGAATCTGCAACTCTGCTTCTGGCGAATAGCTGACAAGGCCGAAGGATCGGTGATCCACTGCCACGACGACACGGAACAACTGGGAATCGTGTTCCGCGGTTCCCTGGACTTCCGTATCGGGCCCGACAGGGACACCGAGGAACGGACGGTTCTGGGTGAGGGAGACGTCTACATCGCTGGCAGGGGCGTCTGGCACGGAGACAGCGTCTTCCACGGCGACGAGGAGTTCGGAGAGTGCTGGATACTCGACGTGTTCGCCCCGCCACGCTCCGACCTCGAAGCGACGGTTTGAGGGAGATGGGCGACTGGCGACTGGCCGTTGACATCGGCGGAACCTTCACCGACATCGTCCTGCTCGACGGCGATACAGGATCGGTGCAGGTCGAGAAGACGCTTACCACTCCGGCTGCGCCGCTCGATGCAGTCCGTAGTGGGATCACCGGGCTGCTGGCCAGGACAGGCGTGCGACCGGAGGAGATCGTCGCTCCGATCGTCCATGCCACGACCCTGATCACTAATGCCCTGATCGAGGGCAAGACCGGTCGCGCCGCCCTGGTGACCACAGCTGGATTCGCCGACACCCTCCTCATACGCGACGAGCACCGCTACGACATGTATGACCTCCAGATCGAGTTCCCTGAGCCACCGGTTCCGAGGGACCTGACCTTCGAGGTGGACGAGCGGAGCACCGCCCAGGGGATCGTGGAACGGGCTCCGACGGTGGACGAGATGGATTCTCTGTCGGACCAACTGCGCGACAGCGGCGTTGAATCCATCGCCGTCTGCTTCATCAACTCGTATGCGAACCCGACGAACGAGCGTCTGGTGGCTGTCCATGTACGTGAGCGGCTCGGCATACCGGTATGCGTGTCGGCGGAGATCTCTCCCCAGATTCGTGAGTACCCGAGGATGATGACGGCGGCATGCAACGCCGCCACCATGCCGGTGATCGGTCCATATCTGGAGGAGTTGAGGAAGTGGCTGGCGTCAGAGGGGTTCGGGGGATCCGTCCTGATGATGCTCTCCAACGGTGGTGTGGTGTCGGCCGAGGACGCAGCACAGGCGCCGGTCCGCCTAGTTGAGTCCGGCCCAGCTGCCGGTGCGCTTGCAGCCCGGTGGTATGCGCGCCGTCTGGGGGAGAAGCGTCTCCTCGCCTTCGACATGGGCGGCACTACGGCGAAGGCGACCCTGATCGAGCAGTTTGAGCCTGATCTCGTCAATACCTTCGAGGTGGCGCGCATGTACCGGTTCAAGAAGGGTTCCGGCTTCCCTGTTTCGGTGCCGTCCGTCGATCTCGTCGAGATCGGTGCGGGTGGTGGAAGCCTCGCCCGTGTCGACCAGTTCGGCCTGCTGAAGGTGGGGCCCGAATCTGCCGGGGCCGAGCCAGGGCCCGCCTGTTACGCGCAGGGCGGATCCGTCCCGGCTGTCACGGATGCCGACCTGGTGCTGGGTCTGCTCGACGCCGACGGGTTTCTCGGAGGTGACATGCCCCTTGACGCCTCCCTGGCTGAGGAGTCGATCGGGGTCGTGGCAGACGACCTGGGAATGACCACCATCGAGACCGCAGCTGGAATCCACGAGGTAGTCAACCAGAACATGGCGGCAGCCGCCCGTATGCACGGTGTGGAACGTGGCGTCGACCTCCGGGGAGTGACGATCCTCGCCTTCGGTGGGGCGGGACCGGTCCACGCCTGCGGTGTCGCCGACCTGCTGGAGTCGGATCGTGTCGTGTTCCCGGTGAACGCCAGCGTGTTGTCGGCCTTCGGAACCCTGGTCTCGCCGGTCCGGATCGACCTCGCCCGGTCCATGCCCAGGCCCATGGATGGGCTGGACGAGACGGAGAGGGATGACCTTTTGGGCGAACTCCGAGACGAGGGGCGACGAGTCCTGATGGCGGCAGGGGTTCATGAGGACTCGGTCGTCTTCAGGTATGGGATCGATGCGAGATACGAAGGCCAGGGCAACGAGATCACCATCTGGGTAGGCGATGGCGACAACTGGACAGTGCCGATGGCCGACGTACGGATGGCCTTCGAAGAGGAGTACCGACGTATTTACGGCCTCGCCATTCCGGGCGTGGGTATCGAGGTGATCACCTGGAGGCTCGCCGCCACCGCCGAGTCGGCCGAGGTCGAGCCATCTCTCGTTTCCGCTGCCCCAGCGGGGGAAGTGAGACATGTACGGACTAGGCCGGTCGTGTTCGATCGGGGTTCGACACCTGAGGACACTCCCGTCTACCGGCGGGAGGCGTTAGCTCCCGGAATGCGATTCTCCGGGCCCGCAGTGGTGGAGGAGAGGGAGACCACGTCGGTGATCAGGCCGGGATGGGCGGTGGAGGTTGCCGACGACGGAAGCCTCATAGCCACGAGGGGATCCCGATGAGTGGTTTCGATCCCATTGAGCTGGAGATCCTCTGGCAGTCCCTCATCGCCACGGTCAACGAGCAGGCCCGTGCGCTCCAGCGGTCTGCGTTCAGCCCCATAGTCCGGGAGGCGGGTGACCTCGCCAACGCCGTCTTCGATCGCCGTTGCCGCATGGTCGCCCAGGCGGTCACCGGAACTCCCGGCCACATCAACTCATTGGCCATCGGTGCGGGCAACATGCTCGCCGAGTTTCCAGCCGAAACCCTCGTGCCCGGTGACGTGCTGGTTACCAACGATCCGTACAAGACCGCAGGGCAGTTGTTGGACGTCACGGTGCTGGTGCCCGTGTGGCGTGCGCGGGCCGGTTCGGACGTACCCGAACCGATCGCCTTCTTCGGCTCCACCATCCACCACACCGACGTCGGTGGTTACGGAATCGGTGCAGGCGGGAGGGACTGTTTCGAGGAGGGTCTCTGGATTCCGATCTGCAAGCTGATGAAGGCGGGGGAGCGGAACGAGGACGTCTGGCGATTCATCCTCTCGAATGTCCGCCAGCCGGATCACATGGCAGGTGACCTGCACGCCCAGATGGCCTCTGGCGAGGTCGGCTCGCAACGACTGGCCGTGCTGTGCGACTCGCATGGCCTGGACGACATCGAGGATCTGGCGGACGAGATAATCGGACGTTCGGAAGAGGCGACCCGGGCCAGCATCAGGGAGCTCACGTCGGGGTCCTACCCGGCCAGCGCCGTACTGGACCTCGCCGACGGCAGCCGGATCGACATCGTCTGCGCCATCCAGGTGGATGCCGACGCCGGTGAGATAACCGTGGACTACACGGGGACCTCAGGAGCCAGTCCGTGGGGAATCAATGTCGTCAGGAACTACACGCATGCCTACACGACGTTTACCGTGCGTTCAGTTCTGAACCCTGAGATTCCAAACAACCATGGGAGCCTCGCTCCGATCGGCATGGTTGCTCCCGAGGGCTCCATCGTGAATGCGGTGCTTCCGCAGCCCGGGACTGCACGCCATGTCGTCGGGATGTTCCTGCCGAACGCTCTGCTGAAGGCTCTCGCCCAGATCCGGGCGGAGGAGTCCATGGCGGAGGGTTCCGGAGCTGTATGGACGATGCAGGTGAACGGCAACCATGAGGACGGCTCCCCGTTCATCACCGCCATGTTCACCTATGCGGGAGGTGTCGGAGCCAGGGCCTCCAAGCCCGGCCTGTCCGCATGCTCGTACCCGACGGGCATCTCGGCCGTTCCGATCGAGGTGGTGGAGGCATCTGCACCGATCAAGTTCCACCGAAAGGAACTACGCCGTGGATCGGGTGGCGGTGGTGCCCAGACCGGCGGACTCGGCCAGACCATCGAATTCAGCGTCGACACATCGCGCTCCTGGGAGTTGAACGCCGTGACGAGCAGGCTCAGCGAGCCACCGCAGGGGATATTTGGCGGTGAACCAGGAGCGGCCGGCTCGTTCAGGGTGAATGGCGAGAAGGTGACCACGCAGAGTCGCATCACCCTCGGGCCCGGTGACGTTGTATGTCTGGAACTGCCTGGCGGTGGCGGTTACGGAGAGGCCTGATGACCCTGCTGGAGTCTCCCCTCACCTTCGCCTCGGTCTGGGAAGCGACCGTGGACCGCCGCGCCGACAGCCCGTTCCTGATCTTCGAGGGTTCTGACGGTCAGGTGTCTGAGTGGACCTACGGGGAGTTCGACGGCATCGTGGACCGGGCGGCGGCCACCCTGGTCTCCAACGGGGTGGAGGCCGGCTCTGCAGTACACATGGCGTTGGCGAACTGCCCTGCGTTCGTAGCCGTATGGCTGGCAGCCATCCGACTGGGTGCATGGGTGGTCACGGTGGATCCGGTGGGCGGTCAGGTCGAGCTGCGGGGTCACATCGAACGGACCCGTCCGGCGGTCGGCGTCTGTTCCTCGGAGCGGGCTGATGTGTACCGGTCCGCCTGCGGGTCGCTCCGGGTGATCGTGGTCGAGGAACAGGATCCCGGGCTGACGGCCTTTCGTGACGGTCCGATCCGATCCTGGCCTGTGCCCGCTCCGACCGATCGGGCCGCCGTCATGTTCACCTCGGGCACCACCGGGGTTCCGAAGGGCGTGGAGGTGACCCAGGCCAACTATGCGTTTGCAGGAAGCACGATGTCCGCTGCTGCGGGCCTGGACGAGACCGATCGGCAGCTGGTCGTTCTTCCCCTCTTTCACGCCAATGCCCAGTACTACTCGTTCGCAGCGTCGATCTGGGCGGGAGCCAGCGTCGCCCTGATGTCGTCCTTTACGGCAAGTGGTTTCCTCGGTCAGGCGGCGCGTCACCGCACCACTACCGCCAGCCTCTTCGCCGCACCGATGAGGATGATCCTCGCGAGGGGCGGACCCGTTGATGAGGTGCTGCTGAGGCAGTGCTGGTTCGCGCAGAATCTGGCGGTCGAACAGTATGAGACGATTTCTGGGTGGTTCGGTTGCCGGCCAAGGCAGCTGTACGGAATGACGGAGACCATCCCAGCGGTGCTGACCGAGGAGGCCGAGAAGCCGGAGCCGTTGTCTATGGGCATGGTCACCGAAGGGTGTTTGGTTGACGTGCAACGCACCGACGGCACACCGGTGGGGGTCGGCGAAGTCGGTGAAGTTGTCGTTGGAGGTCAGCGGGGGACGACTCTTTTCGCCGGGTATTTGGACGACCCGGAGACTACGGAGGCCAGCTTTCGGAAGGGCTGGTTTTTGACCGGCGATCGTGCCAGGCGGGACGACAGCGGCCGGCACTTCTTCGATGGCAGACGGTCCGAGGTGCTCAAGGTTTCGGGGGAGAACGTCTCGATCGTCGAGGTGGAGGCCGTCCTGGCCGCCCATCCGGGGATTTTGGAGGTAGCCGTTGTAGGTAGGCCGGACCCGGTACGCGACGAAGTGCCGGTGGCGTTCGTGGTCGTCGACCCGTCTGGGTCCTCCCCCTCTCGAGCGGATCTCGAGTCGTGGTGTACCGAGAGACTTACCAAGGCCAGACGACCGGTCGAGTTCACGTTTCTCGACAAGTTGCCGCGCACCAGTGTCGGAAAGATCAGGAAATTCCTGCTAAGAGATCCCCCAGTGGGAGAGGAAGGAATGTGATGAGCATCTTGACCCCGGAGTTGCTTCGCTCCTTTGAGTCCTCGGTCGCACCACAGCCCAAAGCAGACACATTGCCCGCAGTGGTCTACACGTCGGACGAGTTCCTAGAGTTCGAGCGGAGCGCCATCTTCGACCGCGAGTGGCTGTGCGTGGGCCTGGCTAGCAGGATTCCTGAGGTAGGCGACTGGTTTACGGCTGAAGTCAACGCCGAGAGGCTGATCATCACCCGGGACAAGGAGGGCGGTATCCGTGCGCTCTCCGCGGTCTGCCAGCACCGCGCCCAAGCCATCTGTGAGGGTTCCGGAAACTCGACAACCTTCAAGTGCCCATACCACCACTGGACCTATGGCCTGGATGGCCGCCTTCTCGGGGCACCTGCCATGGAACGGACCGAGGGCTTCGACAAGAAGGACTGGGGCCTGCCGGTCCTTCTTGTCGAGGAGTGGCAGGGATTTGTTTTCGTCAACTTTGACGCCGAGGCGGCGCCCCTCGCTCCGACCCTCCACCGCTATGAGCCATACCTTGAACACTTCGACCTGCCCAACTGTCGGGCCACGGACACAGTGGTTCTGGAGAATCTTCCCTGGAACTGGAAGATCATGTTCGAGAACTTCAACGACGGCTACCACGCCAACCGCCTACACCGGTTCATCCAGGACTTCTGTCCCAGCGAGCTCTCAAGTTTCCCTGTCCCCTGGGAGGATGAGAGCAACGTGGTCTTCCGTGAAGCCGGTTACCTGCATATCGACGCGGGATTCAACGCCACCCACAGAGCCCTCTATCCGGTCTTTCCCGACTTGACCACCGAGGAGCGGATGCGGTCGACCTTCGCCCTCATTCCGCCCACCCTTTGTCTGGGCACGGCTCCCGACCAGGCTTTCTTCTTCATCGTCCGACCCCGGACGGCCGGAACCATCGACGTTGAGATCGGGACTCTCCTACACCCAGACACCTTCGAGCATCCGATGTTCGACCAACTGGAAGAGATGGCGGCCGCGGGAATCCAGATGTTCGTGGAACAGGACCAGGACGCGACGGCGAGGGTCCAGCTGGGTCTCCGGTCGCGGTTCGCGCCCCGAGGCCGTTACTCCTGGCAGGAGGAGTCGCACATCCAGTTCAACCGTTGGCTCGTGAAGCGCTACACGGAGAGGTGGCCTGTTCAATAAGGGAGGGCTCGGAGGGTACGTCTGGGGTCTGGAGGTTGACAGGACGACTTGTGGCAGGGCCGAAAGTGCCATTAGGTTCTAATTGGTCAGACAATCAGACCGGTCGAGAGGCACAGCGCTCACCGGAACCGATAGAGGGGGAAATCTTCATGTTGAAGCGATTCATTGTCATCTTTGCCGCAATGGCAATGGTGGCTTCGGCCTGCGGCTCGGACGGCGACGAACCGGCGACGGCTGCGGCTACGACGGCTGCTCCGGCAGCGACGACGGCTGCTCCGGCAGCGACGACGGCTGCTCCGGCAGCGACGACGGCTGCTCCGGCAGCGACGACTGCGGCTCCTGCCCCTGAAGAGGTGGCGACGGTCGAGGACCATCTGGGTGATGGTTCGTTGGGGACCGTCGAGGTGGGTCCCGGTGAGGAGATCCAGATCCGTTCGTTGAACGCCATCTCTGGTGATGTGGCGTTCCTGGGCATTCCGAACCAGCGTGGCGTCGAGTTGGCGATCCGCGACTACGGGCCCATTGGTGGCCATGACGTCACGATCGGCACG
>Ga0302133_10003033_pt1 | contig 10173 bp, 16 predicted proteins | sample CB9_331_MG_FD_203121 | JGI IMG/M metagenome (GOLD analysis project Ga0302133, IMG submission 203121) | Marine microbial communities from Western Arctic Ocean, Canada - CB9_33.1 | ecosystem: Environmental > Aquatic > Marine > Oceanic | place: Canada: Western Arctic Ocean | collected 2017-09-19 | reverse complement strand
TCTCGTCCAGCACCGCGAACATTGCCAAGCGCGCCTGCTCGGAATGCGGGGCATAGATGATGTCCACCGACCATCGGAAGTATTCACACCCTAAGCATGGATTCTCAATGAGGGTTGTAGTCCTCATAGTGTTCCTTCGCCTTCTCCCCTAGTTCCCCAGGGCATCCATTGCGTCATCAACTGACCGCACCACAACTCCAACGCCGCCGGCTAGGGTTATCTGCTCAAGGCGGTGACGTTGGATTTTGGTGGGGTATCGTTTGGGTTGCTTCACTTCCATCCCGAAGAATCTGCCTTCGTAACAGATCAGCAAGTCCGGCGTACCCACATCACCGGCACTGAACTTCGCGACGTACGCCCCGCGCTTCCGCAGAGCTGCAACGATGCGGCTTTGGATCGCTGACTCAAGCGTCACCTAGTCACCTCCACCCCGCGCACCCATCACGGGTCGTCCACGGGCCGACGCCATTCTCGGCAGCGATGCGTTCAGCCTGTTTCGCCTGTTCTTCCAAGGTGTCTGGCACTGGCCCCCAAAACCTGGGCTGCACTTGCCATGCCCCGATAGAGTCGCCGCCATCACCTACCGCGTTTTCGTTGAACCTAGATTCGCACCACCCAATGCGGGCCATAGCGACCTGACGTTCGGGTGCAAAGTGCTGGATCGCGGCCCATTGCTCAGGCGTCAACTCCATCATCCGCTTATTCGCCTGCAACTCGGCTGGAATTGCCGTTGGTGTGGCCGTAGGAGCCTCTGTAGGGGCCGTGACAGCGGTTGGTGACGGAGGCGGCGCGGGAGCCTCAATGGTCGCTGTGGCTGCCGGCAGCGGCACTGGAGTGGCGACCTCAGCAACCACCGTGGGCGCGCTCACTGGATCAGGTGATGCGGAATTGATAATGACGATCATGGCGAAGGCGATGACGACGATGACGGCGATTGGAGCCGTATGACGGCTAAGCATGAGCACCGTGCCGCATGAGCTGGTCATCCGCCTTGTCAACAGCCATCAGGCGACGCCCGAGAATAGGATAATCGCCCTCATCAGTTCTGACCCCCTCTGGAGTGCTTCCCGTAACCCGAGTAATCGCTGGCGCTGAGCTGGCCGGCCTTGCGGGGGATGCTCCGGTGGCTGTACGCATTCGATTCGCTGGGGTCGTGGTACTTCCGCTGGTGGCAGTGCTTGCACTCACCCCAGGCCCTGCCGCGTTGCCCTTCGATCAGATAGTGGTGCAGCTTTCCCTTTTTGCAGGCCATGCTCAGTCCTCCTCTGTGTGGTTCCCCAGTCCCTCGATTATCGATCCATCCAACTCGGGCGCATGAGCGTTCATCTCCCACCTCCTCCACTCCGCTACCTTCCACCATGCAGCCCCTAGAAGGCTCACGCCGGAACCAGCGACACCGAAGTACGTCAGCCCGTCCCGCACGCCGAGCACCTCATCCAGTAACACGGTTGAACTGAAGTACATCCCGAGAATCACCAGCGTCCGAAGCGCCTTCTTAGATACGGCGGCTTCATGAATGGCTGCGATCAGGTGGCTCACGGCTTGGCCTCCTTCGGCTGGGTGTGGGCGGCTTCTGCGGCGAGCACGTCAGCAGGCACCCCGTAGTTGTCCGCCTCCTCGGGGCTCATCCATTCCGCATCGACCACTTCGATATTGTCCGCCGGGTACAGCATCCGGTTACGCTCCAGCCTCCCAACCCAGTCCCACGGTCTCAACACGCGCTGGATGTCCTGCTCCATCATCGATGGCGACATCTCGCCCTCGACTCCCTCATCGTCCTCATCCTCGGCGTCGCTGCCGTCATACGTCAGGTACACCACCGCCCGCAGCACGCGCGTTGGGATCGGTGCCAGGCCGTCCTCTGGTGGCATCTGCGCGTCGTAGTCCGCCTGCGCCTTCGCGTATCCGTTATCCATGATTACAGTAGCCTCCGAGTTGGTTCGTTATTCTGTTCCACTGGTTGAGTTTTGCGTCGCGCAGTTTTCTGTTTCTTTTCAGGCGGATGGTCCCGAGCGGCCCACTCGCGCACGGCCTGTACCGCGCAGTCTTGGCACTTTCCCGACGGGTTGGGTGCGCGTCCGATGCCGCAGCTGGGACACGGTACGCTCCCGCCGTTATCCTTCATGCCAGCCCCCGGTCTACAGCGACCAGTCGGTGCCCGATCCATTCCGCTACGGGGACCGTGACGGCGTTGCCCATCTGCTTGTATCGGTGGCTGTCCGACTGGCCAGCAGTCCACCCGTCGGGGAAGCCTTGCAGTCGTTCGCACTCGGTAGGGGTGAGACGGCGCACGCCCGCGTCTGTCGGTTGGACTATCCCCATTTCTACCTGAGTATTGCCGGCCCCCTTGTGCCAGTTGGCCGTCATGGTGCCGATCTGGTCGTCTACTAATAGATTGTCGCTCCCGTCACACCGCGGACTGCTGTGCCCGTGGTGCCCCGCGCTAGCGGTGATGGCTGAGGCGGTGACGTACGTTTCTAAGTCTGCCCCGTTCGCGTGACCGGTATTCACTTTGAGTGTGTTCGCTACGTAGTTGCTGTTCCAGGCGTTTCCGTGTCCATCTCCGGTGTGCCGAACGCTTGCTGAGAGGGTGTAGGCGATGTCGGCGAGGTAGCCGCCTCCGGGGTTGTTGCCTCCGTTGACGCCGCCAGCGCGTAGAGTGCCTGCGCTAAGGGCTCCGGTAGTGCCTTTCCCCGACGTTTCGCCCGTCTCAGGATTCCCGCCGCAGCCTTCGCAGATAGAAAGTATTTGTTCGGCGCCTCGTCCTCTAGGACCGCCGACAATGAACACGCGGCGGCGGCGTTGCGGGACTCCGAAGTGCTGCGAGTCCAGTATCGCCCAGCTCGCATCGAACCCGAGTTGGTCCAGCCCGGTAAGGATGACTCCGAAGTCTGCTCCACCGTTAGAGGATAGAAGTCCAGGGACATTCTCAATAACGACCCATCGTGGTTGCAGTTCGGACACGATCCGCTCGAACTCAAACCAGAGGCCGCTACGCTCGCCCCCAAGACCGGCCCGCTTGCCAGCCACGCTGACGTCCTGGCAGGGGAATCCTCCGTAGATGAGATCAACGCCTGCACTCGTGTAGTGCTCAGTGCTCCCGGCACTTTGCTCAGTGAGATATCGTCCGTTCCCGCCTGCCACTGAAACGCCAACGTCTCTGACATCGGTAATCCTCTCCACGTTCGGCCAGTGCCGTTCCAGTACGCCTAGCGCGTGTTTGTCTTGCTCTACCTGTAGCACCGTCTCGATACCGGCTCGCTCGAACCCGAGGTCGAACCCGCCGACGCCCGAGAATAGTGAGATGGCGTTCATCCGATCCCCAATTCGTTTATCCCGATAGGTTCGCACAAGACTAATTCCTCGCGTGCTCGTGTCATCGCGACGTACCCCAGGCGGATAGCGGCATCGCGTCCGGTCAGCGTCTCCATTTCTTCGGCGCCCGCGTTGCTCACGTCGGGGAACACGTACACCACATCCGCCTCACCACCCTTGACGCTGTGGATCGTGCCGATGGAAATCATGATCGGAGCGTCCAGCACCTCAGCGCCCTGACGTTGCAGGATATTGCCCGCGTACTCCACTGACCGTTGGTAGTTCTTCGTCACGTTGGCCGTCAGCCAGCGCGTGTCTTTCGCGGCGAGTGCTTGCAGCGCCCCCGTGGTGAGCCACTGCTCCCAATCCCTGGGGTTTTCGACGGCATGCTTCTTGCCGCCCCGGGCGACGAACGCACCCGCTGACAGCATGGGGAGCCAGAGGGATGGGTGAGTACCGTGTGTAAACGCTACTACTCGGTCAGCGGTACGGGTCGAGGTGTCGCTGACCGAACTGATGGGGTTCCAGACGTGGTTCGTGCGCCGCCATTTGTTCTCGAACAGCATGCCGCGCTCGCGCAGCACCTGGAGCGTCGGCCCCAGCATGTAGGCGCAGGTGGCGAGGATCAGCGAGGTGCGCCCCTCGGCAGCGGCACGCTGACATTCGTTCACGACGAGATCAGGTGCGCGCCACGTCGCAGGGAGGTGGCGCACGACACCCTCAGCGTCGCGCGCCTCGTAGGTACGCCCCCCGCTGATGGTGCCTGAGTGTGCCGACAGCCAGTCTTCGGCACGGCGCTGGATCAGGCGCGGCATGCGGTACGACTGACCCAGGATGTGCTGCTGGTCATCGGGGAGGGACACGAGCAACTGGTCGGGGTCAGCGCCGGCAAAGGTGAAGATGGCCTGCGCCGGATCGCCCATCACATAGAACTTTTCGCAGCTTGGGTGGTCTGCCCACGCCCTCACCAGCGCCCATGAGAGGGGCGACATGTCCTGCGCCTCATCGACCATGATCACTGGCGGCTCACCGGCACAGGCCCCACCGCCCTGAGCGTCGATTGTCGCGTTCACCAACATGTCGGTGAAATCCTCGGAATCGGTTTCGAGTTTAAACGCGAGCCATGCCTGCTCGAAGCGAGCCAGCCGTAACCACTCGGGGTGCTCGTCGGGCAGCATCCGTGAGCGCGCGAGGCTGTAGTCAGAGAGGTACCGCGAGTTACCCGTCAGGACGAGCCCATCTTCGAGGTCCACACCACCGACACCGGCAATGGCCCACTCGCTCGGGATGCCGGATGCGTTCCAGTCTTTAGCCAGATCGCCAACCTCGGCGATCGGTTTCTGCCCCATCGTCCTGCGGGCCAGCGAGTGCAGCGTGGATACGTTCTCGCGTGGCACCTTCACCGCGCCCGCCAGCTCGTTCGACGCTGCACGCGAAAAACTGGTGAGGATGATGTCCTCGGGGTTGTACTCGCCGCTGCTCACCATCCGTTCAACGCGATTTCGGATCGTTGTCGTTTTCCCTGTGCCCGGTGGTCCAATAACCCTAAGTTCTTTTGCCATGCATGCTCTCTTTCTCTCTGCACTGACGGTACCTGAACCAAATATAGAACGCAAGTGGTTTGCAAGCCGCTTGACCTTTCGCTTGACGGTGTGTAGTGTTGTTTTCACTGGAGGTGAAGTGGTAGTTTATAAACGCTTCGAGGACATCCACGTCGCGTTCGCAAGGAGTGGAGCGCCATATAAGAAGGACATAGCCAAGGCGATGGGGATGCGAGCGGAGACGTTTTCAATCCACATCCGCCATAAGGACGCGAAGGTGAGCCCGGCCTGGAACAAACGATTCAACGACGCATGGGAGAGGGTCAAGGGGAAATGATTAAACCGACGTACAGCACGATTGATATTGGGCCAGCATCGACAGCCAAGGTAGTTCGCCATTCAGAGGGGCTCACCTTGTGGATTCACACCGGGGCAGAGGACACGCTCGAACTCAAGTTCGAGGATGGGGATGTCGTCGAGCAACTTCGCGAAGCAATGAACAGCGAGGATGTCGAGGCGTTTATCAGGAGCGGCCCCGCATCTGACCGGCCAGCGAATTTCAACCAGACGATTGCTGACGACGACGCAGTAGACGGGGTGGCGTCCTAATGATCGATCCCGACGAGTTTGGAATAAAGGACTGGAGGGGCGTAGCCGAAGAATCGCTCCACCGTATCGTTCTGCTCGACGAGCAAATTAAGGTGATGACGGAGGAGCGAGAAGTACTACGCGACGCCGTGAAGCTGGAACTGTCCTATGACGGCACGCCAATCATCGACGGTGAGCGTGGGTTGGTCGCGACGCTCCGAGAGCGCCGTAAGCCAGCCTCGATCGACCTGATCAGCATGGCGAAACACCCAGATATGGAGGCGCACATTATTGAAGCGGCTCGGACGGGGATACTCAACGCGAGTCTTACCCCACTCCGAGCCATGAAGGGCAAAGCCCAATGGGCGGATGCGCTGCTGGGCATGGAGATGCCTGGCGGTGTAAACAGCGTACTCATCATCCAAGACACGACTAAAGGGAGCTAAGAATATGTCCAGCACAGACGACGCAGCAACTAAATTCATCCTCGGCGGCGGGGCGACAGCCGCGTCATTCAAAAAGGCCGGTGACAGTGTTACCGGGGTCATCGGTGACATGGTTGAGAAGCAGCAGACTGACTTCGACTCGGGCGAACCGCTTACCTGGCCCGACGGTAAGCCTCGCAACCATTTGGTGGTCACGCTGGTCACCGAGGAGCAAAATGACCAGGACGACGACGGCCTGCGCCGGCTCTACGTCAAAGGCAATCTACAGCGGGCCATTCGCGAGGCTGTCATCAAGTCGGGTAACCGCACCATCGCGGATGGGGGCGTCCTCACGGTCACCTATACCGGTGACGACGCACCGACCCGCAAGGGCATGAACGGCGCGAAGCTGTTCACCGCGAGCTACGAGAGTGGGTTCGTCATCGGCGAACCCACCGACTAAGGCCGTGCGCCTGACTTCGGGAGTGGCAGTCGCCACGTTGTGTCCGCGGGCTGGGGAGACGCGGCACACCCGAGGTCAGGTTGCAGGCAACAAAAAGCCCGCTGTCCGCGGGCGCTTCCCTGTTGTCGGTGTGTGCCTACATCATAACTACTCTGTCAATACTTTTTTCAGATAATCAGTCCGCGGTCTTTTCGGAACGCGCGCCCGAAAAAAAGGGTTATCCGCATATATCGGGGTCAAAACCATCAATCGAGCCTTATGCACATTGGCGTTTTTAGCATGCGAGAGCGATTACATTGGAGTAATAAATGGAGTCAGAATGGAAGCGTTTGGTGGCGATGGGGTTCGCCGTTGTCCCTGGGCACAGCGTGAGCGACCTCGGATTCTGCTCATGTCGTGACGACGACTGCTCGTCGCCGGGGAAGCATCCACGAATAAATTGGGCGACGTACCAGCAGCGGAAACCCACCGAAAGTGAGGTAAACCAGTGGTTTTCGCGCTGGCCTGACTCGAACCCCTTGATCATCACGGGCGAGGTTTCGGGTGTTGTGGTCGTCGATATCGACCCTCGGCATGGGGGTGACGAAAGTTATTCTGACAATATCGGTATATTCGGCACGGATCAGGTCCCAACACCCATTTCACTGACGGGTGGCGGCGGTCAGCACCTGTTTTACCAGTGGCCCGGCTATCAAGTCCCTAACGCGGCGGGGGTGTTCCCAGGCATCGACGTCAGGGGGGACGCGGGCTACGTGGTTGGCCCAAGTTCGTCGCACATCAGCGGTCGAACGTACGAATGGGACGTTTCAGCACATCCCGAGGACATCCCTTTCGCACCCATGCCGAGGCAATTGCAGGACGCGCTCCGCTCAAGGGAACGCTACGGCCCCTCTGCGGGGGCTGGTGGCGTGCCAGTCGTGCGAGAGCGACTCGACATCGACGGCATCATCGAGGGGCGTGTCAGGGTCGATGAGGGAGAGCGTAACGAGACGATGCTCAAGCTGGTCGGCTCACTTGTCGGCTCCGACAGTCACGAGGCAGCGATCCTCGCCAGTGTGCTTGTCGTCAACGACCGAAGCTTCGACCCACCACTACCGGAATCAGAAATTGTCCGGATCGTCCACAACATCATCGCGCGTGAACAGAAGAAGCAGGCGGCTGCGAAAGCTGCCCTTGATTTGATGACCGACCCGAGAGGGCGTGTAAACACTAACAACCTCGCCCCATCTGACCTGATCGAACAGGCGGCGGCACTCTGGGCTGAGGCTGGGGTACCCACCCTGACAGACTGGTACGTGATGCGTGGGGGGGACGGTATTTCGTACTTACTCTTGACACCCAACTCCGAAGTCAGCCTGGGGTCTGACTTGCTGGACTACCGTGGGCTGCGGCGGACGCTGTTATCGACTGCTGGGCTGCTCATGCCTTGGGAGCGACCACCTCCAGACTGGAGCCGTCGAGCGTTACTGCTCCACCTGCTGGCTCGCGAGGAGATCATCGCGCCGACTCGTGCGGCGGAACGTGTCGAGGAGTGGGTGACCCAGTTTTATGGGTACGCATGGCCGTCTGAGCCCGAGCAGATCACGCACCGGCGTGACTACCTGCAATCGCAAGCCATTCTCGGCACTGGTGGCGACGAGGTATGGCTCAAACCGTCCAACCTGCTCAGGATCGCCCAGCGCGACGATGATCAAATCAAATCAGTGACGCTCACACGCATGCTGAAACGTGCGGGCTGGTCGAAGGGCTCGCTCGCTGACGGTGACGGCGGGGTAATCAGTGCATGGCACCGACCGTGGACGGAACAATGAGCGAGGGTGAGCTGTGGGGGCATCAACGCGAAGGTGTCAGCTACGCGCTGGATGCGTTCGAGCGGCACGGCGGGGCGTTACTGGCATGGGAGATGGGTACGGGCAAGACTCGTGCGGCACTGTCGATCATGCTGCACCTGGGGGCGGAGCGGGTGCTGGTGGTGGCACCCAAGGCGGTACTGCCAGTCTGGGAGCGTGAAGCGGTCAAATTTCTGGGCCATCGTGCGCCACCGGTGCTGGTGCTCGACCATAACGGCACCAAAGCCAAGGCGGAGGCGCTCGCCGCCTTCGACGCTGGGATCGTGGTCGTCAACTACGAGTCTGTCTGGCGTGAGCCACTGGCGAGGGCCATCAAAAGCTGGGCACCGGGCCTGCTGGTCTGTGACGAGGTGCACCGGCTCAAATCGAATCGCGGTAAGGCGTCGCGCTGGATCGGATCGCTCGCCAGCTCGACACCCGCACGTCTGGGCCTGACTGGGACGCCCCTGGCTCATGGCCCGCTCGATATTTGGGCGCTGTACCGGACGCTGGCCCCGCACATCTTCGCACGGACCTACGGAGAGTTCCGAGCGCGCTACACCAGGCCCGCGATGCGGTCAGAGGAACACGATGCGGACGTGCTGGTCACGGCGGGGCGTGGTGGGATGTTGTCGCGCTGGAAGCTGCGCGACCTCGACCACCTGACGGCTGCGATGTATCAGGTCGCGCACCGCGTGAAGGCCGACGATGTTCTGGACTTGCCGGAGAGTACGGACCAGACGATCGAGGTCGATCTGGAGCCGTCGGCACGTCGCGTCTATCGTGAGCTTAAATCTGAGTACATCGCGGGCCTGGGAGTGGGTGGTGAGGTGGTGACGGCTGCCAACGCGATGGTCGCCGCGCTGAGGCTCGCACAGGTGACGGGTGGATCGCTCCGAGACGAGGACGGCGAGTGGCACGAGGTCAGTACGTCTAAGCTGGACGCGCTCGCCTCCACGCTCGACGATATTGGCGATGAACCCGTCGTGGTGTTCGGTCGGTTCCGATCTGACCTCGACGCGATACACCTCGCGTGTAAACGTGCCGGTCTGTCATCGTCTGAGCTGTCGGGGCGAAGATCGGAGCTGGCAGAGTGGCAGTCTGGAGACACGACAGTGCTGGTCGCTCAGGTCGCGGCGGGTAGTATTGGGATCGACCTGACAAGGGCTCGCATCGCCATCTGGTACAGCCTGAGCTACAGCCTTGCGGAATACCTACAGGCTCGGGCTAGGATTCTCAGGCCGGGCCAGACTCGCGCGGTAGTTTTTACCCACCTGATAGCAAAAGGCACGATAGATTTTGAGGTCTATCGCGCCCTTGCTGCCAGATCTCAAGTCGTCGGCGCTATTGTGGACGGTCTGCGATCTCTTCCGCTACCTGGTCCGGGGGGAACACGGCGTTGAGGGCAACATCAGTGATCGATCGCGTCCCGTATGCGCGCCAGTAATCGACCCCTCGTTTGGAAACGCCCATCGCTTTCGCCAACGCTGGGAGGGTTAGGCTCCTCTCAGCCATCCACGCTCGAACCTCGATATTAGTCATTGGTCTACCAGTTCTCCGGCCCGCGCCACCACTGGTGGAGCAGGATGATCGACGCTGTTGATATCAGGATGGCGAGCGTGATCACGACGTGACCTCCAGCGGCAGCGGGGCCTGATCCGGGTGAGTCAGATACGTATCGGTCAGCAGTGCCGCCAGGGTGTCGACCCATGCCGTGATCTGGTCGAGGTCCTCGAAGAAGATCGACACCCCCGCGTGTCGTTCCAAATGTATGCAGTACATGGTTGAACTGGTCCCCTCGAACACGTTTAGCCTGGGCTGGGCGTCCATTGGCCAGATTGATACGTCCGTAATCGTGCTCTTCTGGTCGGCGGTCTGGTCGTTCATGTCGTTCGATCCTTCGGTGGTCGCTGGGTTTCTGGGGTGCGTGCCGGGGAGGCCGCCCCGGCTCGGCGTTGGTGCTATCCGTTGGCGGCTTTGGCGGCTTTGGCTGCGACGTAGGCGTCGAGGGC
>Ga0302133_10003027_pt1 | contig 10178 bp, 7 predicted proteins | sample CB9_331_MG_FD_203121 | JGI IMG/M metagenome (GOLD analysis project Ga0302133, IMG submission 203121) | Marine microbial communities from Western Arctic Ocean, Canada - CB9_33.1 | ecosystem: Environmental > Aquatic > Marine > Oceanic | place: Canada: Western Arctic Ocean | collected 2017-09-19 | reverse complement strand
ACTCCTCCCGTTTATTTATATAAAAGCTATAATTACCTGAATATAAAATTGCCTGCCCTCGGTCTAACTCAAGGATATTATTTATTGATTTATCTAAAAAATTGCGGTCATGGCTTATCATGATGAGTCCGCCACGCCATTTAGACAGAAAATTTTCCATCCAGATTAATGCGTTTAAATCAAGGTGATTGGTGGGTTCATCTAAGAATAAATAATTGGGTTGTTTCAGTAACATGCCCGCTAAATAACAGCGCATTCTCCAGCCACCACTAAATGAATTGAAGGGTTCAAATAATTGTTCCTCGCTAAAGCCCAGACCTCCCAAAATTATTTTGGCTTTTTTCTCTATATCCCATCCTCCGATTTGTTCAAACTTTTCCTGGAGTTGAGATAATTCTGTGAGCAGCTTAGAATTGTCAGACTTTTCTGTTATTGCTTCAGTTATAGCATGGATTCTATGTTCAATATCTGCCACTTCCGGAAAACCTGCAAGGGTTTCCTCTATAATATTGCGCTTTGACCCAGCGATAATTTCCTGGGGTAAATAACCGATGGACACAGACTTGCCAATGTCAACGGTACCTTTATCTGGGGTTTCCATCCTCAATAATATTTTTAGTAAAGTGGTCTTACCTGCACCGTTAGGTCCAACCAGTCCCACACGCATTCCTTCCTTTAATCGGAAGGATAAATTTTTAAATAATAGTTTATTGGGAAATTCTTTCCAAATTGAATCTATACTTAACATTTATTTCATTAATTAATTTGATTATAAAATTAAGATTTTATTCAGGTATTCACCAATAAAGGTTCGTCTAAATAAAATAATAAATGGTGAAAAAATACAGACTTTTTCTCCAACCAATAAAAAAGCTCTCCCCTCCTCCGGAGAGAGCCTTTTTTCAATAAGGAGATTTTCTAAGTAAGACGGTGATGAATTAACATCGTTTGCCTTACACCCATAACTTATGGGGGTTTCTACAACCCAATAGTTGATGTAGATCAAATAAAGTTGTATAATTGACCTAAATCACATAAATGGTATACCTAAAATATCCATGAATAATTTTTACTCAATTTCAAATGCAACATATAGAGGACTACCGTTTCTAATTATCCTCAACATTATGGTATCACCTTCGGAAAAAGCATCTAATTCTGATTCATAATCATTTTCATTTTTAATAATGGATTTACTTACTTCAGTGATTATATCCCCACGTTTAATATTATTATCATAAGCAGGTGAACCCTTTTTTATATCAACTACTTTTACGCCATTTGGGGAATCAGCTCTCAGTTCTTTGTCATCTACATTTTTTAAAGTTTCAACTCGAAGCCCCAAAACATCAAAAAGTTTTTCACCATAACGAAATGTCCCTGCAAGTTCTTTTTCACCGGGGCGAGTTCCTAATGAAACTATGAGGTTTCTTTCATGCCCATCTCTAATAATTGTAAGTTTTGTTTTATCATCAGGACGTCCAGAGGAAATTAGATTTTTTAAATTTGATGAATCCGCAACTTTAACTCCATCCACTGCAATGATGACATCTTGCTCTTCAACTCCCGCATCTTCGGCAGGACTGTTTTTAATCACTTGACTAATAATTGCGCCATCCCGTTCCTTTAGCCGTAAAGCCTTTGCCATGCCTTCATCTACATCCTGAATTTGCACTCCCAGCCAACCCCGAGTAACCTTTCCATCAGAAATCAGGTCTTCCATTACACGCTTCACCATATTAATGGGGATAGCAAATCCCACTCCTGCATTGGCTCTGGAATACCCATCGGTAGCTATGGCTGTGTTTATTCCTATCAGTTCGCCATCCAAATTAAATAAGGCACCACCTGAATTCCCTGGATTGATGGCAGCATCATGCTGAATGAAATCCTCAAAATTATTACGGGATATTACTGAGCTTCTCCCAACAGCACTCACAATCCCCGCTGTCACTGTATGATTGAGGTGCAACCCGAATGGCGAGCCAATGGCAACCACCCATTCCCCTACACTTAGCTGGTCAGAATTTCCCAAATCTACGGTGTATAATCCACCCGGATCAACTTTAATTACCGCTAAATCAGAAGGAGGATCAGTGGCAACAATAGTGGCTTTCATTTCCCGTTTATCAAACATTATTACCTTAATTTCTTCGGCATCTTCAATGACATGGTTATTGGTAATTATATATCCCTCATCAGAGTCAATAATGACACCCGAACCCAGAGAATGTCCCCTAGATTCACCTTGGGGAAATTGATCGCCAAATGGTGAGAAAAATTGATGATACCTCTGTTCAATTACTTTTTCTGAAACAATTGAAACAACAGCTGGATTTCCGTTTGAAGCTACTTGTATAAATGCCTTACTGAAATCCTTTTTAGAAGGAAATGCAAGGAGTACAGTAATCCATATGAGGGGTAAGATTTGTTTCATATTTGTATATTTTTCCTTTCTTAATTTGATCATTTACTAATGCCAATTTGCTGAAGTTGTTCCATATTAAAAATAGTTGCTTAACGTATCCCAAGTTAAGAAAATTTCACTACTCAATAAAAGCCAGTTATTGGAGATATCTTTAAAATTAACATTAAAATCAGGTCAAATATACCATGATGAAAAAAATAGTCATTACCGGGGTGAGTACTGGAATTGGATATTCCACTGCAAAAATTTTATGTAATTCCGGATATTTAGTGTATGGATCCGTTCGGAAAGAAGCAGATGCCAAAAAAACCAAAGATGATTTTGGTGAAAATTTTACCCCTCTTATTTTTGATGTAACAGATGCAAAAAGTATTCAGGAAAATGCCGAATTGGTAAAGAATGAATTGAAACCCGGTGAGATTTTAAGTGGACTAGTGAACAATGCGGGTATTGCCCTGGGTGGACCTGTTACTCTTATCGATACAAATATTTTCAGAAAACAATTTGATGTGAATTTCTTTGGATTAATTGATGTTACAAAAGCTTATCTACCATTGCTTGGTGCATATAAAGGTTCTCAAAGCCAAGGAAAAATAATAAATATAAGTTCTGTAAGCGGTAGAAGAGCTCATCCTTTCGTAGCACCCTACAGCGCATCCAAATTTGCTGTGGAAGCTTTTTCCGATTCTCTTCGCCGGGAAATGCTCCTTTATGGGGTTGATGTGGTGCTCATTGAACCGGGTCCAATCAAAACAGCTATATGGGATAAAGCACCGGATCCCGAAAATAATGAATTTACCGGTTCCGATTATGAACCAGCATTAAAACGATTTTATAAAATGTTTATTGAAATGGGGAAAAAAGGATTCGACGCTGATATTATTGGCAATCGGGTAAAAGAAATACTTCAGAATCCATCTCCAAAAACTCGCCATGTGATAACACCCAATCGGTTTATGAATTATACCCTTTCTGGGATTTTACCAGATCGAGCTTTTGATAAATTAACGGGGAAGGGTTTGGGTCTGTTAAAAAAATGATGTTAAGATAAAATTAAATTTACCATAAAAATAATATCTAAAATATCCACATTACCATCATCATTGAGATCGGCATTATCTGTCTGGGTTGAATTAAATACTATTTGACCCAAAATATTCTGAATTGTTAAAACAATATCTGTAACATCCCAAACACCATCCATATTCACATCAGTGAAATCTTCCAATACGAATGACATATTGTAATACCCCCATGAAATGTCAACATAGATGACTTCATTTTCTTGATTTAAATTATTCCAATAAGCTGAATTAAATCCTTCAAATGCAACATCCGAAATACTTGAAATAAATGGTGATGTGCCAGTAATACCAATGGTAAATATGGAATCATATTGATAATTATAAAATTGGATGTCTGAAGGTATGCTGTCATTTAAAATATGGAAAATTAATGTATCCGAGTTATTAAATTGATTTATTAAATAGATATTTTCATTCAATCGTTCGCAATCGATTCTAATAAATTCATCCTCTACAATTTGATTATTGGCTTCGAGCCAGTATGCTCGATTGGGTTCATCTAAATTCACATTGATTACTTCTGGATTTCTTTCAAGTTCAAACTGACTCATCCAGTTAGAGGTATGAGTTGCATCTATAACTGAAAACCCATGGCTGCCTAAAGGATCGGTATCAATCCACATATTTTGATTATATCCCTGCAGCAAAACAAATAAATCTTCAGCATGAGTTCTGTGGGGCTCCGATATGCCAAAATCTAAATAAAGAGGTGTATGTTGTAAATTAAAATGCATGCTCTGGCTAGAGTCAGCAAAAAACACTGCACTATTACGATGGTATTCAAAAGGTACATCTTCCGGTGAACCCCCAAACCACTCTATCATACTATTATTGCCATCCATTTCATAAGAGCGCCGTTCACAATCCAATATACCTGAAGCAGATGCAGTGGCTGCTACCATAGGTTGAGACGGGTCTAAATGATTATTAGCAAATATAGCTCCAGCGGCACCTCCCATCGAACCGCCAACCATATAAATTCGATTGGAATCAATATTGTATTGTTCTGATAACCATATTATTTCCTGCATTACAAAATATTGGGCATCTTGGTGGTTATAATTATTGGGCGATCCTCCAAAAGGCGAAAGGTAGAGCCAGTTTCGGTTATTTGCTTCTTCATCAAATTGAGTTGAATAGGTACTATTTTCATTGCCACCCCATTGGTGAAAAACCACTAATAGTGGATGGATATTTGAGTCATTATAATTCGCTGGTATCTGATAGGAAAAAACATCCAGAGTATCGCTATTAACAACTAAATATTCAGTATAAATATCTTGGCTCCAACCAAAGGAAACAAAAATAATGAGTGCATATTTGATAAATCTATTCATATTTATAAAGAGAATATACAAAATTATTCCAATTATGAGGGGGGAAAAGAAAGGGCTCCGTTTCCGAAGCCCTTCTATTAAGGAGGAGATTAAATCTTAAGAGGTCATTCTAGGAGGAGTTAACTAAGAAGAGTTCAATCACCTATTTAAATTTACGCGGGTATCCTAAAGTTAGTTTCCATTTATAATGTAATTAATTGTAACAAAATCAGACTGGTTCAACAGCAGATTTAAAAGATCGCCGGAGGATACTCCGCAGCCAGAATAAACTGACGCCAGCGGTGATAATGCATGAAATCAAGGTTCCAACCCAGGCGTAATAGACAGGTTTCTCTAATATCATTACAAAGTACCATGCCAAAGATGCGGAGATTATGACCACCCGAAACAAAGTGAGAATAAACATGGGGTAGGCAACTCCCAAACCCTGCATAATTCTGGTGCTGGTCATGCCAATGGTTATAAATGGATAGGCAAATGCCATGATTTTAAAATATAAAACAGACAGGCGAATAATTTCAGGCGAATCGGTGAAGACCGGAAGAATACTATCACTAAAAAATAAGAATAATACACTGAAACTTAGTGATATGGCAACCGCACGCGTTAATCCATATTTTATCATTGTGCGAATTAAATCAAATCGTTTCGCGCCATAAAACATCCCCACTAAAGTAACCAGGGATGTGGCAACAGAAATGATTGGAAGAAAAAATAAATGCTCAATTCTCCCTGCTGTTTGATAGGCAGCAACAGCATCAGAAGTGCCTAATATCCAGTTGAATAATAATATTCCCATGGACATAATGATCATGCTGAGGGAGGCAGGCATTCCCATACGAAATATATCTTTAATAATTTTCATGTTGAATGAAAAAGCTTTCAGGTTAAAGGTTATATAACTATGCTGCTTAAATAGCAGTGCATAAATAAAAACAAAAGTAACCAAAGCTTGACTGATAACGGTGGCAATAGCAGCGCCAGCAATTTGGTAATAGTGAATAAAAATGGGGTCGAGGATTATATTTAACACGGTGCCTGCACCCAATACTTTCATTGGGAACATCATTTCTCCCTCACCGGACAAAATGGATCTGAAAAAGACGGAAAGTATCATGAATATAGAACCTCCAATCATGATATAAAAATAATCAAGGGCAACTGCTACCGTTTCTACATCTGCACCCTGAACGCCAATAAATTTATGCCCAAATAAAAATCCAAATACAACAATAATCACCCCAATTATGAGTCCCAATAAAATGGTATGTTCTGCTGCATTATCTGCATTCTTTTTATCTTTTGCACCAATGAATTGTGCTATAACCGTCGTTGCTCCAGATCCGAGACCAAAAGTAATACCCATTATAATAAATAAAAAGGGGAAGACATACCCCAATGCCGCTAAGGCCGTACCACCAACCCATTTACCAATGAAGGCCGTATCTACCAACATATATATTGCCTGAACTGCCATGCCAAACATCATGGGAAGAGATAACTTCCACAATGCTTTTATTGGGTTTTCTATAAATTCTTCTAATCGACTTTCTTTAGGTTGTGTATCCATGTAAATATTATTTTATATTTATTTTATCACCAACTTTTGGGTGTGTAAACGGCACCAATAAAATATGAGCTCAGAATTTGAGGCAATCTTCTATCTAATATTTTTTAAATATTTTATTCACTTTTAATGATTATTTGAAAGGAAAATTTACAGCAATGTCCCTGTGCGGATTTATGAATAATCAATATATAATATAGTTTCTCAATTTGGGAGTCTTTTCAGATATCGCTCATGAAAATAACTATCTTCTACTCCCCTATCCAATTCTATATTTTCAAATTTTATGGTTGTCGAATGATTTTTCTGGATATTTGTCACTTGAACTTCTGTTAAAATATGATACTTATTAATCACTGTGTAGGTAAAATGTTTTTCTTTAAGTTGTTTCCCTGATTTATCATAAGACTCTTCCTTTAATGGGACAAATAATGTGGAATCAACCCAGGTAATATGCCGGCTATATTCTGTGCGAATATGTTCCTTCGGTTTGGATTCAAGCAGATGGCAGGAAACATCCTGAAACCTTTCATTACCCATGATTTTAAAATTAAATTCGTCTAATTGGCGGGTGGACATATCCTCATAACTCATATCTGAACCCATAAAACTATCCGATCTTTTACTTGCAGAAATTCGCCGAATTTTTTTGAATGCTGGCAGCCACATGCGCATTTCATCATCTTTATCATCATGCTCAATTTTCAGGAACGATACTCCTTTATCATCTGCCGGAGACAGAAACCAGATTATCTGTTTGGCACCATCATCCTTAGTTATCGACCGAAGCGAGGATGACCTGGTTTTTCCTTTTTTATTGGTTAAGGTCATAACCATATCAACCTTCGAATCTATTGGAGTAATCCTATCCTCCATTTTTTGTACCAATTCATTACCGGCCAATCCGAACATCCAACTGATACTAATCATGACCATAGATAAATTCTTCATTTTATGCATTTCCTGTTTTATATAGATTTTGTTTATAAATTTCCATGACTGAGGCTAAAATTGTGAGGGTGCCTAATGAAGTGGAAATCATGGCAAAAACCATGAGCCCCCCCATGTGGACCAGCGGTATCAACGAAGATGCGATGAGTGCCCCAAATCCCATATTAGAAAACACATCCAGCAGAATGGGATAACCCACGTCATCTACCACCTGTCGACTGATCTCATCTGTACCAATTCCATTTTTAGAATAATGAATGAATTCTGAAATATAGTGGATGGCAAAATCAACACCCACCCCAATAATAATGGAAGTGAGCAAAGCGGTAAAATGGCTCAAATCTATACCAAACCAACCCATAAGCCCAAAATTTAGAATAACCGCTGATGTAAGTGGAATAACCGAAAGTAGTCCAAATTTCCAATGACGGAAAAATATCCAGGTAATAAATAAAATTATCACGATTGATAATAAAATACTATTTATGGAGGATTGAACAATAAGAGTTGTAAAGTCTTTTAAAAACATCATCATCCCAGAAGTTTCCGTTGTGAATTCTTCCGTTCCCATTTCTTCAATATAGACTTCAATTTGGTCAGCCATTATCACAATTTCTTTGGTTGATACAGACTGCATCATGGCAGTAATAAGACCGGTTTCATATTCGTAATCTACCATTGCCTCAAAATCATCCGGGTCACCAGACATAGAATACATGGTAAAGAGATTATTTATTTTTCCCCGGGTATCTGGAATTGTTTCATAAGCTGGGTCATTATCCATTATGGATTTATGCATCTCTTTGATGACATCAGCTATTGAAAAAGTAGTATTTACTGTAGGGAATGCTGAAATATAATCCTGAATATCAATCATCTTATTCAGCACTTCCGGATCTTTCAAATCGCCTTCTACTTTTAAAATGAGATTCATTGATCCAGCCATTTCCCGATCTAAAAATAGAGTGGATTCTCTTATTTCATGACCAGGTTTAAATAAATTAATGATGTTGACTTCCACATTAATAAACCAAATTCCAATTGATGAAACTGCAACTATAAGAAACCCGGTTAAAAATACCTGCTTTGGATAATTAAGGAGACTTCTACCAAACCGATGGATGAGTTTTTCTAAAAAACTGGGTTGATCAATAGCTGCTTTATTCATGTCCCATTTTTTTAAATTAATAATCGCTGGAAGGAAAGTAGAAGAAAGTACCCACGCCCACATAATACCAAAACCAATGGTTGTTCCGTAACCCGTCATGGTAGCTATGGGTGATGACACCATTGTGAGAAATGCGGCAGTTGTGGTTATGGAGGTAAGAAATATCGGCAGCATGAGTTGATTCATAGTCATGGTGAGTGCTTTTTTTACATCTTTATGCTTACGAGCTTCTCTAAAAAATCTGGATAAAATATGTACCCCATCAGAATTTGCAATGGTTAGAAGTACAATAGGCATGGAGGTATTCACCATTGAAAAAGAAAAACGGGGGGTTTCAGTTAAATAATATACCCAGCCCATGAAACCCATCATGGATAGGGCCGATAGAAAAATAACAGATAATACCATGCCCACTGCAGGAAAACTGCGGAGATTAATCAGTAGAATTGTTGCCATAATAAAAAGCCCCAGCAACATGAGCTGTTGGGTTTCCGTTTTTATCAACTTAGGCATTGCACCGGTGAGATGGGGCTGTCCTCCAAAATGGAATTCATACTGGTTTTGATAAGACGCCGTAATGTCATAAACTGCAGCAACTAATCCGGGAAAGTCATTATCACTTTTAGGCCTGATAACGATATTAATATAATTTCCCTCTTTACTGAGAATTCTAGAACTGATATTGGAATTATTTTTCAAATAATCAGACAGCGAAGCCACCTCTTCTTCTGTCATGTTTTTATGAGGCATGAGGTCCCCCACTTCCAGAAACCCATCATCACTATCCATTCGATTTAGGGTGGAAATGGAAATTACCTCATCTACATGAGACACATTTTCAAATTTTTCAGTAAGGTCCCAGGCAATAGCAAGGGCATCGGGGTTCAATATCTTTTCATTAGGATTACCAAAAGCAACAAAGAAGAAATCAGTATATTTGAATTCCTCTATAACTTCATCCCAGATTCGTCGAGAATCAATATCTTTTGGGAGCGTGTTCATTATATTGTCATCTAAAAAGATGAATCGTACACCAGAACCAATAAATGCGGTTACCAACAACGCCAACAGAACCGTTCGCTTGGAATGTTCAAGTGCTTGATTTAGTGCCCAGTTTTTTAATTTATGAGTCAAAAGGGGTAATTCTCCGTTGTAAAGGTAGAGGGAAAAATTAATGCTGATTGATAATCCATTATAACCAATTTATTTGATTATCAAATTATATGAAGGTTAACTTGTGATTTAACTCACAGAAATTCTATGAAAAAGCAGTCTAATTTTTATTGTTGTCAGACATTGGTGTCTGGAACAAAACGCCAAGGTTAGAATCGAGGGGGACGTGATAGTTCATTTCCCTCTCGATTTATTTACACTTAATTTTTTTAAAGTAAATTATTCCCATCAATGCTTACACATGAAACTGCAATTGCGGCTCCCGCAAGCACAGGGGGTAATGATACCCCTCCAAATGAATATATTAAGTCAATGAATGAAATAATGGAATTTATGCAATTTCCCCGATAGAATAACCTACATTGTTGATTGAAGTAATGATGTGCTGCTTATTAAGATTATTTCCATAAATAAATGTTTGCCCAGATTCAAGATTAATGGTGACATCTTGAATTCCGTCACATGTATT
>Ga0302133_10003024_pt1 | contig 10182 bp, 5 predicted proteins | sample CB9_331_MG_FD_203121 | JGI IMG/M metagenome (GOLD analysis project Ga0302133, IMG submission 203121) | Marine microbial communities from Western Arctic Ocean, Canada - CB9_33.1 | ecosystem: Environmental > Aquatic > Marine > Oceanic | place: Canada: Western Arctic Ocean | collected 2017-09-19 | reverse complement strand
AGCTTCTTTGGAAAATTCTTCGAGCGGATTTAAAAATGGCCACAAATATGACAACGATGAGTACATCTTTAACACCGGTTGCTATTCCTTTGGTCTTTATTAAGATTTGTATGTCGGCTTAGCATGTTACAATGAAAAATTATGGATAGCTACGCACGTATTGAGGTATGGTCAGATAATAGATATTGATAGAGGAGCTTAATGGAAAAGGTTTTTGGAATTGAACTGACACGAATTTTGATCACAGTACTCTCATTGAGCATTACCGCAACAGTAGTTCTGTTTTTTCTTGGGATTACTCATAAAGTCTTAGTGAAAATGGGGATTCGCAACATACCTAGGAGACCGGCTCAGAGTGTTCTCATAATTTTGGGATTAATGCTTAGTACTACGATCATTGGAGCATCTTTGGGCATAGGCGACACTGTTTCACATTCCATCCGGAAAGCCGCTTTGGATTCCATGGGTTTTATAGACGAAACAGTACGTGCGCGGAGTTCAAGTCCTTTTAATCCGGGAGTTCTCGAAATATCTACTCTTGATTTAATCAGGGAATTAGCAGATAAAAACCCAGATATCGATGGTGTAATTGCGAGTATGGAAACTGTCGCTCCTACACTGAATACGACCAATGATAGAACTGAGTCCCGTCTCGTATACCGTGGATACGAACAAGACCAACAACCTAGCTTTGGCACCCTTTTAGATATAGACGGCAATGTTCAACTGCTAAGTGAACTTGAACCCAACAAAGTATTCCTTAATCAGGATGCCGCTGAAAAACTTGCAGCAGTCACAGGTGATCAGCTAAACATGTTCACCTCATCTGGAACGAATTACCTTTCAGTCCAAAGCGTACTTCAGCCAGGAGGGCTTGCTGGCGGCGGTGGCAATCCTGTGGCGCTCCTATCGTTACACACACTGCAATTATTATTAGACAGGGAAGCAGAAGTGGACCAAATTGGCATTTCAAATCAAGGTGGTATCGAGGATGGTCTTGATTTTTCGGACAGTGTAACGGGATCCCTGCGCGTAAGCTTGACGGATCGCAATATTGCTAACGAAATAGCTCGATTACTGGACGAAGAACAAACCTTAGCACTTCTTCGGAAGAAAGCTAACGAAGTCGGACTGAATGAAACACTGGCAAAGGATCTGGATACACTTGTTATGGAGCTATCATCTCACGATATGGCAACTAACGAGACAATCAGACTGATTGGAGACAGCGATCTCTACGCTGTTATTGTCCAAGCCTTGGCCGATATAGATAACGGAGATTTGGTTACTAAATTGGATGGAAAACGACGAATATCAAGCCAATTTATCGTAGATGATACTAAGAAAGATGCCATCGAACTAGCCCAAACAATAGGAGGGACAGTCACTTCGATCTTCACGATCTTCGGATCCTTTTCCGTAGTCGTAGGTCTGTTGTTGATTTTCCTAGTAATGGTGTTGCTGGCAGCTGCCCGTTCGGCTGAAATGGGGATGGCTCGTGCTATCGGTTTAAGGAGAATGCACCTTATCCAAGTATTCACCTATGAAGGATGGGTTTACGCAATTGGATCTGCAATCATGGGAACTGCAGTTGGTGTCTTAGCAAGTTTAATCCTAGTCTCCTTACTGCAGCGAGCTATTGGAGTTGAGGAGTTTGCGATTTATCCAAAGATGACACTTCGGTCAATTGCTATCACAATCTCTACCGGATTTATTTTGACTTTGGCTACGGTGACAGCTTCTGCATATAGGGTAAGTCATCTGAATATCATTAGTGCAATAAGGGGTGTGGGTGAGGAGTTCGCTCAGGTACCTAGAATAGGATGGAAGCATCGGCTCTTATTAATAGGATTAGCACTCCTTGGCCCAATCGGGCCCGTAATCGAAGGACGCAAACACCAGTCTAGATCGCATATTCTACTGCGAGCACTCATTTGCTGTCTTCCCCCAGTATGGATTGGTATGATTGTATGGAGATTAGTACAAGCAATATATCCACTCCTTGTCCAAGGTTGGCCATTAATGACGACTAGCGTCCTTATCTGTTCCTATGCTCTACAACAAGATAATGGTGTGACATTCGATTTTGGTATCACTTTGGGGATTCTTGGAGCTGCCTTTGCCTTACGACAAGTCCTCAATTTCATCAAACCTGATTCCAATTCAAACCCCAGGATCTCTGCCAGCCTGGGTAGCCTTGGACTTTTGGTATATTTCGGATTACCATTTGATGCGCTTTACAATCTAACTGGTGAACTGCAAGGTGGGCCAGAAGAATTCGTGCTAGGTGGCTGCATAATGGTAGCAGCAGCATCTTGGCTCGTCATGCACAACGCGGAGTTGTTTCTGTTTGTGCTTAACAAAAGCGTTGGTAAGGTAGGGAGGATAAATGCCGTCCTTCGCACCGCAGTAGCTTACCCGGTAAACTCTCGGTTCCGTACTGGTTTAACGATATCAATGTTCGCTCTAGTTATTTTTACACTAGTTATCAATGCAACATTGAGTAACCTTAATAATGTTGCACGTGACAACCCCGACAGGGTCACCGGTGGATACAACATTGTAGCCACGGTGACTGACGATAGAGAAATCGAAGACTTTTTGGATGAGGTTACCGCTAGTCCTTTAGTAAAGAGTGAGGATATTGAAACTGTTGCTCGTAGCAGCAGTTTCCGTACTAGATTGCGACAGGTAAATGCTCTCAGTACTCGTTTTAAGGGTATCCGGACAATTGTAGTGGACGATGACTATTTAAGTTCAAACATGTTTGAACTTTCCCACTATGATCCTTCATATGGGGCACAAGATACTGAGGTTTGGCAGTCGCTGCAGGGAACCGGTAATTTTGTTCTGCTAAGCAATAGCGCACTTGTTACTGACGATCCCTGGGGGCCACCGAGCACGGGATTTCGAGTAGAAGGGTTTTCTGCTAGCGATCCAACCGAAACATGGAAGACGATGGACTTGGAAGTCGTCCCGTCTTGGAACGAAGAAATGACCCCAGTGAACGTGCGAGCAGTCGGAATCATCGATCCCATTGCAACTGTAGGTGGAGGCGGAGAGTGGGGTCAATCTTTGTTTATGGTTATGGGCGAATCAACAGCAGCACTTTTAATAGACGGTGCTCCAAAGTGGAATACTTATTATATCAGAGCAAAATCGACCATAGATATTCCAGACTTAGTTGCCAAGTTTGAAACAATCTTCTTGTTTAATGGTATGAACGCTACAGATCTGATGGAAGATATACAAAAGAGCTTGGAGCAAGAGGGAGCGTTCAATCAGCTTTTCCAGGGATTTATGGGACTTGGCCTGTTTGTGGGAGTTTGCGCCATCGGTGTTCTTGCCATCAGGGCTGTTGTCGAAAGACGGCAATCTATAGGGGTACTTCGAGCAATTGGATATCGACCGGCCATGATTCAGCTACAGTTTTTGCTAGAATCACTCTTTGTTACCCTATTAGGCGTTTTTCTAGGTATCAGCTTGGGAGCTCTGACTTCGTGGAATATATTTAATGCGATTACTAAAGAAGTCGACGGGCTAACCTTTGCTGTTCCATGGACTTCTATCATTGTTATAACTCTGATGACATCACTGTTCGCCTTACTTAGCGGCTACTGGCCAGCAAGACAAGCGAGTAAGATTCAACCAGCTGAAGCATTGCGCTATGAATAGGGGCCAGATAGATATAAAAGATGTCACCTTGTAACGTCATGAGAAGATTTCTCGGTGGGGACTTTTTGCTACAAAAGGCAGCGGCATAGCTACTATTGTTATACCTAAAATTACATAGGCTGCCGGAACATAGGTTCCATAAATGTCATAAATACCGCCGAATAAAATCGGGCCAACAACACCAGAACCCACAGTCGCTGCTTGAAAAAGACCTTGTATAGTACCAAACGCCTTGGTGCCAAAAAACTTTCCCACGAGAATCGGCCTCGAAGCAAGTATAGCCCCAAATGAGATGCCCTCTAACGTTGCAAAAAGGGCAGCGCTCCAATATTCATTCGCAACGATCAAAACAGCAAAAGCTGCCGCTTGCCCTCCAAGGACTACAAATAATACATATCGCCAACTTAGGCTATCCAGCAAAAAACCTGCCCCGATTCGACCAATTCCACTGGTTGCAAACAGGATCGTAACAGTTGAAGCAGCTGCAGTGGTTGTAAAGCCAAGCACTTCGAAATATGCCATCTGATGGGCAAGCAACCCGCTAACTGCAATACCTTGGGCACAGTACACCCCAAAAAGACACCAAAATACGACAGTACAAACAGCATCCCGTACCGAGTAATCCATTTGATCTATAGCCTGCATACCTACCGTGTCTGAGCTTATAGGGGGTTCGGGGATTCCATCAGGTTGGAGGCCGAGATCTGCAGGACGATTTTTCACTAACAAACTCAATGGAATCCCCACAACAAGGAAACCTATGCCCAACCAGATACTCGTTGACCTCCAACCGATCCTTTCCACCATTTGGGCTACGACTACAACGAGAGGGCCTCCAAAAACAGGACCAAGTAATGCAAAACCAAGGGCACGTCCTCGCATTTTCGTGAACCAATTGGCTATAATCGTTGCCCAAGACACTCCATGTGATGCCCCACTTGCACCTACTGAAATAATGGCAACAACGAGATAAAAATGCCACAGCGATGAAATTTGACTCAGTGCAATCAACCCTAATCCTGAACATATCACAGAAAAAAGGATTACTAATTTCCCTCCCCATCTATCCACTACAACACCTACCACTGGAGCGAGGAATCCCGTTTCCATCTGCCGTAAAGAATACGCAACAGAGGTTGCGGAATTCGACCAACCAAATTCTCTTATGATCGGGAGAAAATAGGCCTGCAGACCTATAAAGAAGGATGCGGATAGATAGATATTCATAGCTATACTAGCGCCCACAAGATACCATCCATAGAAAATCTTGGGCTGCTTAAATTGTGACTGGTTCATTGGCTTCCTTGACGCGAAAGTGAGCCCCAATAGTGATACGCTTAGCGAGGTGACTCAGGAGGTTCTATCACAGAGGGCAGAGACGAAAGTACAGGAGTCAATGATCATGGCTTTGGGTTCTCTCAGTCCAGAAACGGGGACCCATACTTGCGGTCCCACTCCCTCAATAAGCCTTATTATGGTTGTCCACAGTTCCTCTATTCGAATCTGTGGACAACCATAATAATAGTCTTTAACTATTTACTTGACAATCTTTCACTAGAATTTGGAAGTAGAAACTTGAAGCACTTTCCTTTATGATTCCCACTGTAATGCAAAAAGGAGAATTCAATGTATACGACAGATCAGTATGAAAGCATGATCGCTGAGACGATTTCAATTGTTGGAAACGAGGGAACTACTATCAATGCTTATGTTGCCAGACCACTTGGGAACGGGCCATTCCCTGCTGTGGTCCTCATTCACCATATCCCTGGATGGGATGAATGGAATAGAGAGGCAACACGAAGATTCGCACATCACGGCTATATTGCTATTTGCCCCAATCTTTACTTCAAATACGGTCATGGAACACCTGAAGATATTGCTGCGCAGGTTCGTTCGGATGGAGGGGTTGCTGACTCCCAAGTCATGGGAGATGTGCAAGCAGCAGTCAATTATGTGAATAACCTTCCGCAAGCTTCAGGCAAAACAGCTGTCTTTGGAACCTGTTCCGGAGGTAGGCATGTAATGCTAGCTGCTGCGCAAGTTCAAGGGCTAGCAGCTGGCATTGATTGTTGGGGTGGTCGGGTCATTATGTCCGATGAAGATCTCAATGAAAAGATGCCTGCTGCACCAATAAGTCTAACATCAGATGTTTCTTGCCCAATCCTTGGACTATTTGGAAACGACGATCAAAGTCCACCCGCTGATCAAGTTAACACTCATGAAGAAGCACTTAAACAGGCCGGGAAGGACTATGAATTTCATCGATATGATGATGCTGGGCACGGGTTCATGTACTACCATGCACCGATGTACAGACAAGCAGCAGCAGTCGATGCATGGTCAAAGATCTGGGATTTCCTAGAAAGACGTATTGGATAGCTGTTGCGTTACAATTCCATTTCAAATAGGGAGATTTCACATGTGCACAATGATTGTTGATAACATTAAAGCAACTGGCAGTGCCACGGGGCGAGAAGGTTGGTTTGCGTTGACTAATTTGAGTGTTTCATACGACCATCCATTCCATGCGCCATTTGAACATGCACTCAACATAGACTTCGTCGCTAAACAAAATGGAACCTTCAACCGGATCTCAGCAGAACTCACAGCAGATTCTGCACGCGAACTCATTGCTAGTATTCAACGAGTCTTAGCTGAAGCTGAATCACGTAATATATCACTTGAATCAGACGTTTTGAAGGCCTCATAATTAATCTGTGTCACAGAGTTTATTTGTATATAGAATCACTAAAGGGAAACAGCTACGGCTATGGAGATTTTAAGAACCTTGGCCCCAGGATTATTTTTACTAGCTGCTATAGTAATGGCAGCTGTAGGAGTACGAAGTCAGCAGGGCAAAAAAACACCAACGAGAATTACTGCCTATGCCGTAGTGATAGCCATACTCGGACTGATCGGAATATTTGGGCCTATTGGGTAATTTAGTGCTTCGGTTAGCTATATATTGCAGTAGCAACACAAGTAAGGGGACAAAGCCTTACGCTAAGCTAAGGATTGCTCAAGGTTCAGAATATCTGACTCAGATAGGTTAAAGTACTTAGCCTCTGGGTGATGCAGTACGATCGCACTCACTGAGGCCTCTGGATCCATCATGAATTCTTCTGTTAGTTCTACGCCAATTGTTGCGGTCGGATTTAACAATTGCCATATTATACCTTGATCCTCTAATCGAGGACAGGCTGGGTATCCAAAGGAGTAGCGGCGTCCCTGATATTGAGTTCGAAACAGTTCGCCTTTCGAAATAGTACTAGGATCAGGAAATCCCCACATTGCCCTCATCCGTTGGTGTAGAAGTTCAGCGAATGCCTCAGCAGCTTCAATGGCAACCGCTTGGAGTATATGTGCATCAAGGTAATTCCCTACGTGAAGCCACTCATCTGCTAACGTCCTTACCCCTGAACCTATTGAAGTTACGAACATCCCAAGAAAATCTGGAGTCTTGTCAACACCATCCGTTATGTAATCCGAAAGACACAGGCCTTCCCCTTCGTTTTGACGCCCAAAGGTTAAGGTACCCAAGTTTCTAGTACCGTCAGGAGTAAGCAACACTGTACTATTCTCCATCGATGCAGCGCGGAAAAACTTATATGTCGCCTTGGCTTTAATTGTAGTGTCCTGAACCATAATCGCCTGTACACGTGCGACAGCCGCATAGAGATCAATAGCCCGCTGGTCACCTGCAGCGAGTTCCTTTTCGAATTGCCCCCGAAACCCTAGGTGCCGTACGTACAACATAACTGGGTTGATATATCCAAAAATCTCATCTAAGGGATAATCTTCTATAACGTGAACGTTCAGATCTGGTGGTACTGGAGGATGGAGAACTTTTTGCAAGACAGCCTTGGGACGCTGAGTTGCGCCCACTTGAGCAGGGGTTGCCTGCCGTTGGGCTGCATCCGCCTGAATCTTTACCGTCTCTTGCTTGAGATGTATCTCATATGATTCCCTAGCTGAAAGGTTCATCAATTGATTTGCAATATCCAATCCGTTCATCGCATCTTGGCAATAGGAGACGATTCCGTCATATTCTGGAGCAATCCTCAACCGGGTGAAACGATTAGAAAGGGCAGCTCCGCCCACAAGTATTGGTATGTCTATTCCAGCTTGCTTAAAGTCCTGCACTGTATCTACCATCATCTGGGCCGATTTGACCAAAAGGCCGGAAAGACCTATTAAATCGGGTTTATGATAGATGGAAGCCTCAATTAGCTGCGGTGCCGCGATCTTAATACCTAGATTTACAACACGGTAGCCGTTATTAGCTAAAATAATCTCAACTAAATTCTTGCCAATATCATGCACATCCCCTTTTACTGTTGCTAAAAGTATCGTGCCTTTATTGGCAGAATCACCGGGTTCCATAAACTCTTCTAAATAATTTACCGCTGCCTTCATAACCTCCGCTGATTCCAACACTTCAGCGACAATTAGCTCGTTATTACCAAATTGCCTTCCAACTTCGTCCATACCTGCCATCAATGGTCCATTAATTATTTCTAGAGGTTTTTTTACCTGAAGGCATTCATTTAGGTCCGCAATAATGTTCACCCTAATTCCTTCAATCACAGCACCGGTTATGCGTTCTTCTAGTGGTAACGCTCTCCTATCTTCTTCTGAGACTTGAGGGCGCTTTTCTCGGAAATGATCTGCAAAATCACTGATCGGATCATCCCCACGGTTCCAAATAAGATTCTCGGCTAACTCCCTTTCCTCTGTCGAGATTGAGGCGTACCGCTCGACACCCTGAGAATTAACGATTGCAGCATCTAGGCCTGCCTGAACACAGTGATATAGCATCACTGAATTTAAGACCTCTCGTCCTGCCGCAGGCAAACCGAAGGAGACATTAGAGATGCCCAATACTGTTTTCGTTAACGGGAATGCCTCCTTAATCAGGCGGACACCTTCTATTGTTTCCAAAGCAGCACCAACGTAGTTTTTATCTCCAGTACCAATGGGGAATACCAAGGGATCGAAAATGATATTTTGTGGTGCTAATCCATATTTTGCTGTGAGTAAGGTGTAGGATCTACTGGCAACCTCCAATTTTCGTTCTCTCGTGATCGCCTGAGCCTGAACAGGATCATCGTCGATACACCCCACAACTACTGAAGCTCCATATTTCCTAATCAGCGGGAGTATTGTTTCGAACTTAGATTCCCCGTCCTCCAAATTTATGGAGTTAATTATCGATTTACCGGGAGTTAATTTCAAAGCAGTTTCAATGGCTGTAGGATCAGTAGAATCTATCATAAAAGGTACTTTTACTTTACGGCGTAAGGAAGTCAGGAGATCAGTTAAATCAGCTATTTCATCACGATCAGGATCCTGCAAACACACGTCAAGTATATGGGCACCACTACGTACTTGTTGCCGCCCGATTTCTGCGGCATCATCAATCGCTCCATTAGCGATTAGATTGCGGAATTTACGACTGCCCAATACATTTGTCCGTTCGCCAACAATCACTGGCCTAGTATCATCATCGATCGTAAAAACTTCTAACCCTGCTACTATCGAGGCATTCGAATTAACGGACATCCGAGGTTTCTTAATTGCAGGAATCTCAGACAACATCCCTATATGTCCAGGAACAGTTCCACAGCATCCGCCTAGCACGTTAACCCAACCTGCCTTGGCATATCCTTCTAGTGTTGCTGCAAAATGCTCTGGACTTTCGTTATAATTCCCATCCTCATCCGGTAGTCCAGCGTTAGGTATAACGCTGACAGGGAATCGAGATATATTAGATAATGTACGGACATGATCTCTCATGAATTCAGGCCCTGTGGCGCAATTCATACCTATCCAGAGCAGATCATGATGTTCAATGGAAGCGTAGAACGCTTCGATATCCTGACCTCCTAGCATAGTCCCCATGGGCTCAATCGTACACTGAACAGCAACAGGGATATTGGAGGAAATCTCGTTTTGTGCATTACTAATCCCTGATAAAGCAGCCTTAACATTTAATGTGTCTTGGGAAGTTTCAACTAATAAAAAATCACAACCACCAGAAATCAAGCCACGTGCCTGAATTCTATAATTATCTGCCAACTCATTCCAGTCAACCCCACCAGTAACTGATATTGCCTTTGTGGTAGGGCCCATTGAACCAGCGACGAATCGGGGCTTATCCGGTGTACTTGCGGTCGCTGCAGCCTGTTTTGCAAGGACGGCACCAACCCTAGAGATTTCTTCGCCTTTATCGCCAAGCCCATACTCTTGTAACACTAGTGGAGTACTACCAAAGGTATTGGTTTCAATGATATCAGCCCCGGCTTCCAAAAAAGAGCGATGAATCGATAGGATGATTTGAGGACTACTGAGATTCAGATATTCGTTACAGCCATCATATTCTTCTCCACCAAACGATTCAGCCGAAAGATCATAATTTTGAATGCTAGTTCCCATGGCTCCATCTACAACCAGTATGCGGTCAGCTAAAGCCTTTCGTATATCACTATCTCCAAGTATCATAAT
>Ga0302133_10003018_pt1 | contig 10195 bp, 9 predicted proteins | sample CB9_331_MG_FD_203121 | JGI IMG/M metagenome (GOLD analysis project Ga0302133, IMG submission 203121) | Marine microbial communities from Western Arctic Ocean, Canada - CB9_33.1 | ecosystem: Environmental > Aquatic > Marine > Oceanic | place: Canada: Western Arctic Ocean | collected 2017-09-19 | reverse complement strand
AGAATTGGCCTGATGCCACTAAGACCTTCGTTGGCATCGTAGTAGCGCGTTACGATGTTCTGAATGCGTTGAGCACGGGCCTCTTCGACATCGCTGGTGAAGCGCTCGATCTCCCGCTCGGTGGCGTAGCGAACGTACAAACTCACTCCTATCAGCGAGACCGCCAATACGAGCATGAAACCCAATATCAGCCGGAAGTGGAGGCTTACGAACCAGCTATTAAGTCTTTGCATCGCCAAACCTGTATCCAATTTCATAGATGGTGTGAATGTATTTCCGCTCGCCGCCATTTTCGAGCTTTCGCCTCAAATGTGAGACGTGTGCATCGACGGTGCGGTCGAGCCCATCGAAGTCGTAGCCAAACACCTTTTCGATAATGTGGTCTCTCGTGAACGTTCGACCAGGATCGTTGATGAACATGACCAGTAGCCGGAACTCTGTTGGAGTAAGCGTAAGTTCCTGCCCACCGATGGTCGCAACTCGCCGCTGTTGATCCACACGAACATCGTTGTATTGAAGAAGCTCATTTTCGACCTCTGTTGCCGTTCGTGCAGTGCGTCGTAACACCGCTCGAACCCGTGCGCACAGCTCTCTGGGACTGTACGGCTTCGTGATGTAGTCGTCGGCACCAAGGTCGAGACCTGCAAGCCGGTCTTCCTCGGTGTATCGCGCCGTCAACATCACAATGGGAACGTCCGACTCCTCACGGAGAATCCGACACAGCTCCGTGCCGTCCATCTTCGGGAGCATAAGGTCGAGCACGAGAAGGTCGGGGTTACTCTCACGGGCGAAACGGAGCCCCTCCACACCGTCGGTGGCAACCAGAACATCGTGCCCGTCATGTGCGAGGTAGGTGCGCGCGATGTCAACGACTCCCGGGTCGTCCTCGACCAGCAAGACTTTTGCTCCCATCTCGCGCTCCCACTTCTAACCACAGAGTTCGCAGAGGACACAGAGAAAGAAATCCTAATCCTCTGTGATCTCTGCGCCCTCCGTGGTGAATAAACTTCCTACAGCGACGTTGAATCTGGTGCGGGCGCTACTGGCTCGGACTGCCGGAACCTGGACCCAAAGCCTCCGCCGAAATGACCTCGGAATCCGCCGCGCATGTGACCGCCACGACCAAACTTGTGACCACGGAAGCCAAAGCCAAAGCTCGGCCCTACGCCTTCTGGCCGAGATTGCAGCCATTCGAGTTGCGCGTCGGCCTGCTCTTGCGTCAATCGGCCACTTTCGACTGCCGCAGCGAGATGCTCACCGATACGCTCGTCCACCATATCGTTCTTGGCTTGCTCGATAGCGTCCGCGACCGTCGCACTGTCAAGACCAAGTATCTCGGCTACCCGGTCGGCCAACGTTCTCGCCACTCCGCCTTCTTCGTCGGCACTTTGCGCCAGCACTGTGCCGCCCGTCACTCCGATCGCCAACGTCACAATGAGAAGCGAACCAACCAAAACCTTCTTCATACACACACCTCCGTTCGGTATTCACCTCTTCCTCCGCGAGAGTTCACTATATCAACCACATTTGAAGAAAGTGTGAAGGTCTTGCAGACGGCGCTTCAACATTCATCTATTCCTAGGTATGATGCGGGCAATACGGATCAATGAGAGGATGCATATGGGAGCTTCATCGCTTCGAGTCGAAAACAATGTCGAAGCGACGATGCGCGACGGCACTGTCTTGCGTGCCGACGTGTACCGTCCCGCAAAACCCGGCAGCTACCCCGTGCTCCTCAACCGAACGCCGTACATCAAGACTCGCGACAGTTACGCGGAGAACGCGATGGAGATGGCCGAACGAGGATACATCGCGGTTGTGCAGGACAAACGTGGGCGCGGCGAGTCGGATGGCGAGTGGACCTGGCAATTTCTCGACCGCGACGAGACCACCGATGGCCCCGACGGCTACGACACTGTTGAGTGGGCCGCTCGGCTCCCGGAGAGTGACGGTCAGGTGGGCACGTGGGGCCACTCATATCCCTCATGGTGCATCTGGATGCTCGCCGCCGAGCAGCCGCCGAGCCTAAAAGCCATTTATCCGACGGGGATGAACGCTCTCTCCACCGACCTCAACTTCGGCATCTTCGAGACCAGCCGGCGGCTCCAGTGGAGCTATCGAATGGCCGTCGATGCTCGACACAGGGTCGGCGAGGCGATGGGTCCAAAGACCGAAGCCCAGGCTGAGGCGGAGTGGGCGCAGGACCATCGATACAAGTGGATTTGGTTCCTACCATTGATCGATCTGCCCGACGAATTGTTCCACGATGTCGCCCCGCTTCTCAAAAAATACATGAAGGAGCAAGAGAAGGAGACCTGGCGTTTCGACACCACGCACCATCAAGTCAACGTTCCGACTGCTACAATCACAGGCTGGTACGACCGGCTGGTTGGGACGATAAAAAACTTCTCCGGCATGGTCGAGAACGGGCCTGAACACCTTCGTAGCCAACATCGCTTAGTCATCGGCCCCTGGGGTCACAACGTCGCTAACATGGGCCGTCACCAGGGCCCGCTCGACTTCGGCGATGAGTTGGAGTCCACCTTTGTGGACGAGTTGTTGCGCTGGTACGACTACTATCTGAAGGGTATCGACACCAGTATCGCCGACGAGCCGCCCATAAAGATGTTCATCATGGGAGACAACACCTGGCGTTTCGAGAACGAATGGCCGCTGGCGCGGACACAGTTCACCGAATTTTTCATCCACAGCGGCGGGTCGGCCAATTCGGTGTCGGGCGACGGCTCGTTATCGACGACCGGCCCCAGCGACGAGCCGCCGGATAAGTACGACTACGACCCTCGCGACCCGGTCATGAGCTTGATGGCCGTAGACTCCCAGGCTGCGCCACGAGATCAGTCCTTCAACGATCATCGTCGAGATGTTCTCGTGTATCAGACGCCACCCCTCTCCGAAGACATCGAGGTGACCGGGCCTGTCGTGCTCAAGATATGGGCCGCGTCATCAGCGCCGGACACCGACTTCGCCGCAAAGCTCATCGACGTGCATCCCGACGGTCTCGCCGTCAACCTGACGTACGGCATCATGCGCGCCCGCTACCGCGACGGCTACGACAACCCCAGACTGATCGAGCCGGGCAGACCTTACGAGTACACGATAAACCTCAATCCGACGGGAATAGTCTTCAAGAAAGGCCACCGCATCCGTCTCGATATCGCCAGTTCCGACTTCCCCAACTTCGACCGCAACCACAACACCGGCAACGACTGGTGGTCCGACACCGAACTACGCGTTGCTCACCAGACGATTTTTCATGACGCCGAGCGCCCGTCGCGGTTAGTGCTGCCGGTTATCCCGAAATAGAATCGTAGCGTCAAAGAGTATCAATTGGGAGGCTTCCTATGTTTAGTGTAACGTTGGCTGTGACCGCAGTAGCTATTATTGGTAGCTTGCTCCTCACCTATCAGTTAACACCGACGGTTTTCGCTGATGGAGCCACTATTGAAGTCACGACAACCGATGATGAACTGAACAACGACGGCGACTGTTCGCTTCGCGAGGCGATAACGTCTGCAAATGTCGATGTAAGTATCGACGCCTGCGTTTCTGGTAGTGGTGACGATACCATCCTATTACAAGAATCCGTGATTTATGTATTGACCATATCTGACGACAGGTCTCCCGAGGACGACAATTTAAGTGGCGATCTAGACATCACCGCGGACCTGACCATCGAAGGACGTAACTCAACGATCGATGGGGGGCACCGGGAGCCGAACCAGGTCGCCGAGTTCCGACGAATAATACATGCTCACGAAGCCGACGTTGTATTGAACGACTTGACGATTACCGGGGGAGTGCCTCCTCGGTTTGGTTCAAATCGGGTGGGCGGAGGTATCCTGAACGATAACGGTAGCCTCACTTTGAACAGAAGCCGGGTCGTAGGCAACGGCTCCATATCTCTGCCTGCGTTCGACACAGCAGGGAGCGGTGGTGGTATCGCGTCTTCTGGTAACTTGACCCTCAACGAATCGTTGGTTGCTTTCAATACGAGCTCTAATGGCGATCAACCGAACACATTGGGATAGGTCGATCCTGAATCCGTGAGGCGGTTGACTTCGAAGGCCTGATGGAGAGCGATCCAGAGTAATTGTGTGGTGAGTCCGTTGGGCGAGGTGATCATCCTCTCAGAGCGGGCCGCATGGCAGGATTGGCAGCCGTTCCCGGCGAACTTTTTGCCGATTCAGGCACAGGAGAGCTAGAAGACGACCGACCGCATGGACGAGCTCAAGCGTATCCTGTCGCTAGGTCGTTGCTACGGCATCGAGATCCACGAGATCAGTGCAACCGAGGCAGGCGCGATGTGGCCGATGATGCGTTCGGACGACCTCGAAGGGGGAATTTATCCGGGATTCCCCATATCAAGCTGCCTGGACCTGGCGACACATTATCCTCGACGAGAGCCATGGGAGTATCACTCACCAACGCCGTCAACCATCCAGTCAAGCTCACAACGCCATCTGTCGGCGTCGTGAACTGGCGTTCGATAGGCAGCGGAGATGGCTTTCACTACGTTTGCACCCCATTCGAACTCTCCAGGCACGCACCTCGTCCTTGGTTACCGTCGTCACCTCCGATGACCCCAAGGACAATCACTACCCCGGTGCTGGATGGAGCCCGGCGATACGCTTGAGCACTTGCCGGAATACCTCCCGCGACACAGCCACCTCAGCGAGTTGGAACACCAGCCGCCGGGCGTGGCGCACCAGCCGTGCCCCGATCTTGATGAGCTTGATCTGGACACTTCGCAACGACCAGTGCTTGACCGCCTTTGGCAGGCATAGCCTGCGCAGGAAGTTCCCAAGGTTGTATGCCAGGATGAACAGTTGGAGCCTCACCTGGTTGGCCACGAACCTGTGGCAAGACAGCCGGGTCCAGTTCAGCGCGTACTTGCCCTCCTTGATCCACTGCTCAGCAGTACCTCGGCCATTGTAGAAGTGCACCACGCCCTCGGTGCTGGCGGACATGTTGGTGACGATGAAGCCCACCCGAGGGAACAACTCACCCTGGTGCCACTCCACCTTGGCTACCACCCGACGCGGTCGATCCCAGCTCCCTGCCTGATACCAGAAGTCGTCGTACCAGATGATGGGTTTCTTGGGAGGCCTTCCAACCGGCCTCCTCAACAGAGGGGTGATCTCCCGTTGCAGCACCTCGTTGCTGGGGAGTCTGATCGCGTAGAGGACGCGCCGCTCCTCCAGGTACTCATAGACCTCCGGCTTGGCGAAGGCGGCATCGGCCCGGAAGTACCGGCGCACCCCCGTCCGCTCGTAGCGGGCCAGGATTGGCTCCAGTACGTCCCGCCAGTCGTGGGCACTGTGGACATTCCCAGGACGCAGCATGGCCCCTTCGCAGTCCCCGAACTGGTTGAACACGAAGAGCGGGTGGTAGCAGACAGAGCTGAAATGGCCGTTGTAGGCCGCACCCTCCTGTTCTCCATGTACCGGGCTCTCTGAGCTATCCATGTCCAGAATCACCCGCCGGTGAGGTGTGTGGGCCATAGCCCCATCCACCCACTGAGCGTTCATACGGGCCAACCCTTGAAGGTTGTGCCCTTGAGTAAGCACCTCGGTCTCGAACCGGCTCATGGTATTGGTGCTTGTCTCTCGGAGCCTCGCCGTCCAACGATGACTCGCATGGCGGGGTCTTGGGCCAGCCGTTCAGCATCGTTGGTGTCCTCGTAGCCGGCCAGACGGCTGTACACCGACTGCCTGAGCAGAGGCACCAACTGGTGCTGCACGTTGCGACCGCCCCTGCTCTCTTGCAGACAGGCAGCTGCCGTCTCCGTCAGTCCCAGGGCATCATCCAACTCACGGCATGCCAGGAGTCCGGCGTCCGTGGTGATGGTAGCGCCACGAAATTCCAGGCGGATTCTGCGGTCGAATTGGAGCTTCAAAGGGGCGTCGGAGCTTTCACCCATTGGGTGCCTCCAGCGAGATGGCGGTATCCACAGCTATATCTCGGTAACACGGCCAGTCTAGCACACTCACTGGCCATGATGCCCATGAAAGCGGCTCATGTGGGCAGTACTCTTACCGGATTACGACGCACCTATGTGGCTGATCTGGGAAATGTGGGGTTATCACATACAAATCATCTAAGTGATGAGATTAGCAGCGATCGGTGGTGTTAACAAATGTCATGACATGTTTGGAGACATGACTGGTAACAGCACTGGTCATGATACGGTGCTGAGAGCGGGCAAAGACGATTCATGATGCCTCTAAATGCTCCTGCTTACGTCGAGCCATCTCGCGGCGGCCCTGGCTAAGTATTTCGTGTACATCCACGTCATCCACGTCCGGCTCGAAGATAGTCTCAGGGGGGCCGAACACGGCGACCCAGTATCGGGAACCGTCGCGCTGCCGGCCTAAATAAAACTCCTCGATCATCCAGCGCCGTAGTTTGAGGTGGTCGATCTGCAAGGACGGCGCTACGTCCGCGAGCCAAATGCGCAGCCCGTCGTTTATCTCGGCCTCGCTATACATCTGCTTTACGTCGAGCATGAGGACGACACTCTTGAAGATGATGTGGCGGTCGCGGTACTTGCGTGGAAAGGTCGTAATCCGTGACTGCACGCAAAGCTCGACGAGGCGCTTCTTGAACTCGTTGGCAGAGATCAGCGGCTCAGCTGAACTGGCGAATGGTTTTTCTATATTGGTCAATCCGTACGTACTCCGATAGTCCCGGTGGCTGCTTGCGCTACAAATGAATCTCTAGCACAATTCTAACGGACTTCGCGCCGCGACTGAACGAAAAGGTTTCGGTGCGGGGGGCGGCACGGGGCGCGATCCCTACGTGGAGCAGATCCCAACATCTGGAGGACTTGAACACCTTATGCCAAATCTCGCAGTGATCGGGATGGGAAGACGGGCCGGTTGGATGGTCGAGCGCTTCGCTGCCATCGCGCCGGAGTTCAAGGTGGTCGCTGCCGCTGACCCGAATGTCGACGCCGCGAGGGCCAACCTGCGTAACGCGGGCGTTGACGACGGCGTGGGAATATTCAGCGATGGAGACGACCTGCTCCAGGACGCCGACCGCTACGATGCGCTGCTCATCGGCTCTTCGTGCCACCTGCACACCCCGCTAGCTGTGAAGGCGGCTGAAACTGGCCTGCCGCTGTTTCTCGAAAAGCCCGTCTCGGTGTCGTATGAGCAGGCGACCCAACTCCGAGACGCCTATCGTGGCCGCGAGAAAACTGTCGTAGTGTCATTCCCGCTTCGGGTCACACCACTGTTTCGGAAAGTGATGGAAATTGTCGAGTCGGGCCGTCTCGGAACGATCAATCAAGTGCAGGCAATCAACAACGTGCCGTACGGCTGGGTCTACTACGGGCGGCCAGTCCACCGGGAGTACGGCGTCTCCGGCGGTCTGTGGCTCCAGAAAACGACCCACGACTTCGATTACCTGAACCAGATTCTCGGTCGCGCCACCGCCGTTACCGCGATGATGAGTCGCACGGTTTATGGTGGCGACATGCCACAGGACCTGATGTGCTCCGCTTGCGACCTCGCCGAGACCTGCGCAGAGAGTCCGCAGAACATGAACAACTTCGGCACACACGAGGGCCTGATTATGGCCGATCACCCCTGCGTCTTCGGCAGCGAGATCATGAACCAGGACGCCGGTTCAGCCCTCGTCCAGTACGAATCGGGCATTCATGCGTCGTACACCCAGAATTTTGTTACACGCAAGTCGGCGGCGACCAGAGGAGCCATCGTCACCGGCTACGAAGCGACGCTGTCTTTCGATTGGTACACCCACACGATCACGGTGACAGACCACCACGGCGAAGGTGTCGAGGAGTTTGAGATCAGGGCGACTACCGGCCACCTGGGCGGAGACGACGCGTTGATCGAGAATTTCCGCGACGTTTGTCTCGGTCGTGACGAATCGAAGTCCGACCTGAGCGCTGGGATCACCAGCGTGCTCATGTGCCTCGCCGCCCGCGAGTCAGCCCACCGGCAGTCGTGGGTGCCCATCAGTCCGATTGACGCACCGCAGTTCCCACAGCACGTCGAGCTCGCCGCTACACCGTCGGACCTGGAACCAGCGTAACGAGCGCCCTCCGCAGTGAGTTTGCCTCCTTGACACCGTGTTGAAACCCCCATAGGCTACCGGCCATCACGGATGTCATCGGAGGCGATACATGCAACTCACTGTGTTAGGCGCAGGTACACCGCTGCCAGCGGCAGAGCGGTTCGGTTCGTCGTACATCGTGACGGTCGGCGACGACAACATCATGTTCGATTGCGGCCCGGCGACAACCCACAAAATGGTGAAGGCGGGGTTCAGTCCGACCGATATCGACAACCTCTTCTTTACGCACCACCATTTCGACCACGATGTTGACTATCCCTGCTTTCTGTTGAGTCGCTGGAACCTGTGTACCGGCAAGGAGAACGACCTCCGTGTATTCGGGCCCAACTACACGGAGCGTCTCACCCACCGGCTGATGGATGAGCATGAGGGCGCTTTCGCCCAAGACTGGATCGCCCGCATGAACCACCCATTGAGCGTTGATTTCTACGTACAGCGAGGCGGTACGCTTCCCAGGAAAGGCCCCGAGGTCGAGGCGAAGGACGTGGGCCCGGGTAAAATATTTAGCGGGAAGGACTGGGAGGTCACCGCCGCACCTGCCGAGCATGTGCAGCCCTGGCTCGACTCTCTGGCGTATCGGCTAGACAGCGATGAAGGCAGCATTGTCATCACCGGCGACACCGGCCCCTGCGACACGGTCCTCGACCTGGCGAAGGGCGCGGACACGATGGTGTGCATGTGCATCTACATCCAGGGCGACATCGAGGGCGGGCCGGAGGAGAAGACCGTCTGCGGGAGCACCGCCGCCGCCCAGCTTGCCCAGGACGCAGGAGTCGAAAAGCTCGTGCTTGTACACCAGGCCCACTGGCTCGACGACCAGGGCCAGACCGAGCGCGCGCTTGGAGACATCACCAGCGTGTATGACGGCGAGGTAGTATGGGGCCGCGAGATCATGAAGGTCGCGCTATAGGCCCGCCGTTCTCCTGAGCATGCGAAGTTCGACAATCTGCCCGAATCTAGGTAGATTACAACACCAACTATCCATAGCTCACCCGTTTTACCTCCTCTCCCCTTGAGGGAGAGGATTGAGGTGAGGGTGGAGACGTTGCCCTACAAATCAAGGTTATTTCGAGCAGTTACTCAATAGCTTGTCGAAGGGTGAGGTCGAAGACGAGAAATAGCGATGAACGAAACCCTCACACAAAAAACACTGTCCTGGATCGAGAAAACCATTGGCGCGCCGTTCGAGTCTTTTGGGTACGGCGAGGCAGCAGTTGTACCGCACCCACCTGACTACGACGGCATTCCGCTATGGGGATGCAAAATCGGCGAGCGCGCAGCTATCTCATGTCGCGAGGACTGGGTTGAGCGCGTGCGATCGATTGTGAGCGGGCAGTCTCTCGATATGCTTTTCTCGACGCTCGGTACTTACGACCTGTCTAAAGTCACTCTGCCCGAAAGAGTCGGTGTCTGGGGTATCTCCTGGTTTATGTTCGCCGACGAGTCCACCTTGCGTTCCGTCAAGGGTCACGACGTAATTCGCCTTACATCCGACGAGATGCGTGAGCTTGATACGGCCGTGTATTGGCATTCGTTCCCGGACGACGCTGTTGCTGGATTCGCGATCAAGGAAGGTGATCGGATCATCGCGCTCGCCGGTGTGCGCGGAGCGGGCGACGGAGTCCTGGAGGTCGGCATGGACGTACTCGCCGACGCGCGCGGTACTGGTCTGGGGAGGGCCGTCGTCAGCGCCGCCGGACGATGGATTCTCGACCAGGGCAAGCTGGTGATGGCCTCGACTGCGCCATTCAACGTGCCGTCCGCCCGTACCCTTCGTGCCGCCGGACTACAATACGGTTTCACAGCGATGCTGGGCCGTCCTGGCGTGCTAAAAGTACCACCGCAGCCGCTCGGCCTGCCGTACCCCGGCGCTGAGGTATTCAACCTCTACCCTGATTCGGCTATGAATAAGGATATTCGCCCGAGGCCTTCGTAGTAGCTTGCTCGCCTTCTTGTCCTCTCCCCCTCGAGGGGGGAGAGTTAGAGTGGGGGTGAATGCCGCTGGCATGTAAATAGAACACAACCAGGAGTCCGATATGCAAATCGCAGACGTAACGCCCATCCTCACGCGCGA
>Ga0302133_10003002_pt1 | contig 10230 bp, 9 predicted proteins | sample CB9_331_MG_FD_203121 | JGI IMG/M metagenome (GOLD analysis project Ga0302133, IMG submission 203121) | Marine microbial communities from Western Arctic Ocean, Canada - CB9_33.1 | ecosystem: Environmental > Aquatic > Marine > Oceanic | place: Canada: Western Arctic Ocean | collected 2017-09-19 | reverse complement strand
CCGGCGTGAGGCAATAGCTTTCCGTACACTCGCTCGATCTCTTTCAGGTCACCGTCTGATCGACCGCGAGATAGGTAAGACACCCGACACCGAGCTTTTGTGCGCATGACCGTTGAAGTCGGCACGTGTGCATCCACAGGCGCTAACGGCCTTGTGGATCGGGTTCCGTCATTCCCGCCTGGTGCGGGAACGACGGTTAAATAGACCACACTCCGGGGGACTAACCTCCGACGGCGCTTGCCACCATGTCGCCGAACTGGACCGTGCCGATGCACTTGTCGCCTTCGTCAGCGATGTCACGCGTTCGGAATCCTTCAGACATGACTGCGTCGATGGCTTTTTCGATGGCGTCTGCCTCTTCGTGAAGGCCAAACGACCACCGAAGCATAAATGCACTGCTGATGAGTGATGCGACCGGGTTGGCCACGCCGTGTCCAGAGATGTCCGGGGCACTGCCGTGGATGGGTTCGTACAACGCGGGCTTTCCACCACGACGGCGACGGACACCCTTTTTCGGCGGCGGGCTGGTCAGGCTGGCCGACGGAAGCATTCCCATGGAACCGGACAGCACGGACGCCTCATCCGAGAGGATGTCGCCGAAGGTGTTTTCTGTCACGATCACGTCAAACTGCGCCGGGTTGGTGATCAACTGCATTGCTGCGTTATCTACCAATACATGGTCCAGTTCCACGTCACGGTACTCGTGGTGGAGCTCGGTCGTGATTTCACGCCATAGACGGCCGGTTTCAAGCACGTTCGCCTTGTCGACAGAAGTGAGCTTCTTGCGGCGATTGCGCGCCATTTCGAAGCCGACGCGTACGATTCGTTCAATTTCCTTCTCGGTGTACGAGAGGGTATCGACAGCTCGTCGTCCCCTGGCATTCTCCCAGCGCTTTTTGGGTCGGCCAAAATACAGGCCACCGGTCAGCTCCCGGAGGATAACCATGTCGACGCCCTCCAACCGCTCCGGGCGGAGCGGGGAGGAGCCCACAAGATCCGGGTAAACCTTGATCGGCCGGACGTTTGCGAACAGGCCAAGTTCTTTGCGTATGCGGAGGATGCCGTCTTCAGGTCGGGTTTTCGCTCGCGGGTCGTCCCACTTCGGTCCGCCCACGGCACCGAACAGGATGGCATCACACCCGAGAATCGTGTCCATCGTCTCTGCGGGTAGCGGGGTGCCGTATTTGTCTATTGCACAGCCGCCCATTTCACCAGTTCTCCAGGTGAAATCGTGCCCGTAACGTCGTCCGATGGCGTCGAGCACTTTTACGGATTCGGCCGTGACTTCCGGTCCAATCCCGTCCCCACCGATGACAGCGATCTTTAGGTCCAAGGTTCTTTTCTCCGTTTTGGGCGACTACCAGCGTGCTGGGTGCGCCTCTTCAAAGTCGGTAATTTCGTTGTTGTTCTGGAGTGAGCGTTCGATCTCGTCGAGGCCCTGGACCAGAGATTCCTGACGGAAGGGCTCCATCTCGAAAGATTCCGAGAAGTCTTCATCGTCGTAAACGCGTCTGGCTTCTACGTCCACGGTCAAGGTGTAGCCGGGATTCCGAAGCGCACGGGCCAGGATGGTGTCCACACTGGCCTGAGAAAGAATGACGGGCGCCATGCCGTTCTGAAAGCAGTTGCTTCTGAAGATATCGCCAAAACTTGGGGCGATGATGGCCGTGAAGCCGTATTCCTTCAACGCCCAGGGCGCATGCTCCCGAGATGAACCTGAACCGAAGTTGGGTCCGGCAACGAGAATTGGGGCGTTCTGGTATTCCGCCCTATTGAGGATGAAATCAGGATTGGGGACGCCGTCTTCCAGGTATCTCCAGTTGAAGAATGCGAACTCGCCGAAACCGGTCCGTTCAATCCGCTTCAAGAACTGTTTTGGGATGACCTGGTCTGTGTCCACGTTCGCCATGTCAAGCGGAGCGACAATCCCGGTTACTTTTTTGAGAGGATCCAATGTTTTGTCCTGTTGCTCGGTAGTCTCAGATTTTTGAGGAGCTATGCCTGTGAGGGCAGGGCTCCTCTCCAGATTGTGGCGGTTTCTGGGTTACGAATTATTTTCCGACCGTTTTCGCCGGGCCAGCACGAGATTATGCCTGATTTCTTGTGCCCGATGAAGCCGGTACACAACAATAACCGTTAATCCTAGCGGTAGGACCTGAAAAAGGTCTGACAAGACCAGCAATCGTCCCGCTTCCGCCCAGTCTCCTATGTCTTCGCGTCCGACAAAAAAACCAATCCCTCTGGGTCCGAACAGGATAGCGGCGATAACAAATGTCCACCATGAGGTAATGATTTTTCCGTCTGAAGTTCTAGCATTCTGCCACGCTCGTCGGTTTTTGGTATCCGAGGACCCAGATGCCTGCGCAAGTTCCCTAACGATACGGGTGGGTTTGACCAGATTCATTATCGGTATAAAAAACCAGCCGACTACCCATCCCGGTGTGTACTTTTGACCCGCAATACGTAGGTGTTGAAGATTGGAACTGGCACGGTGTATGAAAAGGGCGAACGTGATGATGAGTGCGATGTTGGACAGGAGGATGAAGGACCAGACCAGGGAGCGATTCAACCGGTAGTCGTTCATGGTCCGGGCAATGTCGACCAACGTGGAACATGCGGTCGTCTCGGCGACCAGGTCCTCTATGGATTCACATTCGATCGCCTGTTCATCGGCGAAACTCAGAAGCTCCTGAGTGTTGGCGCTGTTTGACGGAAGATTCGTTAGCCCGGAGGATTTGTAGTCATTGATGACATTTAGCATCTTGCTATCGACCCAGGCCAGTGCGAGCGAGAGAATCATCATCAGGGCCACGATTCCGGCTAGCGCCCTGAATAGCGTCGCCCCCGATTGGTAGCGGGGCTGATCTTGGTTGGGAGTCATATGTTGACCGGATGCTCGCGTCAGTGCCGGCTACGGTGCCGGGCTGTTGCCGCTGCTGAAGTGGAGGCGTTTAAGCCTCCACGCTCTCCCAGTCTCGTACGTCAACGAAATGGCCTTCGATTGCCGCCGCCGCCGCCATCTCTGGACTAACAAGGTGCGTGCGTCCGCCACGACCCTGTCGTCCTTCAAAGTTACGGTTGGATGTTGAAGCGCAGCGCTCGCCGGGTGCGAGGATGTCCGGGTTCATTCCCAGGCACATGGAACACCCTGCCGTCCGCCACTCGAAACCGGCGTCGATCAGGATCTGATCCAGTCCTTCTTCCTCCGCCATTTTCTTCATAGGCGTTGAGCCAGGCACCACCATGGCGCGAACGCCCGGCGCTACTTTGCGGCCCTTTGCGATCTCGGCGGCGGCCCGAATGTCCTCGATCCTGCCGTTGGTGCAGGAGCCGATGAATACCCGGTCGATTTTAATGTCCGTGACGCGCTGTCCGGCGGTGAGGCCCATGTAGTCCAGGGCTCGAGCAGCATTTTCCTGCTCATCAGGCGACTCGAAATCCTCTGGAGACGGCACGTTTCCGGTGATCTCGGCGACCTGACCGGGGTTGGTGCCCCAGGTAACCCGTGGCTCGATCGCTGATGCGTCGATCTCGACTATTGCGTCGAACTCAGCGCCTTCGTCGGTTGTGAACTGCTTCCAGCCTTCTACCGCCTCGTCATAAGCTGCGCCGTGCGGGACCTTTTTGCGGCCTCTCAGGTAATCAAATGTCTTCTCGTCCGGGGCGATCATCCCGGCCCGTGCGCCGCCTTCGATGCTCATATTGCATACGGTCATTCGGGCCTCCATAGAGAGGTCTCGGATCGCCTGACCTGTGTACTCGATAACGTGCCCTACGCCGCCAGCGACACCGATCTGTCCGATGATGGACAGGATCAGGTCTTTCCCGGTTACTCCGGCTTGGAGGTCACCGCTTACGCGAACTTCCATCGTCTTCGGGCGTGCCTGCATCAGGCACTGCGTGGCGAGCACGTGCTCCACCTCTGAGGTGCCGATACCGAACGCCAGCGCGCCGAACGCGCCGTGGGTTGCGGTGTGGCTGTCTCCGCAGACGATGGTCATACCGGGCTGGGTTGCGCCCATCTCCGGGCCGATCACGTGGACGATGCCCTGTTCCGGGGAGTACATGTCAAAAAGTTCTATGCCAAAGTCGCGTGTGTTGTCGTTCAGCGTGTCCAACTGTTGTTTCGCGATCGGGTCTTCGATCACCACTTCTGTATCGCGTGGCGTGGTCGGGACGTCGTGGTCCGCCACGGCAAGTACTAGATCGGGCCTTCGGACCTTGCGTTCGGCCAGTCGGAGACCTTCAAACGCCTGTGGCGATGTCACCTCGTGGATGAGGTGGAGGTCGATGTAAAGAAGAGAAGGTTTACCTTCCTCTTCCTGTACAACGTGCTTCTCCCAGATCTTCTCGAACATCGTCTTAGGCATGGCTTGAATCAATCTCTCCATTTTTAATGTCGGCTTTGATACTGGGAGGGGCTATCGGGCCCCGGACAGAATTACGGTTTTAGTTATTACTTGTCGCTTACTCGGAGAAGGTTAGCTCGGTCTGATCAGGACCGAGAACGCTCATCCGGTTAATTGCGTTGATGTACGCCTTTGCGGAGGCGACGATTATGTCGGTGTCGCCGCCACGTCCAGCGTAGATGTGACCAGCCTCGTCCTCGACACGGATCGTCACCTCGCCAATGGCGTCGATGCCGTCCGTTACGGATGCCACCGCAAACTCGGTCAGGTTGCACGACTGTTCGACGATCTGGTCGACCGCCTTACATACGGCGTCTACCGGTCCTGTGCCCTCCGCCGTGGCGGTTTTCGTGCCTCCGTCTGGGAGTCCCACGGTCACCGTTGCAACCGGCGTCACCATGTCCCCGGCCTCAACTTTCACGCCCTCGAATCGATACTGAGGAGACGTGTCGGACGAGCGGTGGTGCTCCGACATTAGCGCCTGCAGGTCAAAGTCAGTGACCTCACGCTTGGTGTCGGCCAGGTCCTTGTACCGCGGGAACAGATCGGTCAGTTCCTCATCGCTGAGCTCGAATCCCAGATCGCCGAGTCGTGATCGGAGTCCCGCCCGGCCTGAGAGCTTACCCATGACGATGGCCTCGCCACGCCAGCCGACAGACTCCGGCTCCATGATCTCGAACGTTGTGCGTTCTTTGATATAGGCGTCCTGGTGGATGCCCGAGCCGTGTCTGAAAGCGTTCTGACCGACGATGGCCTTGTTCGGCTGGATGGCGAACCCGAACAGGTCCGCAACCAGCCGACTTGATGGGCCGATCTCTTTGGTATTGATATTGCTCTTGACGCCGTAGTGGTCCTGGCGGGTTTCCAGAGCCATGATCACCTCTTCTAGAGAGGCGTTTCCGGCGCGTTCGCCAAGCCCGTTGATGCACCCCTCAACCTGCCGTGCCCCGTTTTCCACCGCGGCCAGGCTGTTGGCGGCGGCTAGTCCGAGGTCGTTGTGGCAGTGGACGCTTATGGTGGCTTTGTCGATGTTCGGAACGTTATCGAAGACGCCCTTGATGAGCGCTCCAAACTCTTCCGGGTTTGAGTAACCGACGGTGTCCGGGATGTTGACGGTAGTCGCTCCGGCGTCGATCACCGCTTCGACCAGTTTGTAGAGCCATACGGGGTCCGTCCGCGTGGCGTCCATCGGCGAGAACTCGACGTCGTCGCAGAGCGCTTTTGCCCGGGTCACAGCGTCAACGGCCATCCCGAGGATGTCCTCTGCACCTTTGCGCATTTGGTGCGCCATGTGGATCTCAGAGGTCGAAAGGAAGGTGTGGATGCGCGGGCGCTCGGCGTCCTTGATCGCTTCCCACGCCGCATCAATATCACCGGGCACTGCGCGGGCGAGCGAGCAGATGATTGGGCCCTTGATCTCACGGGCGATCTGCTGGACGGCTTCAAAGTCTCCGGGGGAGCTTGCGGCAAACCCGGCCTCGATCACGTCGACACCAAGTTTCTGGAGCTGCCGCGCTATCCGGAACTTTTCCTCCGGAGTCAGGCCGGCTCCGGCTGACTGCTCACCATCCCTGAGGGTGGTGTCGAAGATGATGACTTTGTCGTTGTTTGCTACGTCGGTCTCTGCCATTTTTGAACTCCCGCCCCGGTCCTGATTGACGCGGTCCCTGTAAGCGCCCTTCGAGAACCTCAGGGTGCTACGTTTTGCCTCAGAGTGCTGTCTCAAACGCTCCAGGGTGCGGCCATATTTTCGGGGTTAGGTTGTCGACTCCAGCCAGGGCATCATGCTGCGCAGCTCACGGCCGATCTCTTCAACCGGGTGAGATACGTCTGCCGCCTGCAACGCCTTGTAGCGGTGCAGACCTTCGTCGTTCTCCGCAATCCATTCCCGGGCGAACTCGCCGGACTGGATCTGCCTGAGAACCTCTTGCATGTTTTCCTTGACCTCAGGGCCGATGATTTCCGGTCCCCGGGTGTAGTCGCCGTACTCCGCTGTCGTGCTGATGGAGTGGCGCATACCTTCCAGGCCGCCGGTGTAGATGAGGTCCACGATCAACTTCAGCTCGTGGAGAACTTCAAAGTAGGCCGACTCCGGCTGGTAACCGGCTTCTGTGAGCACCTCGAAGCCGGCCTTGATAAGGGACGTAACTCCGCCGCAGAGAACGGCCTGCTCGCCGAAGAGGTCGGTCTCCGTTTCCTCTTTGAATGTCGTCTCAAGGATTCCTGCGCGGCCGCTGCCGATACCTGCGCCGTAGGCCAGCGCACGGGCATGAGCGTTCCCTGTGGCGTCCTGGTGGACAGCGATCAGGGACGGTACGCCGAGCCCTCGCTCGAACACCGCACGTACGCGGTGGCCGGGGGCCTTGGGTGCGATCATCGTGACGTCGACGCCCTCTGGAGGCTCGACCTGTTTGTAGTGGATGACGAAACCGTGGGCGAACATCAGCATGTTGCCCGCCTCCAGGTTGTCAGCGACCTCGTCCTTATACACCTTGGCCACTGTCGTGTCCGGGAGGCAGAACATCACGACGTCCGCCGCCTTCGCAGCGTCCGCAACGGTCATGACTTCCAGTCCGTCTTCCTCGGCCTTGGCCTTGGATTTTGAGCCTTCGTAGAGGCCGACCACTACGTCAAAACCGCTGTCATGCAAATTTTGGGCGTGTGCGTGGCCCTGGCTGCCATAGCCGAGGATCGCGATCTTTGACTCCTTCAATGGAGTCGTGTCGATGTCCTTGTCGTAGTAGAGAGTCGCCATCCAGATTCCTTTTGGCGTTTAAACGCCGCTTTAGTTGATTAACGGGTGTCGGGTTTGTCTCGGTGTTATTGGGGCCCAGATTAGACGCTGCCGGATCCCAGACCCTCGCGGGCGATGATGTTACTGCTGATCTGATCGCCGTAGGTACCGTCTTCGTCGCCCTGCGAAAGCGCAGAGCGCAGCATTGCGACCCGTCCGGTGCGCATGACCTGCTCAACTCCGAACTCATCCATCAAGGTGATCATGGAGTCGATCTTTGCCGTATCACCCGTAATCTCCATCGTCAGGGCCTCTGCGCCTACGTCGACGATGCTGACCCGGAAGATATTCGCAAGCTGGATGACGCGGTGTCGGCTTTCAGGATCCGCTTTGACTCGGACCATAGCCATTTCACGCCACACGACGTTGTTGTCGCTGATGTCTGCCACCTCTACAACCTCGATCAGCTTGTCCAGATGTTTTGCGATGTGACCGACGGTCGATGGATCGCCCTCCGCCACAAAGGTCATCCGGGAGAGATCTCTCTGCTCGGAAGCTCCCACGGCGAGGCTGGCGATGTTGATGCCGCGTCGTCGGAACAGGCTCGCAATACGGGCCAGGACGCCGGGCTTGTTTTCGACCAGCGCGACGAGCGTTCGTCGCGCCAGTCCGTTAGCCATTATTTCCACCATTAGAGGTTCTCCTCTATTAGTTGGGCCACGGACTGACCAGACGGGATCATTGGGAACACGTTTTCGTCCCGGTAGATGACGAAGTCGATGATGAACGGCCCGTCGTGGGCGCGAGCGGCATTGATTGCGCCTTCCATCTCGTCCTGGTTCGTCACTCTCAGGGCTTTGATGCCGTAGGCGTCCGCCAGTTTCACGAAGTCCGGGTTGCCGGTGTAAGTGTTTGCGTAGAAGTTCTTGTCGAACACCATGTCCTGCCACTGCGTGATCATCCCGAGCATGTTGTTGTTCAGGATCGCGATCTTGACCGGCAGATTGTTCTCGGCGATCGTCGCAAACTCGGACAGGGTCATCTGTATGCCGCCGTCGCCGGCGAACGTCCAGACCTCTTTATCCGGGTGCGCGAGCTGAGCGCCCATCGCCGCCGGAACCTCATAGCCCATCGTTCCGGCGCCGCCGGACGAGAACCATGAGTTGGCGTTCTTGAACTGGTAGTGCTGCGCCGCCCACATCTGGTGTTGTCCAACGCCAGATACGATCAGCGCGTCGCCCTTTGTGGCGTCTGAAATCGCCTTAACGACGTGCTGCCCAAGCAGTTCTTCGGTCTCACGGATCTTCAAAGACGGGTGGTCCGCTTTGAGTTGTTCGACGTGCTGGATCCACTTGGTGTGGGTCGTCTTGTTGACCTGCGGGTTCAGCTGATTGAGGACGTGTTTCACGTCTCCCATCACCGGGGCTTCGACCTTGACGTTCTTGCCCAGTTCTGCCGGGTCGATGTCGATATGAATCTTTTTGGCGTTCGGTGCGAATCGTTTCGTATCGCCGGTGATCCGGTCATCGAAGCGACCGCCGATGTTGACTATCAGGTCCGCCTGGTCCAGTGCGAGGCTGGAATATGCCATGCCGTGCATGCCCGGGAACCCGGTGCTGAGCACGTGGTCCTCAGGGAATGCGCTGATGCCCAACATCGTAGTGATCACCGGGATCTGGGCGTTTTCAGCCAGTTCCCGCAGTTCTTTGTAAGCGCGCGAGATGATGACGCCGTGTCCGGCCAGGATGACCGGGCGTTCGGCCTCATTAATCAGCGCTGCTGCTGCTGCGACTTCGCTTTCTTCAGCGGTAGTCGGTGGGTTATAGCCGCGCAGTGAGACCGGCTTGTCCCACTCGGCCTCGTCGAACTCGATCTCCCCGGCTTGGACGTCTCGGGGGATGTCGATCAGGACGGGACCGGGCCGGCCGCTGCGTGCGATGTAGAACGCTTCCTTTATGGTTGCGGCCAGGTCGGCCGTGTCCATCACAAGGTAGTTGTGCTTTGTGACCGGTAGAGTTGCACCTGTGATATCGGTCTCCTGGAAGGCGTCGCTGCCTATTGCTCCGCGCCCGACCTGGCCTGTGATAGCGACGACGGCTACTGAGTCCATCATCGCCGTGGCCAGCCCCGTGATGAGGTTGGTCGCTCCGGGTCCCGACGTCGCCATGCAGACGCCAACCCTGCCGGAGGCGCGTGCGTAACCGTCTGCCGCCAGACTGGCACCCTCTTCGTGACGTACCAGTACGTGGCGCAGCTCCGGATAACTTCCAAGCGTTGCATAGAGCGGCAAAATCGCTCCGCCCGGAAGCCCGAATACGACATCGACGCCCTCACGAATGAGTGCGTCGCAGACGATCTGGCCACCTGTCTTAATCATCATTACCTGTCTTCCGGGCCTTCCGGGCCCGGTCATCTGTTTATCAGCGATGCCCGCTGATCGTTTAACCCCCTCTCCCAGCGGGAGAGGATCTTGAGCCCACGCTGAAACTCTCGTGAGAACTCACCCTGAGGTTCTCGAAGGGTTGGCGGGGAATTTTGACTTTGGAAAATCGCACAAAAAAAGCCCCGCCCTCTCAAAGGACGAGACTTGTTCCCGCGGTACCACCTTTGTTGCCTCAATCCGGGTTATCGCCGGACAAGACCACTTGATGCCAGTAACGGGGGCAACCGTCGGACCCTAGTAACTCCACCTTGCATGGAGGCGTTCAAGTCAGAAGCTCAGGGGCGAGTTCTCATAAGTCGGGCACCGGTTCACACAACCACCGGCTCAGCCCGCCTATCCGGTACTACTCCCCGTCAAAGCGCATAGAAGTAATTATATTGACTGTGGATAACAGTAGTCAACGAATTTTGGGATTGTGCGTTTGGCACACCCACAACAAACGTACCGGTCTTTAATGGCGCCACGCACTTCGGCTTCCATTTCTGGAGGCTATTCGCCTTCCTCGTGGATCACCGTGTCGTGGTCGCGCACTTTGGCGAAAACCTCATCTTCGGTATCGCCGCTGACGGTCCAGTCGCAATCCATGCCCAGGTCGGAGCAAGCGTATGCCTTAGTCAATGGTTTGGTTCTCCCTCTGTCGCCGA
>Ga0302133_10003001_pt1 | contig 10231 bp, 9 predicted proteins | sample CB9_331_MG_FD_203121 | JGI IMG/M metagenome (GOLD analysis project Ga0302133, IMG submission 203121) | Marine microbial communities from Western Arctic Ocean, Canada - CB9_33.1 | ecosystem: Environmental > Aquatic > Marine > Oceanic | place: Canada: Western Arctic Ocean | collected 2017-09-19 | reverse complement strand
ATCCTTCGATTAAGTTCATCAGACCTGCCTCGAGTCGCGCTCTTTCCTTACGCACGCGTCGCTCGCCTTCCTCAGCATCTGGCTCAGCGGGATCAGCGGGATCAGGCGCTGGAATATCTCCCTCGTCCCGGAACGAAAACAAGTCCCTCGACAAAACCTCGACTTTGAATGCAGCAGGACCTGAAGGAGGTCCGGCATCACACCGCAGATCCGCTGATTCCATCTGGTTGCAAAAACTCGGCGACATATCTGCACATGGGGCTGCCCATCCGGCTGCCATTTCCACCGCTTGAGTGATTTCCAGGGGCGGCGCCTCGCTGTTGATAAGCTCGGATTCGTCGACCGCAACAAACGCCGTGTAACGACTCAAGACACCACTCTCGAGCGACACTCTTACGATCTCCTGCTGGAGTTCGTCGACATCGTCGACAATTCCGGCTGCCACGCGGTCCTCGAGTTCACGCACACGAAAGCGGCCCCAGGCACTCGCCAGCGTTGACGTATCACCCGGCGAATTGGTCAACGTGGTTGTCCAGGTTGAACCGTCCGGACGACGGCCACAAACGCGAACCTGGCTTGGGCCAGCGGTCTCGCTGTGGCGGGCCAGGATCGTGACCGGGCGACCCGGGAACAGGTCAGGCAGCCGGGATGGCACCATGCTCGAGGGCTCCCATGCCAGATCGTCAGACTCAATCGAGAGCTCGGTCAGCCGCGGTGGTTGAAGCCGGCGAGCAATACGGTCCATCACCTCGTCCAGCCGATCCTCGCTTTCAACCAGCTCACAGAGGCCACCACCGAGGTCGGCCAACCGACGCAGAAAGCCGGCGTTGACCGCCTGGTCGATACCGACGGAAAAGATGCGCGGCATCCGGCTCGCGGATGCCTCTTTCAATTGCTGCAACACTATGTCCTCGCCGGCCACCTGGCCGTCGGTGACCAGCACGATAATCCGATCGCGATCGGTCGTTTCACCAAGCCATCGAGCCGCCTGTCCAAACGCCTCACCCATCTCGGTTCCGCCGCGAGCCTCAAGGCCCGACAGCCAGCTGACGGCAGCGAAGCGATTCCGGTCAGTTGCCGGCTGCAGATCCTCGATGTCGCTTTCGACCACGCTGTCAAAGGCTATCACTCCGAAACGGTCGTCGTCACCCAGGCTGTCGATCAGCCGGCCGGCAGCACGGCGAGCCGCGACCATTTTCCAGCCGCCCATGCTGCCCGAGCGATCCAGCAGTACCACGACGTCACGTGGCACGAGCCCCGATTCAGCGTCGACCTGGTCCGGGGTCAGCGTCACGGCCAGTGTCCCGGAACTTGTCGCGGTCGCCGGGGAGACCTGCAGGCTGCTGCCGAGTACCTCGCCGGTGATCGGGAAACGGAGCAGGAAATCTCGATTGAGTCGTTCGCCGGGCTCCAGGCAGACCCTCCACGGTGGACCGGACTCGCTGACGACTGAGTGCAAGGAGCAGGTCATTTCCTCACGCCAGGCACCCGGGGCAGGTTCAAGACCGGCCGGGTCAATCGTTACCTCCAGCGAGAGGGCCACGGGGTTGGGAAAGCCAGGTAGCAGGACTGGCGGGGTCACTCGTGAGGCATCAGGCACCTGGTTGGTGTCCTGGGCGATACCGCCGCCAACCGGAACACCTTCCAGACCCTTACCAGGAACGTAGCGGGGGGCAACGACCAGCGGAAACCGAAATGTTGCCTCGCCGCTGTCGATCTCCAGTGGTCCCACCATCTCGAACTCAACCCGCACGGTTTCTCCCGCGGGGATATTACCGGCACGCAGACTGAAAACGCCGCTGCGATCCTCCTCAGCAATCGCCGCACGATGACCTGCAGCGATCGCCTCGTCATAGTCAGCCCGGGCCGCCGATCGCTCCTTGAGCTCGGCCTCCACCCGTCGCTCACCAACATGTAATACACAGGTATGCACCGCGGCACGGTCGGGCAAGGGGAAGATATAGGTCGCCTCGATAGGCTGGTCGGTGGTATTGCAGTAACTCTGCTCGACGCGGGTCCTGTACCAGAGACCCGAGACGTGTGAGCGGACATCCATAGCGGTCAATGGGAGACAGCCCACGGACTCGGTTTCCAGGGCACCGAATCCAGTCGTATCAGTCGTCGAAAGAGGAGCGTCATATAGTGGAAGTGCTTGTTGCGTGATCATTGGTTTCTCCATTTTCTGTTGTTCGATACCAGGTCTTTTATGTGGTCTACTGGTCAACTCAGGCGAGCTCGTCACCTGAGTGATGACGGATGCGTGCGGCGTGGCGTGCCAGGTCTGCCAGTGATCTTTGCCAGCCGGGGTCCTGCCCAGCCAGTTCGGCCTGTTGGGCATCGTCCCAGGTAATGCGGATGCCGGGAGCCAGTTCCCACTGCACGGCAAGTTGACCCCTCGTGCCGGAGGGCCCCGGAGCGTCCGGGACAACGTCGGTCGGAGTCGATTTCCAAAAGGCCGGCTGGATCGCTTCCATTGCAGCAGGGGATTCCATCATCTCACTTTGAAATTGATCGTGATCCTTGCTGGGGGAATCCGGGATGGCTTGATCAAGTTGATCCCAGACGGTGTCAGGAATGCTGGCCCACTTTTCGAGCTGCTTGTCCGTCGCCCCGATGATCCGCTGCTGGATCATCCCCAGCGACTCGCCCGCCGCCTGCAACCGCTTGATCGCAACAGCCTGGACCAGGTGCCTGCGCCCATAATAGGCCGTCCGGCCCTGCATCTCCTCTGCCGGAGCTAGCAGGCCACGGGTCGTGTAATAACGCAGGGTCCTGATGTCGGGTACCGCCTTGATTCGCCCCGATGCCTGCTGGTCGGCACCGGTCAACGACAGGACCCAACCTACACGCTCACTCAATTCGCCAATGGTATATCGACTGCTCATGTCCATACCTTACAGTGTTATATAACAGTGTCAATATGGTAATCGGCGGTTTGGGAGATTTTCTTTAGCCGGACATTTTGACGAGAAAACCCTCAAAAACGCGACTTATCGGCATTTGGGGTTTGGGGTAACAGTCAGAATTCACTGTCACGAGAGCTTGCAGAATTGGCTGGTCGCAGATCGCATAAGGCCGAACCGTCCATCGCTGTCAGCATCAGCTCGAACCCTACACGGCTCGCTCCCCGCTGGCCGTGCCTACTGCTTCGGATCGAAAACATTGCGCAGATCTGAGTCGAATGCCGCATCACGGATTGCCCTGTCGGCGTTTCCTGGCTTCCGGCTCAGGCGCCACTGGATCAAACCAGCGTCCCTGGGGGCCTGCGGACTTTCCTTGCCGGCCTGGATACGGTAGCCGGTTCCGAAAGTGGTGATAATTGAACCACCGCGAGACAGTGTGGAGGAGGTAGCCTGGCTGCTGGGCCACCAGTAGGACTCCCCTTTTCGTTTTCCTGACCAGACATGTAACAGGTAGCGGTGATCGAGATCCCAGCTGGATCCGTGGTCGTGGCTAACCACCGCCTCGATACCGAATTGCGGAAAGCCGTCCTGATCGTCGACATATCCCAGTCTCACGACATAGGTCATGACGATATCCTGGTTGCGCATCAGCACCATCGACGGGTGGTGGCGACCGTAATCGTAGAGCATCTTGATCGCTGACCAGGTGCGTCCGTCGTCCCTGGATATCGAGATCCCGAGTCCTTCGTAATGGTCCAGGGTCTTGCCCTCGAGCCGGTCCGGAACGTCGGTTCGACAGGCTGCCAGTAAATCACCGTTACCGGCGCGCATCAGGCTCACCTCGTTCGCGCCATGCCATTCGGGCACCGTGATTGACCGGCTCCAGGACTTCCCCAGATCGGTACTAAAGCGAATCGAGGCCTGGGAGTCTGTCCCTGACTGGCTGTAGCCAGTCTCGGCAAGCTGGATGATCTTTCCCGTCCTGGGATCTCGATCAACAAGCGGTGGATCCCAGATGTACCAGGGCTTGTCATCTGATGAGCGTGCAATCGGCACGGGGTGACCCCAGGTTTTTCCATAATCGGTACTGAACCAGCGAGAGGGTGGACCAGCTGCCAGGATGCCGTCCTCGTAAAAGAGCAGTCTCCCCTTGCCCAGGTATGCCAGTGCCGTTCCCATGCCGATTGATGGCTTGCCATCGTCGTCGGCGCGGACGGGCCGGGGATCTGTCCAGGTCGCTCCACGGTTGTCGCTGGTCAGGACGAAGGCACGGTGGGGATAGTCACACCCGACCAGCATCAACAGCCGATTCTTCTCCGGCATGTTGACCATGTAGGGAACCGCGACCACCCGGTTCCAGCTCTCGGTGACAATCTGGAACCGCGCCGGAAGGCGTCTTTGCCCGGCCTGGCCATTGAGCTGTCGAACCTCATGCGCCTGCCACTGGGCCAGCCCCACCGATGGCGCTGAGACTGCAGCCAGAACGATGGCCGACGCCAGAAATCTCAAGCTCGTCATTGTGAAAGTCCTATTCAACAACCAACTCCCGTGACACAGGAAAAAGCGTGCATCGAACTATTGTTCCGGGTCCCGCATTCGGCATGCTGCCAGCGGCAGCGGCAGCGGAGTACTCAAGACAAGCTACTCCTGTTACCTCTGCCTTCGGCCCTGCACATTGCGAACACGAGCCGGAACGGGTACTTCAGTCTTCCAAAGTTTGCCGGCTTGGCGACCATTACGAACATGAAGTCCGTGAGTCTTGGCCGTGCGAGTGAAGGCGTTGGCAGCATAAGCGAGTGATCTTTTCAGCTCCTCACTGGAGACACTCCCATCGATCGTCCCGATCAATTGCCCTTTTATTCCATAGGCATCTGGCTTGATTACCACGAAACCAGTCTTCGCTGCAGCGCCAGTCACAACCCTGAGATCAGCTGGATTTGTTGTCGATGCGTAGATGTACTTGCCAATCAGCTCGTCGCTCCAGATCACGCTGCTGAGTTTCTTCTTCAGCTGATCCAGTTCTTGCTGATCCTTGCCATAGACGACGACACTGGGGAGTCCGTCGCAGCTTGCCACGTTGATTCCCAGACGAACACTCTTCATTTGAGGAACAGCTGCATCCTCCGCTCTCGCCGTCGCCTTGCCCACGTACTGGCTGGCGACGAGCCGTAAGTCTGCTGCCATCGCAGCTGAATCCTTGTACACGTAATTTGGCCCTCGAGTGCTGCGTCGCAGCTTGGTGCGCCCGTCAGGTGCCAGCAGGCAGAAGCCGAAATTCCTCAAGTCACCGCCAGCAGAACCGAGGAAAGCCCACTTCAGGTACTCTGCTTCCTGCTTGTCTTCATAGGTTGCTGTGCGGATACAGACAAAGTCACGGGAGGCTTTGATCAGCTGTGCATTAGACAGGAAACTCCTGTCCATATTCTGCTTGCCCGGTCACCACATGCCGGGAACACCGCCGCATTGTGCTGCTGAAGTGATGAACAGGATCGGTTTGCCCGTTCGCTTCGCTTCGGCCAGGCCATCGCTGAGCACGCCATACCAGGCGATACCGGAAACGACTTTCTTGCTTTGCGGCACGCTGCCGCCATAAGACGGCCCGGTCGGTGGAGAAAGCTGGGCGTTGACCGGCCGTGACATGATCACGACAGCCATTGCTACAGACAATACAAACAAGCCGGAAAAACTGGCGATTGACTTCATCTGGCAATCTCCTCTCTCATGACGGATCGACCCTTGTTCGATCTCGTCAAACAATAAACCGCTGGTCGGTCGAGGTCCGCTAATGGATGAGTCCCTTGCCCACTATTATAAACCCAGCCGAGTTGGAAAGTTGCGTTTCCCATCACAAATTCTCCCCGCACCATTAGCGGGGCGGGCTGGCTGGGCCGCGGGTTTCACTCCAAAGCCCTGTCCCAGATTCAAAGTCATCCTTGCTGGCTTGGCATATGTAATATGACCACCGACTTCTAGGCATTAACCCCATTCAGCTTATCCAGTTGTTCAATCGTACTGTAGATGAAGTGGGTGTTCGCATCATGGAACCGGACGCGATGGCCGACCGTCCTGTCGGCCCAGCCCCGGGCACTACCGCCATTGTCACCAAGTTCCTGGGCCATCGCCGTCCAGTCGCAGACCATTTCAATCAAGTCGACCTCTGTCATATCGTTGGGGTCAACGTGGGCCTGGTAATGATGCCTGTTGGTGGTGAGATGATGCTGCGTGGCCTGCTTCACCAGTTCCTTGACTCCTGGCGGATACTCGAACGCCTCACCACTCTGGCGGCAGCGATGGAATTCAGTGAGCCAAATATAAGCAACTCGCTCCTCGGGCCCGAACTTGGAAGCATCATGAACCCTCGCTCGCTCAATCAGCTCATCAGCGTGGTCCGACAACTGGGCCAGCAGCATCAAGTTTGCCGCCACCCGAGCAATATGTTCTTCGGTCCGCCGCTGGTAGAAGTTGACCATCTCGGGCGTCGGTTCTGGTAGATTTTCCTGGTCACGATTTGTCATGTCAGCAGAGTCATTGGCAGGCGCAAGGCTGCCTCAATCAGAACTCACTTGCGTCTCGTCCCCACGCAATAGAGGTTCTTGTATGTACGGATGAAGAGCTGGCCGTCAGACGGAGCAAGTGAGGCCTTGATATGCTCCTGCATCGCATTTCGTGCAATCAGCCGGTACTCTGGGCTGGCTGCCATGATGAAGATATCCCCTTCCGTGTTACTGACATACAACCGATCTCCTGCCAGCAGCATCGATCCCCAGAGGTTGCCCTCCAGCCGTTCCTTCCAGACCGTCTCCCCCGTTGCGACATTAACGCACTCGGCAATTCCAGGTGCATTGGAGACATACAGATAACCATCACGTACAACGCCGGACCCAATCCGTTGCTGGGTCTTCTCCACATGCCATAACCGATGGTCGGCGGTAATGTCACCACGGCCACCCATGCGAACAGCCATCATCGACTTCTGGAAGCCGCTGACCCCAATCAGCACTCCATCGCCAACTGCCGTGTCGGGATAGTTACTTGGACCCAGCCCAGCACACTTCCACAGCTCCTTGCCGGTCAGCGGATCAAAGCCTTTTAGCTGGCCTGGCATGGAGAGTGCAAATTCGTCCCTGTCGCCAACACGGTAAATCACCGGCGTCGACCAGGAACCGTAGAGCTTGTCGTTGATTCCCTCTTCCGGCGTGTCCCAGACCGTTTCTCCTGTCTTCTTGTCGAGCGCGACAATATGCGTTGGGTCGCCGGGGCCACGGTGAATAATCAGCAAGTGCTTGTAGAGCACCGGTGTCGAAGCGGGGCCAAAGACGTGATTCAGTTTTCCCAGATCGCGTTGCCAGACCACCTTGCCGGAAAAGTCACAGGCGACGACGCCGGCGGAATCGAAACTGGCGTAGACCAGGGTCCCGTCGGTGGCGGGTGAGCCAGAACAGAAGGGGTTATCGTTATGAGCTGTTTCGGCCTGCGGAAAAGCGACGCTATGTTGCCACAGCTTCTCGCCGTTTTTTCGATCGAAGCAGATCAAGCTGCGGATCTTCCCGCCGTCCTGCTGGCAAGTCACAAACACTCGATCGTCCCAGACAATGGGGGTCGAGTTGCCGGCAGCTGGCAGCGCCGCTTTCCAGCTGACATTGTCCGTCGGGCTGAACGTGGTCGGCAGCTGCCTATCGCTGCTTACACCAATCCCACTGGCCCCGCGCCAGGCGGGCCAGTTCTCTGCGGAGACGGCCGCTGGCAATACAAGAGTGGCAACGACGAGTAGCCAGGATGTTCGCTTCATCGTGATGTCTCCGCTGGGCTGGATATCGTTGCCAGAACGTCGGCCGTTCGTGCGCGGCTTATTCTAGCCGAACTGGATCGAGAAATCGCTGACTGGCCCGTACGCTCACCTGGTTGCCACCCCGTGATAGATGTAGCCGCGGGTCCTGGGCGTCTTCTCGACATAGAAATTGTCGATCTCTACCGACTCAAATGGCTGGGTCGACAACAGCTCGGTCACATCAAGTGTCAGGCTGCAGCCATCGGCGATGCGCCCTTGCAGCCAGTTCATACGTCGCTGCCACTTGGCCACTTTTTCATCTGGGCTGATGCCATGCTCAAAGAACAGGAGACGACCGCCTGGCTTCAGTACGCGAAACAACTCGACCATCGCCTGGGCGGAGTCGGGAATGCTGCAGAGCGTCAACGTGCTGACAACGCAATCAAATGCAGCGTCGTCAAACGGTAGCTGCTCACTGCTGATAATCCGCTGATCCACTTCGATACCGGCCTCTTGGATACGGCGGCGAAGTCGCTTGTTCATGCCCGGATTGGGATCAACGGTCGTGATCTTGCCGACATGGTCCGGGTAATGCCGCAGGTTCAAACCGGTCCCCACGCCGACTTCCAGGATTTCACCGTCCACGCTGGCAAGTTGCGCCTGGCGATACTTTGCCCAGCAGGGCTTGTTCATCGAACAATCGTAGAGGCGTGGAAATATAACTCTGGAATAGAAACCCATGGTGACTCTGACACTTTCCGTCTACCGACGATTCGTAGCCAGCGGCCCGCGACGCTGTCCGTCCAAAAGTCGCAACAGCACAAATCCTTGTCAAGCGGATCCTATACGCTCGATCGGTGCCCGAATTTTTGGGTCTTTCGCCCAGGGAACATCCAACTCCACCTGCACGAACCATTCAATCGAAAACAGCTTGCCTCTGGCGGTTGCAGGCATTTCTTCTGCCGTGTCAGCCGTGATCAAGAACTCTTTCGAATACTCACCGTGGATCGAACCTGGCATGTCGATCTCGATAGCCTTGCCGTTGTAGCGGCGGCTGTCGGAATGGCCATGAGCCACGCTTGTTTCATGACCGACCAGGCGAACGAGAATGGTTCGAACCTTGATCGGTTCCTCAGTTGTTACCTTGAAAATACCAGCGATCGATCCACCGGGATAAATAGCATCTTCGACCAATGCCAGCCCAATCTGTACGTCAGGCCCCAGCAGCTTATCCCAGAACCCGCGGCCCTCGTCCTCAGGATATCGGACGAGCACGGTACTCGCAGTCCGATCAACTTCAAGCGGCGCAAGGTGAAAGGAAAAGACCTCTTTCAAGTCACGGCCCAGGGGGATGTCGACCAGGCACGTCAACTCATAAAACACGCGAGATCGACCTGCCACATGGGTAGGAGGGGCGGTGGCAGGCATCGAGATTTCAATCAGGTAATGGTAGTCGCCAGGCGGCATCACTTTTTTTCGCCCGCCACCAAACAGAGTCGCTACCGCATCAGCCAGATTGGCAAAAAATCCGGCCCGCTCATTCCCTGCCAACAGCTTCTTTTGCTCAGTAATATTCGCATATTCCACCGCCGTATGCGTGGTCGTGGTGGTACTCCCTTTACTGTTGGTAGAAGTTGTGGTGTAAGTCGCTTTCGTCTCCTCGGCGCCGCTAAATCGAGCGTGGATTCCCCGCACTTTGATCGCGCTCTCCAATCGCAGCACGATGGGAATCTCCATCGACTCGCCACGTTGCAACTCATGAGTCGGAGCGTCGATTGAGATTGAGTTGGACATGACATCTCTCTTGGAGAGGAGTGTTTGAATGATGTATGGGAAAAGTGCACACTCAACGTCGAGAAGCATCTGAGCAAAAATTGAGACGTGGTGCAAGCGGCTGGAATGTGATGGATTCCGCAGGAAACTTTGCTCTGCCTCACCTACCGGCTTTCCGCTGGAACATAGTCGGGGTTAGGCTCCATCATCCGCGCCGACACACGCTCTCTCCAGCTGTGCAGCATCGCACGCAACTCGGCGGCCTTGTCGGGCTCGGTCTCCGACAGATCGTTCTGCTCGCCTATATCCTCTCGAAGATTGAACAGCTGCACGGTCTGGTTCTCAAAATACTCAAGCAGCTTGTAGTCGCCGGCGCGGACAGCACCGCCCGGACTCTGCATGCCATGATTACTGTAGTGCGGGAAGTGCCAGTAAATCGCTGCTCTTGCAAGCTCTCCTTTTCCTCTCACCAGCGGCGCTATGCTGACTCCATCGGCGTGCTGCTTCGGCTGCAATGGCAGGCCAATCATCTCCAGGATCGTTGGATAAAAATCGGTGCTGATCACTGGCACGTCGCACACTTTTCCGCGCCGTCCCTGCTGCGGCCAGTGAACGATCAGCGGTTCACGAATCCCCCCCTCATAAAGCCATCCCTTGGCACCGCGAAGCGGAAGATTCGATGTCGAAAAGGCCCGGTCCAGGCGATCCGCAGCAATCACCCGCTTGGGATTTCCAAGGTTTCCTGCGGACATACCACCATTATCCGAGAACAGGATCACGATCGTGT
>Ga0302133_10002993_pt1 | contig 10246 bp, 9 predicted proteins | sample CB9_331_MG_FD_203121 | JGI IMG/M metagenome (GOLD analysis project Ga0302133, IMG submission 203121) | Marine microbial communities from Western Arctic Ocean, Canada - CB9_33.1 | ecosystem: Environmental > Aquatic > Marine > Oceanic | place: Canada: Western Arctic Ocean | collected 2017-09-19 | reverse complement strand
TCATCGCCTCGCCCATCGCACCGGCGCCGATGAAGGCGATCGGCAGGTCATCGAGTATCGTGGACCGTTTCAAGCAGTGCTCCTTCCCCCGCCGTCGACGGGACGGGACCCCTATGTTACGCCCGCCCGCACCACCAGCAAATTCCGGTATCCTTCGCATCTGTCTGCCTGCCGCGTATGGACCCTCTGACCCACACCCTCGTCGGCGCCAGCCTGGCGCAGACCCGGTTCGGCCGCATGCCGCTCGGCACCGCGACCCTCGTCATCGGCGCGAACCTGCCGGACGTGGACGCGGCCACCTACTTCCTCGGGGGCGATCTCTCGCTTGGCTTCCGGCGGGGGTGGACGCACGGCGTGCTGGCGATGGCGGTACTGCCGGCACTGCTCGCGTGGGTCATGCACCGGGTCGACCAGGTCCGGTGTAGACGGATGCCGGCGGCTCGACCGATCCCGGTCGGCCGACTGCTGGGTGTGTCGTATCTCGCGGTGCTCTCGCACCCGGCGCTCGACTGGCTGAACACCTACGGCGTTCGCCTCCTGATGCCGTTCGACGGACGCTGGTTCTACGGCGATTCGCTCTTCATCGTCGACCCGTGGGTCTGGCTGCTGCTGGGCACCTGCGTGGTGCTGGCGCACAGCGGCTCGCGGCCCCTGGCCGCGGGGTGGATCGCCCTGGGCGTGATCGCCACGGTGCTGGTGACCGGTGTCCCCGGCGTACCGCTGGGCATGCGGGTGCTCTGGTGTCTCGGGCTGGCCGGGGTCGCCGGGCTCCGCGTCTGGGGCGGGCTGCAACCCCGGCTACAGCAGGTGGCGACCGTGTGCGTGACGCTGGTGGTGGTGTACATCGCCGGAATGGTCGGCAGCTCTCAGCTGGCACGAGCGCAGGTGGCCCAGTGGGCGCGCGACAAGGGACTCGACCCTGTTGGGATCATGGTCAGCCCGGTGCCCGCCGACCCGTTCCGGCGCGACATCCTGATCGCCGACGACCGGCACTATCACCGGCTCGGCTTCAACTGGCTGGCGGCCGACCGGGTCGTGCCGCGGGGTCCGACGACCGAGATCGGCGACGCCGGTCACCCGGCCGCGGCGGCCGCCCTGATGGCGCCCGAGATCTGGGGATTCGCCAACTGGACCCGATTCCCGAGCTTCAGGGTCGACCCGGGCGCCGACGGCTACCGGGTGACGATCAGCGACATCCGGTTCGGCACCGAGGTGGTCGAGCTGGACCGAGATCTGCTGCCCCGATAGGCCCTCGCGGTCCGTGAGGGACGACGGCACGCTCGTCACTCATCAGGGCGCACCCGTATAATCGTCCCCCTGGAGGTTTTCGCATGACACGACATATCCTCGCCGCGACGCTGCTCGGGCTCCTGTTCGTCCTTCCGGCCGCGGCGCAGGTCGATGTCGACGAGCTCTACGACCTCGTCGAACACCAGTACGCCGACAACGCCGGGGTCAAGATTCACTACGTGACGCTCGGGGAGGGCCCCGTGCTGCTGTTCATCCATGGGTTCCCCAACCAGTGGTACGACTGGCGGTATCAGATGGCCGCACTCGCCGACGACTATCAGGTCGTCGCGATCTCGCTCCGCGGCTACAACCGTAGCGACCGGCCGAAAGGCGTGGAGAACTATGACCTCGCCCATCTGACCGCCGACGTGGCGGCGGTCATCGCGGATCTGGGGGTCGACGGGGCGACGATCGTCGGTCACGACTGGGGCGGTATCGTCGGGTGGTCCTTTGCCGAGCGTCATCCGGAGCTGACCGACCGGCTCGTCATCTTCAACCGCCCGCATCCGCGATCTCGTCGGCGGGAAATGGCCCTGAACAACGAACAGAAGCAGCGCAGCGCCTACATCGCGCGCTTCACCACCACCGAGGGCGACCTCGGCGGCATGGACGCCGAGCGCCGCGCGCAACGCTACGAGGGCACGGCGTGGTACGAACGGTATCTGGAGGCGTATCGGCGGTCGGATTACGAGGCGATGCTGAACTACTACCGCGCGTTCTACCCGCAGCCGCCCTGGATGGTGGACGATTCACCCATCGTCAAGATCGAGGTGCCGGTGCTCGAATTCCACGGGCTTGATGACGGCGCCTACGTCAACGAGGCGCTCAACGACACCTGGGAGTCGATGGGCCGGGATCTCACGCTGATCACCCTGCCCGGCGTCGGCCACAACTCACAGAACAGCGGCGACATCCCCTTTGTTACCAACCTGATGCGGTCGTGGCTGGCGCTGCAGCAGAACCGGGAGTGAACGCCGCGGACCTCGCGTAGCGGCGAAGCGGGGCGTGCGGCCATCCGGCAGCCGCTCACGCTGTCGCCGGCCCCCCTATCTCCGGCGCGTAGTTGCCGAAACTCCAGAGGTGCCCCTCGGGGTCGCGCGCCATGTACTCGCGTGACCCATACGGGGTCTCCTCGAGCTGCATGATGATCTCGGCGCCGGCCGCCTTCGCGCGGTCGTGGTGCGCGTCCACGTCGTCCACGTGGACGTAGATCCCCTGGGTGACGCCACCGAGCGCGGCCGGGCTCTTCAAGTTCATGAAGTCGTCCTCGGCCGTCCCGATCATGACGAGGCTGCCGCCGTACCGCAGCTGCGCGTGCGAGATGGTGCCCTTGGGGCCAGGCACGAGCATCTGCTTCTCGAAGCCGAAGGCCGTGGCAAGCCACTCGAAAGCGGCGGGGGCATCCTGATAGCGGAGAAACGGAAAGATTCTCGTGGTCGCGGTGTCGGTCATCCGGTGATCGTGTCCAGATCTCACGAAAAAGTCACGCGTGCGCCGATGCCGCCCCGTCGTGCACCTGCTGAACTAGCATCTGTGGATGCTACGTCATCGCTACTTGCACTACGACGTCTTCACGCGGCGCCCGCTGGCGGGCAACCAGCTGGCGGTGTTTCCGGACGCTACCGGGCTGAGCACCGCTGTCATGCAGCGGATCGCGCTCGAGATGGCGTTCCCAGAGACGACCTTCATCCTGCCCCCGGAAACCGGCGACCGCGAGGTCCGGATGCGTATCTTCACCCCGCGGCGCGAGCTGCCGATGGCGGGGCACCCGACGATCGGCAGCACGTTCGCGCTGGCACGTGAGGGCGTGATCGCACCGGGTCGAGGCCAGGTCGTCTTCGCCTTGGGCATCGGTCCCACGCCGGTGTCGCTCGAGTGGGCGGGCGAGGAGCTGGCCTTCGCCTGGATGCATCAGCCGCTGTCCGAGCTGGGTCCTCTGTGTGACGAGCGGGACGAGGTCGCCGCGGCGCTGGGACTCGAACCGCAACACCTCCACACCGGGCTGCCGGTCCAGGTGGTGTCGTCCGGGCTCCCGGTCCTCTTCGTGCCAATCCGGACACGGGCGGCCGTGGACGCGGTGACCTTCGAGCTGGCGCGCCTGCGGCCGCTCTTCACGCGGCGCCAACTCGACGACCTCCCGGTCTTTGCCTTCTCGCTCGAAGAGGGCCACGACGACGCCACCGCTTACAGCCGGATGTTCGCGCCGGCCTTCGGCATCACGGAAGACCCGGCGACCGGCGGGGCCAGCGGTCCGCTGGGTGTATATCTCGTGCACCACGGCGCCGTCTCGCACGAGGCGGCCGGGCAGATGGTGAGCCTGCAAGGCGTGAAGATGGGTCGTCCGAGCCGCGTCCACATCGCGGTCGGTGTCGAGGGGGGCGTCATCTCGTCGGTCCGGGTCGGCGGGGCGTCGGTGCTGGTGGCCGAGGGTGAGCTGTATTTGTAGCGCGCTCACCGTTCCCCGGTGTCACACCATCGGCGACCGGCCATCGTGAACCCCGTCTTCACCGTCGACCTTCAGCGCGCGGCGTGGTGCCCAGAGACTATGCGCCCAGGACGGCGGGGTCGATAAACCGGGTCGGAGAGTTGAGCGGACATTGCGACCGCGTCTGTGCCGCGGCCGGACGGTGACCGTCGACCGCATACGACCGCACTATAATGCGGTTATTTTTTGCGGACATCGAAATGACGCCGACGTCAGCGACCCGTTGGCCGGCGGCCGCATGCCACCGAGCGGAACAAAGGGACCCATGGAACCGAGGCTCATGAAGAGGCACCGCTGGTTTTGTGTTGCAACCATGATCGTGCTCTGGCTCGCCTGGAGCCCGGCCGGCACCACCTCGTTTGCGGCGATCGACGACGGCATCGTCATGCTGGACAGCGGCCAGGTCCGCGGCACCCTCGTTGACGATGCCGCCCGTCTCTGGGCCTTCAAGGGCATCCCGTTCGCGGCGCCCCCGGTGGGCGAGCGGCGGTGGCAGCCGCCGCAACCGGCCGCGGCGTGGCAAGGGGTGCGCGCCGCCGACAACTTCGGCCCGCGCTGCACACAGGGGGGCAGACCGGCCCTGGGGGGCGGGCTGCCACCGCTGAGCGAGGACTGCCTCTATCTTAACGTCTGGACCACCGGCGAGCCCAGCGAGGCACTGCCGGTGATGGTGTGGATTCACGGCGGTGCGCTGACCGGTGGTGCCGGATCGGGCACGAGCTACGACGGCAGGCGCCTGGCGCGGCGGGGCGTCGTCCTGGTCACGATCAACTATCGCCTTGGCCCATTCGGCTACCTCGCGCACCCGCTGCTGACGGCCGAGTCCGAGCACGGCGCGTCGGGCAACTACGGGGTGCTCGACCAGATCGCGGCGCTCGAATGGGTACAGCGCAACATCGCGGCGCTGGGCGGCGACCCCGACCGGGTGACGATCTTCGGAGAGTCGGCCGGATCGTGGAGCGTCCAGACACTCGTCGCGACACCGCTCGCCCGCGGGCTCTTTCACCGAGCCATTGGTGAGAGTGGCGGTGTCCTCGGGTCATACGGCGCGACACCGGCGCTGAAGACGGTCGAGGCGGAGGGCGAGCGGTTCGGCACCGCCCTGGTGGGCGCCACTGATCCGTCCGCGGTCACACTCGCCTCGATGCGGGCCGCCTCGGCGATCGACGTCATGGCAACGGTGCGCACCCCGGAGGGCCGCGTCCGGACCCGACCTGTTGTCGACGGATGGGTGCTGCCCGACACGGCGCGCGCGATCTTCGAGGCGGGAGAGCAGAACCGGGTTCCGGTCATCGTCGGATGGAACGCCGATGAGGGGTCGCTGGCGGTCGGGAATGCGCCGGACGACGTCGACACCTACCGGACCTGGGCGCGTGAGACGTATGGCGCGAGGGCCGACAGGTTTCTCGGCGTGTACGAGGGCGCGACGCCATCGACGGCACGTGCGGCGTTTCTGAAGTCATACAGCGATCGCAACTTTGGCTGGGAGATGCGCGAGTGGGCCCGGCTCACGAAGAAGGTCGGTCAGCCGGCCTTTCTCTACCACTTCAGCCGTGTGCCCCCGGACAGTCCAACCGGTGTCTATCATGCCGCCGAGATCCGCTATGTCTTCGACAACCTGCACGCCCCTGGCGGACGTCACGCCTACACCCTGCTCGACGACTGGGTGTCTGACCTGATGGCCGCGTACTGGGTCGCGTTCGCCACGACCGGGAATCCCAACGTGGCCGGCACACCACTCTGGCTTGCCCACACCGCGGAGCAAGACATGCTGCTGGACTTCGGCGACACCGTGGTGCATCGGTTCGACTTCCGCAAGCCAGAGCTGGACTTCTTCGACCGCTTCTACGCCGGCCGCTAAGGCACCGTGTCCCGGCATTCGGCGGACGCACTATAATCGGGCGAGCACCTCTTCGACACCGTAGGGAGACCCAATGCGCCATTCAAGAATCGGTTCCGCAGGCACTTCAGTCTGTGCGGCATTGCTGCTCGCACTGTGTACGGTCACGACCACGACTGCGCAGGAGAACCAGAACTGGCCGGCGTTTCGTGGCGCGGACGCGGTGCCGATTGCCGCCGATGACCCCCGCCTGCCACTGACCTGGAGCCCGACGGAGAACGTGGTGTGGAAGACGCCGATCGACGGTCTCGGCTGGTCGTCGCCGGTGGTCTGGGGCGATCGGATCTTCCTGACCACGGTCGTCAGCGACGGCGAGAGTCAGGAGCCGCGCATGGGGCTCTACTTCCCGTTTGGTTCACCCGAGACGTTCGACGACGACCGGTTCCCCGACCCCGGGCCAGGCGATCTGATGGAGCGCGAAGAAGACATCCATCACTGGCTGGTCTCTGCCATCGATTTCGGCACCGGCGAGGTCGTCTGGACATCGGAAGTCAACAGTGGTCCCCCCGCGTTCGATCGCCACCTCAAGAATACGTTTGCCTCCTCCACCCCGGTGACCGACGGCGAACGGGTCTACGCATACTTCGGCAATGTCGGGATCTTCGCCCTGGACATGGACGGTGATGTGGTCTGGGAACGGCGGTTCGAGCCGGCGGACACACGCCTGGGCTGGGGTCCGGCCGCCTCTCCGGTGCTGGATGACGGCACGCTCTTCATCGTGAACGACAACGACGACCAGTCGTACGTGGTCGCGCTCGACGCGGCATCGGGCGATGAACGCTGGCGGGTCGACCGCGACGAGGGGACAAACTGGTCAACACCGTTTGTGTGGCGGCATGACGGGGGCGCCGAGCTGGTGACGGCGGGCAGCGATCAGGTGCGGTCATACGATCTCGAAGGGAACGAGCTCTGGCACCTCAGCGGGCTGAATACGATCTCGATTCCCCAACCCTTCAGTGCGAATGGACTCCTCTACGTGACCCTGGGCTATGTCGGAGACCCGGTCAAGCCGGTCTTCGCCATCCGCCCAGGCGCCAGCGGCGACATCAGCCTGCGGGATGGGCAGCAGAGCAGCGAGTATATCGCCTGGTATCAGGGCAACGCCGGACCCTACAACCCCACCCCGCTGGTCTACGGCGATTACTACTTCACACTTCTGGATCAGGGGTTCTACACGGTGCACGACGCCAACACGGGCGAGGAGTTGTACTTCACCGAGCAGCAGGTCGTCGCCCAGGAAGTGCGCCGGCGTATCGCGCGGGGCGCGGGCGGTTTCAGCGCGTCCCCGTGGGCATACAACAGCAAGATCTTCGTGCTCAGTGAAGACGGCGACACCTTCGTGATCGACACCGCTGACGACTTCAACGTCGTGGGCACCAACACCCTGGGGGAGGTCGCCATGTCGAGTCCGGCCATGGCCCGCGGCAGCCTGTTCATCCGGACCCGGTCGCACTTGTGGCGGCTCAGCGACACGTCCGGCTCTCGGTGAAGCGGCGCCGGTTGGACCCCGAGGACTTCCAGCGCGGACGTCCCACAGCAGAAACGTTCATCCCCCATCAGGGCCCGCGAGGGGTTGTCAGTACTGGCCGTGGTGGCTGCCGCCCGCCGGGGCGCCAAGCAACAAGCGGTTCTTCGCGGTGATATCCGCCGGTATGGCCTGCGTCCAGACGCGGTAGCCCTGCTGTGTCAGCCCCGTCGCCCTCACGATGTCGATCGCCACGGCGCCGTCGACCCAACCATCGAGCTGGCCCGTATCGCCGACGGCGAGATCGTGACAGCAGGGCAGTACGGCGACCCGCGCCTGGGCGGCGACGGCACACCGCAGAACGCGGTCGGTGAGGGCTCCGCACGCATGGCTCGAGACGACGACGTCGGTGGGGAGGATCTCCGCGTCCTCCAACGCGCTGGTCACGAAAGCGATGCGCCCGGCAAGTCTCGGCCAGGCCCGCACCAGCACCTCGTGCAACCTGGCGCTCGAGGCCGGCACGGTCGTGTCGACCGCGAGCGCGCTCGGCGAAGAGTCGTCGAGCAACAGCATGACCTGACCGAGCAGGCCGTGTCCGGCACCCAGGTCGATGACGCGGCCACCGCGAAACCGCCGCCGCACCCGCCGGGCCATCTCCCACGTCTCGTACAGCTCTTTGCGTGGCAGGCAGCCAGCGTGGCACACCGCCCGGGCGAGGCGATGAAAGAGCGTTTCGTCGGGGAAGCGACCGAGGTCCCGATCGGTCAGACGTCCGCGGGAGGATCGTGAGAACATATAGCGGAGGGTACACCTCGAACGCAGACTGGTTTCTGCCCACGACCGTGACGACGCCATGCTCATCCAGGTCATCGACCTCTATTCCATGATCGTGCTCGTCAGTGTGGTGATGTCCTGGATCCAGCTGCCGCCCACCAACCCGATCGCGCAGTTCGTGTCCGCCGTCACCGAGCCGATACTGACGCCTCTCCGGCGCGCACTGCCCCCGATGAGTGGCCTCGACTTCTCGCCGATGATCCTGCTGGTCGGGCTGCAGATCGTGAAGAGCATGCTCTACTGAGGAGGTCCACCCTGGCTGACGCCCAACCTGCAGTCACCGACGAAGCCGCACCCGAGCCGGCGCGCCACAAGTGCCGCAAGTGCGGCCACGAGGTCGACGACACGACGTTCGCCGCGGAGTTGCGGGTATGCGGCGAGTGCGGTCATCACAGCGCCCTGACCGCAACGGAATGGATCGACCATCTGGCCGACCCCGGCTCCTTCCGCGAGATCGGCAAGCAGTTGTATTCGGCCGACCCGCTGCACTTCAATGTCACGTCGCCCTACCGCGACCGGCTGCGCGAGGCGGAGCGTCGGACCGGTATGCACGAGGCGGCGCTGGCCGGCGAGGCCGCCATCGAAGGCCGGCCGGTGGTGCTGATCTCGCTCGAATTCGACTTTCTGGGCGGCACCATGGGGTCGGTGGTGGGCGAGAAAGTGGCCCGCGCCTTCGAGGTGGCGACGCGCCGACGGCTCCCCGTCGTCTCGATACTGGCCAGCGGCGGGGCGCGCATCCAGGAAGGCATGCTCGCGCTGATGCAGATGGCGAAGACCGCGATCGCGGTGGCCGAGCACCAGGAGGCCAGACTGCCGTATATCTCGGTCTTGACCAACCCGAGCTTCGGTGGCACGTTCGCCAGCTTCGGCTCGCTCGGCGACATCTTGATCGGAGAGCCGGGCGCCCAGATCGGCTTCGTGGGGGCGCGGGTCGTCGAGGGCACGATCGCCGAGAAGATTCCAAAAGCCCAGCGTCGGGCCGAGGTCTTGCTCGAGCACGGGATGATCGACATGATCATCGAGCGGCCATTTCTGAGGAACCGGCTGGCGGTGCTGGTGTCCCAGCTCACGCCGAACCAGGCCGACCCCTGGCCGTCCATGCGGCTGGCGCCAACCCCGCCCCAGACACGTACGCCGGCCGAGGTCATGGATCTCGCCCGTCATCCGTCCCGACCGCGCGCGTCGGCGTATATCGATCGCGTGTTCCAGGCGTTCAGCCAGCTGCACGGCGACCGCTGCTTTGGCGACGACCCCGCGGTTCTGGGCGGCCTGGCCGACCTGCAGGGTCACCCGGTGGTGGTGATCGCGCAGTGGGGACAGATGATGCCGATGCCGGAGGGCTTCAGGAAGGCGCAGCGGCTCATGCGGCTGGCGGCGAAGTGCGGTCTCCCGCTGGTCACGCTGGTCGACACGCGGGGCGCCTTTCCCGGGTTGGAGGCAGAGCACCGGGGCATCGCGCTGACGATCGGCGAATGTCTGGCGGCGCTGGCCAGGCTCCCGGTGCCGGTCATCAACGTGGTGATCGGCGAGGGCGGCTCCGGCGGCGCACTGGCGCTGGGACTGGCGGACGTGATCCTGATGCAGGAGAACGCGATCTACTCGGTCATCGGCCCGGAGGGCGCGGCGGCGATCCTGCTGCACGACGCCACCCGGAGCGACGAGTTGTTGCCGGCCCTGAAGTTCAGAGCACACGACCTGCTCGAGCTGGGGGTCATCGACGACATCGTGCCCGAACCGCCTGGTGGGGCCCACCGCGACCCGGACGCCGCCGCCCGCCAGCTGCTCGAACGGGTGGTGCACCACCTGTCGCTGCTTTCGTCGATCAAGCCGAAGAAGCTCGTGCAGCGACGGGCCGATCGCTATCGCGCGATCGGGCAATTCGAGCGTGGCATCCTTCGCCGGGCCCGTGATATCGTCGCGCGTGTCAGCGGGACCCAGTAAGGCCCAGCGAACAATCGCGGCAGCGCCGAGGCCTCGGTGTGGCGACCGCCGCGAGACCCGCTGAGCCCGGTCGAGCTTCGTTTTTCCGCCGGTTTACGCCGGCCTTTGAACACGACCGCCGAAAAAGCGGCTATCATGCACGCTTGACGTTGCGTGCCGCGACGTCATCGTCGACATTCTGGAGGGCAACATGCCGATCCGTAGTCTCTGGACACTCGTGGCGCCGGTCTGCCTAGCGGCCCTGTATCTCGTGACGGCCCCAGCCGCGCCGCAGGCGCAAGAAACCACGGAGAACCCGTTCACCACGAACCTGGACGTCCGGATGGGCCAG
>Ga0302133_10002988_pt1 | contig 10250 bp, 9 predicted proteins | sample CB9_331_MG_FD_203121 | JGI IMG/M metagenome (GOLD analysis project Ga0302133, IMG submission 203121) | Marine microbial communities from Western Arctic Ocean, Canada - CB9_33.1 | ecosystem: Environmental > Aquatic > Marine > Oceanic | place: Canada: Western Arctic Ocean | collected 2017-09-19 | reverse complement strand
GAAAAAGTGATTGAAATCATTCGGATCCGTATCCGCAACGAACTCGTCGTAATCCGAGATGAAGTCGGCATCTGCATCGCCGGTTCCATCCGTGGAAGGAAGCGAATTGAAGTGTAGAAGCTCCCACCCGTCCGGGAGTCCGTCGGCATCCGTGTCGTCGGTATCGAGAATCAGGATTTCGATCAGACTGCTCAAGGCTCGCTCACCCGCATCATTGGCGGCAAGCGCCTGTACACCCACCGTTCCCACGCCATACTGCGCGAGGTTGACGGTGACTCGATAGGGCGGACTTAGATCCGTTCCAGCGCTCTTCCCTTCAACGAAAAACTGCACGGACGTCACGGTCCCCGCTCCGCCGGTTGCCCGCGCCTCCAGGTGAAGGTCCTGGTTCTCAAGAAAGGCATTTGCCGTCGCGAGGGTGTCGAGCGAACACGTGAGTGAATGATTGGCAACAATGAAAGGAACAATGTGATGCCCCTGGCTGCGAACGGCCGACCCATCGTAGGCGGTGATGCGCAGCGTGTGCGGGCCATCTTCCAGCAGCGTCGTATCCAAATCATAAGATCCCACAAGATTCGTCACGCCCAGGGAAATGAAAACCGCGCCTCGTGCCGACATGACCGACTCGTTGGACAACATCGGTCCATCGTAGTTGGGGCCGTCGATCGGACCGCCTAGTGCGTCATAGTCGGTCTGGATGTTGTAGGTGTCCCAACCTTTGGTCCGCGCAACGACATACGCTTCGACGTTCGTGGCGGAAAAGGAATTGATGTACTTGAGCTCTACGCCGTCACTGCCCATTAAATCAGGATCGTTATTCACCGCGTCCGCCAGGCGTACCATCAGGTCGGTGATGTCCTCGCCTGCCTGTCGGAAGACCTGGTTACCGTGCGTGATCCTGTCGAGAAGCCTTACCCTGAGCCGTAAGGAATTCCCGTTCACCGGCGAACCGGATGCACTGATCCTTTGCCGAGCCAGATAAACACTCTCGATCAGCGAAGGTCCCGACGCACGGGCGTGAACGACAGGGATGCCAGGGCCGGATTCGGATGCAGACAACGTGATTCCTGCGCCGGCAACCCCGAGTGAATCCTGTGCGAGCTGAACGCGGTCACCGCGGGAATAGGCGCTTACCGGCATCAAGACCTCCGCTTCCACGCCGGCGGCGAGACCCGCGGCAATCGCCGAAACTTCGTCTCCACCGAGCACGGTGTAGGTTGCCTGAACGCCGTCCACATCCACGGTGACCTCCTCGCCTCCCTCCGCCGTAACGTTGGTCAGCGTGGTCACGAAAATATCGTCCAGGAAAAGGTCAAGTTGGTGGACGCGTTGATCGGCGAATGCGGCCTGCCCCGATGCGGTGAGAGAAACGATCCCGAACAGGGATTGGTTTGTGACGTCCCCGTCCACGCCGACAAAAGGAGCCACCGCGTAGGGCTGACACATTGGATCTCCCACGACCAGGCCCATGTACGGATTTTCCACCGACAGGTAGAAACTTTCCGCCATTGGAAATCCGCGCGCATACCAGTAGTGGACTCGGGCGGACGGAAACTTGTTTGTGAAATTGCACGGTTCAACGACTGTGCCGTAGGCACCCGCACACCCGGCATGAAGCCAGCGCAGAATCGACATCTGGCTTGCGGACGTGTTGAAAAGAATGCCGCCGAAGGATGTCAGGTGATGACCCAACGCGCCTTTGGAGTATGTGTTTGCGTTGACGCTCGCAACGTTGTGAATCCCTATCATATACCCCGCGATGGGACCTTCCCCCAGGAGAGAGTTCGCGTCCCGGAAAATTCCGGTCTGAGGCACATCCAGCTGCCTGCGCAGGAAATCGGAATTCTCGTATTGGTCCCAGCGAACATTTCGGCTGGTATCCGACGTGTGAACGAAATAGACATCCCCAGTGGGAAAAGAGTGGTCCGCGGCAATCGCCCGGTCGACCGTCGTCTTGGCCCACCCCAGATCCAGTCCGCTCAGCACCACGCTTTGATAGTTGATCCCTTCTGAAGCCAGCAGTCCGGTTCGAAAATCCGCCTCCGCCTCGTAGTAACTGTTCGATGTCTCATCCGGCAGGGAACACGTATTTGTGGCGGGATCGTCGTACGTCTTGAACCCATAGTAGGTTACGGACGTAATCCCATTGCTTCGCCCGCCGGACCCCACCTGGTACGGCATACCCATTGTGTAAAGAATGGTCTCGACCTGGTTGCTCAAAGCCGACGAGTTGATGTAGTTGATCACCGGATCGTAAATCTCACTATTGAAATCCGTCAGTGTGATTGCCCCATTCGTCGTGGTGCTGACGTGTACAATCTGGCGTTCGGCCAATCCCCGTTGATCCTGGTAGTATTGTCCGATTTCAAGGGAGTCCCTGCTGTTGTCGTTGACGACAACAACTACGTTCTGGGGACCGATACCAGCTTGGACGACCGGACCGCCGAGAAGCAGCGGGATACTGATCAAAATGTTCCGGAAGTACGAAATCTGCTTCATAATGGCGGTAAACTGTGCGCAAGAATCATTCCTAAGGGCGTGCCCAAAAATAACTTCACCATTTCGCAGGTTCAATGATGTAGTTCCATTCGGGATTGACGCGTGCTTGCTTCAGGTGGATTTGTTCCATCTGGCGGTCTGAAACCCGTATTCCCTTCTGGTATTTGTTTCGACTGACTCGTGCTCGGACCTCCATGCCGGTGTCGGTACGAGTGGTGCGTATAAACCTGAGCATTGTTTCGTAGCTCTCCAGGGGTTGGGCGGCCCAATTGGCCGAAATGTGGGCGAAGAGGCGGTGCTCGATGGGATTCCACTTGGAAGCTCCGGGGGGGATAATGGCACACGCGCACCTTCTTTCCGACTCGATTACAGAATTGTTCCTGCAGTTTCTGCTTCCAGAGTCGAGTTCGATATCCGTTGCGGCCAAACTGGGCCCACCACCAGCGAATCGTGTCGACGGCGAATGCCGAAGTGTCCTTGCGGGTGCCTACGGAGATAAACCCCTAGTTGAGCAACGTATCACATAGATCCCGTAAGGAATTCCTACCCCCTGAGCAGCCGAAGGGAAGTCGTGGTCGAAGACCTGGATCGATTCCGCGCTCCAGCGCTGACCACCTTGGTGGAATCGTCCGATGAGTTCGCGGCTCTTGGTGTCGATGCTGATGACTGGAAGTTCTTCGGCTTCATAATAGCGGCGTTGGCGCCGGATGTAGTGAAACTATCGGTCTCGACGTTGTGGATCGGGCACTTTGCCCGTGGGCGTTTCAATGTTCTTACGATTCTTTCGCAGTGAGTATCCCTGCGCTTTGAGTAAGCGGCCCACAGTGCCGGCGGAAACCTCGATCCCCATTGCAGTACGATGCCGGGCAATTCGGTAAGTGCTTTTGCGAGTCCATTTGATCCCGCTGACCGGATCTCCGGCGGTCGAGTCCTTCATGATTTCCTGGAGGTGCGAGAAGATTTCGGGCGTTTTTTTTCCTGAGCAGCTCGTCCGCCACCGGGGCGACGAACCGGGGCGGCCGGATCAAACCCTTCGAGCAGTTCGTCTCGGCCACGGGATACGGTATGGCGGTCAATGTCAAAGAGCTCGGCGATATACTCATCGCCGCCATGACCCATTCGGGCCGATTCAAGTCCTGCATACAACCGCCGCTGCTTTTCGTCCAGCGTGGCCCAAAACAATAATAGAGCCGCGTTGGCTTCCTGGACTGCCAGAGGACACTTGGAACCCAGCAGCGCCGAAGGCAAATCGAGAGCTTGCTCTCGGCGTTGCTTTTGCTGCTCGCGTGCCTTGGTACGCTGAGCGCTCAAATAAACGTAAAGAGCACTGTGGCGCTGACGCGTAAGAAGCTTGCGCTCGACTAACTCGGCCAGAGCGTGTTTGGTCTTCACGCTCACAATCTCTTCGAGTTCTCTGGCACTGTGGCCGCGAGGGGAACGTTCCGCCAATCCCCTCAGCGTCTCCAGCAAGTTTCCGAATCGCGAGAAGCGTACCTGCTCGTACTCCCAAAGTCCTCTGGCGTTGAACCGCGCGATGCTTCGCAACGTATAATACCCGCCGCGATGCGAATAACTGCTCAACGCGTCGGTCTTTGCGAGGAGGCGAAACAGGGTAGCACGCGCCGGTGTGCCTACGGCGCGACTAAGTTGATCGAAAGTACCGATCAGGTGCTTGTGCAAATAGGCGTGAAGTCGATCCAAAGAGTAATCGGGCGTTCTCATAAGGAGATAATCCGCTCGATATGCCCCGAAGTAAATGACAACTGTCTCAAAAGAATTATGGCCGAAAAGCCAGCAACAAAAGGATTTCAGAGCATAATCCTGATCACGCTATGATATAATTAGCCCTAAAATGGCGAAGTTATTTTTGGGCACGCCCTTAGTAGTGCATACGGCAATTGTTTTCAATTCAATCGGTAAAATAATAGGCTGAGAAGTCATGCCTCCCTCTTGCTGCGTATTCGACCTCGACGGCACGCTGATCGATTCCAGACGGGATTTGCGAAACGCGGTGAACCGCATGCGCGATCACTTTGGACTGGATCCACTGTCATTGGACTCCGTCACCCGTGCCATTGGTGACGGCGTTCGCAAACTGGTGGAACGCACCATGGGACCCGAAGCGCCGGACATACCAAAAGCCATGAGAAAGTTTCGCGTGGCCTATGAAAAAAACCTTTACGATGAAACGGTACTGTATCCGGGCGTGGAGGAAGGTCTCGCTCAAATGCGTGGGGCCGGCATCTTGCTGGCGATATGCAGCAACAAACCGGAAGCGCTGTGCGCCAGGATATTGAACCACTTCGGTATCGATTCTCTCTTTTTCGCCGTTTCAGGCGGTGATACGTGCGAACAGAGAAAGCCATCCCCCGAACCGATCGAGTCACTTCTTCAGGCTGCGCGCTGCGATCCCGATTCCGCCTGGGTCATCGGAGATCACGTCACCGATCTGAAAGCAGCCCGCCTTGCCGGCGTCCGCAGTATTTTCGTAACCTATGGATTCGGCCGTAGAAACGGTGAAGAGCCAACACACATCGCCGGCGACTTCGCGGGAGCTGCGGACATTGTACTTTTCGGATCTCCTCCTTGAAATTTGTTTCGTGTTCCCACGGATGGCCCCCTCCTGTAGAATCACGGCATCCGCGGGACTATTTGCGTTCCCATCGGCGGGCTTTAAATTCATGGCGGGGCAGCGAACCGGATTCTGCGAGTTCGACCGGCACTCGAAGAGAAGTCACGTGTTTCAGATTCGCTTGCAGCAACTGTTGCAGCGCGTAGCGATCATTCACCGCGGGATCCGGTTCGATGCGAAGATGGAGTATGGGCAGGGAGGAGGAGGCATCAACGATCACCTGGTACTCGGCGATCCCCTCAATCGATCGAACGACTTCATCAATAGCAGAAGGCCATATGTTCACACCGCGAATGCAGACCATATCGTCCGATCGCCCGAGTATACCGCCCTCCAAGGTCAACTCCGCTGTACCGCACACGCACGGATTACGGTGAACTGCGCGCACAACATCTCCGGTCCGGTACCGAAGAAGGGGGGATCCGATCCGGTCGAGTGTCGTCAGGACCAACTCGCCGGTCTCACCGTCTTCCACCGAGCCGTCTGATTCGGGATCGATCACTTCTGGCAGATAGCTTGACTCCATAACATGCAGCACACCGGGCTCTGCAGGACAGGGATAGCTCACCGGTCCGACCTCAGTCATTCCGTGCTGGTCACGAATCCGCGCTCCGCCCCATAGGCTCGAAATGTGTTCCTGCACAGACGGCACGCTGCCACCGGGCTCGCCGGCAACGAGAATGGTGCGCACGGCAAGTGCGCCCCGGTCGACGCCCTGTTCGGCGGCAACTTCCGCCAACCGGATGGCATAGGTTGGAGTGCAACAAAGCACGTCAATATTCGCCTCACGCATCAAGTCGAGTCGGCTCGCCGAGGAAAACCCGCCGGTTGGAACACAGAGGCAACCCATGCTGGTCGCCGCTTCGAACGCCGTCCAGAAACCGAGAAAGGGTCCGAACGAAAAAGCGAAAAGGATTCGGCTCTCCGCGGTGACGCCGCAGACATCATAGACTCGGCGCCAGTTGTCCAGCATGGCATCCCACGATTCGGGGGTATCGAGCCAGAACATGGGTTTGCCCGAGGTTCCGCTGGTTCGGCACACCCTGGAATAGCTGGACTGCGCGAAGGTCAGGTTCGTACCGAACGGCGGGTTTGCGGTTTGATCTTCGATCCACTCGGCGCGAGTAGTCGACGGGAAGCGCGAGCAAAACGATTCGATGGTCGCAGAACCGGGATCCAGTGAAGCGGCTTCGATACGGGGTCCGTAGAAAGGATTCCTGTCGCGCAAAGCACTGAGCAGGATCTTCAACTTTCGCTGCTGAAGGCTCCGAATTGCCCCATGGTCGCCATAGGCCGGCGGATCCATCGACACTTATTCTGTACCGGGTTGAGGGGATTCCACAACCGCCTGAACGTCCGCCGACGGCTTACCGGGATGGCCAGGGGGCGGCTTGTAGAGTGTCACCAATGCCCCGCCCAGCGCCGCCAACAGGATCCCTGCATAGAATGGAAGGCGAATGCTGCTGAGCCCTCCCGCCGGGGGATGAAAGCAGATTGCAACGATTGCATTCACAATCGGCGCGCCCGCGAATACGATAGACATCACTACCGCGGGTGACCCCTTTGCTCCAAAAGCGAGCAAAACGCCGAAAGCGCCGATCGCGCCGACGATCCCGGCAGCCAGCGACCAGAAGACCCCCTTTGCCGGCATGGCCCAGGATGCGCCCTGGCTGGCCATGATGCAAACAGGCGCCAGAATACCCATCAGGAAATAGGCGAGCCCTACAAAGAGAAAGGCCTTGTATCTTCCGTGTACAGGGTCCCCCATGGCCAATTGACCGGTGTGCAGGAACACCCCATAGAGTCCCCATGCACAAACCGTTAGGATTGCAAATATCAGCCACATCAATCCCGCATTCCCATTCACAGGCATTCTCCAAGTATTCAGATCGTCCGCAGAGCGCGGGAAACAGGCTCGAACGATACCGCTTTCTCGCGGAATGGCAATCATCGGAATCCGCCGCCCCCGGCCGGCCCAATAAATTAATGAGCGATGAGCCTACGGTCCGGTTGCAAGTCGAACTCTCTTCCGGTACTGTGCGCGAATTCTTGATTACTGGAACTTGGAGGCATATCGAAAACTGATGAGAAACGGAACTCCCAGAATTGTCGGCCCCACTCTAATCGCTCTGACGGCTCTCCTGACCGGGACGGCGGTGACCCCTGGCGCGAGGGCCGCGGACTGGCCTTTTTTCCGAGGACCCGATTACAACGGCGTCTCCAAAGAAACGAATTGGCAGGCATCATGGCCCGAGGGCGGACCCATTGTCGCCTGGGAGCACGAAGCCGGTATCGGCGTTTCGGGAACGGTGGTCCAAGGCAATCGTGTGGTCACCATGGGAAACAAGGAAGACCAGGACGTTGTGGTGTGCCTGGGCGAAGACGGTTCCAAGAACTGGGAGTTTTCCTACCCCTGCATATTTGCGGCCCGGATGTTCGATGGGGGTACCGCCGGCACCCCCACAATTTCGGGCGGTCGGGTCTACACGCTCGCGTACGACGGCCAATTGTACTGCATCGACCTGGAATCGGGTGGCCAGATATGGAAAAAGCACCTGGCAGATGACTTTGGCGGGCGCTTGTCTCAATGGTCTTATAGTTGCTCGCCGCTGGTTGTCGGCGATCTTCTCATTGTCGACACCGGCGGCGATGGCACCTCAACCGTCGCACTTCACAAGGATACCGGCGAGAAGGTATGGACAGTGGGAAAAGATATCGCCGGCTATGCCTCCCCCATTCCCTTCGAAGACGGAAAACCGGCGGTGCTGATGTTCAAAGGAACTCACCTGGTTGCCAACGCCCTGAAAAACGGCAGGGAACTCTGGCGGGTTCCATGGAAGAACGATTACGACGTCAACGCCTCCTGCCCGTTTCAGATCGGAGACAAGCTTTTCGTGTCGACGGGATACCCGTCGGGAAGATCCGTTCTATTTCAGCTAACCGGAAAAGATCCCCAGGAGCTATGGCGCAACGATGAGCTCAAGACGAAGATGAGCAGTTGTGTGGAGCGGGACGGGTACGTGTATGGAATTACGGAAGTGAAAGAGAGGCTTCTTTGCGTGAGCTTGAAGGATGGGTCCATAGCGTGGGAGCAGCGCGGATTCACCGCGAACGGAACTCTGTTAATCGCCGGTGACCACATCATTGCGCTGACCGCCACCGGGAAAGTCATCATCGCAAAGGCGGATTCCGCCGGGTACACGGAAGTGTCGCGCGCGTCCGTCTTGAATGAAGTATGCTGGGTGAATCCCACGCTGGCAAACGCAAGATTATACTGCAGAAACAACGTGGGCCGCCTGGTGTGCCTCGATTTGCGCCCGGAATCGTACTAATCCGCGCTCTGAAGAACGAGTAGAACGCCCTTCGCCATTTCCTTTACAGAGAATCGTTCGAGTACCGCGTCTCTGCCGGCAGCGCCCATCGCGAGATTCCGGTCACGGTCCAGGGCCAGGTCGAGAAGCGCACGGTCATAAGCCGGCTCGTCGTGCGGCGGTACCAGCAATCCGCCGCCCGTTGCTTCCTGCAACTCTCGAAACGCTGCATGATCGGGTTGCACCACCGGCACTCCACAGGCAAGTGCCTCCACAACATACAGCCCGAATGACTCACCGTACATCGCCGGCACAGACAAAACCGAAAGGTTCCTATAAAAATCGATCTTTTCTGCCCGGGAAAGATTGGCGTGAAAGACGGCATCTTCAGCAAGCCCCGCGGCGCGAAGCTTTTCCGCCTGCTCATCAATGTAAGCCCGGTCCGCGGCCGTCATCGCGCCGCCAATGTGAAGACGCAACTCGCCAGCGTCCGCGGTGGTCCGAATTCGAATGAACGCATCAACCAGGGAGTGAAGACCTTTCGCGGGACACATCCGGGCAAAAAACCCGATGACCGGAGGATCCGGCAGCGATTCCCTGGTATCGAACCCGGTAAGATCGATGCCGTTCGGCACGATATGCATACGATCTGAATCGATGGCTAATCGCTTCCCCATCACCTCACCATAGTAATTGCTGACCGCAATGAAGCTGTCTACTTCACGGGCAAGTCCCCTGAGGATTGACCAGGCTTCGGCGGAAGCCGCTTCGGGAAGATCATCCAGAAATGAATCCTCTCCCTGCAATGTGCACACCATCGGAACCTGGAGGGCTCGCTTCAGGGCAACTCCGATTCCAAGCATCAGCGCATTGGAAACGCAGATAAGATCGGGACGATCCTGCTCCGCAAGCCACTTCGCAAGCCGCCGAACCTCTTTCACCTGGCGCCCCTCTTCTCCCCGCAGCATCGAAATCGTCAGGGCGCCAAGCTCGTTCGCGTTGGTCATGTTGTCTCCCCGCGCCAGTCGGCGCAGCAGGCCTGGCTGGTCCAAAAGTCGATCCATCCATCGAGGCGTTTTCTGAAAAAAGTCAAACTTCTGCTGGAGGTAGACATTGACGCCTCCGAAGAAAATCGGGGAGTCGGTCAGGTGCTCCTCCTCCAGAACCAGGGGTAGATATAACGGCACGCAAAGAACGTCATGCCCGCATCGCCGCATCTCTCGCACCAGGGCGGCATCGCGCAGGCAGCTTCCACAATGAAAATTCCCGGTGCCGGGAGTGATCAGGACGGCCTTCACGCGGAGAACCGTGTCATACGCCGGCTCCCCGGCGTTCAGTGCCATGCAACGGAATTCGTCCGTGCGACAACGGTGCGGGAAGGGTTGCGAACTTTGCCACCGCTCCAAATAGCGTGCTGAAATCACGGTCCAGGTGGCCGATGAGGCAATCCGTCAGGTCACCATGAAGTTCGGGGCTTTCCTGCAACACGGCCCGAAAGCTGAATCCCTCGTCGTAAAACGCATAGACAAGATTTCGCATTGCCTCGATTCCGGAGCACATTTTTTTGCCATAATCCTGGAAGTTTGCGGCAGAGTTATCGCCCTTGTTCAACGCCTGGTGGACCGCATCGGCGGCGAGCTCGCCGCTCGTAAGCGCCAGCAGAACGCCGGATGAAAATACAGGATCAAGAAATGCGAATGCGTCGCCCACGAGCACCAACCCATTGTCGGCACAGTACTCGGAGCGGTAAGAAAAATCGCCGGTTACGCGAAACGTATCCACCGGGTGCCCTGGCTCGAGATGATCCC
>Ga0302133_10002972_pt1 | contig 10288 bp, 8 predicted proteins | sample CB9_331_MG_FD_203121 | JGI IMG/M metagenome (GOLD analysis project Ga0302133, IMG submission 203121) | Marine microbial communities from Western Arctic Ocean, Canada - CB9_33.1 | ecosystem: Environmental > Aquatic > Marine > Oceanic | place: Canada: Western Arctic Ocean | collected 2017-09-19 | reverse complement strand
GCAGGCTGAATTGAACAAGGTGGCACGCCAGCTAAACGAACGGCCACGCAAAACGCTGGAGTTTGAAACGCCGGCAGAGAGATTTAACGCATGTGTTGCGTCGACCGGTTGAGGCGGCCGGGGCTAAGCGGACCTCATTTTTTAAAAGCTTGGAGGTCCGCTTCCAGGCGGAAGCGGACATTGGCGATCCAAATTCTTCGATTATTCTGGCATGCCCGCTTTGCGCAATAGATCAAGATAACGGTTTAGGTCTTCGCCTCGTTTGTACATACGCGGATGCTGATAGCTGGAAACTTTTCGTCCCGGATTTGTCTCGAGGGCGGCCGCCATGGTGGCACGGGCATTTTCCTCTTGTCCGCTCAGCCTGCGCCCCGGGCGGCCTCGATCAATCGCCAGATATTGGGCGGCGACAGCGGCAGATCATAGGGCTCGACGCCGAAATCGGCGAGCGCGTTGGCCACCGCGTTGGCAATCACCCCGCCGACCGGAACGATCTCGCCCTGGCCGGCGCCCTTGGCGCCCAGCGGAATGTGCGGCGCCGGTTTCAGCTCGATTATGGTTGAATGGATATTCGGAAAATCGCCCGCCGTCGGCAACAGATAATCGGCCAATGAGCCGGTCAGCAATTGGCCGTTCTCGTCATAGACCATATGTTCCAGCAAGGTGCTGCCCAGGCCCTGGACGATAGAGCCGACCGCTTGGCCCTCTAGGGTCGCCGGGTTGATCATGCGGCCCACATCCTTGGTCGAGGAAACCTGCAGCACCGTGACCTGGCCGGTGCCCGGATCCACCGCAACATGGGCGGCGAGGCTGCCATAGGCGTAGGTGGATTTTTTGTTGAAAAACGTGGCCTCGGCTTCGATGGGCTCATCCGCCAGCCCGGCAAACAGAAGCGAATGATCGCCCGGCCCCCGCGCCCGGTCCGTGTCCAGGATGACATCGGCGGGCGCACAGTTAAATTCGGCCGCCGCGATGTTGCGGATTTTCTCCCTTAGCGCCTCGGCGGCTAGCAGAATTGCCGAGCCGCCCATGGCCGTCGAGCGCGAATGAAACGAGCCAAAGCCGGCAGTCACGTGATCGGTCGAGCCGTGCAGGACGCGGATCGCATCGAACGGCACTTCCAGCGCATCGCCGGCAATTTGCCCCATGATCGTTTCCAGACCCTGGCCAATGGCCGCCGAGCCGAGATAAACCGTAAACATGCCGTCGATTTCAAGTGCGATGCGCGCATCTTCGGAAGGCCCCGCCGCCCCGCCTTCGACAAAGCAGCCGATCGAAATGCCGTGATAGCGGCCATCGATAAGCTGGCCCTGCAGCTTGACCCGTTCGTTCCAGCCAAACTCCTTGAGGCAAAGTTCGAGCAAAGCGTGATAGTCGCCGCTGTCGAGCTCGGACGACACCTCATAGGGTGTGATGGTTGGCAGCGGATAGGGCATCGCGGCCTCGGGCACCAGATTTTTGCGGCGAACCTCGACGCTATCCAAGCCCAAATCCTTGGCTATCAAATCGATCAGCCGCTCGCGCACATAATCGCCTTCATAACGGCCCGGGCCGCGAAAGGTGCCGGTCGGCGTTTTGTTGGTGGTCAGGCTGGACGATACCAGATGAATGTTTTCGATGGCGTAGGGGCCGGACATATATTGGGCCGCGTTGCGCGGCGCGACCGAGCCGTTGGTGCGGATATAGGCGCCGTTGTCGGCCCAGCATTGGCCGCGCAGCGCGAGGATGCGCCCGTCCTTGGTGGCCGCGATTTCAACGTCGCATTCGATTTCCCTGGCATGATTTGCGGTCATCAGATGTTCGCGCCGGTCCTCGATCCATTTCACCGGCCGGCCCACAAAGCGCGCCGCAAACGGAATGAGAAAGTCTTCCGGGTAAAATTCGCCGCGGCTGCCGAAGCCGCCGCCCACATCCACTTCGATCAAATCGATTTGCTCGACGGCGAGGCCGATGGCGCCGGCCAAAATCCTGCGGTTGGCAAAGGCGACTTTGGCCGCCCCCCATACGCGCAAGTGCTCGTGCTCGGCGTCCCATTCGGCCACAAATCCGCGCGGCTCCATGAACATCGCCGCGTGGCGCTGCACCTTGAAGGTTTCCCGGCGTACATAGTCGGCTGCGCTGAACGCCGCGTCGGTATCGCCCTTAACCGCGGTCCAGGTGATGGCGGTGTTGGAGCCGTGCTCTTCGAACAACAGTGTCGCCGCTTCATCGGCGCTTTGGCGCCCGGAAATGACCGGCAACGGATCGATCTTAACGTCAATATGATCGAGCGCGTCCTCGGCGATGGCTTGGCTTTCGGCAAGCACAACGGCAATCGCCTCGCCAACGAAACGCACTCTGGCCCCGGCCAGCATCGGCTGGCAGAACGGCTCAAGCTCGGGAAGCGGCTGCAGCCGCAAGGGGATGGTGGGCATGTTTTCGCCGATATCAGCGGCGGTGATGACGCTGTGCACGCCGGGCATTTTTAATGCGGCGGCGGCGTCGATTTCCAGCAACTGGCCGTGCGCAATCTGGCTGCGCAGGATGACCGCATAGAGCTGGCCCTCGCGGTTGACGTCGGCGATATATTGCCCCCGGCCACGCAAAAAACGGAGGTCTTCGACGCGCTCCATGGACTGGCCGATGAGCGCGTTGCCTGGCGTCTCGACATTCATTGCTTGCCTCCATAGGCGGCGCGCGCCGCCAGTATGGCTTCGACGATGGGAATATATCCGGTGCAGCGGCAAATGTTGCCGGACAAAACCTCGCGCACCCGATCGGCGTCCGCATCGGGCTCTTCGGTGAGCAACGCGTGCGCGGTGGTGATAATGCCCGGCGTGCAGAAGCCGCACTGCAAGGCATGGTTTTTGCGGAACGCCGCCTGCAGCGGCGACAGCGCCTCATCGTTGCTCAAGCCCTCGACGGTGACGACGCTTTCGCCGTCGGCCTGGACCGCCAGCATCAGGCAGGAGCGCACCGCCTCGCCGCCGACGATCACCGTGCAGGCGCCGCAAACGCCGTGCTCGCATCCCAAATGGGTGCCGGTCAAATGCAGCGTCTCGCGGAGGCAATCGGCCAGCGACTGGCGGGGCTCGATATCGGCCTCAACCGCCGCCCCGTTGACTTCGAATTTTATCAGCATCCCGTGCCCCCGGCATCGGCATATTCATTTCCATTGGCATCGGCATTATCATTGGCATTGTCATTGGCATTCCCGGTCATCGCGACGCCGCCTCGTGCAGCGCCCGCCCGGTCAGGGTTTTGACCAGACCCCGGCGGTAGTCGGCGGGCGTATGGATATCTTCGTTCGGATCAACCGCTTCGGACGCCGCAAGCGCCGCCGCCGAAATCGCCGCATCATCAAGCCGGCTGTTGTTTATGATCGCTTCCGCGGAAGTTAGTCGGTGCGGGTGGTCCGATGCACCGATGACGCCCATATGGGTGCCGGTGGCCCGCCCCTCAGTATCCAGATCATAAAACAGCGCGACACCGGCCAGGGCAAAATCGCCGCGCCGGCGGGAAAATTCCATGAAGCTCCAACGGCGCCCAACCGGCCAGGCCGGCAGACGGAGCCCGGTGATGACCTCGCCGGGCGCGAGGCTGGTGGCCATGGCGCCCAGGAAAAAGTCGGCGGCCATAACCCGGCGCTCACCGGCGCCGCCGGCGATGGCGATTTCCGCGTCACAGGTGACCGCGATGCCCGGCAGTTCGGCCGCCGGATCGGCCAGCGCCAGACTGCCGCCCACGGTGCCCCGATTGCGCACCTGGTAATGGGAGATGTTGCGCGTCCCTTCCACCAACAAGGGATGGGCGCTATTGAGGCTCGCGTCGCGCTCGATATCGCGCCAGCGGACTCGGGCGCCGAGGCGCACGCCATCATCCGCAATCTCGATCCCATCCAGCGCCGGCACATTTTTCAGATCGACGAGAATCTCCGGCGCGCTAAGCCGGAAGGCGAGAATGGGCATCAGGCTTTGGCCGCCCGCCAGCAGTTGCGCCGCGTCGCCGCGCTCGGCCAGGATCGCCAGAACCTCATCCAGGCTGGCCGGCGATACATAATCAAAATCGGGAAATTTCATTACTTTGCCTTCCCCCCGTGATATTTATTCCCGCCTTGGAGGCTAGCAGAGGAACAGGCCGAATGGCGAGCTTAAATCTCTCTCTGGCGTGCGGGCCCTATGACCGGACCCAGGCGCTGATCGATGGATCCCTGAAACCCGAAGGCATCGATCTCAACTATATCGCCTTGCAGCCCGCCGAAATTTTCTGGCGCCAGCTCCAATATAACGAGTTCGATGTGTGCGAGATGTCGCTGTCCAACTACACCATGCTGGCAGCCAAGCCGGACCCGCCGTTCATCGCCATTCCGGTCTTCCCGTCGCGCGTCTTCCGGCACGGCTATTTCTTTATCAACACCGATAAAGGCATCGAGAAACCGCAAGACCTGGCCGGCAAGCGGGGCGGCGTGCCCGAATATTCGATGACGGCGGCGGTCTATATGCGCGGGCTTTTGCAGCACGAATATGGTGTCAGCCCGGACATGGTGGACTGGGTGCAGGGCCGCGCCGACCGGGTGGAATTGTCGCTACCGGACGGCGTATCGCTTAGCTTCGCGCCCAAGGGCGCCGAGCTTGGCGACATGCTGGAGGCCGGCGAAATCGATTTTTTGATGACCGCCAACAATCCTTTGTCGTTCCGCCGGGGGGCGCCCAACGTGCGCCGCCTGTTTGCCGATTATGCCGCCGCCGAGAAGGACTATTTTAAGCGCACCCAAATCTACCCGATCATGCACACCGTGGTCATCCGGCGCGACGTATATGAGCGCGAGCCTTGGGTTGCCTTGTCGCTCTATAAGGCTTTTTGCACCGCCAAGGAGCGTTGTTACCGGCTGCTGCTCGAAGCCGGCTCGCCGAAGGCCTCGTTCGCCTGGCTGCAATCGATGATCGAGGAAGAGCAGGCGATCATCGGCGCCGACTGGTATCCTTACGGCATTGAAGTCAACCGGCCATCGATAGGCGCGCTGCTGCAATATGAATTTGAACATGGCCTTACGGAGCGCCAGCTCGAAATCGAAGAGCTGTTCGCGCCCTCAACGTTACGCGATATTCCGTTGTCCGAGGGCCAGCATGTTTGAGCGGGCGGGTGCGATATAAATGCGCATCACGGACATACGGGAGCAAGCGGTAAAGCTGGACGTGAATATCCGTAACGCGGTGTTCTCGTTCGACGATATGACCACCTCCATCGTGGCGGTGATGACCGATGTGATCCGGGATGGCGCACCGGTAACCGGTTACGCCTTCAACTCCACCGGGCGCTATGCCTGCGGCGCCCAGATGCGGGAAAGACTGATCCCCAGAATATTGCGCCAGGACCCGGACGGCTTGCTGGATACGGAGCATGGCGGCTTCGATCCGGAGGCCATTTTTCGCGCCATGATGTTCGGCGAAAAGCCGGGCGGCGACATGGAACGCTCGGTCGGCATCGGCTGCATCGAAGTGGCGCTCTGGGACGCCATGGCCAAGATTGAGGAAAAGCCCCTGCACGCGCTAATCGCCGAGCGCTATGGGCTTGGCGCGGCGGCGGAGCGGATATTCTGCTATGTGGGCGGCGGCTGGTATTCGCCCGACGAGACGCCGAATAGCCTGAAGGCCGAGATGCAGGGCTATCTCGATCAGGGCTATACCCTGGTCAAGGCCAAGATCGGCGGCTTGGCTCTCGACGACGATGTGCGCCGCATCGAAACCATTCTTTCGGTCCTGGACGGCGGCCATCAGCTGGCCGTCGACGCCAATTGCGGGCTGAGCCCGGAGCGCGCCCTCGATTATGCCCGGGCCTTGAAGCCCCATGGCCTGCGCTGGTTTGAAGAGCCGGTCCATCCCATGGATTTCGAGGCGACGAAGGCCTTCGTTGCGGCCTATGGCAACCCGGTGGCGACCGGCGAGAACCTGTTCGCGGCGGAGGATTTCCGCAATCTGTTCCGCTATGGCGGCTTCCGGGCTGGAACCGACATCGTCAATATCGATATTCCGCAAAGCTACGGCATCGGCATGGCGGCGCGCACGCTGGATATGGCGCAGGGTTTCGGATGGGCGGCGGCGTCCTTTGTTCCCCACGGCGGCAATCAAATGTCCCTGGCGTGTGCGCTCGGCTTCGGCATGGAAATGTGCGAATCCTACCCGGAAGTCTTCGGTGTGTTTTCGGGCTACGCCGATGACGCCCGGATTGACGATGGCTACCTTGCCGCCCCGCAACTGCCCGGCATCGGTTTCGAAGGCCAGAACGCGCTCTATGGATTGTTCAAGGAACTAACGGCGTAATGTCCGCCCAGCCAAGGCGCCCGTATGCGCGCCATCCCGGAATGTGGTTTCGCCATTGACGATGACTTGGGCGATGCCGGTTGCAAACTGATGCGGATCCTCGTAGCTGGCCCGCTCGGCAATGGTGACCGGATCGAATATCACCACATCGGCGGCATAGCCTTGGCGCAGCAGCCCCCGATCGCGAAGCCCGAGCGCCCGCGCCGGCGCCCCGGTCATTTTCCATAGGGCCTGGTTGAGCGGCAACAATCCCTCGTCCCGGCAATATTGGCCGAGAACGCGGGGGAAGGTGCCATAGAACCGGGGGTGCGGATTGCCCTGCCCGGTGATTCCGTGGGGCGCAACCGAATTGCCGTCCGAGCCGATCATTACATCGCTTGCGCGCACAAAATCCTTCACGTCATCTTCCGAGATTGAGCTGATCAAAACCCGCGTCTGGCCGCGATCCTCGACAATATAATCCAGCGCCATATCCAGCCCATCGATGCCACGCTCCGCCGCCAAGTCGCCGATGGTGCGCCCGGCGTTTTCGGGCATGTCCGGCGAGATCGAGACGCGCACCGCGTTCCAATCCGGTATCCGGCCAAAATTATTCAGCCCCTCGGTTTCGATGGCCTGGGCGACCCGGCGGCGCACATCGCCATCTTGCAGCCGGGCGATCATCGCATCGACGCCGTTTTCCTGAAGCCACGGCGGGAACAGGTTCTTGAGAGGGTTGCTGGCCGCCGTGTAGGGGTAGATATCGCAATCGATTTTCACCCCCGCCTGGCGGGCATCCCGAAGCATGTCCATGACCTTGTTGGCGGCGCCCCAATTGTCGGTGCCGGACAATTTCATATGAACGATCTGCACATGCACGTCGATTTGCCCGGCAAACTCCATGGTCTCGTTCAGGGAATCAAAGACCGCATTTCCCTCGTCCCGCAAATGGGTGAAATAAAGCGCGCCCGCACGGACAAGCAAACCGCCCAAGGCAACCATTTCGTCCAACTTTGAATAGGAGCCCGGCGCCGTAAACAGCCCCGATGACATGCCCGCCGCACCGGCGCCAAGCGCATCGGCCAAGAGCCTCTGCATATGCGCCAGCTCTGCCGCCGTCGGCGCCCGGTCTTCCATGCCCATCGCCATGATGCGCAATGTATTGTGGCCAACCAGATGAACCGTGTTGACCGAAAGCTCAGGGTATTGATCCAGATAATCGGCAAAGTTCGTTGCCCGGAAGGTCAGCCAGGGCGCGCTCGGGGAGAGATAGTCGGCCAGCGCATCCACCTTGCCCGGCAGCGCCGGCGCGCAACTATAGCCGCAATGGCCGATGACCTCGGTGGTGACCCCTTGGCGGATTTTGCTTTCCGCTTCGGGCATCAGCGGCAGGGTCCAATCGGAATGGGTTTTGATATCGATAAAACCGGGGGCGACGACCATACCCGATGCATCGATCACCTCGGCGCCGCTGGCAGAAATATCGCCGCCAATCTCGGCGATGCGATCGTCCCGGATGGCGATATCGGCATCCATGCCTGGGCCGCCCGAGCCATCGAGGATATGCCCGCCCCGGATTACCAGATCAGACGTCATGGCGCACCGCCACTATGGGTTTCCGATGGTCACGACGATTTTGCTGCGGGCGTGGCCGGTCTCCACGAGCCGGTGCGCATCGGCAATCCCGGCCAGCGGAAAGACCCGGTTCACTTGCGGCGCCAGAACCTTGTCGCCGATCAAACCGGCAACCGCGGCGAGCGCGCCGCCGATATCGCTGACCTCGGCTATCTGCATGGTCACGTCCTGCTCGGCGGATAAGTCCTCGATGGGCGCCGCGTTGATGCAGACCAGATGGCCGCCCTTTTTCAATACCGCGTAGGACCGCGCGTTAATCTCGCCGCCCATGGTATCGAAAACCACGTCCATATCGCTCAACTCGGCGGTGAAATCCTGCGCATCGTAGGCCACCGTCGTGGCGGCGCCGAGGGATGTCACATAATCGGTGTTTGCGGCGCTGCAGGTGGCGGCAACCCGGGCGCCCATATGGCGGGCGATTTGCACAAGCATGCCGCCGACGCCGCCGGCGCCGCCATGGACCAGTACATCCCGGCCGGCGATTTCGCCGGCGTAGCGTTCCTCCAGCATGGCCCAGGCGGTAACCGCAGCCAGGGGATAGGCGGCCGCCTCGTGCATGCTGATATGGCCGGGTTTGAGCGCCGTAAATTCCGCCGGGATGGCGATTTGCTCGGCGGTGCAATAGACGCCCCTCGGCATCATGAAGGAAACCGCGTCGCCGATTTGCACAGCCTCAGCCCCGTCGCCAATTTCGGAAACGATTCCGGCGCCATCGCGCCCGGTACCCGCCGGCAACTCCAGGGCGAAATATTTGGCCATGAGCCCGGCGCGAATTTTCCAATCGACCGGATTAACGCTGACCGCGTGGACATCGATCCTGACCTGGCCCGGCCCCGTTTCGGGCGCCGCAATATCGACCAATTGGAGGACTTCGGCGGGCCCGTATTCCGAAAATTGGATGGCTTTCATATTGGGTATCCCTTTTGCCTCTGCCGTTGCGGCTATTGATCATCGAATTTGGCGGCCATTTTAAATACTGCCGGGCCAATGGCAATCGGTTACGGCGCCAATCATAGGCGGGCATTCTTGACAGGGACGCGCCGCCGGTTCGATAAGTGATGCCTTGGTGCGTCTTGGCGGCGCCTTAGCGGTTTGGGAATAGAACTATGTTCGGGAATATCCAACTTTGAGAAAATTCTTCCGCGTCCTGATATTCAACGCAATCAGCATCCTCGGGGTTGCCGGATTGTCCGAGGCCATATTCGGCACTTGGGCAGGCGACAGTTTCGGCGCGTTGAACATCACCCGCGAAACCATCTATTTCGACGCCGGCGCTTTTTACAAAGGCGGCGGCAAGGTGACCTACGCGCGCGATAAATTTGGCCTTCGCGGGCGCTACCAGCGCGCGTCCGCGATCGATATCCTCACCATCGGCGGCAGCACCACCGATCAAAGGTACCTCACCGAAGGCAAGACCTGGCAGGATGTGCTGGCCGCCGCCTTTGCGGGGGGCGGGCAAACCATCTCCGTTGTGAATGCGGGCATCGATGGCCAGTCGAGCCTCGGCCATCTGTTCAATTTCGAGCGATGGTTCCCCCTGATCCCGAACCTTCGCGCCCGCTATGTGCTGGTCTATGTCGGCATCAACGACGTCTATGTCCACCAGAAGGACACGTCGGACCAGCTTATTGCGGGCGACGCCATCCTTCGGGTGCATCACGCCATCAAGAACAACAGCGCGGTCTACAAAGTCTACAAGATGGTTAAAGGCGCGGTTTTGGCGCGCCGGGTAAAACTGACCGGCGATATCGTCGATTTCGGCGGCGTCGAATGGTCCGACAAACCAAATCTTGGCGCCTCCCCGGCCAGCAAAGACAAAGCCCAGCAGTACCGGGCCCGGCTGGATAAGCTGGTGCGGCGCATTCGGGATTTCGGCGCCACACCCATTTTGGTAACCCAACAGCGCGGCGATGTGCGCCTGGACGGCGCCGGAAAACTTTGGGGCATCAGCGCTGCTTCCGGTCAGAACAACGGCCTTGATGAAGCCCGCGCCCTTGCCGCCATCAACCGCGAGACAATGGCGGCTTGCGCGGCGCTCAAGCTCCTCTGTTTCGATTTGGCATCAGAGCTCGCCTGGGCCCGGCGGACTACTACGACCGGGTTCACACCAACCCCCAAGGCGCGCGCAAAATCGGGCTGTATTTGTATGAGAAGGTGAAACTCTTGCCGATGGGCGGGGAATAGAGCGGGTGGGTTCGTAATTGTGGAAATAGGTGGTCATGAATTCACAATTCAAACTCAGAGATAGGTAATGTTGTCTAATTGCGCGGATGTGTTTCTCCGGGTTTGCGTTCGTCTTGACCGGTTTCATGGTTGTCTCCGAGGTCGGCACGGTGTTGATTTGGCCGCCTCATGATGGTGTCGGATGACGGTGA
>Ga0302133_10002959_pt1 | contig 10311 bp, 15 predicted proteins | sample CB9_331_MG_FD_203121 | JGI IMG/M metagenome (GOLD analysis project Ga0302133, IMG submission 203121) | Marine microbial communities from Western Arctic Ocean, Canada - CB9_33.1 | ecosystem: Environmental > Aquatic > Marine > Oceanic | place: Canada: Western Arctic Ocean | collected 2017-09-19 | reverse complement strand
AAAGTACACCCCAGAGGATTCGAACCTCTAACCTTCGGTTCCGTAGACCGATGCTCTATCCAATTGAGCTAGGGGTGCAAACTCTTGCATACCAGTGTTTATCGCCGGTAATGCCATCGTCCTGTTTGTCACTTGACGCCCGTAGTGACGCCTTCATACAATACGTTCACTAAAAGGACGCCCGCTGCTGCAAACAACGAGCGTCTACGCAAGCCTGTTTCCCGGTTACACGGAGGCTCACGCAATGGCAGATTCTACCAAGTCACGCTCCAAGAGCAAGCCCGCAAAACCACACCCCGAATTCCCACTGTATGCTCACGCCACTGGTAGGTGGGCCAAAAAAGTGCGGGGGAAGGCTCACTACTTTGGACCATGGTCTGATCCACAGGCGGCACTCCAGAAATGGCTGGATCAAAAAGACGACCTTCTTGCTGGCAGGACTCCACGAGTCATTACCGATGGTCTGACAGTCCGGGAACTTTGTAATCGGTTCCTGACCAGCAAACGACTGCTGCTCGACAACTCCGAACTCACTGCCCGCACCTTCAGAGACTACTACGATTCCTGTTCTCGGATCGTGAATCAGTTCTCTGCCAACAGAGTTGTTGACGATCTTGCTGCGGATGACTTTGAAAGCTTTCGGTCAACACTCGCAAGAACTCGTGGTCCAGTTGCTCTGGGAAACGAGATTCAGCGTGTTCGATCAGTCTTCAAATATGCGTATGACCAAGCCCTGATCGACAAGCCAATTCGCTACGGTCAGGGCTTCAAGAAGCCTTCCCGTAAGGTCTTACGGATTGCTCGGAATGGTAATGGTCAGAGGATGTTTGAAGCGGAAGAACTCCGCTCAATCATCGATGCTGCTAACGAGCCTCTGAGGACCATGATCCTCTTGGGCATTAACGCAGGATTCGGACAGTCCGACGTCGGAGCTTTGACGGTCGATGCTGTTGATGGTGATTGGCTGATCTTTCCCAGACCAAAGACAGGCGTCGAGAGACGCATCCCGCTCTGGAAGGAAACGGCTGCTGCTCTGTCAGTCGCAATTGAATCCCGAAAAGCCCACAAGGATGATGCTGACCAGAAAATACTTTTCATTACGAAGTATGGCCGACGCTGGTCACGCACAACTCAGTCAGGAGCACCAGTCGATGCGGTCGGACAAGAGTTTACGAAGCTCCTGCGACGACTGGAAATCAAGCGTGAGAAGATTGGCTTTTATGCCCTGCGGCACACCTTCGCCACGATTGCCGGTGAATCCCGTGATCAAGTCGCAGTCAACGCTATCATGGGTCACGTCGATAATAGTATGGCTGGTGCTTATCGGGAGAGGATCAGCGACTCCCGTCTCATCGCAGTAACTGCCGTGGTACGTGCTTGGTTGTTCCCAGAACACAATGAACACGAAGATGGGGGAGAGGAATGAGCGACAAAACCTTGACGAAAATGACAAAATCCAAAAGTCAGCCATTTTATTTTTAGCTGGACAGTTAGCTCAGCCGGTGAACTGAACCGCCTATAATTCGACACTCCACCCAAGAGGGCTGGCACAGAAATGTGCTGGCCCTTTTTTTGTTGGCATCAATCCAGTGCTTCCCCAAGGCAATTGCACGTCGGCTGTAACCTGTTTGTCCATTGCGACTTACAGTTGGTTGTGCGGGGTTGACTTCCACAAGTTCTTGTTCGCATACGGCTTGGGGCGAACTTTTCTTCCGAAGTGCGATTGCTCTGAGTCCTGAGCGGTAATATCGCCCTCGTAGAGCAGGTAGCCAGCAGAACTGGGACGCGATCGGGAGGGGTAGTGCGGCATGGAATCTGAACAATGTCCTTTCTGCAAGATTGCAGTCGGCAAAATTCTCCTGCGGTCTTCGACGGCGATCGCCTTCCGCGACGCCTTTCCCATTGCCGAGGGTCACACACTCGTCATCCCCCGGCAGCACGTCACCAGCATCTTTGACCTCTCGGAATCGGACCAAGCCCAACTCTGGCAATTCGTCGCCCAGGTCCGTTCAACCCTTTCTGGTCAGCTTTCGCCCGCCGGCTTCAACATCGGGATCAACGACGGCGAGGCCGCCGGCCAGACGGTCCCTCATTCTCACGTCCACATCATCCCGCGATACAGTGGCGACGTGCCCGATCCGCGCGGTGGCGTCCGCTGGATCATCCCAGAGAAAGCTGTGTACTGGGAGGTTCCGTCGTGAGCACTCCCACCGCCGAACAGCAACTCAAGTTTCTGACCAACATCCAGCGATTGCTGGCCGAGGGCCAGTTCGTTGCGACGTACAAGTACGCCCTGCTGTTGGCGCTGGCGGACATCGCCATCGAGTCCGGTGACGATAGCGGCGAGACTTTGCCGGTCTCCACAAAGCTGATAGCCGAAAAGTTCATTCAGTATTATTGGCGGCAGGTTGTTCCGTACGTGCCGAGGATCGACCCAACGGACGGCCAGGTCCTGCGTCAAAACACGGGCAAACAGGCGGCGATAATCCGGCAGGTCGTCGAGGCTCGCCAGAAACACGGCGACTCCCTTGTCACGGCCCAGCGAGACAAGGTCACCTGGAAATCGCTTGTACGGAATGTCGATCAAGTCGTGCGGCAGATGCCACTTTGGAAGCTCCAGACGGTTGGGCGATCGAGTTTCGACTTCCTGTACGAGAATCACGGCAAGGGCACGACCATTGAGCTTCGCCCCGGAGTGGCTTTCTGCCTGCGTCAGTTCTACGGCCTGACGAGTTGCAGAAATCGTCGAGTCGGCGAGTGCCGCTGAAAACCTGCGGAATTCCGCACATATTCCAACTCGCGAATCCCACGTCCGTGAACTGTTGAAACTGGAAGCGGACGAGCAACGAGCCGACGTCTGGCAGCGAGTCGTTGACCGGCTGCGGTCGGAAGCGAAGGAACGGCAGAAGGGACGCAAGGGCAAGCAGGCCGGGGCAAGGTCGGCGAAAGATGCGCAATGAAAAACGACCAACCGGCCTTCACAACGGTTGATCGTTTTTTGTGTCCACGAGGCGGAAAAGGCAAAGCCTCAGCGGAACAGGGCAACTCCTACCAATCCAATCGGCAGTTCCGAAACAAGAACGACAACCTTGACGTTCGTGCGATTCGATTTGACCGCGAGAACTGAACTGAACCGTCACAACCGAAACTGTCGTAATTACCTGACGAGTCAGCAGAGTGAAAAAGACCCGGCGACAGTCACGTGACCATCGCCGGGCGTTTCCGAGAATCGTGGCCGACGCAATTGTTCGGCAGTCGGCCACAGATTCAGGGTATCGGTGATTGCGGACGAGATCAAAGAGATTCAAGAAAACCGAAGCCACCACGTCGCGTCTAACGGACGTTCGGCAGCCGACGCGGGGGATATGACCCGGAGAAACGGGCGGCGGCGGGGGTCGAGTTAAACGGCCGACTCGCCGTCGCCTCTTTTTTTTGTGCCGGGCGATTCGGCGGGCGGTGGGGGTTACACGTTGTCAAAGAAAATCCAATTCCATTGGCTGCCGGATGGCGATCACAGCTTCAAGCCGCGTAAAATCTCTGGACAGTCGCAGGAAGGCAATTGGAACGACCGCATCCGCATCGTCGCGGAGTTCGCACGGCTTTTGCCGGCGAAGACAGACGGAGGCCACATTCCTTGATCACACTCGAACTCTTCTCCGACGACATGCCAATGTGAGGATAGTCGGTTACGGAATTCAGTGTGGATCGCAAGATCTGGTGATCAACAGGACGTGGTCAAGCAGGCCCATCCAAGCACGGACGACGAGATGCCAGCGAATCTCCTCCAGATAGTTGAATCGAGAACTCTTGATGCTGAAACGATTACAGGCAAGACGGCTCAAATTCATACCGCAGTCCTGAGCAAGTCGGAGTACATCGACAAACCTGATTTCACGTACATCGCTCCGACTGACCTGGAATCCCTGTTTGCAGAATACGACAGCAAATTCTTCGATGGGCAAATCAAGGAAACGCTCGGCACAGTCTCGCTGCACTTCGGCCTCTCGAAGCGAATGACGAGTTCAGGTGGCAAGACCGCCTGCTACACCGACCGCAGAAGCGGTCAGCGGCGGTACGAAATCAGTGTCTCGACGACCATTCTCTTTGGGTGCTTTGATGGAGAATCCCATCGCCCGATTACGTCCAGCGGCATTATTTGCTGCAATCGCCTGGATGCGCTCCAACGAGTGATGGAACACGAACTTGTCCACCTGATCGAAATGCTGCTTTGGGGCAAGTCGAGCTGTTCCCGATCTCGCTTTCACGGGATCACGCTCCGCTTCTTCGGCCACACGGAGAACAAGCACCAGCTAATCACTCCAAGGGAAAAGGCGATGGTCAAATTCGGCATCAAGCCGGGCATGGTGGTTCGATTTCGGTTTGATGGAGTCGAACACGAGGGCGTCGTTAACAGAATCACCAAGCGGGCAACGGTGTTGGTTGAAGATCGGGGAGGAGTGCCATACTCCAATGGCAAACGCTACACCAAATTCTACGTGCCAGTGCGATTGTTGGAAGCGATGGAGTGAGCGTTTCGCCGACCTGGCTCCGTTGCGAACCGAGCCACTCCGCCAGTTCGTTCAAAGCGGCTGCATCCATTCCCAAGACAGGCTCCTGGTCATCTCAATTGGTGGAGTCTCACCTTCAGGACAGTGCCAATTCGACAGAATTGTCGCAATGGACGCGGGGCCGCCGCTTGAATTGAGCAATGAACACCCCTCGCAGGGGCCTTCGGGCGGCAAGACAGCTACAATGTGGTTATGAAAATCCTCTTCCTCCACGGTTGGTCCTCAGTACCCGGTGGCCGCAAGCCAACCTACCTGAAAGATCACGGCCACAAAGTTATCAACCCCGCACTGCCCGACGACGACTTCGATACAGCGTTGCGGATCGCTCAAGCCGAATTCGATAAGCATCAGCCGGATGTGATCGTCGGCTCATCCCGCGGTGGTGCGGTCGCAATGAACATCGACAGCAAAAACACTCCACTTGTCTTGCTCTGCCCGGCCTGGAAGAAATGGGGTACGGCCACGACCGTCAAGCCAAACACGGTGATCCTGCATGCACGAGCCGACGATGTGGTGCCGTTTGCCGACACCAAGGAGCTGCTTGCCAACGGTGGGTTGCCCACGGAGGCGTTCATTGAAGTCGGCAATGATCACCGGCTGGCTGATCCCGAGCCGTTGAAAGCGATGTTGGATGCGTGTGAAGAGAAAGCGACGAAGCGATGAATCACGAGCAAGTTCGTGAACTCGAAGACGGACTTGAATCCGCAATCGCCGAAGCGCTCAAGCAGGTCGGCAAGCGACATGGGTTGAAGCAATCCTAAGACTGCGATCAATACTGCATAGAGAGAAAGTATCCGATGAAGAACGATTTACTATTCCCATTGAAGAAGACTTTCGCTCCCATTCTTGTCCTTGGAATGATGCTCGCAATCGTGCTTCCGCCTTCTTGCGCGAATGCGGAGCATGAGGGGCAGATCCAAATCTTGTTGCTCGGCGATAGCACCACGGAAGGGAGCGTGCCGCGCCGGCTGAAGCCCAAAGGCCCGCATTTGGAGAAAGTTCTGGAACTGCTGCTGGCCGTCGAAGACGATCTGCCTCCATGCCACGTGATCAATTCCAGCCTGAGTGGCGAATACATCCGCAGGCTGATTGATTCAGGGCGTTACGATCGCAAGGGAGCGAAATTGCCCGGATTGGATTACATCTTCATTCGCTACGGTCTGAACGACCGGGCAAGGCGTAAAGAGTTTTCCGTGAATTTTCCGAAGGACTTCCATGAACTGCTCGCTCGCCTGAGACGAGATCATCCTCAGGCATTGCTCATCCCGATGACCGTCATTCCGTTCGCGGATGAGGAAGCCAGCAAAGTGATCAACGATTTGGTTCTCGAAGTCGCAAAGAAGGAGAAACTCGCGGTCTTTGACATCTATCCACGCTACTCTGCCGAGTTGAAGAAGGGGCCGAATATGCTCAACTACCGGCGTTACCCGCTCGCCAGAATTCCCAAACAATATCACGATCTGGTGAAGCCGTTTGTAAACGGCTCCGGCGTGGAAGTGATGGCCAACGAACTCGACCCGATTCTCGGTCACCTGCCTGGTTGGTATGGAGACCGGCATCCGAACCTTGCCGGCTACAACGTGATCGCCGACGAAACAGCGAAGTACCTCGCGAAACTGCTACGTGAGAAGAAGGCGAAAGAATGACAATCCCCTAGAACAGACAGGGTTGCAAACCAACAAGACCCCCTCAAGGAGCCAACATCGTGAAGCACATCGTTTTTTTCATGGCCCTGCTTTTCGTCACGCATCAGAGTTTTGCCGAGGAACCCAAGCAACTCAAGGACGTTGCGTATGGAAGTCATCCGCGACAGGTATTGGATTTCTACCAGGCGAAATCAGACAAGCCAACGCCAGTCGTATTCTACATTCACGGTGGTGGCTGGCAGGGTGGCGACAAGAAAACCAATCCCAAGGCGTTTCTTGATAAGGGCATCTCGGTCGTTGCCATCAATTATCGGTACGTTCGGAACGGTGTCGAAGACAAAGTGGAGCCGCCCGTGAAAGCGCCTCTGGAAGACGCGGCGCGTGCCTTGCAATTCATTCGCTCCAATGCCGCCGAATGGAACCTCGACAAGAAGCGAATCGGCGCGACCGGAGGCTCGGCTGGTGCATGTTCTTCGCTCTGGCTCGCTTTGCACGATGACATGGCCGATCCTAAAAGCGATGATCCCGTCGCGCGCGAATCGACCCGCCTGTACTGCGCCGCGGTCAACGGAGCCCAGGTGTCGCTCGATCCGAAGGAACTGCGCGAGTGGATGCCGAACTACGGCTATGGTGCCCACGCCTTCGGCCTGCCGAACTTCAAGAGCCTGATCGGCAATCGCGAAAAAGTCATCAAGTGGATCAAGGAGTATTCGCCGATCGAGCACGTTTCCAAAGACGATCCACCAATCGCGATGTTCTACCGGGGCGAGGTTCCAGTCGTAGGCTCTTCGCCAAAAGATCCGACCCACTCCGGCATTATGGGCGTCAAACTGGAAGAGCGGCTCAAATCCGTGAAAGTCGATGTGGTCCTCGTTCATCCGGGCCGGCGTCATCCAACATACAGGGGTTCCACCGACTATCTCATCGACCGCCTGACCAGGTGAACCGATGCTGACTTCGTGGTTGAGGGCATCGAGCAACATCTGGCCGCACTCGATCGCCGGCCAGTTCAACATCGCCAACTCGATCGAGCCGACAGGCAGCCTGTTCGTCGAATAGCTAAGAGAAGGAAAAAGCCTCGTGGCGATGCGGTCTTTTGAAAGTAACGACGCCCCGGCCAGCAACTTGCCAGCCGGGCCGTCGTGATTTCACTTCAAAAGTGCTTTTTGATTTCTTTCCGGTTTTAAGCCGCCTTCCGCTTAAACGACTTTACCTCGATCGAATCGAGTTTCAAGGTCTCAACTTCTTCGGGGGCATCACGCACGGGGGGCAGAATTTCCCGTTCCATGTGCGATCTCCGGGTGTTGTTGTCGGTCGTGAACTCGGAGATCAGATAGTCGTGAAACCAAGGAGTGTGATCTGTCCTCGACACAAGTGCCAAAAGCAGACTAAAATACACTCACCTGCCGGGCCTTGCGTCCGCATCCCACCTGAAGTAACCCACCTTTTCTAGATTGTTTCCATGTCCATCGACAAGTTGAGACCGGTACGTGCTTTGGTTGTCGATGATGATCCCGACATCCGAGAGTTCGTCGGCGGTTTGCTCGAATCTGTTGGCTGCGAGGTTCACGTTGCCGTCGACGGCGAGCAAGCACTGATTCAGGCGTTCGAGTTTCAACCTGAAATCGTTTTTCTTGATGTCAATCTGCCGAAGCAGTTTGGTTGGCTCGTATGCGCCAAACTCAAGCTGATTGAACCTTCGCCGACAGTCATTCTGATGACCGGGCTCACCTGCGACGATCTCGACAGTTTCTCGGAATTCGTCAAAGCCGCTGACGTGCTGCGGAAACCATTTTCAGCAGAAGACGTGCTGGAGTTCGTTCCCCGAATTCCGGTGTCTGCCTGAAGATGCACCTGATGGCAAAGGCGGCGGCAACAGTTATCCGCGCGAACGACTTCACGACCACGCAGACGCGACTTGTCTTCGGCTGTACTTCACTGGGTCGATCTCCTTGGAAACGTCATGGGATTAGCTGATCGCAGGTTCTACGGGCAATCAACGCGAACTCAACGCGGCATCGCGGCTGCATAGCATGCTGCCAACCAGAGCTTTTCCTCGCGGCTCAGATTCACACCATCGACCTCTCCGTTCACGACCGGCCAGGGCGTGTTCCAGCCGATGTCGCCGCCTCGCAGGACAGCCTCGCCGGTTGTCCGGTTACAGGTGAGGACCCACTGTTCACCGTGTTGGTTCTCGAAATAGCCGACGTATGTGTCGCGGTCTTCTTCGTTGACAATCGGTGGGTCACCGCATGCCGGACTGTGATGATTGCGAATGGTCAGCAATGGCTCGGACATCAGGTGTTTCTCCAGGCGATCACGCTGCCCGCCGCTCAAAGGACTTCACCAGCCCACCAACATACTCCTTCACCTCAATCTGGTCCATCGTCAGCTTCTCGACTTCCTCCGGCACGTCACGAATTGGCGGCAGATGATCTCGCTTCATGTGCGCCCGACGCGTGTTGTAGTGGGTCACGAATGATGGCATTAGATGCGCCCAGGGGATACGCTTAGATGACACGACCATCTAAAACAACCGAAGGAACTCGTTATGCACTCGCGTCCGTTTGCGATTTCTCTTGCCGCATTGGGCTGCATCATCGTCGCGCTGTCAGCCTTTGCTCAGCCATCCGATTCGCCGGTCAAAGACAAGGGCACGCTCAAGGTTCCGGCCAAGGAAGTGCCCGCCCCGGCCTCGGTCTCGCCAGAATTGCGGGCTGCGATCGCCGCCAGGCCCATCCCGCCATACACGCCAGCGCCCAAGACGGCCGACGAGTGGCGCAAGCTCCAGCGGACCTTTGATGCGGTCGAAGCGAAGCAAGCACGTGATGTGGCAAAGGCCGTCGGAGCAAAGTCCGAAACGCAGATTATCGGTGGTGTGCGCTGCTACCTCATCACACCGAAGGATGTCTCCGCCGAGAATCAGGACCGCCTGCTGGTCCATGTGCACGGGGGCGCGTTTGTGTTTGGCGGCGGCGAGGCGGCCACTGGGGAAGCCGTGCTCGTCGCCCACGCCTGCAAGGCTCGCGTCCTTTCCGTGGATTATCGGAGACCTCCCGACCACCCCTTTCCCGCGGCAATCGACGATGCCGTGGCAGTCTGGAAACAGGTGATTAAGAAGCACGACGCCGCGGAAACCGCGTTGTTCGGATCTTCGGCCGGTGGCAACCTCACTTTGACCACAGTTCTGCGACTCAAAGAACTCAAATTGCCACTCCCGGGCGCCTTGTTTGTTGGAACTCCCGCGTCCGACCTCACCAAAACCGGGGACACCTGGTTCACCAATGTCGGGCTCGATGCTTTGGGCCGCTACGATGGACTTGTGGCGGGGGCTTTGAAGCTCTATGCCGGTGGCCGGGACATGAAGGCCCCTCTCCTGTCACCAATCCACGGGGATCTGGCGGACTTCCCGCCGACGATCCTGATCTCGGGCACGCGGGACCTGCTCCTGAGCGACACCGTGCGCATCCATCGCAAACTGCGTCAAGCTGGCGTTCAAGCCGAACTCCACGTTTTTGAAGGTCAGGGCCATGGCGCATATCTCTGGGCCTACCGGGCGCCAGAAGCCCAGGACGCGCTGAACGAGATCTCGCAGTTCTTCAATCGGCACCTCGCCTCACAGAGCCCCGCCTTCAAGGTGATTGAAGTGCAGCAGACCGGTGGATTCGCCGGTGTAAACATCACCTATCGCATCACGCCCGACGGCAAGTTCACCCGCAAGTCGAAACGAGGCACGGCCGAAGGCAAGCTCGATCCCAAGGAGGCAACCGCGTTATCAAAGGCGGTGGCCGCGATCGACTGGGAGAAAATGCCAGCAAAGCTGCGGGACCCCAAAGTCGCGGACGACTTCATTTACGACATGCACTTTGTCATCGGCAAGAAGACCCATCGCGTGACTGCTGACGGCACGTCGGCCGGAAAGAACGCCTTGTTGAAGCCGATTCTGATGACGTTGGTCAAGATTCAGCGCGTGCCGGTGAAGAAAGACTGAGCCGGTGTCGGCTGCCGCCGTATCATCGCCAGGTTTACTCGCGAGTATGTGGGTAAGTGATTTCGTGTAATAGCTTTAGTAACGTATCGTCAGACCCATGCCATCC
>Ga0302133_10002950_pt1 | contig 10318 bp, 7 predicted proteins | sample CB9_331_MG_FD_203121 | JGI IMG/M metagenome (GOLD analysis project Ga0302133, IMG submission 203121) | Marine microbial communities from Western Arctic Ocean, Canada - CB9_33.1 | ecosystem: Environmental > Aquatic > Marine > Oceanic | place: Canada: Western Arctic Ocean | collected 2017-09-19 | reverse complement strand
AAGCTCACCCAGACTTAGCCCACTTCACCTTCGCGGGCGAGGTGGACATCACCATCGAGGTGCTCTCTCCCACTGCTTCAATCACCCTGAACGCAATCGAACTGGACATCACCGGGGCCCGGTTGGTGACCGGCAGCGGCCCCGCGGTTGTTGGCGAAGCGACCTACGACGTCTCCGCCGAAACCGCGACTATCGCCTTCCCTTCCCAAATTCGGCCCGGCCCGGCGACGCTCTCGCTAACGTTCACCGGCACGCTAAACGACCGGTTGCGCGGGTTTTATCGCAGCCGATATGTGGACGGCGACGGCCTTGAGCGCTACCTCGCCTCCACCCAGTTCGAACCAACCGACGCCAGGCGGGCACTACCGTGCTGGGACGAGCCGTCGCTCAAGGCCGAATTCACCGTGACTCTGGTTGTACCGAGCGCGCTGGCGGCCATTTCGAACATGCCGGAAGAGTCCGTGACCGAAGACGACGGAACAAAAACCGTGCGCTTCGCCACCACCCCACCCATGTCCACATACCTTCTGGCGTTCGCGGTCGGCGACATGAAATGCGTTGAAGAACGTTCCAAGTCCGGCACGCTTATGCGCATCTGGGCGACCTCTGGCAACGAGGAGCGGGGTCGATACGCACTCGACGTCTCGCTCCGGCTACTCGACTACTTCAACGACTACTTTGGCATCCCCTACCCGCTTCCCAAGCTGGACCACCTGGCCATCCCCGACTTCGCGGCCGGGGCGATGGAAAACTGGGGCTGCATCACGTACCGAGAGCCCACTTTGCTTGTAGACGAAAATTCGAGTTCTGCCGGGACGCGACAGCTGGTGGCCGAGATCGTCTCCCACGAGATGGCTCACATGTGGTTCGGTGACCTGGTGACCATGGCCTGGTGGAACGACCTGTGGCTGAACGAGAGCTTCGCATCTTGGATGGGCGATAAAGCGGTCGACGCTTTGTACCCGGAATGGGACAAGTGGAACCAGTTCCTCGTCGATGACACCGGCCGGGCTCTGAGGCTAGACGGCCTGAAGAACTCCCACCCGATAGAGCAGGACGTCGACGACCCGGCCGAAATCGGCCAACTGTTCGACGCCATCAGCTACTCCAAGGGCGCGTCCGTCATTCGCATGTTGGAGGCGTACATCGGCGAGGACCCCTTCAGGGCGGGCATCAACGCCTACCTGCAAGAGCATCGCCACGGCAACGCAACCACCTCCGATCTATGGTCTTCACTGGCGCAGGCATCGGGCCAGCCGGTGGGCGAGATCATGGATAGCTGGACAAAGCAGACCGGCTACCCGTTCATCGAAATTGCCGTCCAGCGAGCTGACGGAGAGGCCACAATCTCTGCCACTCAGCAGCGTTTCGCCTACGAAGCCGTGATGGCCAACGAGAACTGGGAGGCCGACGACGACACCGTGTGGCAGGTCCCCCTGGCCGTCGCTTCACGCGCCCACTCCCGCACCGCCACCCTCATGACCGACCGCCGGGTCACCCTGCCGCCCCTGCTTGGTGCGGGGTCGGGCAAAACGGCCGATGACGGCTGGCTGAAGGTGAACTCCGAGCAGACCGGGTTCTACCGGGTCAAATATCCAGACGCAGAACTTGAGCGCCTGGCCTCGGCTGTTGGGTCAGGTGAGCTTTCGACGGGCGACCGCCTGGGCCTGGCGGACGATGCTTTCGCTCTGTGCCGTGCGGGCATGCTGCCTGCCACAGACTTCCTGGAACTCGCCCGTCACTATGAAGGCGAGACGAGCCAGGCCGTGTGGGCCAGCGTCACCGACAGTCTTGCCGCTTTGGGAAACTTGCTGTCCGGTGAGCCATCTCACGGTGCGTTTCAGGCCTACTCGCGAGACCTTCTCGCCCCCATCGGTGCCAGCGTGGGCTGGCGGCCGGTAGCTGACGAGGGCCATCTGCAGGCTCTTTTGAGAGCGAACGTGCTACTTGCGTTGGGCTCGCACGGCGACACCACAACACTGAGCGAGGCATCGGGCAAGTTCAGCGAATACGTCGAAGACCCAACCGCCGTCCCCGCTGACCTAAGAAGGGCCGTCTTTACCCTGGCGGCGAAGTCCGGAGACGCCAGCACATACGACGCCATGTGGGACGTGCACGGCAAGACCGAGTTACAAGAAGAACAGGTGCGACTGCTCGCCGGTCTGACCCAGTTCGAACAGCCCGACCTCGCCCTGGAAACCCTGAACCGTTCGTTCACCGACCGGGTCAGGACCCACGAGGCCATCGGCGTAATAGTCCGCACCGCCATGTCGGGCAAGGGCCGAGACATCGCCTGGCAGTTCATGCGCGACAACTGGGACGAGGTCCATCGTCGCTACGGCGAGGGCGGCTTCGGGCTCATGTATCTCGTCGAAACGACCTCGGGGTTCACCACGCCGGACAGGCTAGAAGAGGTGCAGAAATTCTTCACCGACAACCCAACACCAGCCGCCGAACGGACGGTGCGGCAATCGCTGGAAAAGATCCGCCTGAACATCGCCTGGCTGGACAAAAACCGTAACTCGCTGTCAAAGTGGCTTCTCTCATGAAGATCGTCATTGCACCGCAGACTTTTAAAGGCAGCATCTCCGCGCTGGATGCCGCCCACGCCATGGAGGCGGGGGTGAAGGCCGTCGTGCCCGACGCCGAGACGGTCCTCGTGCCCATAGCCGACGGTGGCGACGGCACGCTAGAAACACTGGTCGAGGTGTCGGACGGCCGAGTGGAAACGACCAGAGTGACCGGTCCGCTGGGCAAGAAGGTCAACGCCGACTGGGGAGCGATGGGCGACGGCCGCACGGCGGTCATCGAGATGGCCCGGACCTCCGGGCTCGTGCTGCTTAAGCCTTCCAAACTAAACGCCCTGAAAGCCACGACCTACGGCCTGGGCGAGGCGATTCGAGCGGCCCTGGACGCCGGGTATCGGCATTTCATCATCGGCATCGGCGGCAGTGCCACCAACGACGCCGGTGCTGGCATGGCACAGGCGTTGGGGGTCAAACTGCTGGACGCGTCCGGGGACGACCTCGACCGGGGCGGCGCGGCGCTGGAGAAGCTGCACCGAATCGACGTGTCCGAGCTGGATCCACGCACAAGAGAATCGACCTTCGAAATCGCCTGCGACGTGAGCAACCCGCTGTGCGGCCCCGAGGGCGCATCGGCAGTCTACGGCCCCCAAAAGGGTGCTACTCCCGAACAAGTCGAGGAGTTGGACGCCGCCCTGCGCCACTTCGCGCACGTCGCCCGCCGCGACCTGGAAGTGGAAGTGAACCACATGCCGGGTGCCGGTGCCGCCGGAGGCCTGGGTGCGGGCATGGTGGCGTTCCTTCACGGAAGCCTGCGTCCGGGAGTAGACATCGTGCTGGAGGCGGTGGGCTTCCGGGAAAAACTAGAGGGTGCCGACCTAGTGCTCACCGGCGAGGGCAAGATGGACTTTCAGACGGTCTTTTCCAAGGCTCCTATTGGCGTGGCGAAACTGGCCGACGACCGGGGCATTCCGGTGGTGGGGATATCTGGTTCGCTGGGTAGCGACTATCAGAAGGTCCATGAGCACGGCATCGACGCGGCCTTCGCCATTACCAACCGACCCATGACGCTAGACGAGGCCTCGGCCAACGTCGCCGTGCTCATCACTGACTCCACCGAGCAGGTCATGCGGACGCTCAGGGCGGGTTCGAGGACAAACGGCTTTTAAGCTAAGCCAGATCCCCCGAGAGGCTTAGCGCCCTGCGCTAAGCGGAGCCCTCGTCCAGCAGCACGAGGTGTACCTCACCGGGGCCGTGTACCCCCGTAACCAGGGTGTACTCGATGTCTGCCGAGCGGCTGGGTCCGGAGATGATGTTCACGTAGCTGGCCCAGTCCTGCTCGCCGTAGTCCTGGCGTAGCAAAGTGAATAGCTCGTCCAGGCTCGGCACCACCGACCCTCGCTCCACTACGGCCACGTGCACCGGGGGCACCAGCGACACGATGCGGCTCACCCCCTGCCCTGCTGCCAGCACGGCCGAGCCGGTCTCGGCGATGGCGTAGTCGGCTCCCGTCAGTCCAAGCCCAGCATCGATTGCGGCCTGGCGATGTGAGGACGGGTCTTCCGAGTCCTCACGAGCCATCTTCGTCACGTCGATACCGTCTGCTGCGAGCGGCCCGTCGACGCCCAGGCGAGAAAGCACGTCGTGGTCGGAGCGCACCAGCGACGTGACCGCCAGACCGCGGGCGATGTCTACTACCTGCCCCAGCGCTTCCTCTATATTCGCCGCCCTGTGCACCACCCAGCCCCCGGCCTTCGCCGATGCTGCCAGTTCGTCCATGAGTTCGGCTGCCTGTTCGGCGATCAGTTTCTGAATCGCAGTGACGCGGGCCAGCACTTCATCGTCCGTGGGGAACGGGTCGGGCCGCGGCGCTTCCCCCGCCTCTGCGCCTGAAACAAGGGCGGAACGCAACCCCGCGAAAAAGCTCTCTCTACTGGACGTCACTGCCGGTGTCCTGGACTATCGGCGTCTTTCAGGTGATCGGCCCACCGGTCCCGAAAAGACGAACTCGGCAGCGGCTTGAGCGTCCGGTGGCGCGTCCAGCCCGAAAGCGGCCCCGGCAGCCAGCGAATCACGCCGCCTCGCACCAGCGGAATCTGCATAAGCCGGCCAATTCGCACAGAAAGCCCCAGCAGCGCATTGCTCCCGAACAGCACCCTCCAGGCTTTGAATGACAGTCGTTCGGCGAGTGTTGAACGCTTGTCATTCGGATTTTTCTTGCCGTCTGTCAGGTCGCGACGCAGCGCCAGCAACATGCGCGGAATGTTGACCTTCACCGGGCAGGCCTCCTTGCACGCCCCGCACAGGCTGGAGGCGAACGGCAGATCTTTTGCGTCCCCCAGGCCGGTGAGCATGGGCGTGACGATAGCGCCGATGGGGCCAGGGTAGACGTAGCCATAGGAGTGGCCGCCGACCTTGCGATACACCGGGCACGCGTTCAGGCAGGCCCCGCAGCGAATGCAATTGAGCGCCTCGCGCAGCTCCGGGTCGGCCAGCATGCGGGAGCGGCCGTTGTCCACAATGACAATGTGGAACTCTTCGGGGCCGTCCTCATCTGCCGGACGCCTGAGCCCGTTGACGAGTGTTACGTAGCTGGAAATGCGCTGACCGGTGGCAGAGCGAATGAGCAGGCGGAGGAACATGCTCATGTCCTCCATCGTCGGCACCACACGCTCCATACCGGCAAGGGCTACGTGAATGCGGGGCATTGAGCTTGCCATGCGCCCGTTGCCCTCGTTCGTCACCAACCCCAGTGTCCCCGTCTCTGCGACCAGAAAATTAGCGCCGGTAATGCCCATATCGGCGACTATGAACTTGCCTCGAAGCTGCTGCCGGGCCTCTTTGCCCAGGCCTTCAATGTTGTCTATATGTGGCGTTCCCAGCTTCTCCTGGAACAGCTTCGAAACGTCGTGACGGTCCTTGTGAATTGCCGGGGCAACAATGTGGTACGGCGTCTCCCCAGCCAGTTGAATTACATACTCACCAAGGTCGGTCTCCACCGGCTCGATGCCTGCCTCCGTGAGTTGCTCATTCAGCCCCATCTCCTCGGAGATCATGGACTTGCCCTTTATGACGGTGCGCACGCCTCTCGCCTTTGCCAGGTCGAGCACGTACTTGCTGGCCGCCTCGGCGTCGGGGGCGAAGTAGACGACCGCGCCTAGTGCGGTGACTTTGCGTTCGAACTGTTCCAGGTAATGATCCAGGTTGGCGATAGTCCGGTTCTTCACCTGCCGGGCTCGCTCGCGCAGCAACTCCCAGTCGGACGTGTCTGCTGCGGCCGAAATGCGCGCCTTGTGGAAGCCGTTGTACAGGCCCAGCAGGCTTTTCTGGACCTTCTCGTCGCGTATGGCGACTGCCGCGCCCTTGTTGAAGTCCTTCGTTTTAACTTTCAGGACAGCGCCTCGTCAATTAGCTCGGCCAGGTGCTTTGGGCGCACCTTCGAGCAGCGCTTCTCCAGGCCACCGCCAATGTGCATGAGGCAGCTTGCATCGCAGGCCGTCACAACTTCAGCACCGCTGGAGTCAATTCGTTCGATCTTGTCGCGCAGCATGGCCCCGGAGATGTCGGCGTATTTGACCGCGAACGTCCCCCCGAAGCCGCAGCAGACTTCTGACTGATCGAGCTCGGTTAGTCGAACCCCCGGCAGTGCGCTCAGAATGGCGCGGGCCTGCGTCGTCGCACCCAGTTCGCGGGTGAGGTGGCAGGCCTCGTGGTAAGTGACCGACGTGTCAGGGGCATTGGCGTTTTCGGGGAATTTGGTGACGCCGAGCACGTCCACGAGGTACTCGGAAAGCTCGAACACCTTTGGCGCAAGTCGTTTCGCCTTTCCCAGTTCGGCCGGGTCGTCCTGAAAAAGTTCGGGGTAGAACACGCGAATCATGGCCGCGCATGAGCCCGAGGGCACCACTATCTCGTCTGCGTCTTCGAACAGTTCCAGGAATTTGCGGGCCAACGGCTTTGCGTCGTCCCAAAATCCGGAGTTGAACGCGGGCTGGCCACAGCAGGTCTGGGTCTCACGAAACCGTACCTCGACCCCCAGTTTCCGCAGGGCTCGAACCGTGGCCTCCCCCACCTCGGGGTAGAGCCGATCTACGACACAGGTAACGAAAAGATCTACGGGAATGGGGTTCGGCCTAGAACGCCCACCCGTTTACTAAGAAGCCGAACACCCAGGTAATGAGGAACAACGGGCCCGTGGTAAACAGCTTTGTTTCGGTAGCGGGCCGGGCCGGGCCGTGACCGCGCATGTAGTAGATGTAGACCAGCAGTCCGATGCCGAGAGGCCAGACAGAGCCGGAACTCGCACCGAGGCCGAGGCCGATAAAAAAGCCGACCAGTCCCCATGACAGGGGCCGGTCCAACAGTCGCATTAGTTGATCTTGATTCACGGTTAAAACAATACAGGGCGGTCAGTCTTCATTCCAGTCGCGCCAGCGCGGGAACGCCCCGGAACTTCTGCATCGCCTTCAATCTCATGGCCTCTATCTCAGGGCACCCTCACGCGCGCTAGTCCTCACGCTCCCTTACGCAGCGCATGCCCGGGCAGCGCACCGGTGTGCTCGCCCTTCTCAATGACGATAGTGCCGTTCACGATCACATACTCAACGCCGGTAGAAAGCTCTTTCGGTTTTTGCAGCGTCGCGTGAGCTTTAATTTCCTTGTAGTCAAAAATGGTCAGGTCGGCTTTGAAGCCGTCTTTAATCAGGCCCCTGTCGGGTATCCCGACCCGGAACGCCGGGTAAGACGTCATCTTGCGAATGGCTTCGGTCAACGGCAGTTTGCCCTCTTCGCGGACAATCTCCGAGAGGATGACCGGGAAGCTACCGTAGCCCATGGGCGGCGGGAAGTCGCCGATAAGCAGCGCGTCGGTGCCCACCATGTACAGGGGGTGGGCGATGAGGTCGGGGATGATGCGGGCGTCAATGGTGTGCGCCTTGAAAGACACCCGGAGCTGCTCGTCAATGAGCAAGTCACAGAGCGCGTCCACGGGGTGCTGATTGCGCATGTCGGCGACCGCCTCGATGGTCCTGCCCTCGTACACCTTGTTATGCGGTCGCTTGAAGTAGGTCAGCCACATCTGGTCCCAGGCCAGGTTGAATATCCCCACCTCTTTGCGCAGGCGTTCCCTCGCCTCTTCTGATGCAAGTCTCTCCAATGCCAACTCGGGGCCACCGTCGTGCAGCCAGTCGGGGAACATGACCAGCAGTCGGGTGCCGCCGTACTGGTACGGGTAGCAGTCGAACGTAACGTCCAACCCCTCGTCGCGGGCCGACTCTACCACGTCGAAAATACGGGCCAGGCCGCCGGGGGAAGTGATGCGCCGGTTCATGTGCGTCAGGTGAATGGGGATGCCGCTGCGGCGGCCGATTTCTATTGCTTCTTTGAACGGGTCGAGATAGCGATCACCGAGTCGGTAACGCACGTGCGTGTGGTAGAAGCCGCCCAGCTTCGCCGCCTCTTTTGAAAGCTCCACCAGCTCGTCAGTATCGGCGTAGCTGCCGGGCGGGTAATCGAGGCCGGTAGATATGCCAAACGCACCCTCTTCCATGGCCTCTCTCAGCAGCGCTTTCTGCGTCGCCATGTCCTTCGTCGTCGCGGCCTTGTTTCCCCAGCCCATCGCGCCGACGCGCAAGGGCGAGTTCCCCACTACGTAGGCGATATTCACCGCGACCTTTCGGTCAAACATGTCGAGGTACTCAGAGACCGTTCCCCAGCGGCCGGGCAGCTCAGGGTCGCCCTCCAGGCCAGCGTTAATCTGGATCATGCGGTCGAGGTCTGCTGGGTCCCGGAACGGCGCGTACGAGTTGCCATCAATGCCGATGACCTCGGTCGTCACGCCCTGGTGCACCTTGGGCATGTGCTCGGGCTGGTTCAGGATCATCAACCCGGAGTGGGCGTGCACGTCGATGAAGCCAGGGCACACAATCTTGCCAGTGGCGTCTATACGGCTAACTGCCTGCACTTCGGAAACGTCCCCGTGAAGCACTGAGAGGGTGCCGTCTCTCACACCAACAGAGAGGTACTGGCCGGGATTACCCGCCCCGTCGAGGACGAGTCCGCCGGTTATGAGGAGATCGAGCATTGCGCCTGCTCCAGATGTTTTAGCTATCGCCGGGATTGGGCGCTCAGGTTAAGTGGGAAGCCAGGTCCGGTCAACGGTGCTCGGCAAAACGGCGCGCTCTTGTTCCAGCAGCGCGCGCTTAACGTCCAGGCCGCCTGCGAAGCCGGTGAGCGCGCCATCACGGCCAACGACCCGGTGGCAGGGCAGAATGATCGAGATGGGGTTGCGCCCGTTTGCCGCGCCCACGGCTCTGGCCGCTTTGGGACGGCCCAAACGTCTCGCCTGCTCGCCGTAGCTAACCGTCTCTCCGTAGGGAATCGTGGCCAGTGACAGCCACGCCGCCCGCTGGAAGTCCGTACCGACGAGATCAAGCGGAACATCGAACCCGGTACGTTCTCCAGCAAAATACTCATCCAGTTGACGGAGGCAGAGTTCGAGTATGGGGTGATTCTGGCTGGAAACCGGACCAGGCGCGGACCCAACTCGCCCAGGCCTTTCATTCGGCCGCGTTATGCTACGTATTCTGGCATCGTTGGCGACGAGCGTTAACTCCCCTACCGGGCTGGCCATTGTTGCGACATGAAACCCGTGCGGGCCCATTTGGCCACCTCGATTCACAACCATGATTAACCCATCATATGGCGCGCCGGGACGACGCACCGGACACATTCGGTCATACTTGAACAAACGCTGGACGCGTGTTCGAATATGTCCACAATACGCCCGAATCGCGTGTCAATATGGAGTCGATGAGCACAACGAAACTCGGCCCTCGAGAGGTCAACGCGGTCGCCACTACCGGCATCTATTGTCGGGAGGGTTGCGGGGGCAGGTCGCTGTCTGAAAACTGCTCGACCCTCTCTAGCGCCGTCGCCGCTGAGGCCGCCGGGTATCGACCCTGCCTGAGTTGCCGCCCCGACCGTCGAGCCAACGAACTGCTGGACCAGGCAACCCCAGCGGTGGTGCGGCAAGCGGTGATGCTCATTAGCGAAGGGGCGCTGGACAATAGCAACGAAGCGAAACTGGGCAGAACTATTGGGATGAGTCCTCGCCAATTGAGGCGGCTGTTTCGGGAGCACGTTGGTGCCTCACCCGCCATCGTCGCCCGGTCTCGGCGCGCCCACTTCGCACGCCGGTTGCTGGACGAGTCCGACCTGCCCATGGGCCAGGTCGCGGACGCCTCCGGATTCAACAGCGCCCGCCTTATGAACCGGGCGGTTGGGGAAGTCTTTCACTTCACCCCACGCGAACTGCGGTCAAAGCGGAGAGTCTCTGACCGGCTGATCGCCGACGGCGGTCTGCACCTGAGGCTCCCCCACTTCCCGGGCTTCGACTTCGACCGGGCGCTGGGTTACCTGACGGACAGAGCTATACCCGGAGTCGAATCAGTCACCGAAGAAGGCGTCTACCGCAGGGTCACCGACTCGTGCGGCTACCCCGGCGTATTCGAAGTGTCCGCCACCGCCGACAAGACCCAGCTGGAAGTGGTCGCCCACCTGCCGACTTTCCACAACCTGGTGGACGACGTGGCCCGGTGTCGCCGCATGCTGGGACTCGACACCGACCTGGCAGGCGGCAAGGCCCTGTTGACCGAAGACTCTATCCTGGGCGCGGTGGTTTCCGAACTACCGGGCATCACAATTCCCGGTGCCTGGGACCGGTTCGAAACCGCGGTCAGGATAATCCTCGGTCAACAAGTAACCGTAGCGGCCGCCTCTACCATTTCGGGCCG
>Ga0302133_10002948_pt1 | contig 10320 bp, 7 predicted proteins | sample CB9_331_MG_FD_203121 | JGI IMG/M metagenome (GOLD analysis project Ga0302133, IMG submission 203121) | Marine microbial communities from Western Arctic Ocean, Canada - CB9_33.1 | ecosystem: Environmental > Aquatic > Marine > Oceanic | place: Canada: Western Arctic Ocean | collected 2017-09-19 | reverse complement strand
TTCCCTTCTTTACGCCAGCTTTTGATCCATCCCGCCAGTTTGACATTTATGCAGGGCATTTAATGGAGGAAGGCGGTATCCAAAAAATTATGGAAACTCAAATGCAAAACCCGGTATTTCCCGTTCCATTGGAAGCTATGCAGTCCAATATAACATTTCACGATTTTCCAGCGGGAAAAAACCTTGATATAGGTACGTCAAAAAATACCAAGGTAAAAACTGCTCTTTTACATCACCCAAATGATGCGACCGGCTATCGTATTGAACACGGTGGTAAATCTATGTGTTTAATTACTGATACAGAGCATATTCCGGGTAATATGGACCAAAATATACTGACGTTGATTGAAGGCGCTGATTTAGTCCTCTATGACTCAACATATACCGAAAAGGAATTTCCATCTAAGATCGGATGGGGGCACTCCACTTGGGAAGAGGGAGTGCGGCTTTGTAGAAAGGCCGGCGTAAAAAGGCTAGGTATATTTCACCACGACCCAGATCATGATGACAAATTTATGGATAACATAGCAGAGGAAGCAGCAAAAGAATGGTCTGGGACTTTTGTAATTCAAGAAAACATGGATTTTTTGGTTGAGTGAAATTTTCCTCACCGAAGAGTATTTAATAAATCATCTTAAATAAAAAATTTCTTTTCAGAACGACGGTATTCAAGTCCAAAGCTAATTCATACTAAAATTAGTCTTGGAAAGACCCCTTTTGTGATCCATGCCTCTTTTTGTAACTTCTGCCAATTGCGCAGCTTTAATCTCATCAATCTTATTTTTTTGAATAGTTTCCGGACCATGTTGATCTAATTTATTCTCAAAGCTTTCTTTAGGTGCCATCTGGGGATTAACAAGGACAGCGGATTTTGTGTCAGCATCAAGTTCGATCCCTGCTTTTTTTACCTTGCGTCGGAATTTGGGAATTTTTACTTTATTAAAATTGGTACGTTTGTTAATGCGGATAACGACGCGCCGGTTCGCAATTCTATTTTCAAGGATAGGAACACCGCTGACGTCTCTATTCGGAACCTTGGGTTGAGTGTGAGCATATCCTGTTGCCCGTAGGCGGTTTTCTTCAACCCCGTATTTTTGACCGTTGGTATCCATACGAGTATCGTTTTGGCTCTCTGAAATCACAAATCTAACTACGGTTGCTGCCCTGTTTGAAGACAATTCCCAATTAGACGGGTAGCGGAGTGAGTTCATTGGTTCATCATCCGTATGACCTTCAACGTTGATATTGAATTGTTTGTAAAGAGGTGACGCCAACTCCTCATAAAGTGCTTTCATAAATGGATATGCTTGCTCCGCGAGTTCGGCTGATCCAGGCCTGAAAAAGGCTCCGGTATCAAGTTCGATAGTAAGACTACCTTCAGAATCTGAGGCTATCTTGGCAACCTGATCGGCGCCCTCGGAGACCATCATTATCTTCATTGCTTTGGTAAGGTGGTCTTTCTCCGATTTTCTATCTTCCTTCGCCATATGCTCACCGATACCATTAGAAACGGCGTCAAAGACTTCTAAATCTACTTTAGCGAATGACATAAGGAGTACAAAAAACGCCATCAATAGTGTGACGGCGTCTCCGTAGGTTGCCATCCAACTTTCATCAGGTGGCATGGGGGGGCAATCTTGTGGCATCATGACTAATAACCTTTATTGAATTATTCTTTTACCTGATCTTTCATCGTATCGATATCGAAATGTAATGCTGGATCAAGAAAGCTATTCATTTTGTCTTGGATAAATCGCGGGCTCTTTTGTTCCGCTAAAAGGACAAGCCCTTCTGCAACAAGATAGTTTCGAAATCGTACGATGTCTTCGCGTTGTTGGACTTTGGACCCAGCAGGCACAAACAATAATCTCGCGAACATCACGCCGTAAAGGGTCGTAATGAGGGCGATCGATAAGCTTGGACCTAATGCTTCGGGATCTGATAAATTTCCAAGCATAATTACGAGCCCCACCAACGTACCGATCATGCCAAATGCCGGAGCATTGGCGCCCATATCCAACAATATTTTTGCTTGTATACTGTTACGACCGTAAGTCGACTCGATGGTAGTATTAAGGATACCCCTAACCTCATCTCCCGTATAGCCAGCTATAACCATATCGACCCCAAACGCTAAAAAACGATCTGTATCCTTTAATTTTTTTACTTCTCCATCTAAAGCTGGCAAGCCATTTTTCTGAACTGCGTAACCCCAGCGGATAACTCGACCAACTTCAGCTCGAAGAAGATTACGACCGATAGCAGGTGCGAAGAAAATTTTAGGGATCATCTTCATAGACAGAATAACGTAACGAGGTTCGTATGCTATAAATGTACCTGCAAAGGTCCCGCCTATAACCATAAGAAAACTCGGGAGATCAATAAAGACGGCATACTGGTCGGTACTTATGGCAATTGCACCGACAAACAACCCAATCCCAATGATAAAACCTAGAAGGGTGGTGATTGACATTTATGGCCCCGCATCAAGCATTATTTGCATACAACGAATTAATCTCCGATAATTCTTATACAATTCGTTGTTGTGTCACAATAGTTTGATCAAAATACCAAGCTTTGACTTCTGTAAAACTTAAACTAATAGTCGGGTTTGTATTTGCCGACTAAATTTGGGTCTTAATTTTGACGTATGATTAAATTCTGCAGATCAAGCTAACCCATGGAAATTCGCTGATTTCTGCTTGACCTAAAAACCTTGGCGGGGTGTATTAATCCGTATGGTCGTGTCTAATGCGGTGCTTGTGCAAACTTGTAGGGGAGGATGAACCTGTGAGGAGCCAAATCACTTTAAACCCGCTTTTTGTGCAAGACGGCGTGTGGATTTCGATTTTTTCAAAAAAGGTGGCGAATCAAAATGGTTGAACAATCTAAGAGCAAAAAAAAACGGCGGCGGTTTTCTATAGGTAAGGCCCGCTGGATTGCTCTGGGATTATTGGCAGCCTTTTTGTTTGTCAGAGTGTGGGATCCAGGTCCCCTTCAAACGGTTCGCGTAAAGACATTTGATTTTTTTCAACAGCTCGAACCACGCGAGATCATGAAGGATAGCCCCGTTGTCATTATTGATCTGGATGAAGCGAGCCTCAAGGAAGTAGGCCAATGGCCATGGCCCCGTAATCAAATTGCCCAAATGGTGGCTAATTTATTCAGAATGGGTGTTAGCGTGGTGGGTTTCGACATTATTTTCGCCGAACCTGATCGCATGAATAGTCAAAGTGTTGTAAAAAGCCTTCATGGTCTTGATCAGGAAACCAAAGATAAAATCCTCAAAATTCGGAGTAACGACGCTATCTTTGCCGATCTCATTAAGCGGGCTGGAAAAGTTGTCGTTGGTCAATCTGTCTTACCATTTGAACGGAAATATGAAGGTCGTAAGCGGTTGAAGTCACGGGTTTTCGAAAGAAGGGTAAACAAGAATGTACCCAATCCCCGGGACTGGGTGCCAGGAGTGCCAGGTCTGCTAAGAAATATTGAGCCAATCGAATTGGCGGCGGCGGGGCATGGACTATTGGCATTACAACCAGAGGTTGATGGCATTGTTCGACGGGTTCCCGCATTCTTTAAAAAATCCAAAAAACTTTATCCAGCATTTAGCCTCGAGGTAATGCGTGTTGCGTTTGGGAAAAGCGGTATGATTGCGAAAGGAACTGAGGCTGGGATAGCTGATGTGAACCTGCAAGGTCGCCGCCGTTTCCTGGTTCCTCGTGCTATCTTGCAGGATAAATCAATCGAAAAAATTCCTTATGATCCCATGTTTAATAGACTGGCTTATCTCGAAATTGCGGTCGATGAAGGAAAACAATTAATCAAACGAGCGGCAATACAGGGTAATAAGTATCCATTGCAGAAATTCACAAAGGGGTTTGATAAGACAAAGTTTACGGTACTGAATACACCCCTGATAAGGGTGGCAACTGATCGTCAGGGTCGTATATGGCCTTATTTTAGCAAAAGGGATAGATCTAAATATGTGTCTGCCAAGGACGTTCTTTCGGCCTTTGACGAGAAAGGCAAGTTTTCTGGCACCGTTGATTTGAAACGAATCCAAGGTAAGTTAGCGTTACTAGGCACCTCCGCTACGGGACTACTTGATATCAAGACCGTTCCAACTGAGCGGTTTATCCCGGGTGTTGAAGTCCACGCCCAGTTAATCGAGTCGGTCCTTACTAATCAGTTTCTCAATCGGCCTGAATTTGTGGATGCCGCTGAGATGGCTATCGCTTTGCTGACCGGATTAATCATGATTGTCTTAGTACCTTGGGTTGGAGCGCGCTGGGCATTGGTTTTCTTTTTGACTGTGTCCATAGGTTCTGGTGCTGCCTCGTGGTTTCTCTATACCGAGCAAAGGATGATAGTAGATGCTGCTTACGGTGTGACGGCCGTCCTTATCATCTACGTGACATTGACTTATATGGGTTACGCCAGTGAAGAAGCACAACGCCGTCAAACGCGTGATGCATTTTCCAAGTATTTGTCGCCCGCGATGGTTGAGCAGGTCGTCGAAGATCCAACGTTGCTGACATTAGGTGGTTCTACGCGGGATATGACACTCCTCTTCTGTGATGTAAGAGGGTTTACCAGCATTTCAGAACTCTTTGATGCTGAGGGGTTGACGGTTCTCATAAATAAGCTTTTGACCCCGTTGACTGATATCATCCTCGCAAAAAATGGTACCATCGATAAATATATGGGTGACTGCATCATGGCCTTCTGGAACGCGCCGATGGATGATCCTAAACATGCGGAAGATGGATGCCGATCGGCGCTTGAAATGGTGGCGGCAATGGCACCCCTCAATGCAAGATTAGAGCAGGAAGCAAAGGACGAGGGGCGAAAACACCTTGATCTAAAGGTTGGTCTAGGCCTCAATTCCGGCGATGCCGTGGTTGGTAATATGGGAACGGCGCAACGCATGGATTATTCTGTTCTTGGAGATACGGTTAACACAGCTGCACGGCTTGAAGGGCAGTCCAAATCCTATGGGACTGATATTGTTATTGGTCCCAACACGTATCAGCAGGTGCAAGAATTTGCCATTATTGAATTGGATAATATACAGGTTAAAGGTAAGACGGTGGGTCTTCAGATATATGCTCTAATGGGTGATGAGGAGGTCGCCAAAGACCCAGCCTTTATTGCGGTCAAAGAGGCTGTCTCTGAGATGATTAGAGAATACCGCAATCAAGCCTGGGACAAGGCACGGGAACTTGCCGACAAGGTCCGCGCGGCAGCGGAGGCGGCGGCGGACACAAAGGTCGGCCCAGTATTGGCGGTCAAGGCAGCAGCTAGTGATCGCTTCAAGTTGGATGTCTTATGCGATCTTTATGAAAGTAGGATTAGGCAATACGAAGCCGACCCCCCTCCTGCAGACTGGGATGGTGTTTTTATTGCAACTACAAAATAAGCCAAACAATTTTTGTTTTGTTAAACGCCTATCGGCATCTTTTCGGTTACTTGCTAGTCATTACCCATACACCGTCCCAGTTCTTGGGTGTGTTTTTCTTGAGAAAATCGCAACGTTCAATGTAGGTTTTTGATAGTTTGTCTTCCGAATTAGCTTTGAGACATTCCTTAAATGATTTAACAGCCTTTTCCCAGTTACCCGTTTTGTAGTGATTTCGCGCTTCATTAAAGTGGTTAACCGTATCCATGAGGTTTGGGAAGGTCTTGGCATTGTGATAATCCAGAACTTCCCGCACACCGACTGGTTCAGTTTTGCCCTTGACCACTACGTCATCAATATAACGAATTTGATAGGTTCCTTTGAGCTTTGTGTAGGTGTAGTCGCTTATAAGGATGCGTGCAGAATATTGTTTGCAGGCACTTTCCAACCGTGCCGCTAAATTCACACCATCTCCGATCATGGTGTAGTCCATACGTTTTGACGAACCAATATTTCCGGCAACAATACTGTCTGTATTGAGGCCGAGGCCCATATCAATCGGCATTTTTCCTTCTTTTTCACGCTGTTCATTCCAAACCCATAGATGCTTTATCATGTTGATACCTGCACGAACGCCGCGGTCTTCATCGTCTTCATGAGCCACCGGAATACCAAACGCTGCCATAATTGCGTCACCTATAAATTTGTCGACCATACCGCCCTGTTCGCTAATGGCTTCAACCATAATATCAAAATACTCGTTGAGTAGGCTTACGGTACCCTGAGCACCGAGTGTTTCCGTTATCGTAGTAAAACTTCTCACATCAGAAAAAAGAATTGTTGCCGCTGTATCTTGACCACCCATAATATCCGAACCATCTCCTAGTAATTGATCTGCAATTCCAGGATCTATATAGCGTGACATTGTTGATTTCATGCGTTTTTCGTCGGAAATGTCCTCAATCATAATTAACGTACCTAAATGAGATTCACTCTGATCCATCCGGCCGTCGGGATCTTGGTTTTCCAAAGGTAAAAAACTGATATTAGCTGATACCGTTTCGAGGTTTTCGTCTTCCTCTGAACCGACTTCAAATTCGGAATCCATTAGAATATTGTCTTCCTTGCTTTCCTCGCACGCCTTAACTTTATCCAAAATCCAGGATCGACCATTAGTAAAAAACTCCTCCGAAGTCTTACCAATTATATCGCTTGAACGGATTTTGAGTATTTTGAGTCCAGCTTTGTTACAAGTGATAATTTTTCCTTCATCATTGATGGTAATAACAGCATTGGACATGCTCGTGAGCATGCTATGGTTATATGCTCGTTCTTTAGCGACATCTTCAAAAAGTTTTGCATTTTCAAGTGCAATTGCGACCTGTTGGGTAAAGGCCTTAAGCCGGGACTCGTCCTCATCTGTGAAACCACCTCCTTTTTTGTTAAGAGCTTGCGTGCAGCCAATACACTTTCCATCTTTATTGATAATAGGTACGCAGAGTATTGAGCGGGTAAAATAGCCGGTCTGCTTATCAAAAGATGGATTGAACCGTAAATCGGCATACGCATAAGGTATGTTGACGGTTTCCTGAGACTGGAACACAGCGCCCGCAATTCCAACCGAATTAGGCAATCTTATTTCACCAATTCCTTCTCCCATGGCAACACGGGAGAATAACTCGTCAGTTTTTTCATCATTAAGGAAGAGAGTAGACCTGTCTGCATCTAACATGCGAGTAGCCTCTACCATGACACGCTGTAGCAAGGATCCTAAATCTATCTCTGCAGTTACATCAGAGACAATATCAAGAAATTCCATCTCCTTTACGCGGGTTTTATCCATCTCCTCCAAACCCTGTGCGTTTTGCAAGGAGACGGCTGCTTGTAGAGTGATGGCTTCAACAATCTCTAAATCCTCTTTCGTAAATCGACCCTTTTTCTTATTCAATATTTGGACAACACCAATAATATCTCCGCGGACGGTTCGAACCGGCGCACATACAATATTTTTGGTAACGTAGCCCGTTTGCTCATCGATCTTGCTATTGAAGCGGTCATCTGTGTAGGCATCGCGAATGATTTCACCAACCCCGCTTTGAAAAATAGCGCCCGCTATACCAGTTGTGTTCAATATACGAATTTCACGAGTTAATTCACCTTGAGCGACGCGCGAATATAACTCTCCGGTCAATGCATCGTTCAGGAACAGACTACCTCGATCAGCGTTAAGCTCCGTAGTAGTCATTTCAATTAAAGTCCATAAAATTTCGCTAAGGTTACTTAAACCCGCAATTTTCTGGGTGACTGATAATAACATTTCAGTCCGGTGAAGCTTAATCTCTGTCCGATCAAGTACTTGAGTGAGGTCACTGTAATTGGTAGGGCGTTTCCCTCGGCCCGACTTAATGTCCGGTTTATTTGCAGCGTTGGCGGTTAAATCGTCAGGCATTTTCTGTCTCCAATTTCGAACGAATGTTCTCTATCGTTTTTTGTAGGTGTATTTTTTCGTCAAGATTATTTTTGTCTTGCTCCTGAAGCATTGCTTCATAGTCTAATCTTTGGCTTTCGAGGCCTTCACGCAAGTTAGATGCGGTACTTTTTAATTGCTCAATTTCATCTGCGGAACGTTGGGCCGCCTGCTGGACAGCGGCGTCCTTCTCGAAGCGCAGGCTCTCGAGTTCATCTCTAAGACTGGTGGCTGTGGATTTTAATTGCTCAATTTCATCTGCGGAACGTTGGACCGCCTGCTGGACAGCGGCGTCCTTCTCGAAGCGCAGGCTCTCGAGTTCATCTCTAAGACTGGTGGCTGTGGATTTTAATTGCTCAATTTCATCTGCGGAACGTTGGACCGCCTGCTGGACAGCGGTTTGTTGGTTGAAACTATACTGCTCCAGTTCCACTCTTAGGACGCCAATAGTTTCTTTTAAATGTCGTATTTCCGCCCCTGCAATTTCTACTGGGTCATCCGCGCTTTTCAAAATGTGAACCTTCGTTTGCATCATCAACTATCTATCGTTCAATAGTTAGTTAGCATTCTACTAAAAATGATATTCGATCATTTTTATATGGTCTTAGAATGACAACCAAATAAATTGGTAAATACTACTGCCATCTATTGAAATATCTCTCATTTGTCTAACTTTATTCTTTCTGCCTGTTCAAAGTGTTCGAGCTCACAATTATGATTCTAGCCTTATTTGCGTTGATTGGGCATTGATAACCAATGGTATCCACCTTCGTAGATTTTAGCCGTTCTAGCCCATCTCGCAAGGTGACAATCTAGATTGTTGAATTTATTTTTTATTTGTTTAACCAAACATTTTGCAGATAGATAAATTTTCCATAGTGAGTGGCATTATGTTTAGGCTTAACCATAGTGATTTGATACAACGGTTTCCTATGTTTCTGGTAAGCGATTTTAAAGGTGAGGTGTTTCTAGGCTTGAGTGATGTGAAAGCTATGCTCGGGTTAGACTGGTGTCTTAAGTCTTTGATAATTATTTAACGGCTGGTAATCCTACAGAAGGTATATTTAAAGGATCAAATGGGTTGGCTTGATTGGACAACTGTCTTTTAGAACCGGGATTCGATGGTAAAATTTTTGATGGTTGACGTTCATTATCAATTGAGATCAATTTCTTCTTTAGCGGATCCTCAGTTTTGAGGTGAGAAATATCGGGCAATGAATTCTGACGTGTCTGTGCTGGCGATTGAGACTTGGAGCTTATAAACCCCCCTTTAACCGTCAGATTTTCCGTCTTTTTTGCCTCTGGAATCTTTTTAGTTTTAAATCTCATTTGTTGATGTCTGACAGCTAGAATGTAGTGGGCAATATTATAGTGACTGTTCTCTATTGCACGTCCGGCAGCTGTTAAACCGATGGGGAGTCTTGCCAGAGACCGACCCGAGTCACTAGACAGGAGAGCTTTTACGGTGGTTAAGTCACGTTTATCAACAGCATTTAAGAGGCGTTCAGAAAGTGCGGCCGTAGAAGTGTTGACTTGTTGCGCGGTAGCTCTCTCGGTAAGAAGGACCGGTAGCGTAATAATCATAATTGATATTAAGACGTTATGAATTTTACTAATTTGCAATTTTCGAAACTCATCAATCTGCCAAGACCATTAACGGCAATGCACCGAAGCAATATCAAAACTATCATGTACGGCGGTAATTTCATAATTAAACCCAGTAATAGCGTATTATTTTAACTTTGATTTTGGTTATCTTCTTGTTGCTGAGTTTTGAAAGTCAAGGTAAGTCCGCGCTAAGTAACCTTTTAATGTGCCATACTAATTGAAGAATAAGTTACCAACATTCGGCCATTTGAAGATTTAGACACAAATAGCGGAGCCAATTCTCAGGTACTTCTCAGGTTACACTATTGAATTCCAACGTTTCTCTTAACGAGACGATTGGTCAAGCGATGCAAGGTTCACCGAGAAATTTGCCGTCCCGCGCTTACTGGGATAGGTGGGTACGATCGTCGTGGTGCATTTGCGTAGGTTTTTGAAGTGACGAATTGTTATATCGTTTAAGCACGTGGTTAATTTCTCTTGGCCCAAAGGGTGTTCCCTGAGTTGGAGATGAGAATGGTTCTGTTCGAAGAATATGCCGGTATCTCCCATAAAACGACCAATCGACTCACAATAATCGTTCACCTGAGTGGTAGACATCTCCGCCATTGACCCAGTATTGATACATAGGTCGACGAGTCTGTCATCGACGCAAAGATTATGATATAGCATATTGGGAATAAAGGTGAATCCGGGCTCACGCGGCAACGCGAAAGATTATGTGTTCTCAATAACCCCATGCTCCATGTCTGGGAAAAGGGTAGAGCAATAGATTGAGGCGAATGCAAAAGATTCAGGAAGGTCGATAAGGGCATAATTAATTAACGCAGCAGGTGGAGGGGCAGCC
>Ga0302133_10002947_pt1 | contig 10322 bp, 11 predicted proteins | sample CB9_331_MG_FD_203121 | JGI IMG/M metagenome (GOLD analysis project Ga0302133, IMG submission 203121) | Marine microbial communities from Western Arctic Ocean, Canada - CB9_33.1 | ecosystem: Environmental > Aquatic > Marine > Oceanic | place: Canada: Western Arctic Ocean | collected 2017-09-19 | reverse complement strand
GTTCATGTCGACAGCGGAGAACATGTTGTTCGCGAAGAAGTAACCGTAGCCGGGGGCCTTCAGGGAAGAGAAGAAATCTGGCTAGTCGTAGATGAGAAGGATGGCGACAAGGCTGCCCAGCGCGAGCGCTGTGGTGCTAAGAATCCCAACGAAGAGCAGGCGTCCACCAGCGCTCCTAAGGATTGAACGTGTGACGGTGAGGCCGACAGCGGCGAGGACAGGCAAGAGGATGAGTCGACCGCCGGAACCAAGGACTCCAGCGGTTTGATCGGGCAGGAGTAGGTTGCCAAGGGCGACAGCCAGAACAAATCCGAGGGTATAGAGAGGGAGACGGAAGACTGCCTTGCACGCGGGGATGCGCGCATCGTTAACGTCGTCGGTAGCGAGGCGTCTGCCAAGAATTGTGGACAGCGGAACGACGAGGACAAGGAGGCTAACGCGGGAGAGTTTGACCGCGGTTGCGACGGCCATGCCATCGGGCCCGATAGCTTCGCCCGCGGCGATAGCTTGGGGGACGATGTGGACCGAGGCACCTGCCCAGATGCCAGCGGCGATGGGGTCCAGATTGAGGAGATTGGCACCGCCAACGACGACGAAGAACATCACGAGGCCAAGAAGATTGATGACAGCAAGGACGAGGGCAGTATCTTCTGGTTTCAATCGCAGCGAGGGTGCTACGGCGAGAACCGCTGAGTTGCCGCAGATCGCACCGCCAGCACCAAGAGCCAGTCCGCTGCTCGAGGCTAAACCGAACAGTCGAGCACCGACCGCGGCGACGACGAAGCTAAGGACGACGGTCCCGGCGATAGCGGTCGCACCAGTGATACCAACGTCGCTGGCGTGGATAACCGAGAAATCAAGCTCGAAGCCAAGCATGATGATAGCCACCGGAAGGAATCCATTAATGACGATGCTGCCGCCGCGCAAGTCCCTTCCGGTAGCGAGGGCGATACCCATGCCCACAAACATAGCGATGGTGCTGGCCCCAGGTGAGAACAGGTCGCTTTGGTCGAGAAACCAGTTAAGGCTCCATGCGACGATGGCGAGAGTGAAAACAAGCAGAAGGTCGCGATTCAAAAACAATAGCCGAGATTGTTTCAACGTGAACTCTAAACGGATTCATGTTCCCGGCTACTACGCCAGGCGAGCATCAGAGTAACACTAGAACATTGATTGCGAGCCAGGTCAGAAAGGCCATGCCGGATTCCTAGACAAAGATCTGCCATGTCATTCACCACTGATCACTGGAGATTCTTAATGGCCATTCAAAGTGCGCTTCTTGGCTAATGACGTGTTGTAGTTCGGACCTGGCGAGTGCTTGTTCGCTCCCCCCCATTGATCTGAGAGTCGCCTAGTTTGGCTGGTCATGCGGACCCCGCAGTCCTGCTTCGAAAATGAGTCACGCTTGAACGTCTGGTTCGTACACGAGTGACCCACGAACCAGAGTGTCTATTGTCGTTGCCATTGGATTGCGAATCTCCTCACCGATATGGGCCATTGCTCCCAGTGTCCTACCGATCAGCGCGAAGGCTTTGGTCATTTGCCAAGGCAGTCCTAGATCCAGGGAGATAGCACCAATTGCTCCCGTCACATTGACGGGGAGCTGACGCCCTGCCCGCTCCCCCGCCCGCACAGAAACGCGTTCCAGCAACTCACAATGCCGACCGTATACACCAGTCTCTCGGGCCACCTGGAAGAGGCGTCGTGCGCGGGGGTCGCCTTCACTGTGGGTACGGTGCCCGATACCAGCAATACGAATTTTCTCGTTCGCGAAGCGCTCAATGACGTCCATGGCGATCGATTCAATATCGCGATCATCGTTGGTGAAGGCATCCGTCAACATCTTCGCCGACCACTCTGATGAACCAAGGTGGACGCTACCCGCGGCCAGCAACGATGCAGCCACTGCTCCTTGAATAGACTCCGGGGCACTGTGATAGGTCGCTCGGGCAGATATTACGTTTGAAACCAATCCATGCTCCACCAGCACGACTAACAATGCATCTACCATGCGGACTTGCTCTGCCGTTGGCATTTGACCAAGCAGTTCAAGAAAAACCATGTCCGCGAATGTAATCTTGCCTACAAGCTCTTCATTGAGATCAATCCCACGCACCAGAACACGATCCACATCCGCTTTACCTAGGCCCGTAACAATTCGCTGAGACTCCATCATTTGCTTACCTCCACACGAGCGTGCGTCTGATTCAGTTTCGCGTACGTTTGGTAGGGCGACTGCATATTAGTGGTTGGCTACTCCGGACAAACGAGAAAGTGAAGTAACGGGGAAGTGACGCCACAAAAGTACTGGAGTTGATGACATGGTTCTTCCCTGGCGGTCGTTGACTCACTAAATTACGACCATCCGAGTTCTGCCGTGTGAGGATAAACCACGGCGTTTGTGAATCGAAGGAGGTATGCCATGGGCACGACGATAGCTAAGCCATACCCCCTCGATCATCATCCACGGCCATAGATTAACAACCAACGCCACCGACGACCGGCAGGGATCAGGTCACCGACGGAACTGCTTTGACCCCCTTTGGGGCCCTCTTGATTTCTGGGGTTCGCCAACATCCATTGACGCACTGTCGAGGTTTGCTGACGTTCTTTTAGAGGTGATTACCTAGGGGCGCGTGGACGCTGGTACACGGCGTTGGACGGGGGCGAATTGTGTCTCGCGGGCTTCAACCCCGTTGCAGGGCTAGCTTCCTAGTCCTGGGTGGATTTGACTCCCACTCGCTCGCGCCAGCTTCATGGCCTGCCAAACGGGCTTTTCGCTGGCATCACGTATAGCTGTGAATCCAGCCCAGGGCTGGTTAGAGCCCCATTTGCTCTCGTTTTGATTTCGATTCATGCGTACACGGACCGCGCCGGTTGGCCCCGGCCACTTCTTTTATTTATTAGGTGGTGCCGCTCGCGATTTCTTATGCCTGTGACGTTTGGGGTCTTTATTGCCATGTTCCACCACTCCGTGCTTATCTTGTACGACCAAGGAGGAATCTAATGGCTATTGGTCTGTCTCACGGCGGTACTACCATCTACCGAAACGGAGAGAGTTCCGACGAGGTCCACGTCGCAACGATGGATGGGCTGGTTACTTTGGCACGGCGCGGCCCCGGCCAATGGGACACCGTCTCGCATTCATTACACGGACTGCATATCCAGGCAGTCATTTTCGTAGATGACACGGTTTTCGCTGGCGCATTTCGCGATTCCGTGTACGCCAGTGAGGACCATGGAAGGACGTGGGAGCGCCGAGACAATGGAATCGGGATCAGAAGCGTCTACAGCCTGGCGTCCCAATGGGTCGACGGTCACCACCGCATTTACGCGGGCACGGAGCCTCCCCACCTGTACTTCACGGACGACTTGGGCGATTCATGGACCCAGCTCCCTGCCATGAGAGAGATCGAGTCCTTGCCGACGTGGAGGTTTGCCAGCGACCCCTTCACTGGCCACGTCAAGCACATAAATTTCGATCCAGTTGATCCGAATCACCTCTACGTGAGTATCGAGGTTGGCGGGCTGTTGGAGAGCCTCGATGGCGGGGTTACCTGGTCCCAGATCCCGACGCCAAGCCCAGACGTGCACCGGACCGTGATTAGCCCGGCGAATCCATCGACCGTCTATAGCACTGGCGGGGCGGGGCTGCTCCGTCTCCAAGAAAGGGGCTCAGATTGGGTGGTGCTGGACGAAAAGCGAAGCTCGCTTGGGTCGTATCCTGACATGCTCGCCTTTGTGCCCAGTAGACCGGCAACCATGTTCCTCGCATCGTGCCAATTCAGCCCAAGAGACTGGTACGTTGATGAGACCAAGATGGCTGGTGGCCGGATAGCGAAAAGCGAAGACTCCGGTGAGTCCTGGTCGATTCTCCAGGGAGGCCTGCCTGAGAGCCTTCACGGAGCTATCGAGTCGATGTGCTTGGAAGAATCGGCCTCCGGAAGGGTGGCTCTGTTTGCGGGGACGATTGATGGGGAAGTTTGGTGCAGCGAAGACGCCGGTGAAACCTGGGCTAAGATAGCCCACCTCGCTCCAATCACGAAGTCCGTGCACTGGGAAATGATGACGGGGACGCGCAGGACCGCATTGAAATTCACTGACGGGGTTGTCCTGCCCTTGATCAAGGGCGTCTGAAGAACCCTCATTGTTCAGCGCATTCCGTGCCGTTCTTCCAAGGGCTAGAGGGAAGCTCATCGCAGGCCAAGAACCACCCTAGTCCAGGTGTAGTCTGTTGCCAGACGCTGGTAATCGCACGCATTTGTTAGGGGTTCACGACGTTCACCGCCCCCAGGAACAGCTATAGACCGCGTCCTGGTCTACCGCCGCCCCGACGGTTGGTGTCGGCCACCCTACTAAGTATTGGGTGATGGCACTCGCGATTTAACCCCGCTGTGACGTTTTTGGGTCTGCGGGCGTATGCTCACGTTCACTGACCGGTGACGTTTAGGTCGATGAGGTAAGCAATTGTCCGTCACCCATAGGTCTGGATACGACCCGCTTACCAATGTCGTGCTCGTTGCCCCCGAGATCCCACAAAATACCGGTAATATAATTCGGCTTTGCGCCAATACCGGATCCAGGCTCCATTTAGTAGAGCCATTAGGCTTTGTCTTGGAGGATTCTCGCCTTAAGAGGGCATCCCTAGACTATCGGGACATCGCGCAGGTCGTCGTACATAGACACATTGATGGAGTATTCTCGGAATGCCCCATCGATCGGATTTTCGCCGCCACAACCCATGGGGCCATTCGTTTCGACGAACCAACTTATCAACGTGGCGATGCGGTCCTATTCGGGTCAGAGAGTGTGGGCCTGCCTCCCACAATCATTCAGGCGTTGCCTCCCGAAAATGTACTTTCTATTCCCATGGTTGCTTCTAACCGTAGCCTCAATCTCTCCAATGCGGTAGCGATTATCGTCTATGAGATCTGGAGACAACTGGGTTTCGATACAGCTAACCCATTGCCACCCGAGAAGGAACGATACTTCTCATGATTTGAGCCAGCAGAACAATTGCTGGAGAAGAAGACCATCGCGGCCACCCCTTATGGGTATTAGGTAGACCCCACTCGCGATTTCCCATCGCTGTGACGTTTGGGCTAACAAGCGTACATAGAGAAGGGGTGGCCGTGGCCAATCCGCGGGGCAGGTTTACGACTGAAATCAATGGCTCGAAAGTAGAACTGGCGTACAACCTGACGTATAGCAGCCCGACCAGGGCCAAATAGCAGCCCAAGGCCCCCTTGTGGCCTAGGCGACGGCCTCAGCCAGCACGAAGATGCGCCCCGACGTCATCCCTGCATCCGGTCGATACTCGTAGGTCTTGCCGGGCGAAAGTTCCTCCTCGTACAGCACCTCTTCCCTGCCACCTCCCCGAACCACCAGCGCGTAAAGGTCGGTCCGCGGGACATACAGCCTCGCGTATCCTCCTCCATCGATCTTGTACGTCCCCCATGCAGCAACGACCACCTCGCCATCGAGCGTCGGCGCTCCCTCCTGATCAAGTACCCGCAGCTTTACGACGCGACTCGGGAAAACCCGCATCAACACCCGTTGGGTCAACCGGCTCGGGTGTCCCGGCATCGGTCCCGCGGGAAGGTTCTCGATCACCTCCTTGCCGTAGCTGAGCTGGTTAGGCGTCATCCAGGTTGGTCCGTACTTTATCCGCAGGTACTCCTCCGGCGGGTTCGCCACCAAAAACTTCTGGCCCAGGAAATCAATCTCCCGCAGATCCTTGAATAAGCTAATCGGAAACCGAACGCCCGGGAAGTGCACGACATGCCCCTTCCGCACACGCAAACACAACCAATCGATCCTGATGTTGTCCTTCATGATGCCCAACCAGGTCTCGCCAGCGAACTGGTCCTGTTTCACGTGAAAGCCACGAGTCCTAAACGCGTCCGCCAACGGTTCGATCATGCTCTCGTCGAACCCGTTCAGCCCCACGATGCTTCCGATATCGATGTCGTCGTCCCACGGGATGAACGCATGGTCGCGGATCGCTCCGAGGCATGTCCCCTGCCGCAGAAAGAACATCACCCCCTGCGCATCAAAAATCTCCTTCGCCTCCAGCAGCAACCTCGCCGAAACTTCCGCATCCATCGGCGGGGTCGTCCGCATTAGCTGATCCATCTCCGCGTCCAACGTCGCATCTTCTCGCTCACTCATCGTGCATCTCCTGGATATCGAGATTCGCGGAGGATAACCCACGCCAGCCATAGGTATCGCCGTCCAGGTACCAAGACCTACCATCGCCAACAGGTGAACCGCCTAACCCCGTGCGGAGTCAAGATGAATACTCCGCTCAGCGCCCTCGCAGAAATCTGGTCTCTGGCGGTAATGCTGTGGGGTTTCTGAAGGGGCTTCTATGGATCTAAAAGGGGGCACCGCAACACGTTAGTGACTCTACACGGGCAGGCAGGTCGAGGCTCCTACCCGGGGGAGAGCGCCTCACGCTTCAGGCGGTCTATGTCGGGTGGGCCGCTCTCACGGTAATGCTCACGGCCGTCTGCTGAGAAGACGACGAACGTCGGCGTGATGCTAACGCCCAGCCTGCGCGCGGCCTGCTTGCCGACATCCTCACCCAAGTTCAGGCGAATGATGACGGCCTTGCCCTCTAGGTCAACCTCCATGGCGTCCACCGAACGCTTGCTGCTTAGGCAGATGGTTCAGGTGTCTGAGTAGAACTCCAGCACCACCGGAGTGCCAGCGCTCAGGATGGCGTCCACCTCGGCGATGGTCGCGACGTCGGACGGCCCCTCGCGTGACGTCCAATAGCCGCTCACCAGCACCAATGTGATGACCGCGATAACAACTAGGGCCTTGGCGCTGCGGCGCCGCTCCCATGCGAGCATGCCCATGATGCCGAAAAAGACGACGGCGATGAGCAGTGCTGAGTTGTGGTTGATGAACTCGCCCATGGCATACCTCCTTGTAACCGATCATCGTAGGGGAGGAATCAACCTCCCCGCGCGGGCTTAAACAATTCTACCCTCGCCTTCCAACGCGCGGACCGCTGCCGTTGCAACTGACGTATACGTTCATCGTATGTTGGGTACCGAGGGCTGGTGCTGAGCCCTTCTTGCTCTTCTTCGGTCAGGTTCAACAGCATGTGTGCTGAGAATGCCTTCTGGAACGCTGCCTTCGTTGACCCTTTACTCATCGCTCGTGCTCCTTCATGTCCCGCTGCCTGGATCGTGGATGGCTTCCGAGGAATCATCACCACACGGTAAGTCGCCATACCTGAGGAGTCCGTTTCCCACGGTTCCCAAGGTGCCTCAGTGGTAAAGTTGGGCCCGCCCCGTCGTACTTCGGCGGCGTTTAGCCGTGCCACAAAGTCTGCCCCGTCGTCTGTCTGTGTCATGCAACATTTCCTTCCGTCGCGATGTCTATTAGGGGCAGTGATGCGCACTTTTGGCAGCGTACGACGGCATACTCATCGCATGAAGATTTCTCACCTCGAGCACACCCGCTAAGCTGCGGGTAGGTGAAACGCAGCAGGCTTTCAATCGCGATAGCCCTTTCGATGCCCGAAAGCAATTGCTCCTCCAACGCCGAACCAACACGACCGTCGGTTAGGGCTTCTAGTGCGTCACTTTGACGAGCGAGCGCCTCTTGCGCCTGTGCGTACCGGTTGGTGAGACGTCGAGTCCCGATGGGCACGGGGATATTGCTGTTTATGCCTTCGCCCAGGCAGCGCTGACAGATCCACCCATGACCGCTGCTGCGATGACGCCAGGCCATGTGCCCGGAGTGACACTTGAAACTAGGAGCGGATTTAACGGTCGCGGAATCGTCGGCCGTACTCTCCAGTTCCGCTCTCTGAACGGGAACGAGGAATTCACGCGCTGACTCCTGAACAGGCGTGCGAGGGAATGATTCCGAAGTAAAACCCTCTTCTGATACCACCTCAGCACGGATGGTCGGGCTTTCTTGGTTTTCCTCGCACAGCTTGGACTCAAGTATCCGTTCCATCGTGATAGAGCCGAAGTTCCTCCTCCGTCTGAGCGTGGGTTCTAGCTGGGCCGAAAAGTCTGTCGCTTGTTTTGTCTCCGGCATGGGCCATCTCCTTGTCGCGTACCGATGCGGAAGAAGAGGGCAATAAAAAAAGCTCTCCAAGTACGGAGAGCTTGTGCCGTACCCCTTTGCCTTATAAGGCCGCGTCGTTTCCTCAGGGCACCTTCAGAGGAGAAGGTTGCCGGATAGGGTCACTGGCCTGAGGGCCTCGCCTACCGCTCGATACGCTATTCGGTTGTTACCAACACGATACCACACCTTTTCTCAGAACCGGACCGTCACGGGTAGACCACCAACCCAAACAACAATCCCTAAGCACTCTACCCCTTCGCTCATCACCATAGCCCTTCGACCTACGAATGGTGGCGTAGGGCACCCAACAAGTTATCAGGTTGTGCTCTAGTTTTCATCGCAGAGTGGACAGAATCCGTCTCGGATTAGGACGTGCTCTGCGTCATCAAGAACCGTGTCGCCACTCTCCACACGGTTCGGACCGTAGAACTTGATGAACGTATGCGCTGCGTCTAATTCACATCTCCATGTGTCATCGCGGTGAACTCCGTCAGCGTTGCGAATGCGTTCGTGCTGCACCTTGGAACGCCTTGCAGGTTGTCCAGTCATCGGGTCCCTCTGTTATCGAGATGGCAAGTAACGTGAAGGTCACGACGGCCCGCACAGCTACATGCTAGCTGAGTCACCACTTGAGCCTGGCCGGTTGGCCACGGCCGCCCCTTCTTTCTATAGGTAGACCGGACTGGCGCTTTCCCATCACTGTGACGTTTTTGGTCTACGGGAGTATGCTCCCGTTCCGTGGCTCAACTCTCGCCACCCCATCGTAGACTGCTAACTAGGCATCCGCTCCACTCAAGTCACTCTGACGCAGTAGTAACATTCGTCGGGACTCCAGATAGAAGCGCATGACACGTTTGCGGGGGACCGCAATCCGTGTGCCGAACTTAGTCAACCTGACCGTTCGAGTAAACCCTGATTACCCTGACGCACGGCTTGCGGGAATGGCTCAGGCAATATGCCTAATCGTGTGAGAACCGTGCGTATGCCCATTACCGGGCTCCGCTGAAGTACCAGCGAACCGGCAGTACGCAACTGTCTTCGCTTACCATCGATGCCCCCGCTCGGGCCGTCAGAATGGATCATGCGTTTCAGGGGTAATGGAGGAGACCTTGGTCGTTAGGATTGGTGTCATTGGCGTTGGATTCGGCGCACGCGTTCATATCCCTGCGTACCAAAAAGAAGGGTTAGAGGTCGTGGCGGTCTGTGCTAGTCGGGAAGAAAGGGCCCGCGCAGCCGCCGAGCGATTCCGCATCCCCTACGCTTTTGCCGACCGAGCAGAGATGCTCGCTATGGATGGGCTTGACGCTGTCGCCGTGGTCGTTCCACAGAACCTGCATCACTCGGTAACCATGGATGTTATCGCTGCGAACAAGCACGTCATCTGCGAGAAGCCCTTCGCGACAATCTTGGCAGATGCGCGTGAGATGTGGCAGGCAGCCGAAGCTTCTGGGATCACAGCGATGGTCTGTCATGAGTTTCGGTTCTCACCCGCTAGGGCGCGCGTCAAAGAGTTGATTGATGATGGATATTTAGGACCGCTGCAGTCCGCATTCATCAAACTTATGCAAGCTCCACGAAGGGGTTTCAGCAATCGTCCGTACGACCCTACCCGTGATGACGCCGAACTAGGCGGCGGCCTGCTCTGGAGCCAGGGATCGCACAACATTGACGCGCTTCGCCATTGGTTTGGAGAGATCGAATGGGTATCGGGCAACGTATTCACCCACCGTGGCGAGCGGACCGCCGACGGTTCGACCATCCAAACCTCAGCTGACGATGCGCTCACGATGACATTAGGATTCGCAGATGGCGGCTGGGCAAATTTCACGGCAAGCTACGCCGTGGGGCATAGTTCAGGCATGAACATTGAACTCTACGGACGAGATGGAACGTTGGTCACGCCACACCCTAACGTCGGGTCGCCGAATCCTCCACCACACGCCACCTTAGTTGGCGCGAAAGTCGGCGACGAACTCTCCGAACTAGAGATCCCTGCTCGGCTAGATCCTTATGACGATGAAGGTCATGACGGATTGATGCCAACTCGGATGCTTGCGCGTGAATTTGTGCGCGGGATAGCCGAAGGTGTTTCGCCTGCGCCAAATTTCTACGACGGATACCGCTGCCAACAGGTCTTACACGCTGTGCGGGAGTCGGCAAAGTCAGGTCGTGTCATTCGTATCGATGCGGCACCTTAGCAAACTCTTACCCCCTCTATGAGCGTCGTTAGG
>Ga0302133_10002945_pt1 | contig 10326 bp, 6 predicted proteins | sample CB9_331_MG_FD_203121 | JGI IMG/M metagenome (GOLD analysis project Ga0302133, IMG submission 203121) | Marine microbial communities from Western Arctic Ocean, Canada - CB9_33.1 | ecosystem: Environmental > Aquatic > Marine > Oceanic | place: Canada: Western Arctic Ocean | collected 2017-09-19 | reverse complement strand
GATCCCTTGATGGCCAGGTTCCGGAATTCGAGCAATCCCTTGCCCATTTTTCCTCTATCGCGGCTGACCCGCCCGGAGATGACCGCCTTCATGCCGTCAACATGCGCCTTTATCAACGCAACTAGTTTGTCGCTGCATTCTTCCAATTTACGGGTATATTCGAAGAAGGATGCACCAAAATCGGTGATCAAGGGATAGCTAAAGGTACCACCCTGCCCTTTCATATCGAGGGTAATGTCATAAATTGCCGTTATCTTTTTGTTGCGTAGTTCGGGGGTATAGTAGCAACGGCGGTAATTATCGGACAACTCCTCCACTACGCCCTGCACACGACCGGGGTAGTCTTCGGACAATTTTTAAAACCCTGCTTCCGCCGCCTGGATCGCTTCGATGGAGATTTCGCCCTGTTCGCCCGCCGCGCCCTTGGCGCTTCCGGCTTTCCCCTTCAGGACGGTCCAAATGATGAAAAAAGCTTACTGTCGTATCGTCTGGATCTCAATAATTCGGAATTTCTCCAGGCGTTTTCTAATCGTTGCTCCACAACTCATGCGCCTGTTTGGCACTGTAATAACCCCGCGCAATATCGCGTTCCACTAGTTCGGGATCGCGCAGGCGGGCTTCGCCATAACCCCCGCCTCCAGGGGTTGAAACCCGGATGATATCGCCCTCGGCAACCTCGATATCCTGTGCCTTGGAAAAATGAGGTGGAACATAAATCTCGCCATTACGCTCGATCCGAACCACGTTTACGGCCCCATCGGCACCACCCAAGACGCCCTGCGGCCCATAACGGCCGTGGTCCATGACGAATGATGCCCGGCCCCATCCCTGGCGCAATTCAATGGCGTAATTGACGCCGAAGCCACCGCGTTGCCGCCCCGCCCCGCCCGAGCCTTCGCGCAGGGCGAATTCCTTAAATAGCACGGGATAGCGCTGCTCCAACACCTCGATGGGCTGCATGGTTGATATGCCGATGGTGGAACAGCCATTGGTCAAGCCATCCATATGGGCGCTGCCGCCATAGCCACCGCCAGAAAATAGATACATCACATAGGGTTTGTCGTGGCGCCGATCGATGCCGCCCAGGGCAAAGTTGCCCGAGGTTCCGGCCGGCGCGGCGAACAGACGTTCGGGCAGCGCCGTGACCAAGGCCGCGAACACCGCCTCGGCGATGCGTTGGCTGACCTCGGCTGCACAGCCGGAAACGGGGCGGGGATATTCCGCATACAGGAAGGTTCCGACCGGGTCGGTAATATGCAGCGGTTCGAACGTGCCCGCGTTGATCGGCACCTCCGGGAAAATATGCTTTATGGCGAGATAGATGGCGGAGCGGGTGGTCGCGATCACCGAATTCATCGGACCCTTGCAAGGGGGACTGGAATTAGACAGATCGAAATAAAGCTCGCCATCCCGCTTTTCAATCCGCAGGTCAATCTTCAACGGTTCATTCACCACACCGTCGGAATCGACCCAAGATACGCCCTGGTACGGCCCGTCGGGAATATGGGCGATGCAGGCCCGCATCTGTTGCGCCGAGCGCTCCCGCATTTCCCCAATGGCGGCTTCCATCAGGTCCCTACCGTAGCGGTCGAGCAGCCCGGTCAAGCGCCGCTGACCCACCCACAACGCCGCAACCTGGGCCTTGATGTCGCCAATGGTTTCATTGGCGACCCGTATATTGGACATGATGATGGCCTGAATTTCCTCGTCCAACACGCCGCCTTTATAAAGTTTAACGGGCGGCAGGCGCAAACCTTCCTGTTCCACTTCCGTGGCCGTAGCGGAAAAGCCGCCCGGCACCGCGCCGCCCGTATCCCGCCAATGGCCGGTGTTAGACAGCCAGCAGAAGATCTCACCTTGATAGAAGAACGGCATCGCCATACGCACATCCATCAGATGAGTGCCTCCTAAATAAGGATCGTTGACGATATAGATATCACCCGGAACCAGATCCTTAGCCTGGCCAATCACGGTGCGGGTAGAATATTGCATGGTGCCGACAAAGATCGGCAAACCCAGCTCCCCCTGGGCAATTAAGGCGCCGTCGTCGCGGTGGTAGATCCCGTCAGAGCGGTCCATAGCCTCGGCGATCACCGGGCTGAAGGCCGCCCTTTGAAACGCCAGATCCATTTCATTACAAACCTGGTTAAGGCCGTTTTGCAGCACCGCCAGGGTAACATGGTCAACGTGTATATTTTTCTTCTGCTGTTGCATTTATTTATCCCCGAAATGCCGGTGGCACGCTGATCACCAGGTTGGCGGCGTCATCGACCACCACTTCATTGCCCGGCTCTATGATAATGGTAGTATCCAACTGCTCCAGCACCGCCGGCCCCGTGAACCGGGCGCCAAGAGGCAGAGCATCGCGCGCGATGATAGGGGTCTCTTGCCAACCGCCCTGAAACCAGACCTTCCGGCTGCCTGTCTGAGCCTGCGCCACCTCCCCCACCCGTAATCCAGGATCCATCAGCGAGGTCAAGGCAATCTCCGGCCGGCGGCCGATAACGGCCGTGTGCAACGTGACCAAAACAGCCCTAATTTCCGGCAGTTGTAGAGAAAAGCGATTGAAATAAGATTCCTCGAACACCGTCTGCATGGCCTCACGGCTGACAACCGCGCTGTCCAGGGGAATGCGTAGAATATGGCTTTGGCCCTGGAACTGCATCTCGGCCGCGTGAACCAGGATCTCATCCTCTATCTCCACGCCTTCGCTGATGATGATGGCCCGGCCCTCGGCAATCTGTTCCGCCATGATTTGATGCACCCGGTCCATATCCACATCAACCAGCGGCTGGTTTATGGTGTTGACATAGTCGTGGCGCACATCGGCGACGACACAGCCGATGGCGTTGGTGATGCCTGGCCTGGCCGGAATCAGAACCGTGGGAATGGCTAGTTCGGCCGCCAGGGCCGTGGCGTGCAGGGGGCCGGCACCGCCAAAGGCAAACAGCGCGAAATCGCGTGGGTCATGGCCCCGGGACAGGCTGACCATGCGGATAGCGCCGGCCATGCGGTCATTACCAATTTGTAAAATGGCCGCCGCCGCCGCATCGGCATCTAGACCAAGTGGCGCACCTATCGTATCAACCAGGCGTTGGTGCAACTTCTGCATGGAGACAGTGTTTTCCACCGCCAACAGGGCTGCGGGGTTCATGCGTCCCAAAACCAGATTAGCATCGGTGATGGTGGGTTCCTCGCCACCCTTGCCGTAACAGATGGGACCGGGAACGGCACCAGCTGAACGTGGTCCGACCTGCAATATGCCCGCATCATTGATAAAGGCGATGGAACCGCCCCCCGCCCCAATTGAATGCACATCCACCATGGGGACATGGATCGGCATGCCATATTCCAACTGCAATTCCGAAGAGGTTGCGGGAATGCTGCCCTGGATCAAACCCACATCGGATGAGGTACCACCCATATCGTAGGTGACGATGTTCTCAAAACCACAGCGCGCGCCAGTATATGCGGCCGCCATGACGCCCGATGCCGGGCCGGACATCACCGTGTTAATGGCGCGATCCGCTACGATGGCCGAGGAAACGGTACCGCCGTTGCCCTGCATCACCAGAAAATCGCGGTCATAGCCACCATCCACCAATGCCTTGCGCAGGTGCGCCAGATAGCGGCCCAATACCGGCTGCACGGCGGCATTGACGGCGGCCGCGACGCCACGTTCATATTCCCGAAATTCGGCCAATACACCGCTGCCGATGGTAATGTGGCTGTTAGGCCAGACCTCGGCCGCGACTTCTGCCGCCCGGCGCTCGTGGCTGTCATTAGCATAGGCATGCAGGAAATGGATGACTAAGCTTTCACATCCCTGAGCGGCCAACGTCTGGGCGGCTCGACGCACGCCATCTTCGTCGAGCGGGGTTACCACATGACCGCCCGCGTCCATCCGCTCGGCGACCTCCAAACGATATTCTCGGCTGATCAACGGCTCGAACGAGCCGATCAGGCCATAGGGATTGGGCCGCGTACGCCGGCCTAATTCCAGCACATCGCGGAAGCCAGCCGTGGTGATCAGGCCGCACAGGGCAATCTTTTTCTCCAACAGGGCATTGGTGGTGGTCGTGGTGCCGTGCACTAGCAAGGATAAATCCTTACAGTCAACGCCGGCGGCAGCCACGGCCTGCATGACCCCGACGGCCTGGTTGTTGGGCGTGGTGGGCACTTTCGCGATTTTCACTTCGGCCGCGGTCTCATCCAAAAGGATCAGATCGGTGAAGGTACCGCCAACATCGCAGCCGATAATTTTACTCACGTGGCTAAACCCTCTTCACTCTGATCGCGAGGCCCGGCGCTTTTCAAAATCTTACCCGCAACGGAACCCACTGTGGAAACTTGATTGCCCAGGGTCAACATGGCGCCTTGAATAACGCCTTGAGCCAGCAGGCCCCGAGCCCGGTCGACACCGGATAGCAGTGCCGCCCGGCGAACTCCTAGCGGCAGGGGAGCGACGGCCACCGTAACGGCAAGATCGCCTAGATCGCTGTCGGGATCGAGACTGTTGGCAGGCACCCGCTCTATACCCGGGTAATCTATATCCACCCGATTGGCTATCATCGTGGCGGCGGCATCGGCCAGGGCGGCCGTAGCGGCCAATACGGTCACCGCATCGGCGATCCCCCGGGAATGACTGCGCCCCCGCCAGCCTGAGGTGGCAATGCCACGGGCGGCCATTGCATGCTTCAGATGCACCCGGCCTGCCAGCTCGCCCTGGTCCAAATCTGCCACCACGCCGGCATCCAGGCTGGCGCCGGGGGCCAGGAAGAACGCCAGATCGCCGCCATTGTTGACATAGCCCCTTACCAGGTCGCAGCCCTGGACACTGGCTGCCAGGACCCCGTCAGCGACGGCGCCGGCGACGGCGGCCATGGGCGTGATATACTCGTCGCGATGGGGCCAGACCGCCCGCGCCATGGCGCGGGCCACCGGATCGCGGAACATTGGGTACGCCGCGCCCAGGGGCCGGCGCAACAGCGGTAGCTCTTTTACCAATCTATCCAGAAGGCCATCGAAATACCGGCACGCCTGGGCCTGAGCCAACGCCACCTCAGCGGCCGGCCCCAACATCTCAATTATCAGTTCGATGGGGCCGTGCCGCAAAAACAGCCGGCCGTCCGCACCGCGCGATATACTGGGTCCGCTCACAATCTGTTACCTGGTGTCAGCGGCCAGGGATTGTCGCCCCGCCACGGCAGGCTTTTCGCCTTACCCGTCGCCAGTACATCGTCCACGGATCGAACCGCTGCCATATACCCCCCCATGGCCTCGTAATCCGCCAGGGGCAGCGTAAACTCTATGGGCGCGACCAGGGCCGGCGTAGGCACATAGCCAAAGGAGCCGGCCGGCATCCGGGTCACATCGACCATCAGGGTAATGCCGCCGCCGGGCCAGACATAGACCGGCGCCCCGCCGCAACTGACCCGTGTTATCTTCTCGCGCACGGAGCGGGTCAGGCGCACAGGGTTTTCCGTCACCCCAGCCCGCAACGAGCCCCCCGCCCCCGCCATGAACAGGACCGAACACAAGGCCGGTTCACAATTCTCCGCAATCCGGTCGACTACAACCTGTACGCGATCCGGCATTTCAGCCGGCTGGGGGAGCAGATCATCGTCAAGAACGAAATAGGCGGAATCCTCGCCCGTCGTGCTGACCATCAAAAGGCGCAAACCCGGCCAGGCGGTCTTGGCCTCGATCCGGTCAATGATGGACAGCGGATCACTGACGTCCGTGCCGCCCCAGCCATCGCCGTGACCGGCAACCTGGAAATAACGCCCCGGCGTCGACCGCCGGCCGCGCACCCGCACCCCGGCGGCGGGCATGTCGAGAAATTTTCCGGCCTGATGCTCGCTCAAAACCCCGGTGATGTGATCGTCGACCACCACCACTTCATCCACTAGGCCATGCCACTGCGGTGCAAACATGCCAAGGGTGGCGGAACCGCAGCCGACCCGCATGAGCGCCTCGTTCTCGCCATCGACGATCGGTGGCTGGCCGGCCTGAACGACCACCACCGCGCCGTCATCGACCTTCAATTCCACCGCCCTGCCCTCGCATAATTCCAGCATCGTCTGGCAGGTCACATTGCCTTCCTTCTTACTACCCCCCGTCAGATGGCGGACCCCACCCAGGGCCAGCATCTGGCTCCCATATTCCGCCGTCGTAACATGGCCGACTTGTTCACCCTGACAGCGCACCGCCTTTTGCTCGTCGCCGAGAAAACGGTCCGTATCGATCTTCACCTTCAGGCCGCAATAACTGAATATCCCCTCAGAAACCACGGTGACCATATCCACGCCGTCGGGTTTCGAAGCGACAATGAAGGGCGCTGGTTTATAGTCAGGATAGGTGGTCGTCGAACCGACCCCGGTGATAAAGCTTTCCGCCCCGGCCACCAGGGCGCCGTCCCAGTCATTGGCAATTTGCAGGAACGGCACCATGGCGCCATCCTGATCTAGGGTCCGTTGCGCCACCAGCAAAGGGTCCAGGCGCACCAGTTCGCCCGCCTGATTAGCATAGCGGTCACAGGCGCCGGCCCGGCCCGCGCGAATGCGGCATAGCACCGGACAGGCATCACAGCGTATCAGATCACTCATTACCCTGCCCCCCTAAACCCTGCCCGCTCGAGTTGGCGGCCAGCAGGGCGGCGCGCACCCGGTCTGGTGTCGCCGGCACATGAAAGATGGCGACTCCGGTCGCCGATTTGATCGCCGCCAGAATGGCCGGCGCCGTCGGCACCAGACCCGGTTCGCCTACACCCTTGGCGCCTTGCGGGCCATTCGGGTCGGGATCCTCTATCAAGATCACTTCAATTTCTGGCATATCTCCCACGGTGGGGATCAGATAGTCGTGCAGGTTCTCGGTACGGCCCGGTATATATTCTTCCATCAACGCCAAGCCTAGGCCTTGCGCGATACCGCCCTGGATTTGTCCCTCGACCTGCCCGGGATTGATCGCCTTGCCCACGTCGTGGGCCGCGACAATACGGGTCACCTTGGTGGTGCCCAATTCCGTATCAACCTCGACTATCGCCATTTGCGCCGCGAAGGCATAGGTACCATAGGGTTCACCCTGGCCGTTTTGATCCAGCGCAGTTGCCGGTGGATCGAAGGTCCCCTCCGCTTGCAATACCATGCCGTTCTCCCCCGTCGTCAGGCGGGACAGGGAAATCTGCGTTTCACCCACCTCTAATCGGCCATCCTTCAGCGAGATATCGGCGCTGGCCTCGGCATTGGCCAGGCGCAGAATTTGCCGGCGCAGGTCTAAGGCCGCCAATTCGGTCGCTTTACCCGTGACATAGGTCTGGCGAGAGGCCGAGGTCTTGCCGGCATCAGGCGTCAGGTCCGTATCGCCCGTGACTTGATCGATGGCGTCCACGGACAGACCCAACGCATCGGCGCAGATCTGCCGCATGATGGTGTAGCTACCCTGGCCGATATCGACGGCGCCATTGTACAGCGTTACCCGGCCATCGGCGGAAAGGGTGACCCGTATGGTCGAGGGATTGCTCATACCCGTATTGCCGCAGCCATACCACATACAGCCCAGGCCCACGCCAAGGCGGGTGATGGGATTGTCCCTGTTGTGATTGAGGACCTTCGCTTGAGCTTTTTGCCAATGGGGTCGCAGGGCCTCCAAACACTGATCCAGACCGGCACTGGCCTGCAATAGCTGACCCGTCGCCGTTCGGTCACCTGCCCGCAAAGCATTCTTCAGGCGAAAGTCTAACGGATCCATGCCGGCCTGCGTCGCCAGATCGTCAATCAACGCCTCGTGCGCCAGGGCAATCTGTGGCACGCCAAAGCCACGGAAGGCGCCGCTGGGCGGGGCGTTGGTCAAAATAGCCCGGGCATCGATGGTAACGTTGGGGACACGATAGGGGCCGGTACCATGCACTGGCACCCGGCCCGCCACAGTCGGTCCCCAGGACGCATAGGCACCGGTATCAAAATCTGCCGTCATCTCCGCCGCCAGCAGACGCCCTTCCCGATCGCAGCCAAAGCGCGCCTTGATCTGAGCCGGATGGCGCTTGGTGGTCGCGGCCATGCTTTCGGGACGGGTATAAACACATGCCACGGGGCAGTCCAGTGACCAGGCAGCCACCGCCAACATGGGCTGTACCGACTGATCCAGCTTGCCCCCAAAACCACCACCGCAAACGGTCGGCACGATGCGAATTTGTTCCGGCGCCAGACCCATGATCAGGGCGACCTCGTCACGATCCATATAGGGCGTCTGTGTGGTCACGTGGATTTCCAGGCGGTCATCGCACCGTTGGGCAAAGCCCGCCTCCGGTTCGATATAAGCATGTTCTACAAAGCTAGTTTGCCATTGGCCCGCCGCCGTGTGGGCGCATTGGGCCAGGCTGCCGGCGCCTTCGCCTTTGTGCAACGCGGCATCAATTAATAAATTACCCGGCCGGTTATCATGTAGTTGCCGCGCCCCTTGAGTCATTGCCGCCGCCAACCCTGTCACCGGAGCCAGGGGTTCGTAAACAATGGGTATCTCCTCGTCTGCAATGGCGGCCACCGACTCGCGCTCCCCCACCAGGGCAAGGATCGCTTCGCCACGATAACGCACCCGGCCTTCCGCAAAGACTGGTTGATCCTTCAAATCGGGATAAATTCCATAGCATTTATTGCCCGGCACATCGGCCGCCGTCAGGACCTTGATCAGGCCGGGATGGCGTTCGTATAGCGGCGACAGGTCACCGATGGAAATATTCGCCGCCGCATGGGGCGAACGCACAGCGCGTAGCCACAGTGCGTCGCCCGGAATACCATCGGCTCCAAAGGCGGCCGCCCCAGTCAACTTTTCCAAGGCATCCGCACGCGGGAGGCTGGCGCCCACCGCTGGGCCCGCCGGAACAGCTATGGAGACCGGATCACGGCCCGCATCCAGTACCGCCGCGACGATATTCGCGTAGCCTGTGCAACGACACAAAATACCGCCCAGACCGTCCAGAACATCCTGCCGCGTCGGATACTGGTGGCTGGCGGCTATATCCGTGGCGGCGGCCAGCATGCCCGGAATGCAAGCCCCGCACTGCACCGCGCCATGGCGCAGAAAGGCATGCTGCACGCGGCTGAGGAAACCGTTCGCCATCATGCCTTCGGCGCTAACCACCATAGCGCCGTCAATCCGCCCCGTCGGCACCAAGCAGGCACATACCTGCCGGCCATCCAACAGAACGGTACAGGCGCCGCAATCGCCGGCATCGCAGCCGACCTTGACCCCGGTATAGCCAAACTCTTCGCGCAGGGTTTCCGACAGCCGCACCATGGGCCGTAAATGTACGTCGCGCCGTTGACCATTCAGAAAAAAATTTAGGGCTACCTTGTCGTTACTCATGCACGCAACTCTCGCAGCAATCGTCTGGTCATGGTGGCTGCCGCATCGAGACGATAGGCCGCCGTACCCCGATGATCGTCAAGGGGGGAAAGATGCGCGAAGTGCGTTGGCCGCACCAGTTGACCGCCCGGCACCTGCCCCACCAATTCAGCCTCCAGCAAGGGCAGCCGTTGGGCGACCTCGGAACAGGCGCCGACCGACAGATTGGCCTGGATAATCCGACCTTCCCCGTCCAACAGCAATACACCGGCCACCATGACGATGGAGATAACCAGCGAGCTACGCGCGCCAAGTTTGATGAAGGCAGAGCGTCCCGGCCGCAGCGACTTCGGCACTAGGATCGAGGTCACCAATTGCCCCGGCGCGAGGCAGGTTCGCCGGTTACCCTGAATAAAGTCCGCTAGGGGAAGCTGTGTCACGGCCTTGTGATCTTGTAATTCGACTCGTGCTTCCAAGCTTAGTAACGGCGGCACACCATCCGCCGCTGGCGAAGCATTGCATAGGTTACCGGCGATAGTAGCGGTATTTTGGATTTGCGGCCCGCCGATCTGACGGGCAGCGGATTTCAAGCCATTGAAGCAGGTGGGTAAATCGACGTCCATCAAATCACGCCAGGTAGCCATGGCACCGATGCGCCAATAATCCGCCTCGGACGCGATACCGGATAGGGCTTTGATCGCGCTCAAATCCAGAATGTCGTGATCCGGATTTCGACCGACCTGGGCCGGGTAATAGTCCGTCGCCCCGGCAACCACGGTCAGGTTTTGCCCCGCCAGTGCGGCGAGCGCATGAGATAATTCCGTAGGTCGGATAAAGCTTGCCATGTGGCTACGTTACGCGAGGTCTTAGGCGCCGTCCAGAACCCCTAACATTGCCGCGACCGTAATCAGCTTCTCCCTCGGGGCGCCCTCACGGGCCTGGGTTTTTTCGAGGGCATCCAGGGTTAACCAGTCATCGTAATCG
>Ga0302133_10002941_pt1 | contig 10333 bp, 11 predicted proteins | sample CB9_331_MG_FD_203121 | JGI IMG/M metagenome (GOLD analysis project Ga0302133, IMG submission 203121) | Marine microbial communities from Western Arctic Ocean, Canada - CB9_33.1 | ecosystem: Environmental > Aquatic > Marine > Oceanic | place: Canada: Western Arctic Ocean | collected 2017-09-19 | reverse complement strand
CTCGCCCTCATCGACCAATGGCGCACGCGGTTAGAGGAGGGTTATTTTGAGGTGAATCCCTTGCATCAGCATCCATCGCCGACCCTTAACGCCCCTCGGTAGGGACACGCTGCGCGTTCCTGCCAACAACTGAAGCTTGCCCGCGCTTGCCGCCGCCACTACGCTCGTCAACCATGAACGAGCAACAGGTTGACGAGCGCATTGCGGCATTAGGCCGACACATACTGGATGGTGGCACGATCGAAAAGGATGACGCCCTTTTTCTTTTCGAGCTGGAAAATTCCGCCGACATCCACACACTGCTATCGTGGGGCAACCGCATTCGCGAGCATTTTAAGGGAAACAAGATTCACCTTTGCTCCATCGTCAACGCCAAGGCTGGAGCGTGTTCGGAGAATTGTTCCTACTGTTCGCAATCTGCTTTGTACCAGACAGACACACCTCGTTATGGTTTTGTGGATCCTGAGCCGGTGGCTGAAGCGGGCGAGGAGGCCAATCGCAATGGCGTCACCGCCGTGGGATTAGTGGCTGCATGGCGTGGATTGAAGGAAGGGCCGATGCTCGATGAGGTTTGTGACCGTATTACTGAAATGAAGGAGCAAGGCCAGACACGGCCGGATGCCTCATTGGGGTTGATAGAATCTCAGGAAGTCGCCAACCGATTGAAGGAAGCCGGCCTCGAGTGCTACGGCCACAACCTTGAAAGTTCTGAACGGTTCTTTCCAGAGCACTGCACGACGCATTCGTTTGCCGACCGCTTGCGCACGATTGAGTTTTTGAAAAACGCCGGCATTAAGATATGCAGCGGTGGTATTATCGGCATGGGAGAAAGCCGCGAGGATCGTTGCGACCTCGCTCTCTCATTACGCAAAGTGGGCGCGAGCGTGGTGCCGGTTAACATCCTCAATCCCATCCCCGGCACGCCGCTGGAAAACCTGCCGCCCCTCCCGCCTCTGGAAATTCTCAAGACCATCGCCTGTTTCCGTTTCATTATGCCGACCAAAGAAATCATGGTGGCCGGCGGCCGCACGGTGAATCTGCGTGATCTGCAGTGCATGGTTTTCCAGGCCGGGGCCAGTGCTTTAATGGTGGGCAACTATCTCACCACGCTCAATCAGTCGGTGGAGAAAGATTTACAGATGCTCCGTGATCTAGGGCTGGATCCAGGCTGGGAAGACTGGGAAGAAGAACCCAGCGGCGAGAGCAGGTGTGGGGAGAAAGAGTGCGCGCCGGCGGCCGCTGGGTAATGCCCAATGACCAAAGAATAACCAAGATCCAATTGAGTTTTTTGGATTTTGGGCATTGGGATTTCCTTGGGTTTTGGTCATTGGAAATTGGTCATTTAATGTGATTCCTCTAGGTCAAAACCAAAACGGCTACCACGGCGAACGCATCGACATCGCCTCCGTGCTTCGCGACTGCCTTGCCGCCGCCGAAGAACACGGCTGGGAAATTCGCTGGCTCGAAACCGAAAGCAGTTTCCGTCTCCTAACCCTTCACCGCACACCACAAACTGCGCAACGAAAAATCTATCTTTCATCTGGCATCCACGGCGATGAACCGGCGGCCCCGCTGGCGATGCTGCGGTTGTTGCGGGAAAATGTTTGGCCGAGTGATGTGGAGCTTTGGCTTTGTCCGTGCCTCAATCCCAGCGGTTTTCCGCGCAACACGAGAGAGAATGCGGCGGGCACGGATTTGAACCGCGATTACAAATCCTTGTGCACCCCGGAAATTCGAGCGCACATTAATTGGCTGGAAACGCTACTGGAGTTTGATTTCAGCATTCAACTGCACGAAGATTGGGAAGCGAAGGGGTTTTATTTTTATGAACTAAAAATGGACGACACGCCGACGGAGCCGCGCCGCGTGCTCGAAGCCGTGGAGGCAATTTGCCCTATCGACCATTCGCCAGAAATTGATGGCCGCAAAAACGATCACGGCCTCATCCAGCCCGAGTTGGATCCCGCCGTGCGCGATCTTTGGCCGGAGGCATTTTGGTTGGTGATGAACAAGACGCGCCTCAGTTACACCTGTGAAGCGCCGTCGGATTTTGCGATGGAGGTACGAGTGAAGGCGTTGGTGACGGCCACACGCGTTTTATTAACCACAGAGGCACAGAGAATTTAACCTCTGTGCCTCTGTGGTGTAAAATGGTTATTTGTATTTCCAATTCCCTTGCGCGCCAAAATCCAAACCGCACGTGTGCCTTGAAGGCCACCATGCCAATCACGATGCCGTGATGCATAAATGCCGGTGCGTTCCATTTCAGTTCCTCGGTCATCGCGGGGCAAGCCTTGTGGACGAGCGCGCGCAATTTTTTCATAATCGGCTGCGCGAAGGGCGCGGCCTTCGCGATGTATTCATCAACCAGTTTATCCTTCATTTTAATTGACGATATTTTTGGGCGCGCCATTGAGGAAGGCCCGCAAGTTTTCGGTGGCGATGTCCATCAACCGCGTGCGCGCCGCTTGCGTGGCCCAGCCGATGTGGGGGGTGATGATTAAATTTTTTGCGCTAAATAACGGGTTATCCGCGAGCGGGGGTTCCACCGAAAGCACATCCGTCGCGGCTCCGGCGATTAGTTCGTTATTCAACGCTGTTGCCAATGCCGTTTCGTCCACGAGTGGGCCGCGGGCGGTGTTGATGAAAAACGCCGTCGGCTTCATGGTGGCCAATAGTTCGGCATTTACAAAGCCTTCGTTTTCATTCGTGAGCGGGCAATGCAAACTCACCACATCCGCTTCCCGAAACAGTGTGGCGCGATCTACGCAATGTATTTCATCCGCCGCGCGCGGAGTGCGCGTGTGAACCATCACGTTCATCCCAAACGCCCGCGCCCGCTTCGCGACCGCTTGGGCAATCGCGCCAAACCCTACGAGGCCCAATGTGAGGCCGTCCAATTCGACAAGCGGTTTTTTCCAATAACAAAAATCCGAGCATGCGGTCCAGTCGCCCTCGGCCACGCTAGCGGAATGCAGCGCGGGTTGCGAAGCGAGCTCCAGCAACAGGGCGAGCGTCATTTGTGCCACGGCGGCGGTTCCGTAGCCGGGAATGTTTGTAACAGGAATTTCCCGCGTGCGGGCGGCGGCGGTGTCCACCACATTGTAGCCGGTGGCCAGCACGCCGATGTATTGCAACGCGGGCAGGGCGGCAATGGTCTTGGCGGTGATGGGGGTTTTGTTGGTGATTAATATTTCCGCATCGGCCGCGCGTTCGGTGATTTGCGCGGGCGGAGTGCGGGCGTGCACAGTCAAGTCGCCCAACGCGCCGAGGGCGTCCCACGAGAGGTCGCCGGGGTTGAGAGTGTGTCCGTCGAGGATGATGATTTTTCGCTTCGACATCGAGGGAGGGTACGGGGCAAATGACCAAGGCCCAATGACCAAATCCCAAGGGGGATCGCGTGTTTTTTTGTGCTTGGGTTTTGGATCATTCCTTGGTGATTGGAAATTGGGCTTCGGTCATTTCCAACAATTCATTCCAAATTCCCTTTGCCAATCAAGTCTCTTCCCGCTACCTTTCGCCGATGACGACCCAATCCACCCGACCGATCAAATATGCCCAGCTCGAGTGGCGCAATGAACAGGAGGAATCCTTCGAGCAATGGCAGGAAGGCTGCCGCGCTTTTCAGAAAGGCAGCGACGGTCCGTTCACCGGTCGTGCAGTGGATTTGTATGACAACGGCGCGGTATCGCTGGAGGGCGAGTTCCGGGAAGGCTTGGCACACGGCGAGGAGATTTGGTTTTTTGAAAACGGCAACCGCAATTCGCTAGTGACCTACAATGACGGCCAGCGCAACGGGCCGCATCAGGTTTGGTACGAGACGGGTGAACTGCAGATTAATGTCCACTACACGCAAGGTCGGCGCGATGGGGTGCACACGGTTTTTTATGAGAGCGGTCAGAAACGCTCCGAGGCGGATTTTCAAAACGATCAACTCAACGGCGCGTACACCACGTGGTTTGAGGACGGCAGCACCCGCAGTGAGCGCATCTTCGAAGCCGGCACCGAACTTAAGCGCCGCGAGTGGAATGCCAAGGGCGATCAGAAACCGCTCAAGACGTGGAACACCGACGGCACGCCGCGCAGCGCTTAGTATTATATTTGGTTGACGAAAATTTTTATCATGAAAAAGAAACTACTGATTTCCGCCCTGTTAATTTCACTGAACGCCGTGGCGCAAAATAAACCCGCACAGCCCGTGCCCCCGGTGAATCCCGCCATTGCCGCCGCCAAGGCGAAATTTGAATCGGTCAAAGCCGCAACCGCCCAAGGCGATGCCGCCACCTTGCACGAGCTGGGCGATCTTTATTACGCCGGCAAAGGGGTGGGGCGCAATTACGCCGAGGCGTACAAGGCGTATTCGGCCGCGGCGGAAAAGGGCCACGTGATTTCAGAATCTACCGTGGGCTGGATGTACCGCAACGGACAGGGCATCGCGCGTGATTATAAAAAATCAATGGAGTGGTACACCAAAGCCGCCGAGAAAGGCCACGTGGAGTCGCAACTTGGTTTGGCCGAGCTGTATTACAATCAGGTGGGCCTCCCCGCGCGCGATTATCCTGCCGCCTATAAATGGTATCTCATCGCCGATGGCTTGGGCAGCAAAGTAGCCAAGGCATTCCTGCCGCGCATGCAGCAAACGGTACTCAAAGAGCCCAAGGTAACCGCTGTAGAAAAAGCTGCCGCCGAAAAAGCTGCGGCCGATTGGCTGGCCGCATACGCCAAAAAATAATCAGGGCCAATTCAACCCCGTTGGGGTTTATTTTCTCTTAAAAAACGGGTTGCTTCCATTGTGAATAACCTGTGGAAATCTGGAAATAACTTTAACTTTTGCTTTCTATCATTCGTGGTATTTTCACTTCGTCGGTGGAATTTCTAGGGCGACCTAAAAAGGAAGCTGGCCGAGTCAGAGGCTCGGAGGGGCTATTTTTACGAGTGGGCCTTCAGCTGGGAAAAATCTTTCGGGGTTAATTCCAGTGAGACTCAGGCTTGTCGCCTCCACCCGAGGCATCCTTGGTGAGACGGCTTCGGCTCCGGCTGATGTCAACTCAACAGGGCTTGACCGTCTGGGAAGTGAATTTCGGTTCACCGCCTGGGCGGTCTTCTTTCTAACAAAGGTATTTACGATGGACAGGATTTTTTTGTAATCCTGAATATCATGAATGTTTGTGTTCAAAAACAGATTCAATGTTGGAGGTGCGCTCGCCGTGCGAAGACGCACCCGTTGTTCACATTTTCAGCCGTGCCCAATTCGTAATCGCTGCAATGAAAATTGTCCTTTCATCCATTCGAGCCCGTCAACGCGGCGGCGCGATTATCATCGTGATGTTGATGCTTGCCTTGCTCTCCCTATTCGCCTCGGCCAACAAACGAACGAACTATGGCCTGAACGACGAACTCAACCGCCTCGAGGCCGAGCAGATCAAACGGCTCAAGGCTAGCGGGGAATGACCAATGCCCAAGACCCAATGAGGATTCTTTGGGCCTTCATCGGCCTTTGACTTTCACCTTTTGCCTGATTACTTTCCTCCTGTGAGTTCCCACGACGCCATTCTCGAAGCCAAAATGAAAGTCATCGACGACACCCATCGTTTTGTCCCGCTCAAATCCGCGCTGCTCATCATCGACATGCAGCACGGATTTATCGACGAAGGCGCTTCGCTGGAAGTCGCCGCCGCGCGCGACATCATTCCCAATCTCGCGAGCCTCATCGACTCCTTCCGCGCAGCAGAAGCGCCGGTGATTTTCACCGAATTCGTCTATGCAGAAAACGTGCCGTGCCTTCGGGGCGATCCTTTTGGTGCCGAGCATTTGCCCAGCGAAGGCGCGCCCGGCTTTGGCAACCAATCGAGCAACTGCCTCATCGGCCACAACGCCGGCACCGGCGTGGAATCGGCCGACACCATTCCCGCGTTGCAACCGCGCCCGGAGGAACTCATCATCCGCGGCCACACGTACGATAAATTTTATGGCACGCCGCTGGATCTCGCGTTGCGCAGTCAGAATATTTCTCATTTGTTTATCACTGGCATCACCACCGATGTCTGCGTGAACGCCACGCTCATCGCCGCCACTCAACGAAACTACCGCGTCACGGCCATCACCGATGGCTGCGCCTCGCCTTGGCCGGAGCTGCACGAGGCGTGTTTCAAAATCTGGAAACCCAAGTTCGCCCGCCTGAAAATGACTGCAGAAATTTTATCCGAAATGAATTAAATTATGAAAATGCTACTCACCACTTATTGCATTCTAGCTTTGGCATCGACAATCATTGCCGAAGGTCCGCGTGTGTTTCCCAAAGGCAAATTGCCGGATGATATTCGGCTAAAACCGCTGAAGGATTTGAACGGGCATTTTCCGTTTCGGGTGCCGAAGATGTTGAAGGAATGGGAGGCGCGCAAGGCGGAGCTGCGCCGGCGCGTGCTGGTGGCGAACGGGTTGTATCCGATGCCGCCACGGACGCCGCTCAATGCGGTGGTTCACGGGAAGGTGACGCACGATGGGTTCACGTCGGAGAAGGTTTATTTCGAAAGCGTGCCGGGGTTTTTTGTGACTGGGATTTTGTTTCGGCCGGCGGACAAGACGAAAGGTAAACGGCCGGCGGTGTTGTGTCCGCACGGGCACGGCGGGCGGTTGCAGATGCACAGTGAGGCGAAGGTGTTGAGCGAGATCAAAATTGGCGCGGAGAAATTTAAGGAATCGGGGAGGATGCCAAAGGTGGCACGGGCGGTGACATTGGCGCGGTTGGGCAATGTGGTTTTGCTCTTCGACATGATTGGCTATGCGGACAGCGTTCAGTTGTCGTATCAGCTCGCGCATCGGTTTGCGAAACAGCGGCCGGACATGGAGGGCAAAAAGAGCTGGGGAATTTACAGCACTCAAGCGGAATTGCGGCTGCAATCCATCATGGGCTTGCAGACGTGGAACGGCATTCGCGCACTGGATTTCCTGGCGAGCCTGCCGGATGTGGATCCCAAGCGCATGGCGGTGACCGGCGGCAGCGGCGGGGGTACACAGACGATTTTGTTGTGCGCCATCGACCCACGCCCCATCGCGGCTTTCCCCAACGGAATGGTGAGCACGTCGATGCAGGGCGGTTGCACGTGCGAGAACTGCACATTGCTGCGCATCGGCACGGGCAACGTGGAACTCGCCGCGTTGTTTGCCCCCAAGCCGCAGGGCATGACCGCCGCCAACGACTGGACTAAGGCGATGATGACCGATGGTTTTCCCGAACTGCAAAAAATCTATAGCCTCTATGGTAAAAAGAAGAATGTGATTTGCACCGACCTCACGCATTTCAAGCACAACTATAACTACGTGTCGCGCGGTTTGATGTATGACTGGTTCAACGTACACATGACGTGGGGTAACAAGGAGCCAATTGAGGAAAAGGATTTCAAACTATTGAGCAAAGAAGAACATGCAGTGTGGAACACCAAACATCCGAAGCCGAAAGGTGGCGATGCCTTTGAGCGTCAGCTGACAAAATGGATTGCCAACCGCGACGCAAAGCTGGTTAAGCAAATGACGAAACCGGAGCTGCGTGCGGCCTGGGGGATTTTGATTGGCCGCGGGATTCCGGCGTACAGCGACATCACGCGCGATCAAGTGGATGAAGAAAAGCGCGATGGCTACAATATGTACACCGATATTCTGCGCCTGAAAAAACATGGTGAGGCGGTGCCGGTGGTGTCGCTATTCCCGACGAAAGTGAAATGGAATAAGAAGGTGGCCATCGGCGTGATGGGTAACGGGAAAGACGGGATGTTTGGTGAGAATGGCGAGCCCGTTGGCCTCGTGCGCAAACTGCTTGATGCGGGGTTTTCGGTGGTGTCCGCCGATCTTTTTCAGCAGGGCGAATTCCTGAAGATACCTTTGAAACAAACGCGCAAGGTGGGCAACAGTCGCGAGTTTGCCGGCTACAGTTTTGGCTACAACCACACGCTCTTCGCGCATCGTGTGCACGATATTCTTACGGTGCTCGCCTGGGTGCGCGGTTATGAAAAAGCCAAGCCGGAGTTGGTCTGTCTCGTAGGCATAGATGGCGCCGGTCCGTGGGTGGCGGCCGCGCGCGCGATCGCCGGTGATGCCGTCGACAAAGTTGCGTTGGACACCGAAGGCTTTCGCTTTGCCGATTTGAAATCGTATCGCGATCCGAACTTTTTGCCGGGTGCCGTGAAATATGGCGACTTGTCTGGTCTGCTCAAATTATCTAATGGCCCACTCTGGCTGGATGGTGAGGGCGCAGTGCCTTTGACGGATGTTACAGATTGGCTGATGCAAAACAAAAAATAATCATCGTGAGACTTTGTCGATTTGAACAGGACAGGAAACCGCAAGCCGGTTTGATGTGTGGAGAAAAGGTCGTTCCGTTCGCTGCGGCGGCTAAGGCCGCCGGAGAAACACTTGCGGAATCGGATGATTTGCTGACTTGGCTGCCAGCCGGGCCCGAGCGCCCTGCGGGTTTGCGCGTGGCATCGTGGCTGCAAACCAACGTGGAGGCAGCAGGGGAACTGGCGGTAGTCGATGCGAAAATTCTCACACCTATTCCTCGGCCAAACAAACTGCTGTTGTTGGCCGGCAATTACGCGAAACACATCGAAGAAGGCGGCGGGATTGCGGTGGAGCGGGCGCGGACGTTTCCGTACGTATTTATGAAGCCGCCGTCGACCACGCTGAACCGTCACGGTGGCGACATTTCCATTCCAGCTGTGTCGCCGGACAACCTCGATTGGGAATGCGAACTCGGCGTGGTGATCGGCAAACGCGCCAAGGGTGTGAGTGAGGCGGAGGCGTTGGGTTTTGTGGCGGGGTACACGGTGGTGAACGACATTTCCGACCGCGGATTTCGGCCGAACCCAGATCGCGAGGAACGCGACCGCGATCAATTTTTCGATTGGCAACACGGCAAGTGGCACGACGGCAGTTGCCCCGTAGGCCCGTGCATTGCGTGTCCGGAATCCATCCCCGATCCGCAGGCGCTTCTGCTCAAGCTCACCGTCAACGGCGAGATGCATCAGGACGCCAGCACCGCGATGCAGATTTTCCCGGTGGCGGCGGTGATCGAATTTGTGTCGGCCTTCGTCACGCTGGAACCGGGCGACATCATTTCCACCGGCACCGCCGCCGGCGTCGGCCACGCGAAAGGCGTGCACTTGCAACCCGGCGACATCGTCGAGGCCAGCATCGACGGGATTGGGGTATTGAAAAATAAGATGGTTTCCGAGTAAGGTTTTCGCGATGGAAACGTCAACCGAAGACCAAGCCCAATCTACTGTCTGCCCCAATTGCGGGGATGCGATTTCCAATCCGCGTTATTTTTGCCCGCACTGCACGCGGCCGATTCGGGACACGGTTTCGTGCGAGGGTTGTCGGGAGCCGATTCATGGCCAAGCAAAAAAGTGCCCGCACTGCAACACGGCCAACGCGGCGTTGTTGGCGGCGCAGGCGGGGCAGTTGCAAATCACAGTGCAGGCGAGCCCGTTCGGCGCGTTCTTTTCTACTTGGAATTTCACGTGCCTGTTCCGGCCACCGGTGATTGAGGTGAGAGGCGGCAAAATCAACACAACGGTTTGGACGTTTTTCACACTTCGCGAGCATAAATCAGAAATTGAAATGTCGCGACTGGCGAGTGTGCGCCACACCAAAGGCGTAATTTGGAGCAGTCTTGTGTTCGAAACATTCGGCGGCGCCGCCGAGGATATGGGCCAACACGGTCTCCGCCATGAGGATGCCATCAACGTGGCCGCGCGCATCAAAGAAGTCCTCGGGCGCTAAAACAAAATCACCTGCCGCGCAACTTCGCCTTTTTGCAGTCGGTCGAAACCTTCATTGATTTTTTCCAATGGAATGGTGTCGGTGAGCAATTGATCCACGGGGAGTTTGCCGGCGCGGAACATTTCGATGAAACGCGGGATGTCGCGGCCGGGGATACAGCTGCCTTGGTAGGAGCCTTTCACCGTTTTCTCCATCGCACTGAGTGACACTGCGGGAATGCTAAATTGATGTTCCGGATGCGGCAGGCTGATGGCGATGGTGGTGCCGCCGCGCGCGGTGGATTCGTACGCCTGCACCAGCACCTTCGCGTGGCCGGCGCTTTCGAGGGCGAACTCCACACCGCCGCCAGTGAGGTCGCGAATGGCTTCCACGGGATCGCACTCACCGGCGTTCACGGTGTGTGTTGCGCCGAGGTTGCGGGCCATTTCGAGTTTTGATTCCAGTAAATCGACGGCGATGATTGTGCCCGCGTCGCACGCCTTCGCGCCCATCAACGCGGCAAGCCCCACGCCGCCGAGGCCGAACACCGCGACCGATTGGCCGGGGCGAATGT